>ENA-ORBV01014687-ORBV01014687.1-microbial-mat-metagenome-genome-assembly--contig:-NODE-14687-length-11658-cov-8.726448_pt1 | contig 11658 bp, 11 predicted proteins | sample MGYA00237777_ERZ505514 | MGnify/ENA primary metagenome ERZ505514 (study PRJEB26160, sample SAMN06269048) | microbial mat metagenome | isolation source: Oligotrophic lake microbial mat | place... | reverse complement strand
CCGAGATCTACACCTCTCTATTCGTCGGCAGCGTCAGATGTGTATAAGAGACAGGGATCCTATGGTCGAGTTGTTGAAGCCTCTCGGCTTTCCCGACTACATCTCGTTGCAGATGCAAGCTCGCGCCGTCCTGTCGGACAGCGGAACCATCAGTGAAGAGAGCTCGATACTCGATTTTCCCGCACTCAACCTGCGCGAGGCCCACGAGCGGCCGGAGGCGATGGAAGAGGGGGCGGTCATGATGACGGGAATGGATATCGCCCGCGTGCTCCAGGGACTTGAAATACTCGCCGGACAAGCAGAGAGCGGGCGAGGCACTTTGCGATTGGTCAGCGACTACGCGACACCGAATGTCTCGGACAAGGTTCTGCGGCTCATAGTCAGCTATACGGACTACGTCAATCGCGTGGTCTGGCGCAAGTAACCGCGATGCGCGACGGTAAGCGATTTCAGTTTTGCGCGGTCCGCTTCGCGCGCCCCGGGCCATCTCCGCATCCGAGGAAGGTTGATCCATGAAACAGGTAGCGATCACGGGCGCGAACGGATTCCTCGGTCGGCAACTGGTGTCGTCCGCCATGAGCCAGGGCCTGCTTGCGCGCAGTCTGGTGAGGCGGCATACGGATGCAGACAAGCGGATGCCTGACGTGTGCGAGATGGGGGATCTCGGCTGTGATAACCTGCCGCCTGGCTTGCTGGATGGCTGTGACATCGTCATCCACGGCGCAGCGCGTGCACATGTCCTGCATGAGACCGAAGGTCACCCACTGTCCGCCTTCCGCCGTATCAATACCGAGGGGACACTCCAGCTCGCCCAGGCGGCGGTTTCGTCGGGGGTCCGCCGTTTCGTCTTCGTGTCGTCCATCGGAGTCCTCGGTAACCATTCCCTGGGACGTCCTTTCTTTGCGACAGACGGACACGCCCCGGTGGAGGACTATGCTATTTCGAAGGCGGAGGCGGAAGTCGCGCTCGCGGACCTGGCCGCGCATTCCCCCCTCGAGGTCATAATCGTCCGGCCGCCGCTGGTACATGGTCCTGGAGCAAAGGGCAATTTTGCGCGCCTACTCGCCGCCATCGCCAAACAGCGGCCGATGCCCCTAGGAGGTGTGCGCAACCGACGCAGCTTCATCGGTGTCGCAAATCTTGCCCAGGCGCTGGTCCAGGCAGCAGTGGGCACATTTCCGGATCATGCCTTTCACCAAGGAAAATCTCGCGTTGCGATCTATCATGTTGCAGATGATGGTATCATCTCATCCCGTCGGTTAATTGAGGTGCTTGCAGAAGGTTTGCATGTGGAACCACGCCTGATTGACCTTCCCAGGTGGCTGGTGGTCGGAGGTGCCTCGTTCTTCGGAAAAGGGGCTGCGGCGCGACGTCTGTTCGCCGATCTTGAAGTCGATGACCATGACTTCCGCCGCGATTTCGCTTGGCGTCCTCGGATCGGATTGGAGGAAGGCCTGCGCATGATGGCGCAGGACTACCTACAACGCCAGCAGCGGATACAGGCTGGTGGATGAAATCCTGCCATGGTCTGGCATGGTCAGGGGAATGACCACGGCACCACGGACTGATGCTTCATGATCGGGTTGAACAATTTTCGGTTCATCGTGTGTGGTTCGGGTGGTCATGCTGCGCACCTGATCGCGTTGGTGTCGGCTGCCAAGCTCGGCCAGGTGATCGCCTGTTGCGATGATGACGTCCACCGGTTGGGAACCCAGGTGATGGGCGTACCGGTCATCGGCACCATCGCTGAACTGGGCAAGGAATTACCAGCAGGCGGCGATGCGGTCGGTCTCGGCATCGGCGATCCCCATGTGCGGAAACGGCTCCTGACGTTTGGGCAGCGGTGCGGTTGGCATCTGCCGGCCATTATCCACCCGCTGGCCTCTATCGCCGTGGGTGCGAGCGTCGGGGATGGTACCGTGGTCGATGCGGGAGCGGTTGTCGGGGCACGAGTGTCCATCGGGCAAGGCGCCATCATCGAAGCGGGTGCCAGTGTCGCGCACGACACTCAGGTTGGCGAATGCTGTCATATCGAAGCCGGAGCGCGCATCCTGGCCGGTGCACGTGTTGGGCGTGGCGTGCGGATCGGCGCTGGAGCCGTGGTGCAACGGCAGGTGGTGGTCGCGGATGGCGCCACCATTGCGTCGTTGGTGGTGGTCACGGCATCGGGGCTGGGAGCATGAGGCCATGGTGACGCTCATAACCACCTCGATAGCGACGTTGGTAAGTCTTGTGGCCACCCGTTTGGTCTTGCGCTACGCGCGTAAACGCCTTGTCGATCCGGTGACCCATCGGTCTTCACACCGCATCGCCAAGCCACGAGGTGGTGGTCTGGGACTGGTGATCGGACTGCTGGTGGCCTGGGTGCCGATGGTGGTGTGGTATACCGAGGGCGTGGCGGCCGGAACCGTTGCGGCCCTGGCCGGAGCGATTGTCGGCATGTCCGCCCTGGGCTGGTGGGATGACCACGTCAACCTGCCCGCCCGGCTGCGCCTCCCCTTGCAGTTGGCGTTGGTCGCCCTGGTGCTCTACGCCATCGGGTTGCCGGATCAGGTGCTGCTGACTGGAACTTGGGCCCTGTCACCGTTGGGGCCGTTGGCGCTGGCGTGGTGGTTCATCCCGGTCGCGATCCTGGGTGGTGCGTGGATGGTGAACCTGACCAACTTCATGGATGGCATCGATGGGATCGCTGCCAGCCAGGGGGCGATCGGCAGCGTTGCGCTGGCGTTGCTTTTGCCAGCAGAAGCGGTGGAGCTGCGCCTGTTGTTGGTGGCCTGTGCCGCGGCTTGTGTCGGATTCTTGGTATGGAATCGCCCGCCAGCGAAAATATTCATGGGCGACGTTGGCAGCACTGCACTAGGACTGGTTTTTGCCATCGGCATCCTTGGTGGCATCCGCCACGGGATTGCGGTTGAACACCTGTTGCTGCCGTTGGCGCCGTTCATCGCTGATGCTGGGTGTACTTTGCTCCGCCGGGCATGGTTGCGTGAACCCATTCACCAACCGCATCGCACGCACTTGTACCAACGTCTGGCCAAACAATGGAAGTCGCACCTGCCCGCCACCGGTCTGTTTGCCGGTTTGGCACTGGTCGGTACCGGATTGGCGTTGGCAGGTGCCAGCGGCTTCATACCGCCGTTGGCGGGGACGGCGGTGTTTGCCATGATCTGGACTGGTTTGGTGCTGTATGGCCGCAGGCGTTGTCCGGTCGGCCAGGAACAACCCACGTGAACAGGACTCCATGACCTTGTCGAATCGTCAGCGTTTGGCCACTATTTCAGGTCTGAATCGCCAGCTGCGGCGTCTGCATCGTGGACTGTTCGGACGCTGGGGCACGCGTCGTCGGCATTCGATCCAGGCCTTTTGGCTGTTGGTCGATGTGCTGGTCATGATCGTGTCGGGATTCATCGCTGCGACGTTGCTGCAACTGCCCATTGGCTCGACCGCGGTCGCGATCTTTAGCATCATCATCCTTGCGCGGCTGGTGGTGTACGTCCGCCAAGGCATGTACCGCGCAGTGTTGCGGTATTCCGGTATCCATACGCTGGTCATCGCCAGTACCGGCGTGGCAGTGGGCACGGCGGTCGGCGTGGCGGCGGCATTTTTCTTTCGCTGGGAAAACACCGGTGGGCTTGGACGCGCGTTCCTGGTGTTGGAGGCGCTGATGACCTTGGTCGCCTGTGGTGGCATGCGTATGGCCGTGCGCATGGTATTGGAACGGCTGTCACGCGGCGAAGGTCAGCGGGTATTGGTGTATGGCGCCGGCAGTCTGGGTGAGTTGACCATGCGCGACTTGCTGCGTACCGCGAATTTTACGCCGGTGGGATTCATCGACGATGATCAGCACCTGCGTGGTGCGATGATCCATGGCCGGCCGGTGCTCGGTGGTTTACGAGATTTGGGAGCGATCTGTCTACGCCACAAACCTGATCTGCTGGTGTTGGCGATGGCGGAGTTGCCGGGTGAGACCACCCGAGCGATCTTCCATGCTTGCATGGAGCGTAATGTGCGATTAGTCGTCGCTCGAGGAGCCTCTGGGATGTTTGGCGGATCAGGTAAGCTCGATCTGGAAGACTTGGCGTTAGAGGATTTGTTGCCGCGTCCATCGCGCTCCCTCGATCCGGAGCCGGTACGCCAGATGCTGACTGGTCGCACCATCCTGATCACTGGTGCGGGTGGCACCATCGGCTCGGAACTGTGTCGCCAAGTGGCCGAGGGCGGCGCCAACCGCTTGGTGCTGATCGATCACAGCGAATTCAACCTCTATCAGATCCACCAGCAGTTGCGCGAACAGCATCCCGGCTTGCAGGTGGTCGCGGTGTTGATGAATCTGAGCAACCGCGGCGCCATCGAACGGATCTTGAGTGAGCACCGCCCAGGGGTGGTGTTCCATGCGGCGGCCTACAAACACGTGCCATTGGTCGAAGACAACCCGTGCGAGGCGGTGCTGAACAACGTGGTTGGTTTCCGCAACCTGCTCGAAGCCTGCGACGCGGTCGGCATCGGACGTCTGGTACAGATATCCACCGACAAGGCGATACGCCCGACCAATGTTATGGGTACAACCAAGCGGGTTTGTGAGTTGCTCTTGCAGACCTACCCGACCAAGCATACGCGATTCTGCGCGGTGCGATTCGGCAATGTGTTGGGATCATCTGGTAGTGTCGTGCCGCGTTTTCTCGCGCAGATCGCCAACGGCGGGCCGGTGACGGTGACCCATCCCGAGGTCACGCGCTATTTCATGCTCATTCCCGAAGCGGTCGCTCTGGTGCTACAGGCCGGGGCATTGGCGGAACATGGGGAGATCTTCATCCTGGACATGGGTGCGCCGGTGAAGATTGCCGACTTGGCGCGGCAGTTGATCTTCATGTCTGGTCATCAACCCGACCGTGACATTCGCATCGCCTTCACCGGTCTGCGCCCGGGTGAAAAACTCTATGAAGAGTTGCTGATCGACGACACCGAACGGCGCACGGCAATACCCGGCATCACCATCGCGCACGCATCAGCCTGTTCCTATCCGGCGTTAGCCGGTGGGGTGCAGCGCGTGATTCAGGCGGCCGAAGCCCGCGATGTGGCGACCATGACAGTGGAGCTCAAACGTCTGGTGCCCGAATGGACGGTTTCACAAGACTTGCAACGGCTGCAGTCGACCGATGCCCTGACGACGCATGCGTAACCTCGATAGTCGGCACTCTGTGCGTCCTGCGATGAAGTAATGGGCTCTGCGGCGTTTCGTGTGGGTCCTTTCCCTGCCCTTGGCTCTGCGGGTCCAACTACGTCGAGCGAGAATCCGCATCGAATTGAACAGAAGGCGCGGAGACGCGGAGATCGGATGAGGGTAAAAGAACAGGGGATGTCGGCGCAAAGCCATTATCGCATCCTCCGATCTCCGCGGCTCTGCGTCCCCTGTTCGCTGTCAGGCATCATCTCTGATCAGCCAAGGAGCCACACGAAATGACGCAGAGCCAAGTAATAAACGGATCGGTGCAGATGCCGGAGCTGACGAAAAGTCGACCAGATCGACTACGCTGGTTGTCTGGTGCCTTGATCGCCCTGGGTACCATGACGATGTTCGCCTCGTTGTGTTTTTCCATCGCGCTGGCTCATATCGGCATGGCGGTGGCTGTGCTGGGCTGGCTACTGGGTCGGGTACCACTCTGGCGGATGCCGGGTTTTTTCCTGTGCATGGCCTTTGTCGTATGGGTGTTACTTGGGTCGGTGCTCCTGCACCTGCACGAGGGCCAGCGGCTGATCCATAGTCGTTACGGGACGATGTTCATCTGGCTGGCGATGTACCTGGTGGCCATCGGATTGGCCCAGCAACGGACCAGACGCTGGGCATTGTATGCCGCGCTTGCCACCATGACGGCATCGGTGGTGGTGTCGCTGGCGCAATTTCTGATCGGCTTTAGCGAGCGCAGTCCTCCGTTCAGAATCGATGCCGATGGCCTGCGTTATGAATCCAGCAGTGGGTTCCTGGCCAAACACCTGACCCAGGGTTTCATGATGACGCTGTTGGGCCTAGTGTATCTTGGCCAGTCGAGTGCATACGGCGTTGCGGCGAAATGGACCTGGATCGGACGGGGGTTGGCGACGACCGCGGTGCTGCTGGCCAATTCGCGCTCGGGTATCTTGGGATTTGCAGCTGCAGTTGGTACGCAGTTGGTGGCTCGCCGAGGATTGAAACCGTCCATGGTCCTGAGTGCGCTGGCGATCCTGGTCAGCGTGGTCGGTTGGATCTGGCTGATCACCCCGCATAAGATAGCTGCCGTGTTGGCCATGCAGGACGGGCGGATCATCATCTGGGAGGCCGCCTTGGTGATGGTCGAGCGCCGCCCGTGGTTTGGCGTGGGGACCAAGGAGAACTATATCGAGACCAATGAGCAGATCGTCAAAGAATTGTATCCAGATGGCTCGCAGGACGAGTGGTCGCGCATGCCGCATGCCCACAACATCTACCTGGGACTCGCGACCGAACGCGGAATTCCGGCGTTCGTGTTGTATGCCCTGATGGTCGCCGCCGTGTTGCGCCATCTGTATCGTCGTCGTGTGGAAAACCCTACCGGCTGGCAGCTCGGATGTGGGGCGACAGCGGCGATGATGGTGGGTGGTATGACAGAACATTATGCTGGGCTGTCGTTGCCGAGTTACGGTTTCTTCTGTGTCTTGGGCATGGCCATGGCGCTCGATCGCAAGTACCTGGAAGAGATCGGTGTCGTGGAAGCGGAGCAAGGCCTTGCCGTGATTCCTGATGGGGATGCACCGGCGAAATAAGGCGGGTTCGGATTACCACGGGCAGCGGGATACCGAGTTTGCTTGTCGTGGCATGGGCGGCTCTCCCGTGGTCTAAAGTCAATGCCCAGAAAGTTGAACAATTGGAACGGAGCAATGAAGGGGGCCTCAAGGCGGGAGCCACGGATATCCTGCGGAAATGTGCTTGGCTCTCAGCCACTTTTAGTTTTGAAAATCGCCCACCGAATGGTTGAAATTCACCCATGTATCAACGCTCCCTGAGCGCCGAGGTCGCTGCTGCCCTGGGCGATACCCCAGTGGTGCTGCTGATCGGTGCGCGACAGACCGGCAAAAGCACGCTGGTTCGGCAACTGATTCAGGCCCCGCAGCGGGAGTCCGCCCAGTAACTGACCTTCGATGATCTGACCACGCTCAACGCGGCCCGCTCTGATCCACAGGGTTTCATCGCCGGACTCACGGGCCCGGTGGTCATTGATGAGATCCAGCGCGTGCCCGACGTGCTGTTGCCGGCTGTTGCCGGCTGTTGCCGATCAAGGCCGCGGTGGACCGGGATCGCCGTGCGGGCCGCTTTCTGCTGACCGGATCGGCGAACGTCCTGCTGCTGCCGCGACTCGCGGATACGCTCGCCGGCCGCATGCAGGTGATCACGCTGCGGCCGCTGTCCCAGGGCGAGTTGTCCGGCAAGGCCGAGACATTTCTGAGCCGACTGTTCGTTGTGGGGGACGCGCACTGGAATCATCTGCCGACCGACCGGGCGGGGCTGCTGCGTCGCGTTGCGAGTGGCGGCTATCCCGAAGTGCAGTCACGTCCGGCCGGCAAGCGGCGCGAGGCGTGGTTCGCATCATACCTGGCCACCATCCTGAGTCGGGACAGGCGCGACCTGAGCGGCATTGATGCACTGACCGAGTTGCCGCGGGTGCTCAAGGCCCTGGCGACGCGGACGGCGAATCTGCTGAACTATGCCGATATCGCGAGGGATCTTGGCGTGCCAGTGACCACCGTGCGACGACATGTCGGTCTGCTGAGTGCGACGTTCCTGATCCATGAACTGCCCGCGTGGTCGATCACCATGCCGAAGCGTCTGGTGAAGGCGCCCAAGGCATTGATCACCGACACCGGACTGGCCGCTCATCTGTTGGGAGTCACGGTCGGTGATCCTGCGTCTGGTCAGGGGCATCTTGAACCGCCACGACGCTACGACGCCACGGCGCGAATCCGCAGCCAGGCTCCGCCCACATCAAATCCGATTGAACCGCCACGACGCTACGACGCCATGGCGCGAAACCGCAGACAGGAATGGACTATAACTCTGTTTTCTGCCTTCCCGTGGCGTCGTGGCGTCGTGGCGGTTCAATTCATTCGCCTTAGCTCAACAGCATTGGGCCTGCGCTCCCAGGGGCGGGGAGAGGAAGGCGGATTGCCCCGGACAGGCTGAAGCTAAGGCCCCGCCCACATCAAATCCGATTGAACCGCCACGACGCTACGACGCCACGGTGCGAAACCGCAGCCAGGCTCCGCCCACATCAAATCCGATTGAACCGCCACGACGCTACGACGCTACGGCGCGAATCCGCAGCCAGGCTCCGCCCACATCAAATCCGATTGAACCGCCACGACGCTACGACGCCACGGCGCGAATCCGCAGCCAGGAATGGACTATAACTCTGTTTTCTGCCTTCCCGTGGCGTCCGTGGCGGTTCAATTCATTCGCCTTACCGGAACAGCATTGGTGTCAAACGACAATTAGGATGGCGTATCGGCGTCAATTAGGATGGCGTATTTTCGCGTTCTCAAGGAACCGGCTGTGAGATGAGATTTCCACGCTCCGTGGAAATGTCGTCTCGCAGGCGGAACCGCCCGGTAGGGCGGAATCGATAGGCACGTTAATCGTTATCATTGCTGTTTTCAGTTGGTTTCTTTGTTGATCTTGGCCTGTGCTGTTCTTTTGCGTTAGCTCGGCACGTTCAGTTCAAGGATCGTCGAATGATGGATCAGTCGGTCGATGGCCGCGATGGTCATCGCCTTTTCCGGGAAAATGTTGCCGCACTCCTTGAACGCCTGGTTGCAGGTGATGATCAGCGAACGCCGTTCATACGCCTGAGAGATGAGTTCGAACAGGACGCTGGCCTCGCTCTGATCCTTCGAGGCATACCCGAGATCATCCAGGATCACGCAGTCGAAGCGGTCCAACTTGGCCAGAAGCTGAGGAAGGCAGAGATCTCGGCGGGCAGCCTGGAGTTGCTGGATCAACTCGGTCGTTCGTGTGTACATAACCTGATAGCCATGGTGGATCAGGCCATGTCCGATGGCTGACGCGAGATGACTTTTCCCCACACCGCTTGGGCCGAATAGAAGAACGTTGTGGGCCTGTCTCACCCATTCGTGACCAGCACAGAGCGCCTCAATGTGCAGCTTCTTCAGATTTGGAATACATGACAGGTCGAATGACGAGAGCGTCTTGCCGTAGGGAAGGTGAGATGACTTCAACCGGGCTGCCATGCGTCGCTGGTCGCGCTCGTTGACCTCATGCTCGCCCAGAGCCTGGAGGAAGCGGGCATGCGACCACGACTCCCCGCCAGCCTGGTCAGCGAGATCTCCCCACAGTCGATGCATGGTAGGCAGGTGCAGTTCTCGTAGAAGCGACGGAATGGCAGCACGTGCCAGAAGATCAGGAGATGATGCTGCTGTGTTCATACCAGTATTTCCTCGGTATTGGACCACGTCGAATCGACGAAGAGCTGGTCGTAATCTGTCAGTTCGTGGTGGACGATGGTGATGATGGGAACCTCGACCTCAGGGACCTTCGCAAACTCGGCACGGAGCTCGGCAAGTGTTGGGACCACGCCACGGTCCAGGATCGCCTGCAGTCGCGCGGATAGGGCATCCTCGCAGACCTGCTCATGTGCCAGCGTCAGCAACCCGACATACTCTCGGCAGGCCAAGCGTGGCTCGAGGGCGGCATCGATGGCCTCCCAGGTGCGGCGGAACACCGGTCGTGGATGCACCTGGTCGCGATAGACCGTAACCGTCCGGTAAACCCGGGTCGACAGTCCGCCGCCGCAGTCCCATGATGGACTTCAGCACGAGTACCTCGTCGACTTCAATTCCCTATCGAAGAGCGAGCGCCCTCAGTCTTTTGCGAACGGATCCTTGGGTTCGTCCCGTTCAGGGACCCAATCTCTGGTGAGTCGCGTTTGGAGCGCCTTCGGCGTCAGTGAGGCCGCGGGCGGTGGATCTTTGCCGACCAATAGGGGCGTGACATAGGCAAGGTATCTGCGCGGGTTGATCCGCTGCATCCGGCACGATTCCATGAGTGAGTAAAAGGTGGCGGCCCATGCGCCGCCGTCTTCGCTGCCGACGAAGAGGAAGGCTTTGCGGCCGACGGCAATGGGCCGTATGGCGCGCTCGGCGCCGTTGTTGTCCAGGGGGAGTTCTCCGACTTCGATGTAGACGATCAGGGATTCCCAGAGCGTCTGCGCGTAGGTGATGGCTCGGCGCATCGCACTCTTGTCGGAGTAGAGCGGCGCCAGTCGCTTCAGCGTTTCTTTGATGGTGGCCAGCACCGGACGCGCTTGAGCGATGCGACGTTCGACGCGCAGGGCATAGCCCGCCGGCTCATCCAATTTTTGTTGGTCGATGTCCAGCGTCAGGGTGCGTTCGATGCGACTCAGATGATCGATCAGCGTCACGAGTGCAGCCGCATTGCGATCGGTTTTGCGCAGATCAAAGAATTTTCTTCGGACATGCGCCCAGCAGGCGACGCGAATGATGCGGCCTGGGGTGAAGACCGGGTTGTATCCCGCGTATCCATCGCACAGCAGGTAGCCAATCAGCGCTCCTCGTTCCCAGGTGCCGTCATCGTTGATGCCGAGTACGGCGTTCACCTCGTCTTGGCTGCGACCGGTGCCATAGTGGAAATGCACCTGACCACCGCCCAGCCACACCCAGAAATATCCGGTCCGGATGCCGGTATCCGTCTGCTGCAGGATCGGCGTCTCATCGGCCTGAACATAGCGGTTGGCGAGCACCTGATCGCGAATGGCGAGGGCGATCGGGCCATAGTGAGCGGCCGCTGCGCGCACGCAGTCACCCAGCCACGCGTCGTTGATCTGTGCACCCTGCAGATTCAGGTCCATCGCTTGGCGAAAGAGCGGCAAGCCCAATAAGAATTTTCGGATCAGGATCTCATGGATGAAGCGATCGGTGGCCTTGCCCTTGGGAATCAGGCAGTCCGGGAGTGTCGCGGTAAACACGGTCTCGCGGGTATCCGGCAAGCCCAGCCGCTCACGCTTGTAGATCAGCCGAATCAGCTGGTGCGGATTCAGATCAATGCGCTCCGTCTCTTCATAGCCACGGAAGACCAGCTTCTCTCCGCCAGGACCGATACGTTCCTGCGGCGTGGCCGGGATGATCACTTCGATCACGCGGATTTCGCGCGACACCGGAGTACGACCGTGCCCCTTGGCACCTGGGACACGCTTTTTGCGCTGATAGGTGATGGTCTGCGTCTCGGACGGACCTGTGGGCACTGCTGGTGAGGGTTCACTGGCAGCGGGAATGCCCAAGAGCGTCGCCGTGGCGGGCTCTTTGGCGCGCGCGGTTCGTTCGCTCGATGGCCCGAATAGCGCCTGTCGCGTCTGTTGCAGCGTGATCTGCAGCTCGGCCTTCTCGCCTTCAAGCGCGGCTATGCGTTCGTCTTTCGTCGCCAGGAGAGCGCTATGTGTCGTGCCGTCCGCAACCAACGCATTGATGCGCTCATCCTGCGCAACCACCAGTGCTACAAGAAGGTCGCGGGGCATGGAGAAGACATCGTCGGCAGTCATGCCTCCACCCTCCAAGCGAATGGAATGATACGAGCAGGATGCGAAGAATCACCGCTCGTATGTTAATTGGACATTAACC
>ENA-ORBV01014686-ORBV01014686.1-microbial-mat-metagenome-genome-assembly--contig:-NODE-14686-length-11659-cov-3.005612_pt1 | contig 11659 bp, 15 predicted proteins | sample MGYA00237777_ERZ505514 | MGnify/ENA primary metagenome ERZ505514 (study PRJEB26160, sample SAMN06269048) | microbial mat metagenome | isolation source: Oligotrophic lake microbial mat | place... | reverse complement strand
ACAAGATGATGTGTATTCTCGATTAGTGCGGTTAATCAATGACTACCACTTCTTCCGTTTCATCTCCTGTGCGGAAAGCAGTCATGCAGTCGCAGACCATTTCACGTCAGCACTCTGCCAATTTGGAGCAGTTTGAACACACAGCACATCATACCATTGTTAACCTGCACAACATCATCTGTGTCCATGCCCACCGGGCCGTCATCAATCTTGACAACTGCAGTAGACTTGACCGGAGTCGACGAAATCACACTGTCATCTTCGATTTCACCCTCATCCAACACTTTGACCTCTGGTAACACGCAGGCACAAATGCCTCGATCAGTATCATCTCTTATCGCGCTATCCCAACGCTTCACCAAACGCAACTGGTACAAGCAAAAACACATGCTGTACCTGCGGTATCCGGTGTTGGACTGGCTGATACACCATCCATATCAGCAGGGCTGCCCGCGGGCAATCTGGAGTCATTGCCTCCCAATGCACCGTCCTCTGTAGGTGCTGCGAGATCCGGCAGTTTGGACCGCACCGATGCTGCTGTCGCTGCCGCTGATGCCGCTGATGCTGCTGCTGCAGGTGCTGAGGATGACTGGTCTCGCAGCTTCGCTATCTCGTCATCCAGCTGCGCGTCCTCGGCCTGAGCGGTGAAACAGTGTGCATGATTGTAGTGAGCATATCGCACACTAATGAAGTGCCACAGACGAGTCGGGCTATACTGTATACCGATAATTTATCAGCGGATAGATTGTTGAGCTTCTCTCTGTCCTCTTCCGTGGCGTCACTGCGGACCACAACAATTACACGTTCAGTATGCATCGATAGACAAGCGGATCGAACGACAATGGGCCGATGTGCGCCGTACACTACTTACCCTGCCCGGCCGTCTGTCGCATCTGTACTCTTCTTCTCAGTATCGTTATCCGCGCCGCCGCTTGTCAACGGCTTGGCTGCACTCTTATCCTCCTACATGCAGACACAAACCATACCGTCACATCAGGTGATGAACTTCAATGCTGCCAATACACCCCTAATGCAAATGCCTGCACACCTTGCGCTTCTTGGGATCCCTGACCAGGGCTTGCAGATCGAGCACCGGCTTGCCCAGCCACGTCACATCACCGAGTGCTAACAGGCGATACACTCGGAACTGCAGAGACATGAAAAGGACCCACATCAGCCTACTTGCTCATGTGAGACATACAGCGACGCAGCCTTCAATAATACTGACCCGAAAGCGCTCGTCGTTTCTCAGGCGCTCGCTCTCTTCCAGCATGGTGTCTTCATCGTCGGCTACCAGCTGTGAAGCACCAATGTTGATCAATCGAGAAATCAAGGACACAGTGCGTGCACGCGTCACGCGCCCCAGTGTTCGTATAAAGATCAGCTGGATGGCATTATACACGCTTCGACACGCACCTGCTCGTGAATTTTAGCCAGGGAAGGAGTGAAGCGTCGATCCTCATCCTTCAAAAAGGCATCAAGCGTCAGATCATTGCTTAACGTCCACAGTCGATGCAGCTCTGGGTGACCCATCAGCAGTCGGCGCGCACCACCGCCCACTGCATTACCACCACCGTGCATGATCACCGTATGAGTCATCAGCTTGAATGATGATGCAGGTAATGGACATCAAGATATCATTTACATTCGGCAGCCTTGCGCTTATTGTTGGGCTTCTTCGCCCCCGGTGCTAGTCTAGCCTCCTCCTTGTCCGCTGGGAACAGGTACTGAAGCGTGTCAGCGAACCCCTCTGCCTTGAGGGTTGACGGCTTGGCCATGGGAGGACACTGATTCACCTCGTTCTTCCAAAACACCTTCAAGTGTGACACACATGGTGTTGGTTCACACCACTCAGTTACGCACGCAGTGGCATGATCGCTGCTGATAGACAGCCACATGCAAGAGCAAAAGTCATGCGCAACATACCCAGTTGAGTTCTCTTTCGAGAACTTGATTGACTTGCTCCAAGAATTGGGGACCCGCTGGAGGAGTGTCCCTCAACAGACGCTCGGCTCGCGCTCGACTTTGCTCAAAGTACTCCTGCGTCATGTGCGCACCCGCCAATCAGCGCTGAACCGTAGAACATACAGCTGCTGTATCAAAGTATGCACGGCACCTTCTGTCGCGCGACCAGAGTTAACGTGTTCTTGAATGGTACGGGTTTGCTGGGTCTGCTATCGATTGGGGTGCCATCCGGCTTGAATTTCTTATCGCGAGCAGAGGCCTATCACAGATGCAACCCGAACGTAAGTCCATGACAAATAGCATACTTACAAGACACGCTCAATGATCTGGCTGTCAGTCAACGAGCACCATACGTTACCTTCTGCTCTTCAGCGGCCACTTTGGCCCCCGCCTTGCTCGCTGCTGCACTGCCAGCTGCAGCTGCAGAACCGGGCTTGCCAGCAGGCAACGGTACCGGTGCAGCAGGTCGTGTCACGATGAGCATGTACTGGAAGAACACCATGCACTGCAGCAGTACTGATCGACGGAACACAGAGTCGCGCAGCTGCAAGGCTAACAGCCTGGATGACGTCAAGTACTTGGGCGAGAAAAACGAGTTGGCGGAGGAGTCGTCCCTGTTTGAACACACAAGCACGCGCGTCATGCAACATCATAAACACGGGCCTATAGTGCACACGACCATACGTGACGTTGACTTTGGTAGTCTCAAAAGCGTTCAGCACCGCGCTCATGGATCGATTCAGCTCCAGATAGCGCGCAGGCGACGACAGTTGCAGCGGATTGGAGAAGAACGATTGGAGAGACCACAAGTGTTGATAAAACCTAAAAAAAGGACATGAACGCAAATTTGAGATTGGTCGGGTCATCCTTTATCTGCACAACGAAGCACATGCTGGTGTGGTTCCCTTACACGAAATCAACGGCCTCGGTGAGCTGCTGTATGACGGGATGGTCTGTGGTGATAGGAGCAGCTGCTGCTGCAGCATCGGTAGCGCCTGCAGCCTCCATGGGTGCAACGCCACCATCAGCGGCACTCTCCTAATGGAACAGATGAGAGCGACGTCGCATATCAGCGTTGGCGCTCATATCACGACGCACACACATTACTGCATCGACATAGGAGCATGAAACCCACTACAGCATATGGTACCTTAGCCAGCGAGGTTGGGGCCTCTTCGATAAGCGTGCGATTGCCAACATTGAACTTGGAGGATAGGTTGACTCCCGAGCGTTCGTCAAGGTCGAAGAGATAGGCCTGTCGTGAATGGACATCACGATCAAGCCCTGACGATGGCGGATGAAGACTGGAGAGTCACGCAGATTTAGCGTACCATCAACATGAGAACCCTTCCGCAAAAAGAGGTGTTGTTGGTTTTGGATAAGCGACGAAGCAGGCCGTTACACAGCTGCAGCGTCAGCAGCCTACTGCGCATGACGAACAGTTGGGGCTGTTGACGGAGCATGAGCAGCCATGACGGTACATCCAGTGTGAGTACACCAGGTATGTTACGGGTGATTACTTATACCAGACAAAATCATCGGTGTGGCAGGGAGATCAAAGCAAGAGCTCACAAACCTGCGTCAGTTCGTCCAGTCGCTTCTCAAGCCATTTCCACGCTTTCTCACACGCGCCAATGGTTTCGAGTTCGAAGACGTCGTTCAGCATCTGGTACGGCACAGAGGGCTCCACGATTTCCCGACCTGCCAGCGTCAAAGCTAGCACTACCAAAGTCGAGACCGACGATCCTGTGTTTCAACAGTCAGCGCATTCAATCAAACAGTATTCGGCAATCGAGTCTGATGGCTGATGGCTGACGCATGTAGCAACTGCAGTCAGCTAGATATGGATGGTTCTGATGTATGAGCTACCTTCAGCCAGCACCGTTTGATCCTCTGCGCTGAACTGCGGGGCGCTCCGAACGCGCTCATCAAGCAGGGACCGCAGAGCCAGCTCAAGAGACGATTTCTCTTCGCTGGCAAGCCATGCACGATCTATCTTTGAAGAGCTCAGTAGCGCATCCTACTCCCAATCACACGTAGTCATGGATCAGCGTAAATATTTTGGTACGCACTTGCTCTCCACCAACACAAACCTTGGCGCGCACAAAGTCATCCGCTGCTTGAGCCTGAGAAAACGCCTGCCGGACGAGGGCCTGCATTCAAGACCGAGATCATTATGACGCTCGGCACAAGCGCATGTCATCCACTTCACCAGCCGTACCATGTACATGGCATGAAACGAATTGTTCGCCATTTTGTGTCTCAGCGAAAAGGCATTCCAAAGGCATCGTAGGAATTAGAAGATTGCTCCACCTTTTAGCGTGAATGCAATAACTTCTAAATGTGTCTGGACTGGACGACTTGCTCGACCGTGACAGCTCAGATACCTCGATGCACAGCTCAATGAGCTCAATCAGCCTATCTTACGGTTCCAATCTGCGTTGATCTTGGGCATGGTCAGCTCAACGATCGCATTTTGGTCGAGCGAACGTGTAGATGGAATCAGCTGTGATCAGCTGGGAATGAATCGAGCTCAATGTCTGTTGAAAATATATGTGACAATGTCCTAAGAACCTAAACGGCAAAAGGAACTCCTTCAGTTCTTGATTGTTTCACTGAGGGAACTTAAGTTTGTTTAGCCCAATGAGTATGTCACCAGTGCAAGTGTTCAGACCAGTCGAGCACTAGAAATTCTTGTGTCCAGGAGTATTGTATGGATTCGCCAGATACGGTCCATGAAGCTCCAACGTGTCGCAAGTTCAGCTCCAGCTATGTGATGAGCTCCGTCATCTTGGTCAATCGCAAGTCTTGAAGTTCGGTGCACATATCTTCGTCAAAGCTGCGCCATGTGCAAGCGAACAAAAGGAGATGATGTTTTTACACCCATGAGCCAGTTGAAGTAGCGCCAGCCAAAAGCTATAGTGTACTTACCACGTCGTCAACACCCCACATATTTTTACTGCTGCCGCCCTGTGTCATGCCAATACAACCAGAGGAATAAGTGTCAAGCGCTTACGTCTTCCAACTCGCGCCACTAACCTCACGTGCAGTCGCTGACTGAGTAAGGCCGTTCGCAGTAATGAGAGAAGCTGCCGTCGAGCCTCTGGCTGCCACTGCTCTTGGTTGGAGCTTAAATAACGCTTGTGGTCCGACATGTGCGGTTCTTTGATCATGGCTTGATGCAGCAGAAACAGCTTTGCATACAGCAGTCTCCACTCCGTCGAAGCAGAATCTGCAGGTCGATCGCTGGTATGATGACTGCACTGCAGTATTGTCTGCATAACAAGCACAAACACACACACGCACGCACATGCACAAATCCATTCGGATAAGCCCCATGAAAATGACAGCGCACACTTCAATTCGTCGTAGCATACCAGCAGTGGCGGCTGCTGGGATGATCTGGTCGACATCGTGCTAGCGCTCTCGGTGACAACAGCTCCCTTTTCAAGTAAGAGCTGTGGAAACAGACAGCGCTGTACACATGCAAATGCATGAGGTCGAATGCAGTCCGCCACTGTCGAAGCAGCAATCAGTTGCAGCACGACGGGAAGCAGCGATGTTACAGGCCCCAGCAGGTCGAGTGCAGACGTCTTGCCGGATGACGTGGTTATACCAGTGATGGTAAGATGATCCGATACTACCATTAGCGTACACATGCTGATGTATAACACCTACGGATCGTGATGCACACGTCACTTAGCAGAACATCCAAGAAGATACGAATGAAGTTCGCGTGCGCCAATACCTGCGCATCTTCGTCCAGCAGCAATCGGCGCAGTACAGAGGTATACGCCTGTGACCATTTGTTATGTGACTTGGAACAGGGCTTCACATTGCATCTGTTGCTGGATGAGCCGGGAACAGGGAGCTTGGCAGCTCGACGCTGAAATCGAGCAAATTCCGCGGTGACCAGACGCTTGATACACGTGACCCACATGTCCATCACGTTACGATCACTGGCGCTAGAGGACAGGTCAACGCCATGTGACTGGCTGTGCAGTCGCAGCAACGCGCTCAGCGACGGGCTGACTGTAGAGAGCTGCGGTCCGTGCTGCTGTCTTTGATCGTTTTGAGACGTGTGTCCGGCAGAAAAGGGCACACAATGGCGTACAGCAATCTTGAACAGATTGAAAGCTGCCAAGCGACGCGCGGGTGTCTGATTGCTGCATAGGCATTGCAGCGTAGAGACTCTGTGCGCACATACAAATCACACCATCAATCATGCTGTCGAGAAAATACTGCCACTATTCGAGAACAGGCACGCACCCAAATCGTCGTGTTACGCTTGCAAATAGTCTCTGATCCTCCGTCGACAGAGGATGCAGTTTGCTCACGTCTGTACCAGTAGCGGATGCGTCATTCGTCAGCTGAGCCCGACCTCCGCCGGTTTGAAGCACAGACAGATCTAGTCCACCTTGCTGCGAAGACACTGGTTGCAGGACCTTCAAGATCCGCTCGAATGGGAGAAATGGTGAGGGCACGAAGGGTGTAGCAACCTGATCATCATCCATATCATCATTCTCGTGCAGCCTCTTTGCAGCATCAGTGCTAGCAGCAGCTGAAGCTGGAGCGCCATCAGTGGCATGGATTGACGACGCAGCTTCGTGCTTGCCCGCAACGGCAGAGATGCCCCGCTGAGTCTCAGCGGGTCCCGCGATCTGCTGCAGTAACGAGCGCAAAGACTTGCTGGTTTCATCGAAGGCCACTGCGGTGTCATGTAACGCGGGTCGAGGAGGAGCGGAGGCTTCCACGTGACTTGGCACGGTGGTGGGATGGGTAAACACCGTCATGACACTGCCGGAGCGCACAAAGCGACTGTCCGCGTATAATGCATGTTTGTCGACCTCTTTGTTTGGCACGCAAGCTGTTTCATCTGAGGAATGACCTGAGCTGGCTGATACTTCCTGTAATGGAGCACTATTGGTTGCGTGTGAGCTGACCACGCCGCGTGAATGCTCGGGGTAGTGCTTCGGGCTAGCCTTGCTTGACGTAGCACCACACACCAGCGCAGCTTGCTACAAGTGTCAATGGACACACGTGAGCACAGTCAAGGTTAATGCGCCTCGGCCTTTGAGTTACATTGATATGTTGTGCACTACGCAAAAGCATCACCAACCTGCATGGCTGCAACATCTAACGACTGGAGCTCGAGCTTGAGACCTCCTGCCTGATCAAAATCTTCCTGCAGCAAGGCCATGCGCTTCCGCGTCTCAATTTGAGCAGCCTGATCATACAGACAAACAAATCAGCGCTATCCACTGCAGGCATGCCACAGAATGCACGTGATTACCTGCTGAACCAGGTTTTGCAGACGGTCTAAACTCTCCTTTGCCTGCTGTGCCAAGCCGTAGGACTGTCGTTGAACACACCTCTCCATGTGACATCGAACTGCCTCCACGGAGCGCGAAATGGAATGCAGTTCCACCGCAGACGGCGGCGCTTGAAACGCTGGCAAGTTCACGCCTGTGGCATTGGACGGTAGTGGTGGGGGAGACATTGATGCTAGCCGCTGCTCGACTGGTGTAGGTACCGGCAGCCCAAGCTCTCGCAGAATGTGATCGATGACATTGACACGCGTGTCAGCGGTGATCAACTCAGACTGTATCGACACCGAGTGAATCAAGGGTCCTGATCGAGCAGGTGGGCTTGCCGCAACACGCTGCTCAACTGCAGGCCGCCCATGCGTATTGGACGTGTCAGTAGTAGAACACGATTCGTTCTGCGATGCACTTTTTTGCAGAACATCCTGCGATGCAGCGACATTTTCTTTCACTGAAAGCAGCGAAGCGGATTCAGGTCGACGCGAGGGATTTTGGTCCGTTGCGGATGACGTGCTGTTTACGCGGTCCTTGAATGCTGGCCCCGGTTGCGCTCGTTTGGTAGTATGAAAGGATGCGGCAAACAGCCCCACCTGAGCGTACCTGCGCATGACGATAGATCGATGACAATAGGATGTCATTTGGACGCCGATGTTGACGAGTTCGCAAAACAAACGAAGCGATCTCTTGACATCGCTGCACTACTGTACCTATTGTCTGCATGCGGTATTGCGTCTCCAACAACCAATTTTATCGAAGATGCCTTTTTGCGCAAGATGACGCGCCTCATTTGCATCTTGTTCGAACTGCGAGCACGCCCAGCATGATTCATAGATGAGGATCAATTTGGAGCCGCTATCCTCTCACAGGTGAAGGAATAACTTACCCAGCCACCGGAGCATCAAATGTAATGCGGCCAACGAGCTCAAACTGTGCACTCTGAAACGCGTGCCCCCACGACGAGACGGTGTCCGTGTAGATGTCGACATACCGCGGCACCATACTCGATTCGGCTGTCAGATCCATGCGCTCAATCTGAACGCCACTTCCGAAGCTGATACCCACTTCCTGAGGAATACGCGGCAATCTAACGAAGACATATGCGTGGCATCAGTTGATGTATAATCATGAAGTATGAATGCACTGGAATTGGAGACCTTTCTGATCGCCAGAAGGGTGAGCCACCAGAGGATGCTGGTCTTGAGAGGTCATGCATTGACTGCATATCGGATGACGAACATGCAACCAGTTTGAAAGGTATACGGGTGCGACTGCGCACCGTATGCCCATGGGACTGGTTATTTTGGAGTGTGGACGCCATCATTATCAGTGATGATGCAATGGAAATGTGAAGAAAAAAACTGCTGGAGCCAGCTGTAATTCGTCGGAGCCTCGAGCACTGATCAGAGAACTAAAATAGCCTCTCCAATCGTCATGGGAAATTGAAACTGGCTTTGACAGGCACGTACGTCACCAACTCTGCGCAGAATCTTCCCCGCATGTGGTTCATGTGCATTTTGCTGTACAGGTCGAATAAATTGACAGTCTAAGATGGCGGAAGAAGCTGATCTGGCGCAAATTCGTGCCCAGCGTATGGCACAAATGCAAGGAGTATGGACACGAATCTTCCGCAGTACTCCGTGCCCCCAAACTCAAACCTTGTGGTTGTTCTCTGCATGATAGGGTGCTGGAGGCGGCCAAGGTGATCAAGAAGCGAAGCAGCGGTAAGAAATTGATTGTTGTGTCAGAGCTTTGCGGTTTGTAGTTCTTGATGTCTGATGTCGTTGGTAACAGAGAAGCGGAAGCGAGACGTGACGCCATGCTGCAATCAATCTTGGATGCCGACGCTCGAGAACGATGTATGCATGCTGTAACCTCTTAGCTTTTCGTGCCTTGCCCGCAAGCGTGGTGTTGCTGTTTTGCGACCGCCCTTCTTTGGGCGATTTGCTGACCTGTTGTCGTGCACAGTGTCTCGTATCGCCTTGGTCAAACCGCAAGTTGCGAAGCAAGTAGAAAATCAGCTTCGTACGTTCTTTTATTATTTCATGCGTTAACTGTACTCCGCACTGTTTGTTCTCAACTTGGATTGTCTTGTGCTGGTGTAGTGAGTATGGCACAGTCTGGCAGGCTCAAAGAGAAGATTTCAGAAGGTCAAGTCAAGCAGATGCTCTCACAAGTAACTGAGAGCATACAAAAGGCCTCCAAAGTCTCGGTTAGTGCTTAAAGCATGCCCGCCGTGTGCTGGTATGCGGCATCCACTCACAAGATGGTGTGTTGCATATGACATCGGCAGATTGTGCGCAAGAAGGGCAAGGCGAAGAAGAAGGACTCCGACGACGACGAGTCTGATGACGACTGGGAGATGTAGAGAGACACGCGCTTTAGTTGGATCATCAACTTCATTTGCGAGCCCTCGTAAAGTAGGCTCATATACGCGTTGTCACTTGCATAATAAGAAAAAAAGCATATGTACTTCAGGGGTTGTTATAAACTTGAACGCAACCAAACACAGATCTGTCGGATGGTTGGTCCGTAGATGTGATGCGGGCAGCATTCGCTTTGCAAGCCGATGTCAATACGGCCTGGCACGTCCCGGACAGTTGTGTTGTTTACATGGCCATGTTGCTGCTGCGGGACAGACCTTCGGTTTGCGTGTTGCACACGCATGACTTGCCGGCGATGTCGGTCGCACCGCTAAACACCCCCACAAAAACAACACATGCAGAACAATCAACATCCGAGTTTGCAATACCATAAACTGTCAAAACTAGTTCCTTACGTCATGTGCACCGGGCAGTCCGAGATCTTGGAAGTACCAGCAGTGCCCAGATCGCGTACGATAAAGCTGCTGCCGCTGGAGGTCGATTCGGAGGACAAGGGCAAAGTTGCGCCCGCTGCCAATGCGGCGCCGGATGCCAATGGGGCGCCGGATGCCAATGGGGCGCCGGATGCTAACGGGACATCCCGGGCATACGTTTGCTTGGTAGCCATAGGCGCGGCAGAGGACGACATAGCCGTCTTGGAGGTGTCGCAGGCGGTTGCCTTCTGACCGAGCACGTGCGTTTCCTTCTCATTGAACACAGTCTTGTTATCCTGCAAGCGGAAACCGATCGAACATAGTGGTGAGAACGAGCAGTGAAGTAAGCACAAGTCTATCATTGTCATTAATCACCAGAATGACACGGCTGCTTCACCCTTGTGATATCATCAGCACTGTGTAAACAGAGCGCTCAACACACAGTCTCACCTTCTCAACCTTGGTGTGCACAGTCTCCTTGATCAGGCCAGCCTTGTCAGTGCTGATATCCTTCTTGACGTGCAGCTCCTCAGAGTGCTTGTCCTTGTCCTTGTTGCCACCGCCGAACAGACCCGACAAGAAGCCGCCCTTCTTCTCGGTGGTGGTGTCTTTACACGCGGCTTGCTGCTTGACGGGCTCGACAATGGGGATATCATGACCGAACTCGCCAGCCATGGTCGTGCCAGCCATGGGAGCTGCAGGCAGGATACCAGCACCGCCAGGGGCCAGACCAGTCTGAGCCACGCCGGACATGGGAGCTGCGCCAGATTGAGCCTGCACATTGCCCTGCACAAACCAGCAACAGACCGTCCTTTATAAGACAGGGACACTCGTGAATCGCGTACATCTGAAGTGTGCGTGTACCTGCTGATAGACTGCTTGCTGACCCAAACTGAGGGAGTTACCGTACAGAGGAGCCTATACAGCCAAGGAACAAAAGCGGTCATACACTTTGCTCTGGACCAAAGTGGGCACACAGATAACATACCTGAGCGACGCCTGCGGTAGTGACGGGGGCTAGACCACCATAGCCGGCAGGGGTAGCCTGCGCGCCAATACCAGGCGCGGCAAACTGAGACGATGTACCAATTGCATTCTGACCGATGCCATGAGCACCAGCAGGCAGAGCTCCAGCGGCAGGGACTGCGAAGCAAAGGCAATTTGCACACGTTAGCCGGTTGGAAGAGTGTAAACCCCAGGCACGTATCGATGCCAGACATGGAACTCATCCATACAATGTTCTTCCTTTCGTTGCATTTTAGTAAGAGTATGGGATGAGATGAATCGCCAACGATTTGAATGTTGTAAAGAAGTTTGGAATTATGGTGGAAAGGAGAGCGCGGTTGCGTGCATCAGTCAATGAGAACCCCAAACCGAGACGTGATGCAACGCCGTTTTACGCCTCGTAAACTGTCGGTCATGTTCAGTCATTTTGAGAGCTGAAAATAGAGCGCTCTCTGAACGTGTCTGTCAATTCGACACATCATGCCATTTTGCCTCATCGAACAGCTGTCTCTTATACACATCTCCGAGCCCACGAGACTAAGGCGAATCTCGTATGCCGTCTTCTGCTTGA
>ENA-ORBV01014684-ORBV01014684.1-microbial-mat-metagenome-genome-assembly--contig:-NODE-14684-length-11660-cov-4.387982_pt1 | contig 11660 bp, 10 predicted proteins | sample MGYA00237777_ERZ505514 | MGnify/ENA primary metagenome ERZ505514 (study PRJEB26160, sample SAMN06269048) | microbial mat metagenome | isolation source: Oligotrophic lake microbial mat | place... | reverse complement strand
CCCCTGGTTGCCGCACATTATCGCTTACGTGCCTCCTGCGGAAGCCATTGAAACGGTGAGCCTGGTATCGAACTCATTCGATGCGGAGCAGGGCATGGCTGGTGGAGCGGCAATCAACGTGTCGATCAAATCGGGCACAAATGAGTTTCATGGTTCGGGCCACTGGTATCACACCAACAGCAAGATCCAGGCTCGCAACTTCTTTTTTACCGGCAACCGGTTGCCGAAGAATCTATTGAATCAATTTGGCGGCACCATCGGCGGACCGATTGTAAAGAACAAGCTCTTCTTCTTTGCGGACTGGGAACGTACGACTCGCCGTCGCTTTGCTTCGGCCTTCCGATCGGTGCCCGATGCGAATCTGCGGCAGGGTGACTTCTCGGCGACGGGCACGAACATTTTTGACCCCGGCACTGGGGCAGCCAATGGAATGGGCAGGACGATCTTCCCGAACAACCGGATTCCGAGCAGCCGCTTTGATCCAGCTTCGGTGACGATGACCAGCTTGATTCCTACCGCGAACCAGCCGGTATTTCCTTCAAACTATCTGGCCGTGGGCAACTACCTCTTTAACCGCGACAACTCGGACTACAAGATCAACTACAACCCGACGCAGAAGACCTCTATTTTTGGACGCTATAGCTTCTCGCCCAGCGATTTGTTCGACCCACCTTCGCTTGACAAGGCGCTTGGCGATGCACTTACCGGCGGACAACCGGGAAGAGCACCGGGCCTGATTCAGACGGCGGCAATCGGTGGAACCTACACCATCTCGCCCCGCATTCTCTTTGACGGCAACATTGGCTTTACCCGTCAAAGGATCTCTGCCGAGAACATCGACATCGACAGGAATTACGGGCTGGACGATTTGAAGATTCCAGGCACAAATGGAGCTGATCGTTTGCAGGGTGGTTATCCGCGCTTCAACATCAGCGGCTTTTCGGCGATCGGAAATCCGAACGTCTCGAATCCTTTTTTGTTCCGCGACAACCAGTACAGCGCAACGGCTAACCTGAGCTGGGTGCGCGGGTCGCATTCGTTCCGGTTTGGCGGAGACTATACCTACTACACGATCAACCACTTTCAGCCGCAGGCGGCTTTTGGACCTCGTGGTGGATTTAACTTCACTGGTGGTCTGACCTCGCTCAATGCCACTGGTGCAGCGGCCTCCAATGCGTTTAACGGCTTTGCCGACTTCCTTCTGGGACAGGCGCAAGGCCTGGGCAAGGACGTGCAGTACATTAACCCTGCTTCGGTAAGAATCCTGGTTATGGATTCTATGCGCGTGACCAGTGGCAGGTAACGCGTAAGCTCACCGTGAACTACGGGGTGCGTTATGAGAAGTATCCGTTTGCCACTCGCGATCATCGTGGCGGAGAACGCTATGACGAGAAGACCGATAAGGTGTTGGTGGGTGGTGTCGGATCGACGCCAACCGATACGGGTGTAGATGTGGGCCTTGGACAGCTTGCACCGCGTCTGGGCATTGCCTATCGTGCGAATGACAAGACGGTGTTCCGCGCAGGATATGGGATCAGCATCGACCCCGATTCATTCCGCCGTATGCGCGATTCTTATCCGGCTACGATTTCATCGCAGTTTAGCGGTGCGACCAGCTTTCAGGCTGCCGGCACTCTGCGAACCGGCATCCCAACAGTGGTTGGGCCTTCACTGAATCAGGGTGTGATCGACCTGCCTTTGGCAGTCGGAACAACGACCTTCCCTGAGAAGTTTAACCGCGGCTACATCCAGAGCTTCAACTTCACGATTCAACGTGAAATTGGGGGAGGATTCAATCTGCAGGCTGGATATGTGGGAACACGTGCCATCCGCCAGACGGCGATCATCCAAGTCAATTCCGCGCTGGTACCCGGAAGCGGCAACGCTGGCCGTGCTTTGGCGATTAAGTATCCGGGCCGTATCGGCGCGATCAACCTTTACACTCCATTCAGCACTTCAAACTACAATTCGCTGCAAACGCAGTTGAAGCGGCAGTTGGGTGCCAATGGTCTGTTTGGGTTGTCCTACACATGGTCGAAGGCGATCAACTTCAACGACAACAACGACTCGGGTCTGAACTGGAATTCTCCAGAGCTGTGGGGCCGCAATCGTGCGCTCGCAGGTTTTGACCGTCCTCACAATCTGCAGGTTTATTCCGTTTACGATCTGCCTTTTGGCAAGGGACAGAAGATGCTGAACTCTGGCGTTGGGGCCTGGCTGCTGGGCGGCTGGCAAACCAACGGCGTGTTGAGCGTTTTGAGCGGGACACCGTTTACGGTAGGCACGGCAGGAACCTCGCTGAATGCCCCTGGCAATACGCAGACCGCAGATCAGGTACTGGCCAATGTGCAGAAGCTGAAGGGCGTGGGCCCTGGCAAGAGCTGGTTTGATCCGAATGCGTTTGCACCGGTGACGGCTGTGCGTTATGGCAACACGGGCCGCAACATTCTACGTGGGCCGGGATCGTGGCAACTCGATGCCAGTGTGTTCCGCAACTTCCAGCTGACAGAAAAGCTTCGGCTGCAGTTCAGGGCTGAATCGTTTGGCATCACGAATACACCTCGCTTTGCGAATCCTGGTGCGACCGCGTCGAACCTGACTCGCAATGCGGATGGCACGATACGAGCGCTTAATGGCTACACGGAAGTGCTTAATTCGACAGGCGAACGTGAAATCCGGTTTGCTCTGAAGATGTTCTTCTAGACAAGCGCGACGATTGATGAGGGGCCTGCCCGAGAGGGTAGGCCCATTTTTATTTGGGTTTCCCGGTATCGAGGAAACGATCGGCAAGTTCTGGGGTGGGGATGCGACAGGTGTCGGTGCGGCCAAACCAGGAGTAGCGATTACGGGCGATCCATTTGTAGATGGAGTCTCGGAAGAAGGCGGGGAGTGGAGTGGCCAAGACTGCTAGCGACCAGGGGAAGCCGAGGCGGCGGGCGATGCGGAGAGCGGCTGCGGAGCGGGTGTGGATGCCGGCTTCGTCGATGAGGATGATGCTGTCGGGGAGGGAGTCGATCTCGGGGAGGACTTGACGAGCGGCTTGTGACTGGAGCGAGGCGAAGCGGAAGATCTGCTTGGGGTCGTGATCGATAATCCAGTTGATAGCGGCGTTGCAGAGGTTGCATACACCGTCGAAGAGGATGATTGGATCTGGCGGCATCGGGTGTCTTTATCTTACGATGTGGTGCCGGGGCGGGCTGGCGTTGTAATGTTGGGGTATGCGTTTGTTAGCAGTTCTCTTGATTTCGATCCTGGCTGTTTTTGGTCAGGACTCAAAGACAATGGATGTGGCTGCGGAGTCGAAGTGGGTGGATACGGGCTTCAAGCTCGCCCGCGGGGATAATTACACGATTGAAGCTAGTGGCGAGATTGTGTTGCGCGGATCCAAGGGTGAGGAGCAGCCGTCGAGGCCAGGTGGGCTGGCGCGCGGGTTTCGGGATTTATTGAAGGCGCTGCCGTTGAATACCGCCGGGCGTGGGGCATTGATTGGCAGAATTGGAGACCGTGAGACGTCTCAGCCATTTATGGTGGGGTCGGCAAGGGATGGGGAAGTGGCGCTGGGGGGCAAGCTGTTTTTGAATTTGAATCTGGATGGGAATGAAAGGGGGGCTGGTAGCTTTGCGGTGAAGATCCGTGTAACGCGAGCGCCTATTGAGGTGTCGAAGGTTCCGGCCGGGCCTATAGTTGAGCTGACTCAGGCTCAGCTGGATAGCTTGCCTACGCGTGTTGTGGATGCTGAGGGGACGGAGGGGGACCGTCAGAACTTCATCGTTGTTGGGAGCGAGGCGGCAGTAACTGGAGCACTGAAGAGTGCAGGTTGGGTGCAGGTGGACAAGAACGTGAAGTCGTCGGTGATCAACGCGATTCTGGTGAGTATGTCGAAGCAGGCGTACCTCACGATTCCGATGAGCGAGCTGATGATGTTTGGACGGAGTCAGGATTATGGATTCGCTCATGCGGTGCCGTTTGTCGTGGTGGCGCAGCGGCATCACTTCCGGATCTGGAGAGCGCCGTTTCAGGTGAATGGAAACGATGCGTGGATTGGTGCAGGGACGCACGATATCGGGTTTGAGAGGGACCAACGCAATGGCGGCATTACGCACAAGATTGATCCGGAAACCGATAAGGAACGCGATTACATCGGCCTGACGCTTGAGGAAAGCGGTCTTGTGGTGAAGAAGACGTATATGACCCACAAGAACCCGGTGACGGAGGCGAAGACGGCGCATGGCGGGGAGTTTCGGTCCGATGGGCGGACGCTGATTGTGTATCTCGAACAGAAGCGCAATGAAGATGCAGTACGGTTTTCCAATCTGTTTTGTAGTGTGCTGAAGACGAATCCGGATGGCGGGGAGTGGGGACCTTGCAGCGAATACATGGAGACTGCCAGCGAGAAGAACGTGGAGCTGAAGCCGATGTCGCGCGACTTCCGGGTGGTGGTGGTGCCGGGGATTTTCTCCAGCTGTGCAACGGACGCACCGGCGTTTGATCGGGGCAGAGCATATTTGAAGGACAAGCAGGGTGTGGATGCGGCTTTGTTGAATATTTCGAACAACTCCAGTGAAGATAATGCCAAGGCGATTGCCAAGTACTTGCGGGAGCAGTTTACCAAGGACAAGCGGAAATTCATCCTGGTGGGTTATTCAAAGGGAACTCCTGATATCCAGATGGCGCTGGCGACCGAGCCCGACTTGCGCAGTATGGTGGCGGCGTTTGTGAGTGTGGCGGGGGCTAGCGGGGGGTCGCCGGTAGCGGATGCGTTGCCGGATCGCTTAAGCGGGATGCTGGGCAAGATCAATGGCAAGGGTGGTTGCGAGGGTGATTTGAGCGACGGGTTCAAGAGTTTGTCTGTGGAGCGGCGCCGGCAGTTTCTGGCGCAGTACCCGAGGACATTCGTGCCTACCTTCTCGATTCCGGCGGTTGCGGATCAGGATAAGGTATCGAAGGCCATGCTGCAAAGCTGGACGATCCTGAACGGGTTCTCGTCTCGCAACGATGCGCAGATCACAGAACAAGACGCGATCATTCCGGGTTCAATGTATCTGGGGGCGGCGAGGAGCGATCACTTTGCGCTTGCGTTGCCGCTGGAAAACATGAAGGGAGGGATCCTGAAGAGCTTCCTCGACATGAACAATTATCCGCGGGCTGCGTTGCTTGAGAGTGTCGTTCGCTTTGCGCTGGACGAAATTAAGGCGCCTGCTGCGAAGGCTCTTGAGCCAGCGAAACAGGCGCCAGTGAAAAACAAGTCGATCTTTCAGCCTTAGGCTGTGATTAGGGAGGCGGCACCGATGCCGGATTGGTGTCGCGACATACGCGTGCGGAGCTCGAGGCGGGCACGAAGCAGACGGCTTTTTGCAGCGGCGATGCTGATGCCGAGTTGCTCTGCTACTTCTTCCATCGGGAGTTCCTGAACATCGCGGAGGAGGAAGACGTTGCGGAGAAGTGGGGGAATGCGTTCGATTTCCTGCTTCATGGCTTCGGCGATTTCCAGCTTGCCAAGGGCTTCTTCAGGGTTGAGGTTGTCGTCACGGAATTCAAGGGTTACCGAATCCTCTCCAACCTGGGTGTCGTCCATGTAGAAAAGCTTTGCCCGCTTGGTCTGGCGGAGGCGCATCAGGCACTGGTTGACGACGATGCGAGTGAGCCAGGTTGAAAACTTGGCTTCGCGATTGAATTGAGCCAGGTGCTGAAAAGCCTTCCAGCAAGCGTTCTGGACTTCATCCTCAGCATCGGATTTGTCTCTCAGGATGGACAGCGCCAGTTTGAGGCAGGAATTTTGATGCCTCTCAATCAATTCAGCGAAGGCTTGGTCGTTTTGAGACTGAGCCATGTCCACCAGGGCTTCATCAGTGACCCCTTGGAAAACTTGCCGACGATTTTGAATCATGTTAAAATCCTTACCAATCTAGACGTTAGACTTCATGGACGAATATAACAGCAAACCCGCAGATTTGATAGACCACACTGAAACTGACTTCAGTGTGACTCAAACAGTGCCTAAATTGGAGAGCGGCAGTAAAGAAAGCTTGAAATCGACTGAAAACTCGGAGTCGACGATCCGCCGCATCCTCTCTTCCTACGACCTTGGGAACAAGCTTCGTCAACTGAGACTGAAAAAGAAGATCGCGCTGGTGGACCTTGGAAAGCATACCGGACTCTCTGCTTCGATGATCTCGCAGCTTGAGAATGGCAAGCTAGTTCCAACGCTGCCGACCTTGGCGCGCATCGCTATGGTTTTTGACGTCGGGCTGGATCATTTCTTTACGGATAAGCGAAGAAAGCGATTGTTTAGCGTGGTTAAGGCTGGCGAGCGGATGCAATTCCCAGAGCGGAGCGATTCGCCGACACCTGGGTATTATTTTGAATGCCTGGCGTTTAGCGCTCAAGACAAAAGCTTGCAAGCGTATCTGGCTGAGTTCCCCGTGCGTAACCCCAATGAGGCAGTAGAACACATGCACGAAGGGGCGGAGTTCTTCCATGTGATCGAGGGTACGGTGGCAATCCGCTATCAGGATGAAGAGCATTTGATGGAGTCAGGCGATAGCGTGTACTTCGATTCCTCAGCCCCACATGCGTATCGTGGCGTCGGCGCTGCTACGGCGAAGGCGATCGTGATCACAACACCACCTCGAGTTTAGTCTGGTTGCCATAATCGGGAGATGCAATCTCCCTGGTTGACTCCCGCACTGTTGCTGGCGAGCAACATATTTATGACCTTTGCCTGGTATGGGCATTTGAAATTTAAAGGGCAGCCGCTTTGGGTTGTGATTCTGGCAAGCTGGGGTATAGCTTTTTTTGAGTATTCGCTGATGGTTCCAGCCAATCGAATTGGATCGGCAACGATGTCGGGGTATCAGCTGAAAATCCTGCAGGAAGCTATCACGTTGGTGGTATTTGTCGGGTTTGCGTGGCTGTATCTGGGAGAGGGTTTGCGCTGGAATTATTTGCTGGCGATGCTGATGGTGATGGGAGCGGTGGGGTTGGTGTTTAAGTCCTGATTTATCCGTTCACCGCCGAAAGCTTGCCGCTCATAAGGTTTAGTTGGACAGGCTGTGTTGCAAGCTCTAAGCTACATGGAATGTTACGCTTATTTGTTGTTCTTGTGGGGCTTGCGTGCTCCGGGTTTGGCCAGAGCCAGAAGGCTACGGTTGAGGGGTTGGTGATGGATGGCCAGAGGCTCGGGGTGGCACAAGCGACGGTTGTGCTGGAGACAGGCCAAGGGGCGACGGTTCGCAAGACTGTAAGTGATGCGGCTGGGCGTTATCAATTTAACGGTGTGGATGCGGGTAGTTACAAGTTGCGCTTTTCGGCTTCGGGCTTTGAGACTTACACGGAAGGGCCGCTGACGCTGAGTGCGGGGCAGAAGCTGGTTCTCGATTCTTTGCTGAAGCCGGCAAACATGACCGCGAACGTAACGGTTGTGGCGGATAACGACCGTCTGGTGGCATCGAGGACGGAGATCCCGCTGCGCGAGTTGCCGGTGACTGTGCAGACGGTGGGGAGCGAATTGATCGCGCAGCAGGGCGTCACGGATCTGGTAAAGGCGCTCTACAACATCCCGAACACGAATTCCTTTGTACTCTACGGCATGTACGAATACTATGTGTTTCGAGGCTTCGGCTTTGACAATATCGTTGGCTCTTCGGTGTTGCTCGATGGATTGAGGTTGGAGGGGAACCGGCTGAATTCGCAACTGAATTCGATTCAGACCGTTGAAGTTTTGAAGGGGCCGGGATCGATGTTGTACGGAACTGAAGCGACCGGTGGCACTGTGAATCTGGTGCGCAAGAAGCCGGTGTCGACTCCGAATTATGAGGGTGTGTTTAGGGGTGGAAAGTTTGGACGCGTGGGTGCGGAGTTTGGCGCGACCGGGCCGATCAAAGGCGACAAGTTGCTTTATCGTACCGATGTGGCGATTGACCGTGCCGATGGCTGGCGCGATGCGGGTTGGCGGCGATTTAACCTGACGCCCAGCGTCAACTGGCGCATCTCGAATCGCGATCAGTTGAACTTTACGGTTGGGTATTCGCAGGATCGGTATGACGGGGATGCCGGGATTCCGTTGCTTCGTCCGGCGAATGAGCCCAACCCATTCAAGGCGTCGATCTTCCCGGATGTGCCGATGAAGACTCGCTACACGCCAAGTTCCGATTTTCAGAAGACTCGCGATATTCTGCCGCAGGTTTTTTATACACACTCGTTCTCGGATACGGTGCGGTTTCGTAATGCGTTTACCTATCGTTTCTTTGACGACCAGTATCTGGTGACTGAGACACTGACGGTGGATCCAACGAAGCAACCGTTTAAGGTGGATCGGGAGTTTTTTTACTTCTTCCACCATCGCCGGCCGCTGCAGAACCAGTCGGATGTAGTCGCGACAGTGAAGACCGGCAAGATTGAGCATCAATTGCTGGGTGGTTATGACTTTCTTCGCTATCAGAATCAGACCGAGCGCAGTTCTTCCGTGTTTCGTATTGCCTTGCCCTCGCTCGATCTGTTGAACCCGGTGGATACCTTTAAGACGCAAGTGAATAACTTTCCACCGAGCCGGTTGGACTACTTCACTAACAACGTGAATTCGACCTATTTTCAGGACTTCATTCGCTTGAATCCGAGGCTGACTGCACTGGTGAGTGGCCGCTTTGATGGCTTTCGCCGGGTCTCCTTCAGGAATCCTGTTGTCAACGGCGTCGAGGGCAAGGGGGCCGTCACCAATATCGAACAGAATCCATTTACTTACCGGGTTGCTATGAACGGCCAAGTGTTGCCGGTGATGGGCGTTTATGCGAGCTACGGCACGAGCTTCCGGGCGCAAACGTCGCTATCGAATGACGGCAAGCAGTTGAAGCCCGAGACGGGCAGCCAGTTTGAAATTGGCCAGCGCTTTGACTTACTGGGCGGCAAGATGTCGCTCAATACCGCGTTGTTCTGGATTGAGAAGGAGAACGTGACTGTGTCGCGTGCGAACGGGAACTTTGACCAGGCCGGGAAGGTGCGCTCGAAGGGTTTTGAGGCGGATTTGAAGGGGCGGGTAAGCCGGAAAATGTCGATTCGGGCTGCTTATGGGTTTACGCAGGCTCAGTTTAAGGACTTTGAGTTGGAGGATGGCGACGGGGTGGTGCGCAATCTGCGGGGGCGTGCTCCGGCCTTTGTGCCGCGCCATACCGTTAGTTTCTGGGGCGTATACGACGTTAGCTCGAGCTTGCAGGTAGCGATCGGGCAGCGCTACATTGCGCGAGCGCCGGTGAACAACTTCAACTACTTCTTCATGGGCGGCTATACGCTTTGGGATGCAGCGGTCTTCTATCGCAAGAGCAAGTGGGAATATTCGGTGAACCTGAATAATGCCCTGAACAAGGAGCGTTATCTGGTGGCCTCGATCAACGACTTTCTGGTTTATCCGGGTAAACCGTTTGACGCGACCGGGACGATTCGCTTCCGCTTCTAATGTTTGGGCGGGGAGTTGCCGATTCTCCGCCTGTGAAACTCATTTCTTGTTTGCTTGTCTTCGCCCTGATGGCCGTTATGGTGCCTGAGGCGCTGCAGGCCCGCAAGAAAAAAGAGGGCGTGGTTGCACGGCCCCTAAGCAGACCTCCGGTCTACAAGAAGTTTGATAATCGCAAGAAGAAATCGAATTTTAGAATGGGACCGAAGAGCGGGTAGGAGTTGGGGTGCCCAACGGGACTTGAACCCGTGACATCCGGAATCACAATCCGGCGCTCTACCGACTGAGCTATGGGCACCGTGATGTCAGACATCGAGAGGTACTTTTTCAGTTTACCAAAAAGGTACCTCAACATCCATCAACCCTTCGCCATTCCTGCCTGTTTCCACAATTGATCCACTCGGGTCTTGATTTCCTGGTCCATTGTGATGACCGGGGGCCAGGGCCGAGTGAAGCCTTCACTGACCCATTTCTTTGTCCCGTCGATGCCCATTTTGGAGCCGAAGTTCGCGAGGCGGCTGGAGTGATCGAGCGAATCGATCGGGCCGAGGACGAATTCAATGTCGCGCTGCGGGTCGATGTTGTTTAAAACCCTCCAGGCTACTTCTGAGTGGTTGCGGACGTCGACATCTTCGTCGACGACGACAATGCACTTGGTAAACATCGCCTGACCCAAGCCCCAAATGGCGTGCATCACCTTGCGGGCGTGACCCGGGTAGGCCTTGCGAATGCTGACCAGCATCAGATTGTGGAAGACGCCTTCGGCCGGCATCGACATTTCGCGGATCTCGGGGATCTGCATGCGCAGCAAGGGCAGGAAGATGCGCTCGATTGCTTTGCCCATCCAATAATCTTCCATCGGTGGAGGACCAACAATGGTGGCCGTGTAGATGGGCTTCTTGCGTCTGGTGATCGCGGTGAGGTGGAAGACAGGGTAATCGTCTTCGAGCGAATAGTAGCCCGTGTGATCACCAAAAGGACCCTCTGTGCGGAGCTCGCCGAGTTCGACGTATCCTTCGAGGATGATTTCAGCTTGAGCAGGCACTTCGAGGTCTACCGTTTCGCATTTCACCATCTCGACGGGTTTGTTGCGCAAGAAGCCGGCGATCATCATCTCGTCGAGTTCGGGTGGGAGGGGCAGGATCGCTGAGTAGAGCGTGGCCGGGTCTGCGCCGATGGCCACAGCGATGGGCATGCGTTGCTGTTTGCCTTCTTTGAGGAGCTGGCGGTAATGATCGGCACCCTGTTTATGGAGCTGCCAGTGCATGCCGGTGGTCTTGGAATCGTAAACCTGCATGCGGTACATGCCGCAATTGCGTTTGCCGGTGGTGGGGTTCTTGCTGAAGACCAGGGGGAGAGTGATGTAGCGACCGCCATCCTCGGGCCAGCAGTGGAGGATGGGGAATTCGTCGAGCGAGAAATTGTCCTTCTGGATGACTTCTTTACAGGGGCCACTGGAAACGTCCTTGGGGAAGAAGTTGCCCATCTCGGCGAGCTTGGGCAGCATCTTCAGTTTGCCCATCAGGCCGGTGGGCATCTTCATGCCGAGGTATTCGGTGATGCGGTCGGCGATTTCGTCGAGCGAATTGACGCCGAGGGCAATCTCCATGCGGCGGTCGCTTGAGAAGAGATTGATGGCGAGGGGGATCGAAGATCCCTTCGGCTTCTCGAAGAGCAGGGCCGGGCCGCCGCTTTTTACAGCGCGGTTGGCGAACTCCGTGATCTCAAGATGAGGGTCGACTTCAAAGGGGATACGTTTTAGCTCGCCCGCTTTGTCGAGAGCGGAGAGGAACTCGGACAGATCCTGATAAGACATCTCCTCCTATTATGGAAGGGTGACGAAGAGAACAGCATTAATAACTGGCGCAAGCCGCGGAATTGGACTCGCCTGCGCCAAAGCATTGTCGGCTGCGGGACACAAAGTAGTGCTCGCCGCACGCAACCTCGACAAACTGGAACACGCAGCCGCTGAAATCCGCGCGACAGGCGGGGAAGCCACAGTTGTGCAGATTGACCTCGCAAATCCCGAAGCTGTCCAGGCTGCCGTAAAACAGGCCGTAGCCGATTCCGGCCCGATTCATATCCTGGTGAACAATGCGGGCGTCACTAAAGACGGCCTCTCGATGCGCATGAAGGTCGAAGACTTCACGAGTGTCCTCCAGACCAACCTCGTCGGCGCATTCGTTTGCGCACAATGCGTCATGCCAGGCATGAT
>ENA-ORBV01014683-ORBV01014683.1-microbial-mat-metagenome-genome-assembly--contig:-NODE-14683-length-11660-cov-4.724165_pt1 | contig 11660 bp, 11 predicted proteins | sample MGYA00237777_ERZ505514 | MGnify/ENA primary metagenome ERZ505514 (study PRJEB26160, sample SAMN06269048) | microbial mat metagenome | isolation source: Oligotrophic lake microbial mat | place... | reverse complement strand
ATCCTTGAAGTTTCCACTTCAAGATCCACTACAAGCAGTAGCAACAGTAGCAACAACAACACTACCATAATTTCTATGTAACTGATCTGTTTCAACAAACAAATAGATCTCTTCATCCAACAATCTCTTTCTTTGTCCTCCCAGACAGAGACATTAGCAAGAGACTCAGTGCACCCAAGGACACACCTCACATGCATCAAAGTCAGTGAGTGAACCCCCCTCCCTGATGCTTGGCAGAGTTCTGCTGCCAGACTGCCAGCTGGAGCTCTGGCTTGAGGTTGGCACTAGGGTGTCAAAAATTTGCAAATCAATTTTCCATGGTGAATCCCCACACCTTTTGAGGGGGCATTGTGAAATGCTGCCAATGACCCCAAATTGGCCCCAAAAATGACTCACTGCTGGTGCAGCAGCTCTGCAAAACTGCTGGCTGACATTGACGCATAAAAGCTGGCTGCCAAAGGGGGTTGCAATTCAGTTTGTGATCAAAGGGATGAAGCGGTGCAACAAGACTGCAAATTCATGAATGCGCACAACAGAAATCCCCATGTGATTGCCGTTGCAGGCATGTTGCTTTGACTTTGTTGGCCTGCAAGCAAGATGCCCATTGGGGGTTCAAAACATTTGTTCAAATTCCTCATCATCTTGGGAACACAGCAGGAGTGGAACAAAAGGCATCATCCGAATCACAAATGGGTGCCAAGAAAAGGTCTCCATCTTGCAACATTTGGTTTGATGCATGTTTTTGGGATTTGCAAGCCGTTGATTGAGCAGGTCAGGCACAAACGCCTCAGCTTCTCCATGAAAAACAGAGCGCACCAGTTGTCGTTGTTGTGCCCTTGTTTCAAGACTCTTTGACATTTTTCTGTCAACGTGTTGGTGCTGATTTTCAGCTGCAACATCATGACTGTGATTCCTTCATGGACATGCTTCATCATGTCTGTTTTTTTAGGTTGCCTTGATTGTTCCTTTGACACATGGATTGAAAATTGAGGAAGAAGTTATGTGAAGTGCAATCCTGAATCTCTCAACACGTGTTGTCCGCATTCATGCTGCCCTTCAAGAATTTTTGCTTTGCTGAACCAATGCTGACTGGCACCCACAGTTGATTGATTGGTCAAAGCAAAGCTGCTGGCTAACCAGCTAGCAATGGGTGTGGTTGATCAACGTCTGGGGCACATTGGCTGCAGGAGCATCAATGCAGCTCAAAACCCTTGCTGCAACGCTGGTGTCGCATGCTGTCACTGATGAACTGTGCGTCCGCTGTTCCGAAAGTCTAATGTTTGAGTGAAATTCATTCCCTGTTCAACTCAGTCAGCAACTCAGCATGCATTGGCTTTCAGATGCCGCCCACTTTATAAAAACAAGCGCACGCGCGCCTCAGGCGTGCTTTTATCCAGGATTGACTCTAGCTACTAGTCTACTATCTCGCTAGCTAGCTAGCTACGACGTAGTACGTCGTAGGAGAGTAGTACGACGTAGTAGTATGTGACATTTGAAGAAGCACTGCCACGCGATCAGGAACCTACAGTACTGTACTACGTCGTAGCTACCCTATCTACTCGGAGTAACGTAACAGCTTACCAAACTGGATCTTTCATCACAATTCTTCGGCCAATACGATACATGTACATATAGGTTCTTCTTCAAGATTTTTCTGCAGAAGGAAGACAGGGCTTGCAAGCAGAAAATTAAAAGGGAGCTGTCTTCTATTACAAGGCACTATTAAATTTCGGCTTCAAAAGATAACGTGTTCAAATAAAGTTAAGTTCTAGCAATAGATAGAGGATTTCATACAGCACTTGTACTAGCTACAACACATCATCATGACATTGACGAGCCTGCTCTGGACCATCCGCCGCCATGTGTCCATGACGATCTATCGCTGGGTGACGCGTATCCACGCCTTTGTATCCCTGGCCACTCTGTCGAGCAAAGACATCCAAGCCTTTATGGATTCGTACAAAGCCTTCGATGGCGACTGCACCAAATCCAACAATGCCTACAAGGAAGAGAACATTGTCGATTATTACTATGTCTTGAATCATTTGTGCGCGCTTGGGAATGTGGAAAAAATGTACATCCCGCCCTTGATGGACAAACGCTTCAATCTCGTCGAGAACCAGATTCTCTTTGAACGAAAAATGATGAGCGACATTGGCCTCCCGCCCGCACCCGAAGGTACGACGATTACCAACAAGGAGAACCAGGGAAAGAAATGTCTGGAAATTGGCTGTGGCCGTGGTCGCATTGCCCTTCACACGGCGACGGCCACGGGTGCCCACGTGTCGGGCTTTAACATTGAATCCTCGCAAATTGCCAACGCCCGGTCCTTTGCCGCCCGCATGGGCATGTCCGACCAAACCGATTACAAGGTGGCCAGTTTAAACGATCCCTTTCCCTACGAAGATGGAGCCTTCGATGCGGCCTACAACGTCCAGGCATTTACCTATTCCAAAGATTACGAGGCTCTCTTTAAGGAGATTGCTCGCATCTTGAAACCGGGGGCCAAATTCTCCTATTTGGATTGGGTCTTGCTGGATAACTTTGACGCCAACAATCCAAAACACAAAGAACTGGTTCACAACGCCATGCCGATTTTGGGTGCCGTCAACAATCCCTACTACAAGGACATTGAAAATGCCATGAAAAAGGCGGGCTTGGAAGTGATCTTGTCCAAAGAAGCCAGTGAAGATGATGTCACGCAGACCCCACTCATTCGCGCCGAAGGCGAGCAGTTCAAATGGATCGAGGTCATTGCCAAGACCTGTTTGCCGGATCGCTTCAAGAAAATGTTGGACCGCATCAACATGCACGCCGAATCGCTCTTTGAGGGATCGGAAAAGCAACTCTTTACGACCAGTTATCAGATTGTCTGCCAGAAACCAACCAAGTAAAACACAGAATAAATTGCACACATTGCTTGGTAGTTGTTTCATCTTCTTGTCATCGTCGCCTCCTTGGTCGCCTATGAGTCCGGGTTTTGGGACGCGGAGGTTTGCGTTATGGTACCAGTGGAAGAGATTCTTGGTTGCCTTCGAGATTTAAAAGAAACGATGCATGGCATTATGGGCAAATCAAATTTAATTTTAATTTAATTTATTCCACTGGTTCGCTAAAACATTCTAGCTAGTTGGCCAAAAGTGATTCAGATCCAGTAAGGCGAGCTGTCCCCTGACAATTTAGAAAGTCAACTTTTACAGTAGAAAGCTAGCTAGCCAGCCATGTTGATCTCCTTGCCATTGTATTTGGCTGTACCTAGCTGTACTGTACCTGAATGCACTTGGAACAGAACCAACAGGGATTTATAGCCACTGCTGCACCGTGCAGGCGCCTGTAGAACCAGACTGAACCGTGATTCTATTGATGGCAATATATACCTTATAACAAATATTCATAGAATAAACTTCGATCAATTTCATTGCCATTGCATTGGAATAAAGCCAAATTTTTAATAAAAATCATTTGAAGCTCCGTTGCTGGCGAAGGATGTTTCCCCAGGAAAGTTCTGCTACGTTGCTACAGAGTAGTGCCAGATCGAGCGCGACTTTCTAGACGAGGTGGTGCAGATGACATTAGGTTTTGTGTCCTCGATCGAACACCAGCTCATGATGCGCTGCCATGTCGAGTCCCCAGACGTTCACGTTGCCCATCTCACAAAGGTGTGCGACAATACGGTACAGAAACTCGCCTCTCGTCTTGGAGCCGTAGCATCTGTTGACGGCGACCGGACCCTCCAGGTGGAATCCTTTACGCATGCTCTGGGATCAAAAGGTGCTCCGTGCGGGGAGATGGCGTCACGATTGAGCACAAGCCATTTACTGTGTCTCAAACTCAAAAGTGGCGACTATATCTATCGATCTGGAGATAGCTTGAGTTGTATCTTCTACTGAGTATCAGGTGTGGCCGTGACGGAGGACACGGATCATGAACTCGGCAAGCTCAAGCCGCGCATTGACTAGCTCTTTGCATTCATCCTTTCGTTGTTGGGACCAGAGCTCCTGGCAGTATGCTGGCCCGAAAGTCCCCATGGAGAAGAATGCGAGGATTCAGAGAGCAGCGATGGTGTGCCTATGTTTGCAGACGCATCTGATAGTGATTCCGTAGACACCAGCAACAGTGGGCTTGAAGTTACATAATGAACCTGTTTAGTCTAAATGCGAAGAAAGCTGTCATCAATAATCGGATCTGCTCATGGATGCAAAGTCTTGTTTTCATAGCTAGATTGGTCCGAGATGGAAGAACAATAGCTGGAGGAGGTCTTACTGTCTCGTTCAAGGTACACTAGACGGAAAGTAGTTTGGCGCCACATGTATTTTGTTTCATAGCCTCCATGTTTTTCCTTCTTCGGTCATGCTGGCGGTGGCGAAGAGGGCATCGTCTATTGATTCATTTGACTTTCATTTTCCCAGTTTCTTATTGCACCGGCCCATTTTCAGCTTTTGATCGCACTGTCGATCGTGGCTACCACTACCCTTGCCCAAGTGGCTTCTCTCTTTGAAATTTGTCTTTGTTTGTACAGCGTAATTCTAGCAAGGCTCCTCTCATCATCATCATCGTTAAAGACCTCTCATGTCCATCCGTCCCGTAGGACTGGCAGGAGTGGAGTCGTCCCAGTCACTTTCTTCTTCCCCACCCTCATCATAATCATCCTCAAAGCCTGCTGTCTCACCGCCCAGTCGGTATTGTTGTGCTCCAGAAGCATCGCTTTGTTGTTTCGGCGAGGAGGAGGAAATGCTGCTTCGTGGACGAATAAAAGGAACAATAATCCTATTTTCTTTGGAACTTTTCCCTTTTTTGTTGTGGCTGGAAGGATAATGCTCTGTTGAAGGCTGATGCAATTGCAAACTCTCGTCTTGCAAATCAATAATGGCATGTGTTTCTCTCAAAAAATCCAATCCCAACAAGAGCTCAATATTGGGCAAAAGACCGGTGGATTCCAAGATGGTAATCGCCGGTGCTTTGAATCGGACCTCCAAAAATTCGCCATTCCCATCATTGTAATAAAATTGCAAGACCAAGGTTTGTGCTGGTATGCGGCCCAAAACCCTACACAAACCCAATCCAGTGGCTTGTCCCGCATACCGACGATCCAATAAATGCGTCAATCGCACACGCTCCAAGGCCGCCCAACTCATACACGTCCTCTGTGCACCGGTATCTAAAAAGGTAGCAATCGGAATGGATGGATGATGATCATCGTGTTGATTGTTGTTGCCATTGTTGTTGCCATCGTTGTCAACATGGTCATCGTCATTAGCATCGTCATGATCATTTTCGTCGTCATTCGCATCATCGTGGTGGTCATTGTCCGATTCCACAATCAATCGAACCGAACAAGGTACTTGCAAGAGGGGTTCCGATTGGAGTGAGGACAAGACGTTGTCGTGTTCGTTGTTGTTTTTGTTGGCTTGACTGTCTTGGCTGAAATCCATACCATCGCACCAAGAAGGAGTCGGTGGTCCTTTTTGTTTGGCAGAAAATTTAGGCCATTTCAGTGCTTGGACTACTAATACGGTTGGCGCCGAGGATGGCTTGACAGTCGTAGAAATGTCAAGGATTATTACTTGTAGTAACAGTACTACCGCCAGTCTTCTGGTCAAAAACTCACATACGAGAAACCACAAGCCCGATGAGGATTTTGACAGCCGTCTTGACGGCGTGGACAACATCATTTGTGTTGGCGACATGGTCTCTCCAAAATCTAGAAACAATGTACGCTTCTCGTCTCGCGTTGTGTGGAACTACTAGTAGTAGAAGAGAGAAATTGGCAAATGAATCAATGTTCAGGCTAGTAGCTAACTAGATGATCAAAAGCAATTAAGATTTGTAATACAGTAGTAGCGATGCGAGTAATATTGACATTCCATCAACTGCATCAATAACGACTGGGTCGTGCGTTGTTGACAACACAACAAATAAACAATGCAGCACCGATTGATCGAATTTATGTGAGAGATCTTTTCGGTACTGAAAGGAAACTGTACAAAAGATCGCTCACTGATTCGCAATTTCTTCGGAATTATAAAGACGGACAGACCAAGTCAAAAGTTTGTACACCTTGGTCATTTGTGATTGATGATCATCATGGAAGACTACTACCACAGACGAAAGGCATAACAATGAACTCTGACACCCTCCACACAGAGCAGTGCTGACATTGTGATAGCTGGCTTGCCACTCAGAAGATTGAGCCAACCAACACCAGCAACTGCAATGATTGCTGCAATGTCCGCAAGTTGTCATTTCCATCAACTTTTCATCCATGTTTGCAACCTTTTTCTTCTTCTTTGCCTCCAACATCATGCACACAATCACACAAGAACAGCTTGAAACTTGTTTGTGGATTTGCAAATGATGAAATGTTGAAAGATCATTCACCGATAAAAATCTGAAGAAACCCACAAGAATGCACCACCCTTGACCTCAATTTTGTTTTGATGACACCCAATTTGTTTGTGCTTAACATTTGCATTTCCAATGGCTTGTGTTCAGTTTGTTTACCAAAGAGTTATGCCATGCTGCTCTATCTCATCTGTCTTAGCAGAGTTGTGATTTTGTCTTTCAAGGCAACTGCCAGCAGAGACAATGAAGTTGCAATTGAAAAATTTGGTGACCACGCTGTTTGAGACCAGGATTGCATCCGATGACTTTGTTTGCACCAAAAGCTCGCATGTCTTTGCAGCAATTGCTTGGTGCTTTCCAACATCTTAGATGTCATCTTCGGTGCGGACAGACAGAACAAGAACGATTTTTTCAGTGAACATGTTTTGGCAATTCAACGCATGACCCTGAACGGATGATTCATTTAAGAATGGAATTGTTGTGCACAAGTGGCCAGTTAAAACCCTCACTGCAGTTGTGGACATCATGTTGATGGACAGAGGCAAAACGACTCACAAAAACTTGTTGACAATGATCATTGGATGATCGCCATGAAGACTTTTGCTCAACTCTTTGGCCATTGACCTTTCCATGAACAGTCAACACTTTGGGCTCTTCCACACATTCAATGATTACAAAAATCAAAATTGTTCCTGTGTTCACAAGCCCAACGGAAAGCGTCCAAGAGAATTGAACTGCCATTTGTAGAATGGTCTGTTGATGTTTTGCTTGCACCCAAACCCATCTGATTTTTAAGGAAAAACTCCATTGAGAGAATAGAACAGAGTTTGCAAGTTTGTTTGCTTCATCCATGCAATGTTTGCATGCATGCACGGCGTGTGCAACACAACACATGACAGTCACAAGCTGGAATGTCGGTCTGACTTTCAATCCGTTTCTTGCCAGGAAGGGAAATCAAATCCAGAAGAGACACATGCTGGATTCCAAGTGCCTGACAACAAGGTTTGCTACTGCAGAGAAAAGACTGGCTAAGTTGCACATTTATGATCCAATCAGTGAGTGCAAGTGTGACAGATCACAATTCACACTGTGATCTAAGAGCGGCTCAAGGAACGAAATATTCAATGGGCAGTGGCGGGATAGTAAAGTTGTCGCCTTTGCAAGTTCTGTCACCGACCCGACTGCAACAGAGGTCTTCCGGCAAATCAAGAATGAGAGGCTTGCATTTCCATGTCCAAGCGTTCTGGTGCAGCACCAAAGGACGATGTTTGGGGTAGACAAGGGTGATCAAATAAGGATGCATGGTGGAGGTTTTGCGAGGAAAGCTCACTTCCAAAAATGGTACAAGAAAGCCTTCTTTGCTGTTGCAGATTGCATGCTTCTCAACTCACTCATTGCGTGGAACCTGTCTTGTTCTCAAAGAACAAGAACACAACGAAGGAAACTGCTACGACATGAGTTCTACCATTGGATTGCACAGGCAATGTTAACTTACACGGATCCAACATTGAACGTTCGGTCGCCTGAGCAGATTCGCGATGCGACAGCCGGCTTGACACTCGGTGAGGAAGTGCATCAGCCGATGAACGCTCCTACAAAATCTAGATGTGTCGTGTGCAAGCTTGATGCCAATCTCGCAAGACGCGGCGAGACTGGTGTCATGGACAATACTCACACTTGTACTCAAAATGACTGCGACCGCATTGCTCACTTTGGGTTCTTGGCTGAGCCACGCAAGGTTCACCGAATGGAGTTCTTCAAAGGAATGACATGCTTTGAAATTGTACACAGTAAAGTTGGAAGAGAAGTATGGAGTTACAAAGGCAGTTCTCATGTTTCCGGGAAGGCCAAGTCATACTCAGTAAACTATGGCCATCCGGTGGTAAAAGAACTGCGTCGACTACATGGTTTGATACCACAACAACAACGCAGGAAGAGGAGCACCGGTAGTCAAATGTTCCGATGGAATGACTCACAAGTTGACGTCGACTACAATGCTGATATAGAAGATGGCTGCAGCCAAGATAGCACAACTCATAGATAGCTTTTGTCTTTAACAAATAACTTAATTTAACTTCGTCCAGTGTTCCTCCACTACAAATATTGACGTTCTACTTGGCCTTTGGCTTGAAGCCGGTACGTTTCTCACCTTTCTCAACAAAGTGTTTGTCTACATATCCTTGCACGCAGATGGGTAAAAAGTATCTGTCACCCTTGTAACCAAGGAAACGAGCATACATCTTGTACAAAGCAAACCTGTAATTATTCAAATGCAAATCGATGCCAGCCTGAGCCTGAGCATTCAAATTATCAATGATGACTCTACCTTCCTCATTCACTTCATCATCCTCTAGGATACATGGATCCCACTTACACCAGTTGCAGGCATTAGCAGAGATCTTCTTTGGAGTGTCCTCCTTGCCTTCGTAGTCATCCAATTTGAATCCTTTTGCTTGCACGAGCTTGGTCCTCTTTGCCTTTGGTGTTGGGCTTGGCGTCTTCAAAGCATTGTCTTCTTCCGAGCAAAACAAACAAGGGCTAGAATCTGTACCTTGACACTTGATGTTGTAGTATTTGACTTCCTCACCATCCGAAGTCCATGTAGCATCATCAAAGAATTTGAAAGGATTGTTATGATACTTCGGACACACTGCCTTTTCACAAGCGTCTTCATAAGTTGTGATCCTTTCAATGGCTTTTGTGCACATTTTTGCTTCCACATCTTGTTTGATAACATTCACATCAATCGGCTTCAGAATCTTATCCCAGTCGATGGGACCCTCAGGCTCCCTTCCTTCAGCCATGGCTTCAACATACTTGTCATCCCAGATTGCCTCTCCTCTCGAGATTTTATTCAAAGGATGATCGAAGAGGGGATGGGCTTTGGTTTTCTTCTTGTCTTCAGCCATTTTCAAACTAATGACAACACAAACTTTATCGCCAACAAACAAACAGATGCAGCCTCCACCTGCGCCATCCCATCAATGGAAAGCATTGCCGTTGCCGCTACTTTGTAGCCACCAAGACTGTCATTGTGCGCCAATGACAGCATCAGTTCAATGGATTGGTCTGTTATTCAAGTTCTTCTTGTGACAATGGCCAGCCCGATTATCATACAAAATGAAAGGTCCCTGACCCACATTCAGCAAGAGATGACTATTTTGGCTGCGCGGAGTCTTTAATTCAATGAGCGGTTAAGGTTATACTATGGTCTGCAGACCACTTCACATTGTCATTGAATGGGCTAAACTCGCATGGTATAACCTTAACCCACACTTGATCTGAATGGCGTTAAGATCAAAGTCAACGACCTCTTGTTTCGCCGATAAAATCGAGAAAACGGATGCGTACAATTACATGAAGCACGACGTTCGGCATGTGCCATCCGTCTGTCTCACTCGTCCATGTGACCATCGTTGATCGGCCTTTCATGTTTGGCCTCACACATTTTGACATCGTATTTCGCGGGTCTACTCATCTCTCTGTTTTCCTTACATATTGAATGTTACCTGGTTTAACGCTGATTTTTTTGTGTTCTTTGTTGCTCGTGGATGTTGAAATTCGGTTGCTACAATATGAGACTCATGGTACTACTACTATGCATTAAAAGTACTATTCCCCTTCCTAAATTTAATCCAGTTTACTCACACTTATGCCCACATGAATGACCTTACTTCTGTTTTAATGGGTGTTCCAAGAAGTTCGTGCCAGAAGGAGTCTAAAGTACAAAGAGTACCGGTTCTTACACAGTGTTGATCTACGATGTTCTAATTTGACGATTGAAAGCGAAGGGATGCCTGTCAGAAAAACCCAATGGAACGGCGAAGAGCCTCCAGTTAACTTTTTGTCCATCAAAAGTATCACGAGTAGCAAGGAATACGCACTCTTCGTGGCCGGGCGGCCAGTACTGGATTTTACAGTGAATGCACTTACGTAATCAAAGTACGAAGAAGTACATACGAACGGTTCTGGTACAATTATTACCGGTAAAGCACAGTAACCAACCGGCGAACTGAAACTACCGTGTTACCGTGCCGCATACATACCACGTAGCCGTAGCTGTACTTTTACGTCAAACCCTGCACGCAGTACGCAGCACGCAGCACTCAATAACCCAGCATGCAAACAGCCCGAGCGCTGTGCACTATTACCAGTTCATAATATTCTCCACACCGACAAAATAAACTCTCGTGTCTTAACCTAACAACACTACTGCAACACTACTATTACTACTATACACAACAGCATCATGGATCACTCTACGAATACCAATAGCAGCAAGCAACAGCAACATGAGGAGGAAGGCACCATCTTCCGCTCCATCCCCCGGCCAGTGAGCGGCATGCCCGCTCCGGCCATGTCTCTTCCTCCGCTGAGCATGAACATGAAGCCTCTTGGCTTTGCTCCGCTCTCAGCTCCCAAGCGCAGCTTGGAAGTACCATCGGCACAACCCTCTGCCAACAAGAAGCCCATTCTGGTATGGAAGGTTGATGCGACTACCATTCCTGCGGTACCCGAATACCCTCTCGAGCGCACGCACTTGACCTGCTCGGACTTGACGGTCGATCAAATCGCCGAACGCATCGCACGTGTCTTGGAAGCCCAAGAGAACTTGCAGTGTGTCTTTTCTGACAGTCAGACAGAGCGCGATGAAGATGACGAAGAAGAGCGCTTGCCTGGACGCGTGGACTGCGCTTCTACCGTGAGTGACTTGAAGTTTGTCATTCAATTGTACCGCTGTCCTGCGGACTCGGCGTTCACTGTGGAATTGCAACGCCGACGAGGAGATGCTATGAGCTTTTCGGCTGTCCGCAAGGCTGCTTTTGCGGCACTCCAAGGCAAGCCACAAGCACCCACAAAGAAGTGGTCTCCGCCAGCCTTTACACCCAACCAAAAACTTCAAGTCTTGCCCATGAGCATGCGCGACTTGATGATGCCGCGTTATTCTTAAAGAGAAACTACATACGAATACTTCTACTACTAGAAAGCTACACTGTACAAATGGATTGTTAATAATCATTTTAAACAGCTTCTATTACTACCACTTCACAGTCTACTACTAAACATTCATACATAAGGCTAGCTAGCTAGGTCAACAACGCCAACAGCATCAAACCCGCACCGTACCAGAAGCGTTGCTTCTTTGGCGGCCGCTTGCTACCATACCACACACGAGCGTAACGCAGCCGCCGCAAGCACAGTCAGTACTTACGCCCCCCTTAAAACCACCAGTTGCGAGCAGAAGAACTATCGTTTACCAGTACAGGTCGGTCGTTTGATTATTGCCACTAGCCACACGGCTACAGTAAAATAGTACC
>ENA-ORBV01014682-ORBV01014682.1-microbial-mat-metagenome-genome-assembly--contig:-NODE-14682-length-11660-cov-5.734956_pt1 | contig 11660 bp, 13 predicted proteins | sample MGYA00237777_ERZ505514 | MGnify/ENA primary metagenome ERZ505514 (study PRJEB26160, sample SAMN06269048) | microbial mat metagenome | isolation source: Oligotrophic lake microbial mat | place... | reverse complement strand
GCGCGATGGTCGATCCGAAGACCGCGGGCGATCTCGCCGGCCTCGTCGCGTCGGACCGCTCGGTCCTCGTCCGCGCGAACGCGGCTCGCGCGCTGGGAGCCTCGGGGAGCGCGCGCGAATCCAAGGTCTTGCTCGCCGCCGTCGCCGACGCCGACGCTCCGCTCCGCGTCCGCCAGGAGGCCGCTCTCTCCCTCGGCCGCATCGGCGACCGCAGCGTCGCGCCCGGCCTCGGCGACGTCCTCGTCACCTGCTTTGAGATCCAACTGTTGGAGAGCAAACCATTGCGGATCTCCATCCTCCAAGCGCTCCGCGCGATAGGAGGACCGGAAGCGGAGAACGCGCTGCGTGTCCACTCCGAAAAGCAGCTTTCGCCCGCCGCTCGTCGTCACTCAGCGACTTCGCCGATGAGGCTCGCCAATCGAAATCAGCCAAGCAATCGCAGATGTCCCGGAGAAACGCCACGACCGGCTGCTTTGCCAGCGACTTCAGGCACTCGCCGATGTTCTGCTCATCAGGATCAGGCCCAACCCCACCCGCGTCCCAGTCTTCTAGCTTGAGGTCTGCCGCGCGGACGTAACACAGATCATTGACGACGCACAGAAAGCCTCGCAGTCCCATGTCATCGCTGATGAGCGTCGCCTTTCCATAGAACGCCAAGTCCCGCTTTTCCGAATCGAACAACACCCGTTGATCTTCATCTCGCAAGGAGATCGCCCATTTTTCCTTTGAGCCATGGATTGCCTCCCGGAATGCGTTTCCGGCAGTGATAAGGAATGCCGCCTGCTGCGAGCGTGTCCAGGGGAGTTCCTCTGTGTCACCTCTCATCTTCGCTCCAAATAGTCCACCGATCCTCGCCCTGGGGCTCTCCCATGCTTTGACGAACGATGCGAGTAAGGAACGAATCCATGCTGCCTGCGACACACCCGGAGGTCTTGGTTTTCCGCTCTCCTCAGCCTCGCCGAGCATGTTGATAAACTGATGCCAAGGGCTTTTCGGATGAGACCACAAAGCCTCGGTCAGCTCCTGCGCCCGTGTCTCTCGGTAAATGGAATGCCCGAAGAATTTCTCAAGCCAATCCTCAGTGCGCATGAGCGGATAGAGGTCGAACGCAAGGCTGGCGTTGATTCTCTTCGGGCGGATGTTGATCGTCCAAAAAAGGTAAGCCTGCCAACTCACATCCAACCCACAGAACGCAACGACTGGCAGATCGAAATCCGGCGTATCTTTCCCGTCTGCAAATGCCCAAAGTCGGTGCTGACCGTCGATAACTTCGATTGGCGGAAGTAGCTTGGGTTTCCAGCCGGGCTTTGCTGATCCATCAGGAATTTGAAACATCGCGACGGGTTCAGTGGGCTTGGAGAGAGTGATCAGGTCTTCCTTCGCAACTTTTTCACCTCTTCGCACGGTATCTGGATCCAGGATGTTGACGACGATTGCCGTCGGAAGCCATCCGGGTTTGAGGAGATCATTGAACTGCCCAGACTCCCTCTTTGATTGAGAAAGTTCGGGCCACGGGTAGCCATGCCGGACATAGTCGGCAATCTCAACGGACCGCTTCTGGTCGTGCCTTCGTTGAATCCCAAATTGTCGATGGCGGGCTGAGTCATTCTGGAGAGTCCGCCGATAAATACCGCAAAGCGCTCTCAGGTGCTTGGCGTTCATCGTGAACATGAAAAACCGTGGCTGCGGCTTTTTTCTCCCGAGCTTGGCGGCGAACTCGACTTCATCCCATTCGGGTAACCATTGCTTCACTGGAATCGCGGGTATTTGCATAAAGTGGATTGGTTTAATTTAGAGTGTAATTGTAGCAGAGCTGGCCGGGGAGAGCGACCATGCAGTCCACGAGGTCGGCCTCGATGAGTTTTTGGCGGATGTCGCCTTCGCCGGACTGGTTGCAGGACATGCTGCCATTGGCGAGGACGAAGCCGGCCATGGTGACGGCCTCGAAGTCCTTGCTCCACTCGTAGCCGTAGGGCGGATTGACGAACTGGAAGTCGAAGCGATTGTCCGCCAACGGGTCATTGGAAAGGGTGCTGCCGAGCATGGTGAAAAGCATGAAGAAAGAAGGATGAATTATGAAGGGCTGCATTATGAAGGATGAATGATGAGGGATGAAGGAAGAAAGCGCTGGCGCACAATGGATTGGAAGTTTTCATCATTCATCCTTCAACCTTCATCATTTCCCCTCTTGGCGTTTTTCGAGATCGTGGTGAAGATGGCGAGGAGTTGCTGGCACTCGTCTTGCAATCCTTCGAGTCGGGGTGCGAGGACGGTTTCTGAATCCACCAAGAGTTCCAACCAATAGGCAGTCTCATCGAGTTCTTTGAGGCAGTCGCCGATTTTGGCGATGAATTCGGCTTTGGAACGGGAGCGGTGCGCCTCACGGTAGTTGGCTCCGACAGAGGTGCCGGAGCGGAGCACCTGTTTTCCTAGCACCCTGGCCACTTCGGTCTTGGGCAGCGCAGAAAACATTTTGATCACACGAAGCGCAAAAACTTTTGTCCTCTCACTCAGATCAGGCGGCTTCTCTCTTTCATCATTCATAATTCATCCTTCATCCTTTCTTCTCCAGCACCTTGGCCTTGGTCGCTTCCAGCGCGTAGTCGAGGCGGCGCAGGACGGTGAACGGGGGGATGATTTTCTTAAAACTCGCTCTTCTGGAAAGCGCCGTCGAGGAGGTCGGCAATCGCCCAGAGGAAGCTGACGACATTGTCGAATTTGGCGGGTTCGATCATGGAATCAGGCGGCTTTCAGAAAGCGGGTTGGAGATTGGAAAGCGATTGAGAGGTCGCGGCGGAAGGTGTCGGCGTCCTCGGGGCCGAAGTCGGCCCCGATGCCGCGCAGGGCGAGGTTCATAACGGCGAGGGGGCGCAGCTTTTTTCCGGGACGGGTTGGGATCTTGCCTCAGGCGGGTAGAGGACGGCGTGTTGTCGGGCGATGCTAACCCAAAAGGCGGGCGGGAGCTTGGCCCAGTCGAACAGCTCGACGAGGAGGGGCAGGTTGCTTTCGCTCAACGCGTCCTTCAGGTCCCAAAAGCCCGAGCTTTGGGGTGCCTTCAAATCGCCGGGATGGCGCACCACAAGGTCAAGATCGCTGGTGGCGTGCGCTGCGCCGGTCACGCGGCTGCCATAGGCCCAGACTTCCTCTTCGGGCAGGTGGGCGGCGATGAGGCGGCGAAGTTCCGCCAGATGTCGGGGCGCGAGTATGAGCGGGGGATCAGCCATGTTTTTGGCGAAGGGTTTCGTAGAGGGCGAGGGCGTCGCGCTGAAACTCGGTGATGAGTCGCAGCGTGTGTTCGGTGAATTCTTCGCCGTAGTTGTGGGCGGTGTCGTTGCGGGAGTCGCGATAGACGAGCCAGCGCTCGAGTTCCTCCGCGCCCAGCAGACCGTGCACGGCGGCGTGGCGGAGCACGTCTTTGAAGACGAGCGCGTCGACGGTTTTCGGGGAGCCAACGTATTCCGTGAGCACTTTGCGGAGGAGTTTGCCCGCAGTCTCCAGCGTGAGTTCGAAGCTCTTGATGACGGCGTTGCGGAAGACTTCATAGTCCACACTCGCGGCCTCCGCTTTGGCGAGCGATTGGAGGGAGCGCTCCAAGGTCAGGCTGCAACGCCGAAGATGGTCGAAATTGAGTTTCATGGTTGGCGGTCGAATTGAAGCAGGTTTTGGCGGATTTGGGATTTCCGTTTTTGCGGGCTCGGAGACGGATTTGAGGAACCTTTGGCCGAGGACGACATACTTGTGGGGCGGCGGCCTCGCCATTGCTTTTCGCTGCGCCCGGTAACCGCTGGGTCCCTATTGTTGCGGAGCTTGTCGGCGGAGGGCCGGAGCTTGGTCTCGAAGCCAAGGTTGGCGGAGGAGTCGGACGGGGCGGATTTAGCGCGGGCCATGGGCGGGGTGAGCCCGGGGGCACACGCAGTCTAATCCAGCCCGCGCGAATGCTCAGGGCAATCCGCAATCAACATTTTTGCGCGCCCGCTGGTGCCCAGGGTGGGGGTCGAACCCACAAACCTTGCGGTGGTAGATTTTGAGTCTACTGCGTCTGCCAATTCCGCCACCTGGGCCACTGCGTGACTGCGGAACTTGGAAAACGCTCCCCGTCGTGTCCACGTAAAATTTCTCACCCCCGTTTTGAACGTCCCGCGGCCAACGTCGTCTTCCCCTCCGTTAGTTACCCGTTCTTTTTAGGTAGTTCATAGTTTGCAGTTAAGTCGGTAAGGGCGCTCGGCCTCACGGTCGGGCGCCCTTATTGTTTGCCGGCCTTCGACGCTGCGCGCGGCGGCCTTTTGAAAGCGGCGTTGCCGTGGGTGCGATCCCGACTCTCAACTCTCGGCCCTTAACTCTCAGCTCTCAACTTTTCCCGCTCCTCATGCCCGATTTCCGCGCCCACGCCACGCCCGCCACGGCCGAACCCGCCGAACTCACGCTCTCCGCCGAGGAGTCCCACCACCTCGTCGTCGTCAATCGCGCCGCCCACGGCGACACGGTCGTCGCCTTCGACGGCCGCGGCACCGAGTGGATCTGCGAACTCGCCGCCGCCGACAAACGCGCCACCCGCCTCAAGGTCCGTTTCCGACAAAAGGCCAAGCCCCTCCCCTGCGCCATCACCCTCGGCCAAGCCCTGCCCAAGGGCGGTTTCATGGACGCCATCGTCCGCAAGGCCACCGAACTCGGCGCCGCCCGCATCGTGCCCCTCGCCAGCGAGCGCACCCAGGTCCACCTCGACGGCGAACGCTCCGACAAAAAAATCGAGAAATGGGCCACCGCCGCCCTCGAAGCCGCGAAGCAATGCGGCAACCCGTGGCTGCCCGAGATCGCCGCCGTGCAATCCGCCGCCGCTTTCATGGAGAGCGCCCGAGGCTACGACCTCAAACTGATCGCCAGCCTCCAGCCCGACGCCCAATCCCTCAAAACCGTCCTCGCCGCCACCACCGCCGCCCTCGGCCGCACCCCGCGCAGCGCCGTCTGGCTCGTCGGCCCCGAAGGCGACTTCACGCCCGCCGAACTCAGCCTCGCGCGCACCGCCGGCTTCGCACCCGTCACCCTCGGGCCGCTCGTCCTCCGCTGCGAGACCGCCGCGATCTACGCCCTGAGTATCCTCAGCTACGAATTGCAAAACTAACTCGGTCTCGCCCTTTCTCAGCCCATGTCCTCACCGTTTCGCCCGCTCCTGCTGCTCGCCATGCTCTCCGCCTCGTCCTTCGCCGCCGCCCCGGCGCCCGCCTCCACCCCTTCCGACGATCCGTTCCTCTGGCTCGAGGAAGTCGACGGTGCCAAGCCCCTCGCTTGGGTCGAGGCCGGCAATAAAAAATCTCTCGCCGAACTTACTGCCGCGCCCGGCTATCAAGCCCTCTACGACCGGCTCCTCGCGATCAACAACTCCCGCGCCCGTATCCCCGGCGTCGTCAAACGCGGTCCGTTTTACTACAACTTCTGGCAGGACGCCGCCAACGTCCGCGGTCTCTGGCGCCGCACCACGCCCGAGGAATACCGCAAGGAATCTCCCGCGTGGGAAACCGTCCTCGACATCGACGCGCTCGCCCGCTCGGAAAAGGAAAATTGGGTGTGGAAGGGCTCCGAGGCGCTCTACCCCGACTACGACCGCGTCCTCCTCAGCCTCTCGCGCGGCGGCGGCGACGCCGTTGTGATCCGCGAATTCGACGTGCCCGCGAAAGCCTTTGTCACGGACCGCGCTTTCATCCTCCCCGAAGCCAAGAGCGACGTCTCCTGGGTCGACCGCGACACCGTCTTCGTCGGCACCGATTTCGGTCCCGGCTCGCTCACCGATTCCGGCTACCCCCGCATCATCAAGACTTGGCGCCGCGGCACCGCGCTGGCCGACGCACCCACGGTCCTCGCCGGCGAGGCCAAGGATGTCGGACTCTGGGCCTCCGTCACCAACGAGCCCGGCTACCGACGCGAGTTCGTCCGCCGCGCCATCACTTTTTTCACGGGCGAGACCTCCCTCCGTGCCGACGGGAAACTCATCAAACTCGATCTCCCGCTCGACGCCCAGCCCGGCACTTACCGCAGCCATATCACTGTGGAGTTGCGTTCCGCCTGGACCGTCGGCGGCAAAACTTATCCCACCGGCGCGCTCCTCGCCATGGACTATGCCCGCTTCCTGAAGGGTGACCGCGATTTCGCCGTCCTCTTCAACCCCGGCCCCCGCACCTCCCTCGCCGGCGCCAGTGCCACCAAAAATCACCTCATCCTCAACGAACTCGATAATGTCCGCAACCGGCTCTACGTGCTCACGCTCCGCACCGACGGCAGCTGGCAACGCGATCCGCTTCCCGCGCCCGCCTTCGGCACCGTCTCGGCCGGCGCGATCGATCCCGACGAGTCCGACGATTTTTTCCTTTCCGTCACCGATTTCCTCACGCCGTCGAGCCTCTACTTCGGCACCATCGGCCGCGACGAACGCCCACTCCTCAAGCAACTCCCAGCGTTCTTCAACGCCGCCGGCCTCGAGATTTCCCAACACGAGGCCGTCTCGAGGGACGGCACGCGCGTCCCCTATTTCCTTGTCGGCCGCAAGGGCCTCGCGCTCGACGGCAAGAACCCGACGCTCCTCTACGGCTACGGCGGTTTCGAGGTCTCGCTGACACCTTCCTACAGCGGCGGCATCGGCACCGCGTGGCTCGAACAGGGCGGCGTCTACGTCCTCGCCAACATCCGCGGCGGCGGCGAATTCGGCCCGTCGTGGCACCAGGCCGCGCTCAAGGCCGATCGCCAACGCGCCTATGATGATTTTGCCGCCATCGCCGAAGACCTCATCGCGCGCAAGGTCACCGCGCCCGCGCACCTCGGCATCATGGGCGGCAGTAACGGCGGTCTCCTCGTCGGCGCGCTCCTCACCCAGCGCCCCGAGCTCTTCGGCGCCGTCGTCTGCCAAGTCCCGTTGCTCGACATGAAGCGCTACCACCTGCTCCTCGCCGGCGCGAGTTGGATGGGCGAATACGGCAACCCGGAAATACCCGCCGAGTGGGACTACATCAGTCGTTACTCGCCGTATCAAAACGTCGTCGCCGGGAAGAAATACCCGCGCACGTTCTTTATGACCTCGACGCGCGACGACCGCGTGCATCCCGGCCACGCGCGCAAGATGGCCGCGAAACTGGAAGCCCAGGGCGGCGACATCCTCTACTACGAAAACACCGAGGGCGGCCATGGCGGCGCGACCAACAACGAGCAGCGCGCCCGCATGAGCGCCCTCGCCTTCGCCTTCCTCCTCAAGCAGCTCCGCTGAGCCGGTCGGCGCGAGTGATACGCGATCATCTTCCGGGTGTCGTTGTAGCCGGGGTCGCCGACCCCGGTTCGACTCCGGCCTCGGCGAGGCCGGCTACATCGGAAGGCGTTCGGCAGAGCCGAAATGGTTTCGCATCCGTTGGGCCGTGAAAACCGACCACCGGTCGGTTCTACAGGCGGCCAATCCGTCCAACTGCCTCCGGCCGCCTTTTCCCCCGTGACCGTGACCGGTGCGCTTCACCACTCCAGCAGCCCGCCGGCAAACGTCAGCCCGGCGCCGACGCTGCAAAAGATGATTTTGTCCCCGTCGGCGAAGATCCCTTCCTCCGCCGCCCAACCCAGCGCCATCGAGACGCTCGCCGCGCTCGTGTTCCCGTATTTGGAGATCGTCATCACGAACTTGTCGTAGGGGATACCCACGCGCTTGCTCACCGCTTTGAGGATGCGCTCGTTGGCCTGGTGCGGCACGACCCAAGCGATATCCTCGGGTTTGAGGTTCTCCCGCACGAGAGTTTGCTCGATCTGCTCCGCGAAGCCGATGACCGCGTGCTTGAAAACCGACGTGCCGTTCATCTGAAGATAAAAATGCTTCTCATGTCCTTTGCCGTTGGCCGCGTCGGGCCAGGGCATCCGTGCGCCGCCGCCAAGCCTCTGGATGGCTTCAAATTCATCGGCATTACCCCCGAGTCCCATCCGATGCAGGCGATGGCCGCCCGCGCCTTTCGTAAGGATCGCCGCGCCCGCGCCGTCGCCGAAGAGGAACGCCGTCTCGTGGTCCTGCGGATTGGTGATCCGCGATAGCAGCTCGGCCGTCACCACGATCAGGTTGGTCGCGGTGCCCGAAAGGATGAACGACCGTCCTACCTCCAACGCATAGAGCCAGCCGGAACACGCCGCGTTCAGGTCAAACGCCAGCACACGGGGAATCCCCAGACGCCGCGCCAGATCGCTCGCCGCCGCCGGGACCGGCTGATCCGGGATCAGCGTGGCCATGATGATGCCGTCCATCTGATCAGCCGTCATGCCCGCCTGCGCCAACGCGTGCTCCACCGCGATCACCGCCAGATCGGTCGCGCTCTCGCCATCCGCCGCGTAGCGCCGCTCGCGGATACCCGTGAGCCGCACCATCTCTTCTTCCGTGCGGTCGGGGAAGGCCTTCAGAATCTCGCTGTTGGCCTGGATCTTGGCGGGAGCCGCGTGACCTACGCCGGCGATGCGGACAGTTGCGTTGGTATTCAATCGGAGGGGGTTTTGCGCGCTTTCCAAATCGTTAGGCCCGACGCTTCGCCAGCAGTCGCGTCACATCGTCACCGGAGACCCGCCCGCCGGGGCCGGTCGCCTCGATATCGGTGAGTGTCGCCGGATCGAGGCCGGCTTCCTGCGCCAACTTCGTCGCCCGCGGGGTCCAGATCAGCGGCGCGGTCGATTTCGGTATCGCGGCCGCCGTTGGCAGGGCGGTGTCGTCCTTCGTCTCGAGGTGACGCAGGCTGGCGTCATCCGTTTCCAAACGCAGGAACAGCGCCCCGGATTGCAGCACTTCGCCGGGTTTGACCGGCAACGCGATCACGAGGCCGTCGGCTGGAGCTTCGTATTCGAAAATGGATTTGTCGCTCTCCAGCTCGGCGATCTTTTGGCCCTTGGTCACGCGGTCGCCGGGCTTGGTCTTGAGATTCACTACGGTGAGTTCGCTCACCGTTGCGCCCATGGAGGGAACCGGCACGTCGATTTTGAAATAGGCCATTCAGAGGTTTGTTTGACCGGATTGTGCGGTAGGTCCGGCCGTGGTCAAGGTAGGGCGCGGGCCGGCTGCGAGGCCATCATCCCCTCAACGTCCGCCAGATCGCCAAGCACGAGGCGAGCAACGCCGCCATTTCACCCAGCGGGATCATATTGGGTCCGTCGCTGATCGCGTTCGCCGGGTCGGGATGCGTCTCGATGAAGAGTCCGTCCGCGCCCGCCGCGAGCGCGGCCCTTGCCAGCGGCGGCACAAACTCGCGCTGGCCGCCGCTCTTGCCGCCGCCCGCGCCGGGCAGTTGCACCGCGTGCGTCGCGTCGAACACCGTCGGAAACCCGTTTCGCGCCATGATCGCAAACGCGCGCATATCCACCACGAGATTCTGGTAACCGAAGGTGGTGCCGCGCTCCGTCTGCCAGATCTCGGTTGCCCGGCCTTCGGTGAGCTTGCCGGTCACGAACTCCATCTCCTGCGGTGAGAGAAACTGCCCTTTTTTCACATTCACCACGCGCCCGCTCGCCGCCGCCGCGAGCAACAGGTCCGTCTGTCGGCACAGGAACGCCGGGATCTGCAACACGTCGCACACCTCGGCCACTGCCGGAATTTGCGCGGTGTCGTGGATGTCCGTCAGGACCGGAAATCCGTAGTCGCGTTTGATCGTCGCGAGCAGCTTCAGGCCCTCGACAAGGCCGGTGCCGCGCGGTCCGGTCGCCGAAGTGCGGTTGGCTTTGTCGAAGGAACCTTTGAAGACGATCTTGAGCCGAGGTTGCGCGCGTGCGATCGCGGACAACTCCGTCGCCACGGCGCGGCACACGGCCTCGTTCTCGAGCGAGCAGGGCCCGGCGATGAGCAGGAGTTTGGCGGGATCGTAGAGCACGGGAGCGTGGGATCGGACGCGGGAACGGGAGGAAAAAAATCTCGGAGGCGACGGGTTCGGGGCGGCGGCGGGAAACGCGACCGCGATCAGGCTTTCCGCTTCGCGCGCGCTGCGGCCGGGGTCTTCGCGCCGGCTTTATGGTGCTTCAGCGTCGCCGCGATGAACGCCGCGAACAGCGGGTGTGCTTTGTTCGGCTTCGATTGGAATTCCGGATGCGCCTGCGTGCCGAGGAACCACGGGTGCCCCTTCAGTTCGACGATCTCGACGAGGTTCCGGCGCGGATTGATGCCGCTCACCATCAGCCCGGCTCGCTGCAACTGGCCGACGTAGGCATTGTTGACTTCGTAGCGGTGGCGATGGCGTTCGCGCACGTTGTCGGCGCCGTAGGCCTTGTGCGCCAGCGTGCCGGGCGTGAGCGCGCACTCGTAGCTGCCGAGCCGCATGGTCGCGCCCTTGTCGATGATCTTCTTCTGCTCCTCCATGATGGCGATCACGGGATGCACGGCCTTCGCGTCGAATTCCGTGCTGTTCGCTCCCGGTAATTTCAGGACGTTCCGCGCAAACTCGATGACCGCGATCTGGAGACCGAGGCAGAGACCGTAGTAGGGAACCTTTTTTTCGCGGGCATACTTCGCCGCCGCGATCTTGCCCTCGGTGCCGCGGTCTCCGAAACCGCCGGGCACCAAAATGCCGTCGAGGCCTTTGAGGGCGGCGAGGCCGTTCTTTTTCTCGAGATCCTCGGCGTCGATCCGGCGGATGTTGACCTTGCAGTTGTTCGCGATGCCCGCGTGCGTGATCGATTCGTAGACGGATTTGTAGGCGTCCTGCAGCTCGATGTATTTGCCCACGACGCCGATCGTCACTTCGTGCTTCGGGTTGAGGATGCGGCGGACGATCTCCTCCCAGATGTTTTTCTCCGGCGGCGGATTTTTCAGCGGCATCGGCACCTTGCAGCCAAATGCTCCCTACCGTGCGGTCAAACTGTTGCTGGACGAAGAGGAGGGTGCGGTTGATGTCCAGTGTCACTCGGCCCGGATCGCGAGTCCAACTTTCGGCCGCGCTACGCACGAGGAGAGGGGTTCCGCCTCCGTCGACCAGAACCATGAGCGTGGAAGTCGGCAAGGCGGCGGCAAATAGGAGGACTTCATCGTTTACCGAGGGAACAGCGTGAACCAGGTTGCGCACCCCCTCGGAGGCAGGGATGACACAAACGAGGCTGAGGCCGGCCCGTTCGGTCGCGCTCACCAGTTGATCCAGGAACTCCTGGGGAAGAATGTGGACCATTGAACCACCGGCCGTCTTAGTTGGTAGCGTGGGTTGGGCGACCCAGCGGGCCGAGCCATCGAACGACTTGCCTTGTTCGACCTGTCGTTCTAGGGCGCGCAGCGACTGGGCATTCTGTTCCGCCGGCACCTCCAGAAACCGCTGAGTGAGTTTGGCGTGGGCCAGCAGGAGCGTGACCTGGTTGCCGTTATAGCCTGTCTGAACCACCGCAGCCTTAAGGGCCCCCGTCAGTCCGGCTATTTCCGTCACCGGTTGTGGACTGATCCACGAGCCGGCGAGGCCGCCTCGGTGCTGGGCGATTACGCTGAATTCACCATTGATCCAAGCGGCACCCAACATAGTTCCTGCGGCCGTCGCCGCTCCGGAACCAACTCCGCGCGGGGGCGAATCGCCCGGAATATTCTCGCCCGATCTTGCGGGCGTCGAAGCGGCGCGAGGTGCTGTTTGAATGATTTTCAGCATCATACGATGGGAAGCGCGGCTATGGCTCTGTCTCTTATACACATCTCCGAGCCC
>ENA-ORBV01014681-ORBV01014681.1-microbial-mat-metagenome-genome-assembly--contig:-NODE-14681-length-11660-cov-5.986532_pt1 | contig 11660 bp, 9 predicted proteins | sample MGYA00237777_ERZ505514 | MGnify/ENA primary metagenome ERZ505514 (study PRJEB26160, sample SAMN06269048) | microbial mat metagenome | isolation source: Oligotrophic lake microbial mat | place... | reverse complement strand
CGGATGAACGACAAGCTGACCGTGGACCTCGGCGTTCGATATGACCTCGTCACCGGCTTTGCCTTCGACCAGAGCAAGAACATCATCTTCGCCGAACTTCAGGCCGCGGCGAAGGCGGGCGTCTTCAAGAGCGCCGGCTTCCCCTGCCCCTGCATCGGCTTCGAGGACTTCGGCAAGGAGGCCAAGGAAGACAAGAACAACATCGCCCCCCGCGCAGGCTTCACCTATGACGCGAATGCGGATGGGCGCATGGTGGTCCGCGGCGGTCTCGGCCGCTACTACGACTTCGCCTACACCAACGCGAACATCCTGTTCGCGGTCATCGGCGCGCAGTCCTCGTTCGGTCAGGTCTACCTCCACCAGAATTCGACCGGCATTCGCAACGCGGATGGCAGCCTCTATCAGATTGGACAGCCCCTGCCCGCGAACCAGCTCGTCGGGGCCACGAAGCCCCTTCCGAGCCACGCCGCGACACCGCTGGTCAAGCAGCCCTACACCGACCAGGCGAATCTCGGCTTCTCGAAGGCGCTCGGCAAGGATTACGCCTTCGAAGTGGACGCGGTCTACGCGCACGCCCAGGATCTTGGCACCCGCGTCGCCGCCAACGTGCGCATCAACGGCGGCGCGCGCCGGCTATCGACCTTCCTGCCCCAGTCGGGCGGGGCGAACTTCCGAATCGACATCATGGAGGGTGAGAGCTACTACAAGGGCGTCAACCTGGCGTTCAAGAAGCGCTCGGGAGGCAACCTGAGCTTCACCGCGTGGTACTCGCTGTCGAGCTCCAAGTCGAACGCCAGTCTGCGCGCGACCGACGAGTTCGGTGAGTTCAACTCGCTCAACGCCTTCGATCCGTTCAACGAATCCCAGATGGCTCCGACCCGAACCGACGCGCGTCATCGCATCACCATCAACGGCACATGGAACGCGCCGGGCGGCTTCCGTCTCTCGCCGGTGTTCCGCTACAAGTCGAAGACGCCTTACAACGTCGTCGCGGGGACGGACCTCAACCGGGACGGCGCGAACTTCGATCTGCCCGCAGGCGTCACCACGCTCAACTCCGCCCGGGGTGCCGACTTCAAGCAGTTCGATCTCCGGCTCGCCCGCCACGTTACCCTCAAGAAGGACATGAGGGTCGAGCTGATCGCCGAAGGCTTCAACATCACGAACGCGAAGAACCCGACGAACTTCGTGGGCAGCCAGGCTTCCACCTCCTTCGGCAAGCCCAACCGCTATGCCGGTGACTTCCAGGCCGGCGAGCAGCGTCTGTTCCAGCTCGGCCTTCGGTTCGAGTTCTAGAGCAGCCCGTACCGTAAGGTCGTCCCAGGGGGCCCTTTCGGGGGCCCCCTCTTTTTCAGATGAAGCTGGCTAACGATCGCCGAGGATGAGGGGAAGACCATCCTTGCCCCCGACGACCACCACCTTGGCGTTGGGCGACTCGGCGAGTTTCAGCGTGGCTTCGATGCCCCGGAACCGCAGCAAGTGCTCAGTCAGCCCCTGCCCGATGATCCGCTGCGCGGCGGCGATGCCGTCGGCTTCGATGCGCTTGCGATCGGCTTCCTGCTTCTCGCGGGAGAGCACGAACTGCATCCTCTGCGACTCCTGCTCGGCCTGGAGCTTCTGCTCGATCGACGCCTGGAGACCCGCGGGCAGGGTCAGCTTGCGAAGCGGCGTGGCCTCGATGATCACTCCGCGGCCGAGAAGCAACGGGGCCAGTTCGCCCGCGATTCGGTCGGCCACCTCCTCGCGACCCGAGGTGTAAAGCGTCTTCGCATCGTACGACGCCGAGACTCCACGAACCACCGAGCGGAACTGAGGCACGAGAAGCACTTCGATCCATCGCGGACCGACCTCACGATAGACGGCGCTCGCACGCGCTTCGTCAAGGTGAAACAGAACCGAGATTTCGACCCCAACCGTCAGCCCCTCACGCGTGGGAGCCTCGACCACTTCCTTGTTCTCAAGGGTCATGACCGACATCGGCACGGTGCGCGCAAGGGGGTTGACGAAGTGCAGCCCGGCCGGCAGGGCCTGAGGGGACACCGAACCGAACAAATCGACCACCGCCACGTGCCCGGCGGGCACGGCGCGGACCGAGCCGAGGACGAGCAGGGTCGCCATCAGGCTCAAAATTGATGCGATCGCCGTGGGCACGACCCCGATGCGCCGGCGAGACATCGCGAGGGCAACCCCCGCGCCAACCAGGATCGACAGTGTTGTAATCATCATATTCATTCCCTGGTAATAACGAGGCTGGCCCTTCCGGCGTTCGGGAAAGACCGGGTGAATGACGGGTTAACGGCGCGAAAACAAACCGGCGTCGCCGCCGCTGAGGCGGAGCTTGGCACCTCACCTGCGTTTCGCGCCGAACCCTTCCGCATCGCCTCCAATTTCTACTACGTCGGCGCTTCCGACACCGCCGCGGTTCTGCTGACCGGGCCCGAGGGCCACGTCCTGATCGATGGCGGCCTTCCCGGAACCCCTCAGCTGATCATGGCGAGCATCGCCAGGCTCGGCTTCGAGATACGAGACGTGAAGATCCTTCTCAACTCCGAGCCCCTCTTCGATCACGCGGGAGGGCTGGCGGACTTGCAGAAAGCGTCGGGCGCGGAACTGTGGGCCAGTTCGAACAGCGCCGCGGTCATGGTCGCCGGCGGGGACCAGCGCGCGTACGCCACGCTTCTACCCATCAGGGCGTTCGTGTGGGTCGGGATCAGCAGCTACACGCCGCCACGAATCGATCACCGGTTCGCGGATGGAGCCACGATCAGCCTCGGACCGATTCGGCTCACCGCGCACATCACGAGCGGGCACGCGCGGGGCTGCACCACGTGGTCGTTCCGGTTCACGAGGGCACGCGGGTGCTGAATGTCGTGAGCGCGTGCAGCGTCGACTTGCCCCCGGGCTTCGTCTCGCGGGTCGAACCGGAAAACTATCCGGGCATTCTGGGCCGACTTCGAGCACACCTTTCAAGTCCTGCGCAGCCTTCCCGTGGACACGACGACTCAAGGACCGGGTGTGGCGCTATAACGAACTGAAACGCGACCTGAAGCGGGTCACCCACAAAATGCTCACCGAGCAACTCCGCGAGCTCGAGAAGGCGGGACTCATCACAGGGGACCGTCTACCCCGTGGTGCCGCCGCGCGTGGACTACGAGATCACCGAGCTTGGCCGGACCACTATTCCCGTCATCGAGACGCTCAGAGCCTGGGGCGAGGTGTACCGGAAGAGCCGCGCTGAGCCGCGCCTGATGCGAGGTTCAGCGCGCAGCCCAAAGCGAGAGGGCGGACTGAGGATTGTTTCCGCGATCAACCTCCCGAGCTCTTGCCGCGAGGCAGTCACGGGCCGCCTCCCTGGCCTCTGGTGAGACGGCGTCCCACTCCGACAGGCGCCTCCGGATCGACCGGATCGCGGCCCCGGGGTCGCTCGTGGCCGTTGGGGCGTGCAGGAAGGACCGCGAGAGCCAGGCCCCGGTTGCGCCGAGCCTCGGGTACTGGGCGAGGACGAGGTCCGCGGGAACCGGGAGCGTGGTGTCGTCCAGTCGTGCGATGCCTCCCACCGAGAACTGCAGGCCGCGTTTGTGGGTCTCCCCGGCCAGGCAGTCGAGCAGCGGCGACGCCAGCACTTCGAACACGTTGCCCACGCGTAGCTCGATGCGCAGATCGTTCAACCCCGCCATCACTTCGTCGATGCCGGCAACCGCCAGGACTTCCCGGACCCGCGCGAGGGCGGACCCGGTTTCCAGCAGGATCGTCACCTGCGCCCGAGAGTCGACACAGCGAACGAATGTTTCGACCTCCTGAGGGGTTCGAAAGTAGGGCAACATGATCACGCGCGCGCCGCCCGCGAGAACGGTTTCGACTTCGGCGCCGGTTTCCTGATGTATCGGGTTGATCCGCACAAAGGACACCGCGCGGCGCAGAGCCGCGGACACCGCCGGAAGTTCGTCCGGACGGTGACCCGAGAGCCGGAGGCCCTCACCGAGTTGCCGCTTGGGTTTTCCCAGTCGTTCGAGATCGAGCCCGACGCGGTTTACTCCCCAGCCGTCCGCACGCTCCGCGAGGGCGGGGTCGTTCGTCAGTAGCGTGAGACGAAAGCCGCTTCCGAAGTCTGACGCCGTGGGGGCTCCGCTCAGAGGATATCCGGCACGTCGGCGGAGCCGGGCGCGCTTCGCCAGTTGTCCGGAGACTCGTGGGCATAAAGCTCGCTGGTCATGTTGAGATATCCGGCGTGAGCCCCGCTCAGGTTGCGCAGGGCGTGCCACACCCCGGGCGGGACCACCACCATCACCGGTCGGATTTCACCGAGGTGGATGACTTCGCTCGCACCCCTTGTGGAAGAACCCTCCCGGCCATCAAAGAGGGCGAGCCGGAGGTGACCACCCACCCCCACGAGGTGATCGGTCTGCCTCAGGTGAAAATGCCAGTCGGTCACCGCCCCCGGGTCCATCAATACCCAGTTGACCTGGCGCACCGTGATGCCCACCTCGGTCCAATCGGTGCGGAAAACCTCGGACATGTAGCCGCTGCGGGTGAGGACGTTTCCGAGTTCCCGTACCAGGACGCCGGCAATGCGCGGCGCCACCGCGCGGGTGCCGCCCGCCTTGACGGTCTGGGGATCTTTGGTGCTCATGTGACGATGCCGGGGTTCGAGAGGGTGGAGAAGCCCACGATAATATCGCAGCCGTGCCAGGGATGACTGCTTGAAGATCCATCTCTACACGCGTTGCTGGAACGACGGAGCCATGCTCGGCTTTTTCTTCCGGCACTACGACGACATCGTCGAGCGCTATGTGGTGTTCGATGACGGGTCAACCGACGATTCTCTGGAGTTGCTGCGCGCTCATCCCAGAGTTGACCTGCGTTCGATGCCGCCGTACGCCGATCCCGACTCCAGGGTTCGTTCGGGTCAGGCGTTGCAGGAACACTGCTGGAAGGAGAGCCGCGGGGCCGCAGACTGGGTCATCGTGACCGACGTCGACGAGCATCTCTACCACCCGAATCTCGCCTCCTACCTGGCCGGTTGCCTCGACAAGGGCGTCACCGCAATTCCCTCGCTTGGCTACCGCATGCTCGCCGAGGAGTTCCCGCAAGCGGGCGTTCGCCTTTCGGAGAGGGTTGTTCGCGGGCAGCCCACGACGCATTACTCCAAGATGAACATCTTCTCGCCCGACGCCATCGAGGCGACGAACTACGGGCTCGGCCGCCACACCGCGCAGCCGCTGGGGCGCGTGGTCCTCCCTCCCCGTGATGAACTGATCCTTCTCCACTTCCGCTACCTGGGCTTTGAGCGCACCCATCGGCGGCATCAGGAGTACCTCACGCGCCAGCGCGCAAAGGATCTGGAGAACGGGTGGGGGATCCAGTATTCCTGGTCCCGCGAGAAACTCCGGGAGGTCTGGGACGGGATCTCCGGCGGACTCATCGACGTGGTGAGCCCCGATCTGCGCCCTTGGGAGACCCACCCCGGCCCCCGGTGGTGGACGGAACATCCGCGCGTGTCTTGACCTCACGCCTCCCACGAGGGGGATTTCCACGGGAGACGTCGAAGCCCGATGGCTCTTGGGCAGGAGTGGACATACCCCCGAGTTTCAGGGCTATCGCAGCGGCGTGCGCTGGGCTCGCCTCGACACCCTGGCCGGTACGCTGATGCTCTCGCCCGAGAAGGTCGGCACGTACCGGGCTCAACTAGGACTAGGCCGCGAGCTTCACCGATACCGGAATCCCCGCCTTGGCGCACAGACCCAGCAGATAGTCGACCGACACTTTCTCAACGCGGTTCTTCACCACCTCATTAAGTCGCGGCGCGCTGATCCTAAGGAGTTGTGCTCCTTCGGCCTGGCTGAGACGCCGCTTCTTCAGCCACTGCCGAATTTCCTGGGCAAGGTCACAGCGCATGAGCATCACCGCCGCTTCGTGTTTGGGGAATCCGAGGTCGAGAAAGACATTCTGTCTAGCCATGGTCACTTATCCTCAATCAACCCGTAGCGCTGCGCCGCAACTCGCAACGCCTGCTGGGCGGTCTTTTGCGTCTTCTTCTGGAATGCGTGAAGGACGTACACGTACGAGCCGAACTTCGCGACATAAAGGACGCGAAATGCGCCAGCATGCTCGCGGATTCTGATCTCGAAGGTTCCCGCGTCCTACGGCGGGCATGGGCTTGAAGTCACTCTGCTCCTCGCCCAGCTGGACGAGATACAGTTCATGTCCCGCCCTGGACCGAGCGGCGGCCGGAAACAGCAGCAACTCCTGTCGCGACGAGCCAAGGAACTGAATCTCTTTCAATCGGGGCGATTATATCTATTCGTAAGAGGGCGATTCACCCTTGGTCGGGATCACGCCGGTACGGGCCGGAGGAGTGGCCTTGTCCGTTGTCGAACAGAACGCGCATCCTTCATGCTCGAGTCTTCGGCATGAAGGTGATCTGCCGCATGTGGACGTAGCGGGAGAGACCAGCCGTAAACGGAAATGTCTCCACAATGTCTTTCGACTTAAGGTGGGGGCGAGGCCTGCCTCGCCCGCGCGGATCCGAAGCACCGATGGATGACGCGTTGAGATCCGCTACCGCGCGGCCTACAGAAATTTCGCGATCTCGACCAGGGGTTCATGTCCCAGAGGCTGCGCTCCATCCGGGCGATGATGCCCAGCCACGACGACTCTTCGAACCGACCGCCGCCGCGCCGGTGCCGCGGCTTTGGACCGCGCGTCAGTCGACGACGTACGAGAAGACCTTGAACCGACCGCCTTGCTCGATGATCGAGCCGAAGAGACGGCCGTTGCTGACACTGCCGTCCCGATCTCGCAATGTCAGCACGCTGTCGCGGTGGACGCGGAAGGTTCCGTACTCGGTGGTTTCCCCGGTGAACGCCACCGAGACCACGGTGAAGCCGCGGTCCTGCCAGCCCGACAGTCGGCCGCGGAGATTCGCGTCGCTCTTGGCCGACAGGTCCTGCCAGGCGTAGTCCCAGGGAACGTTCCGCTCGGGTCGACTCGCTGGGAGTTGGGGCCAGACGAGCTTATGAAACTCGGTCTCGGTCACCGCCAGCAGGCGCAGGCCGGCCAGATCACCGGCCCGGAAGCGATCGACGACCGCCCGCGCCACGGCCTCGGACGACTCCAGGGTTTGGCCAAGCCGGAAATCGTCCTTGGGCCCAAGAAGGCCGCACCTGGCCGAGAGAAAGAGGATGGCCACGAGACAAAGCGGACCCAAAAAACGGACCCCTCCATTTCTGGAAGGGTCTGGTGAGGAAGGGAGCCTCAACGCTGGGGAAACGACGTCCAACCACGCGTCCAGTCATCACCGGGCGGAGGAGGAACGGCACCGATGTAGGTGGTTACCTCAAAGAAGCCGTCGTTCGGCGGGAGGGCCGGGGCGAGCTGCCCACCCGCCAGAGTGTTGACCGAGGTGGGTTGCCAGATCGGATTGTCATGGTTGTAGCAGTTGCCGATACCCGCGTCCTCGCCCAACCTGACGTTCGGGAATGTGCCGTTGGCTATTAGCGGAAGGGTGGTAGTCGCGGCGTAAGTGGTTCCGTTGGCACCGGTGTTGGAGATGACTCCATTGCTGACCTTGAGGTTGCCCTGTGTCGCTTGGGCGAGCGTTGAAGCCCCGTTAACTTCGATGCCCACGTTCTTGAAGCCCTGGACCACGAAGTTGCGGATGGTGCCTGCGGTTCCCCGGCGGAGGAGCATTCCACGCGCGCTCTCGGCGCCCTCATTGCGATCCGGGTCGCCGCAGTAGGTGAGGTTGAACACCGTGGGATTGGACCTCGGCAGAAGCTCATTGTTGAACTCGTTGTTGTCGGCCTCTATTCCCGCATCAGCGTCGTCGCCGCGCTGACTGACGACCACGAACTGCAGGCGACCGGTCCAGCCGAAAGTCCAGTCGGTATTGTCATCGGCATTGTTCGTCAGCACCGCGTGTTTCAGATCCGCAGTGCCGCCGAACCATTCCAGGCCATCGTCCTTGTTCATGTGAACCTGGATGAAGTCGTAGGAACCGCCCCTGCCTACGGCCTGGAAGGCAATGCCGTTGAGTTCGTTGTCGGGGCTGAACTCGGTGCCCGCGAACTCGACGCGAACGTAGCGCATCGAACCACTGCTGTCATTGGGGTCGTTGCCGCCATAGATGCCGGTATCGGCTTCACCCACGGCTTCACCGCCCGGAACGTTCAGAGGTGCGCGACCGTTCACGATGATGCCGCCCCAGTCGCCTCGAGCGCGCAGACCCACGGGCTGGTCGCTTGTGAACACTATGGGCTGATCCCTTGTCCCGATCGCGTTCAGCCGGCCTCCACGCTTCACGATGAGGCTGCCGACACTGCCCGCCTCACCCACCACCAGCGTTCCCGCCTGGATGTTGAGGGTGGCTCCTTGCTCGACGAAGACGGCGCCGCGAAGGAGATAGACGAAGTTGTTGGTCCAACTCTCCGCACCTCGTACCGAGCCGCTGACCACGACCACCGGCTTGGAGATGCCAGGGACGGTGGTGGGCGGGCCCAGATCGGCGAAGACCGAGGTGACGGGCGACGTCACGAGAACGACGACGAGCGCAAGGCTCAGAGCGCGGTGCGACTTGGGCACGGTTAGGTTCCTCATTGGATTGTTCATTGTTTTTTGGAGATCGAGGGACTTCAGAACGCGTTGAAGCTAAGCGAGAACGCAGTGACGCGACCGAGCTTGTAGAAGCGCTGCACTTCCGAGGCTTGGGTGAACTCGTGATCGACGTCGGTCAGGTTCTCCAGGGTGAGCCTGAAACCGAGCTTGCCGAAACGCTTCGCGAGCACCACGTCCAGGGAACCACGGCCCTGCTCGATGATGTCGGGAGCTTCGTTCGAGCCCACATCGGAGATCCGGTCCCCGAAGTAGTTGTAGAGCACGCGGGCGGAAAGGCCGCGCACGTTTACTTCCGCCATGGCGTTGAAGAGATTCTTGGACTGGCCGGCCAGGGGACGTTCAAGAGAGGTCTGCACGGTGCGCTGCGCGGGAGACAGAGTGATCGTGGAATCAACAAAGGTGTAGTTGAGATTGACGAAGAAGTTCGACCCGAACTGGCGAGCGGCTTCGAGTTCCACCCCAAGATTGCGGGCGCTACGGGCATTCTGGTAGGTGACGATGGGCTGAGCGCCCGCGATGACCACGCGCTCGATTGGAGCGTCGAAGTCCTTGAAGAAGCCGCTGATCGCGAGGACATCGCGGCCACCGCTGATCTTCTCGAGCCTGGCGTCCACGTTCTGGATAAGCGCGCGGGTGAGGTCGGGATTGCCGCGCACCGCACGGCTGCCCACGACGTCGGTGAACTCGAAAACGGCGAGTTCACGGAACTCCGGGCGATTGACGGTGCGGCTGTAGCTCGCGCGAAGGTTCGTGTCCGGCCGGACCGAGTAGATGAGGTTGGCGCCGGGGTAGAGATCGGTGTTCTTGATCTGGGCGGAGACCTTGCCCAGGAAAAGGCCGAAGGGATCGAAGGTGTTGACCCGCTGATCGTAGTTCTCAAGGCGGGCACCGCCCACCAGACGCAGCCGCTCGGAGAGCGCCACGTCGACCATGCCATAGCCAGCGGCGGTCTTGGTTTCGCCGTCATAGGCGTCGACGGGGCGGGTCTCTTCGTTGAACCTGAAGATCGAGCCGATATTCTGAGAGGCGAACAGGGTCTCGGGAGTCTGGGACAGGTTGATCCCGATGGCGGCGCCCGTGTTGGCGGAATTCGGGATGAAGCGGAACCGGCGAGAGGAGAAATCACGCGTGCGCTCGACATAGTTGGCGCCGAACTTGATCTGGGCCGAACGACCCGAAACCACCTTCAGGACGCTCCAGTTCGCGGACACGTCCAGGGTGTCGTCCTCCAGCGCGTTGAACATCCGGAAGCCACTCTGCGATTCGTCTGCGAGGAGGAACGCCCCGGTGCCGGTGATGGCCTGCTGATAGAGGGTCTCGCGGAGATCGGGTTCGTCGCGGTTGGCGCGAGCGTAGTTCACGCGCCAGTCGAAGCGGCTGTTGGAGAGGCCCGAGAAGAAGTGCTCACCGGTCAGGCCGGTGGAGAGCAGGCCTTCCTCGACATACTGGAGCCGTTCATTGCGGTAGATGAAGTTGTTCTCGGTGTTCGGACCCTGGAACAAGCGACCCTCGTCACGGCCGGTGTGGGTGTAGAAGTTCTCGACGGACACCCGGTGACTTGGAGAGAACTGATAGGCGAGGCTCAGAACGCCGCCGATCTGGGCCTTCTGGGTGGCAGTCTCCATCTTGTAGTCGCTCACCGCCTCGAGTTCGCTGCCGTCACCGATGCGGAAAAACCGGCGGTCCTCCTTGAGGTAGGTTTCCTTGTAGGACTGGCTGAGACTCGCGACCAACCCGAGCTTGCCGAAGCGATCGCCAAACACCGCGCTGAAGCTCTGTCCAGGACGGCCATCCTTGCGAACCGGGCTCCAGCGATTTTCAAGCAATCGACCGGCGGCGGTTATGTCGTCACGCAGGAGTCCGGCGGTGGGGCTATAGACGCCTTGCCGGACGATCTTGGTTTTTGGGAACGAAGAGGGAAGCGCGCGCGCGCCATCGTCAAAGCCGAGGTAGTCGCGGCTGCCGAGCGGGCTCAGGGGAATGCTCTTTCCGGTGGCTACCGAGGAATGCTGTCCTCCAATGGAGATGTCGAAGACGCGACGGCTCGGGAACTTCATCGGAACGATCTGAACCAGGCCGCCGGCGAACTCGGCGGACTGGTCGGGCGAATAGGTCTTTGCGACCTGCACACTGTCGATGAGGCCGCTCGGGAAGAGATCGAGGGGAACCACCTTCTTGTCGGGTTCGGTGGTGGGGATGACCGACCCGGCGAGGGTGGTGTTGCTGTAACGCTCGCCGAGGCCGCGGACAAAGACGTACTGGCTGTCCACGATCGAAAGGCCGGTCACGCGGGAAAGAGCCGAAGCGGCATCGGAGTCGCCATTGGCCTTCATCTCGTCGGATCCCATGTTGTCGGTGATGACCGAGGCTCCCTTGCGCGCCGAGAGCTGGGCCTCCGCCGAGGAGGACACACCGTCGGTGTTGGCTTGGACGGTAACTTCATCGGAGAAGCTCTTCATCGCGAGACCAATGTCCACCTTCGGCGCCGCGGCGGCCTTAACCTCAACCTTGACCTTCCGCTCCTGGTAGCCAGCCATCACAACCTTGAGTTCGTAGGCGCCAGGCACCAGATCCAGGGTGTAGCGGCCGTCGATGTCGGTCTGGGTGAGCTGGCTGGAACCCACCACCTCGACGCTCGCGCCGGGCAGAGTGATCGAGTTCTGGAGGTCCCGAACCGTGCCGGCTACGCGTACGGCTTTCTCGACAGAAGCCGCCGACTGGGCAGCCGCTGAGGTGGAAGCGAGCGGTGCGGCGACAATCGTCAATGCGAATAGGGCGGATAGCCCTGAACGACGAAGGAGGCGCAGAGGGCCGTGAGAGGCAGGTCGATAGTGGATCATGGGACCGCCAGTCTGCCGACCGGATATGACGACGCCACGACACAACTGTTACTTCCACGTAAACAGGCGGGCTTGACTGCGGAGCCTGGTCCATGGCCATTCACATTCCGAAACCAAGCGAAGGCCGGATTCACTCCTGTCTCTTATACACATCTGACGCTGCCGACGAATAGAGAGGTGTAGATCTCGGTGGTCGCCGTATCATTA
>ENA-ORBV01014678-ORBV01014678.1-microbial-mat-metagenome-genome-assembly--contig:-NODE-14678-length-11662-cov-5.406905_pt1 | contig 11662 bp, 16 predicted proteins | sample MGYA00237777_ERZ505514 | MGnify/ENA primary metagenome ERZ505514 (study PRJEB26160, sample SAMN06269048) | microbial mat metagenome | isolation source: Oligotrophic lake microbial mat | place... | reverse complement strand
CTCTATTCGTCGGCAGCGTCAGATGTGTATAAGAGACAGTCTCCACGCTTGCTGGCGGTGTCACCTTTGCTGGATTTGGGATGCCCGGGTTCATGACCATCTGGGAGAAACCGGTCACGCGCGGCGTCGCTGCCAAGGAATTCACGCACGGCGACGCCCAGGTCCAGGTGTCTCTCAGCGATCCCGCGCACCGTGGGCATCTCCACGGTCCGCCCGAGCCACTCCACCACGCGCCGCCGTGCAGCAACCGGAAGCGCCATCAGCACTTCACGGCATGCCGCCATGGCGATGAGCTCGATTGGGGGGCGGGGATCAGGACGCTTGGGCAAACGGAGACTCCCTGAGGAAGGGCGTCCGCTAACACGCGGCCTGCGTGCATGGGCAAACCCCATTCCGATAAAAATGCTTCAGGGCTCCCTGGGGCCGCCTTTGACCCGAACCCAGTTCAGGAGGTCCATCTGCTTCGTCCAGGGCCGTTTCCCGTGGCGGGCTGCGTGGCAGGTGGCGCACAGCCATTCCACGGTCTTGGGAGCGCCCTCGCCTTCGTAGTCAGGGTGGTGGGCCTGGACGTCGGTTGTTCCGCAGTCCTCGCAGGGTTGTGGAGCCAGCTCGCCGCGTTCCACCAGTGACCTGGTCTTGCGGCGCACGCGCTCCTTGGCGGGCTCCGCGGGTTTGAACCCAGCCTCCTTGGCGGTCTTGGCTGTGCACTCCTTGCATGCGGCCCGCACGCCTTTCCGGACGTAGTGACGCCGGCGGTGAAAGGCGTCCACGGGCAAGACGCGCTTGCACTGGCTGCACTGCTTGGTCCGAGGTTCTTCGGATTTGGACCCCGTCATTGAAGTGCACTCCGGACTGAAACGATCATGAATGTCTGGATGCCTAGGTGTTCGAGTGTTTGGATGTTTGAGTGTTTATGGCCGTCTTCAATGCGGCTGTCCTCCCCGCGCCTCATTAGGAAGGCCTCCAGGGGCCCGCCAAGCATCCCCCACCGCCCATGACCTTGCCGGGCCCCATGACGTTCATGCGCCAGCTTCTAGCCGCTTGAATGTTTGAATGTCTGAATGTTCTTGATATCGTCATGGGTGACCTCAAAGACTGCGCCATCATCCAAGCATCCAACGCGCAGCCCTGGCTTCCCCCAGACGTTCGCGCCGCACTTTGGGCAGCTGTACTTAACCTTGTTGCGGCTCTTGGGTTCCGCGGGCGCGCCATCATCATCAGGTTCCGCGCTCTTCCTTCCTGAACCCGCGCCGCGGCTGACGGCCGCTCCCTCTGGACGGCACCTCCACGGGAGGAGCAGGTGCTCAGGAACATCCTTGAACGCCCGGTCAAAGCGGCCGCCCGGGATGACGTAGTGAGAGACGCCCTGGCCCGTTGTCTTCCCACCTGGTTCGCCGGTTGTTGACGGCATGAGCCCGATGGAAATCATGCGCTCCGCCCATTCCTGATTGTGATAGCCACGACGAGAAGGCTGACCAAACTCCTGTTGCCACAGGTGCACCATCTCATGGGCCAGCGTGGACACGGTCTCCCGCATGGACCGAACGCCGATGTGACTGGGATTGATTGAAATCTCATGCGTGCGCCGAGCGGCCCCAAGCGCCTCCCAGCGCTCCGGAGCAAAAAACCCGTACGCGCCTGAGTGCCGACTGAAATTGAGCAGGCACGGACGCAGCTCTGCATCGAAGAGTGCCTGGTTCAGCCAGTCATAGAGGCCCTGGTAGGCGCTCCACTGGGATTCAGTTGGTTTGGCGTCCACGGTGTATCGTACGATACATAACCCGCAACATCCGGTCAACCAAACCGTCACCTGAGGCAGGTGCTGCTGGGGCGTGACGTCGTGCCTCGTCTACGTTTGCCGTAACCCGGGAGTGCTAACCCCTGAGGATGCAACCCAAGGGGCCGCATGTTATCCCTCAAAAGTGAGGTAGAACTGAGGGAACCATGCGTCTCGAAGCAACCGTGCCAGACATTCGTGGTGCTGCCGTGGAGCAGCTCGCCAGCGAGCTTGGTGTGAGCAACAGCCGTCTCGTTGACGAGGCGCTGGCGCTCTTCATGAAAGCTGTGATGGAGGTTCGCCGCGGACGCCGCCTGGTCACCATGGACCCCAACGGTGCACAGCCTGCGTGTGAGCTTTCGACGCCGGCGTTGTCCGCGCTCGAGTGGGCTTTGCAGCCCCAGACGTTGCAGTTGCCGGAGCATGCCGTTGCCAAGATGCAAGAGCTGATGGCTCAACCGGCACAACCCAGCACTCGCCTTCGGGCAGCGGCCAAGCGCCACAAGAAATGAACACGCCGTCTTCAGGCAGCTCGCCATACAGCACGGTGCGTGTTGAACCTGCGGATACATCCTCCGGCTTCCGCTGCGGGAAGCACCCGCTTGATGATTACTTTAAACGCCACGCACTCAAGAATGACGAGGCCAACATTGGGCGCACGTATGTGCTGCGCGGCGAGCAGACCGATCCTGTACGGGTGCTGGGGTTTTACACGCTGAGCATGGCGCAGGTTGTGGCGGACCAGGTGGCCGCCCATCTTCCCGGCAAGGCGCCGCGCTATCCGCTCCCAGCGGCGCTCATTGGCAGGTTGGCTGTGGATGAGAGAGTTCACGGGCGGAGATTGGGCGAGAAGCTCTTGCTGGATGCCCTGCAGCGCATCGCAGATGCTGCGGACATCCTTGGCTGCGTGGGGGCTATCGTCGACGCCAAAGATGAAGACGCAGAACGCTTCTACCAGAAGTACGACATCACCACCGTCTACGCGGAGACGTGGCCGCGGCGAATGTTCCTGCCAATTGGAATACTGAAAGATTCCCTGGCCGGCTGAGCGTCTAGATGCCTGAATGTTTGGGCTGGAATCAGTTGGTCTTGAGCCAAGCGTCAATGGCCTGGGTCATCGCGGTGCTCAGTTCCATGTCCAGCTCCGCGCATTTCACCGCCAACTTCTTCGCGGTGGCTGGCGGTAGATACACCGTGGTGCGCTTCAACTGACGCCCATCCTGCCGGGTGATGACATTCCGAGCCGAATGTCCGGACGCCTGGATGTCTGAGCGTTTTGGTGCCGAAGCGCCTGCAACGAAGTTGGCGGCGTCACCAGGGTCAACGCCTGGTCCCGCAGGAGGCTTCCGTGGGCTGATGGTGGGTTTCTTCTTAGCCATGGGCGCTCCTCTTCTTTTTGGGGTTGGCAAAGGCCATCAGCTCATCCACCAGTGCGCGCACCTCCCCGGCCGCGGGGTCCTTGGGCGCGTATTGGGCGATTCCAAGGCCTGCGGCCGGCGCCTCCTGGTAGGGGACCCGGAAGCCCAGCTCTGTGCTCAGGAGGGGCAATCCGGCCTCCTGGAGGGCCTCCCGGGCCTGCTTGCCAATGGTTGTCCGGGCCACCTTCTTGGTGATGAGCACCACGGCCTGCAGGGAGGGCTTCACCTTCCGGGCCTCATTGATGAGGTCCACGGACTCCGCCACGGCCCAGGCGTCCATGGCGGACGGCCCGCAGGGGACCACCACCAGGTCAGCCACCATCATGGCGGCGCGCTGGATGTCTCCGTGGCGCGGAGGACAGTCCACAATGGTGTGCTCGTACCCACCGGCAAGAGCGGGGAGCTGGCCAGGCTGCCAGAGGTTGGCGCCCATGGCCACAATGGTGGGGGTCTCCTTGCCCGCTTCTGCGGCGACAGCACCCCAGGTCCGCACGGAGCCCTGGGGGTCCGCGTCCACCAACAGTGTCTTCTTCTTGCGGGCGTACAGCTCGGCGGACACCGCGATGGCGACGGTGGTCTTGCCGGAGCCGCCCTTTTGGCCGGCGAGGGCGATGATCATGATGCGGACGCCTAGCAGCCTGAGCGCCTGAATGTCCAGATGTTCGTTGGCCCTCTTCCCCGAAGCTCTGCCCGTAGCCGCGGCGGTGGCTCAAGGAGCACTGGTCAAGCCTACGGTTCTTGCTACTTCGGTAGCCATGTGTAACCCATGGGGTTACAGAGACGGCCGGGTCCCAATTGGACATCACCTTCAAGACAGAAGAGCTGCGAGATGAGTGCAACACAGACAAACTGGCGAAGAAGAAATGGGGAGCAGCCAACGCAAAGAAGCTGCGTCAACGGCTGGACAACATGCGTTCCGCAACATGTCTGTTCAATCTGTATTCCCTTCCAGGCAAGTGCCACTCCCTGGATCAAGACCGCGCTGGTCAATACGCGGTCCACTTGGACGGTGGCTGGAGGCTCATTTTTGAGCCAGCCCATGACCCGGTTCCTCGGAATGCAGACGATGCAGTTGACCCGTTGAAGGTCACCGCGGTGCGCATCGTGGCCATTAAGGATTACCATGACTGAGAACCAGTACGTCCCCGACAGCGTGTCTCCGCCAGGCGAGACTTTGGCGGAGCTTCTTGAGGAGCGCGGCATCACGCAGGCACAACTGTCCAAGCAGATGGGGCGGCCGCGTAAGACCATTAACGAGATTTTGCATGGCAAGGCCGAGCTGACTTCGGAAACCGCTTTGCAGCTGGAGCATGTGCTCCATGTTCCTGCGGATTTCTGGGTGCGCCGTGAGGCGGACTATCGCGCCCATCTCGCACGCAAGAAGGAGGGAGCATCGCTCAAGGCCCAGGCCGCCAGGGTCCTGCGAGGCCTGCCGTACAGGGCCATGCAAAAGGCTGGCTGGATCGACAGCAACAAAGACCGCGTATCAATCCTGAGAGAGCTGCTGCGTTTCTTCCGCGTTGGGAGTTTTGAGCAGCTTGTTCCAGGGACATTGTTGGGAGCTGCCGCATTTCGGCGTTCGGACAAGTACAGGAGTGACCCGGTGGCGTTGGCTGCTTGGCTCCGACGTGGGGAGATGCTTGCCGAGTTGGCGCCACCGGGGGCGTATCGTCGGGAGGTGTTCCTCGACGCACTGAAGCGGATCAGGCCGCTCACGGTCGCTGGTCCCCAGGAGGGGCTGGAGAAAGCTCAGGAAGAATGCCGCAAGGCGGGGGTCATTGTGCTGGTGGTGCCCGAACTCAAGGGTGCGTGCGTCAGCGGCGCGGCCCGATGGGTCATGGGGCGCCCCGTGATTCAGCTGAGTCTACGCTATCGAACCGATGACCATCTCTGGTTCACGCTGTTCCACGAAGCTGGCCACATTGTCCTGCATGCAGACGTTGGACAGTTCCTGGATGAAGACAAAGGACCGACGTCATCCAAGGAAGTTGAAGCCAACGAATTTGCCAAAGATACATTGGTGCCACCGCAAGAGTGGCGCCGATTTGTCGAGAGCGGGCGGGTCACGGAACGCGCCATCCTTCAGTTTTCCAACGTTCAGGGAATTGCACCTGGGATTGTTGTTGGACGACTCCAGCATGAAAAAGCAATTCAATTTTCAACGCTCAACCATCTGAAGCGACCTGTGGGTTTGGTAGCCGGGTGAACTTGGGAAGCATTGATGGCCAGCCGGACTTCTGGAACGGAAGTCGGAACAGCATGGTCAAGAAGAAGGTCCGTGCGGCGCGCGCAGCAGGGGGATGGAGTGGCCCGGTGCGCTCCTTTGGCACCGGCGCTGATGCAACGCCGCGTTCAGCGCGCTCCAGACTTGCCCGGCTTGATGTTGGAGTCACCGCCGGTGACAGCCTCACGCATCGCTTCGCCGATGGTGGGCTTGTCCGCGTCCGCGCTCTGCGGCTGCTTGGGATCAAAGTTCAGCTTCTGCGTGTATTCTGGCTTGGCGCCCGCCATCGCCTTCATGGCCGTGGTGGAATAGAAGTCCCGCGCTTCTTCCACGGTGCGTTTTCCGGTGACGATGTCATGCGCCAGGTTGAGCGCCAAAAAGTTCATCTCCACCTTATCACAGCGCGCGGACAGCTCTCCGTTGGTGCGCGTGGCCACCACGCTGCCGTCATACTGCGCCAGCTCGTCGAACTTGTCTGGCGGCACCCGGTAGTCAACGAACTGCTCCAACACGTCTTTGTGTGGCTTGGGGAAGTCATGCGTGACCTCCTTGCGGTAGAGCACGGTGCGCTTGAAGGGCGCGGTGTCGTGCCAGACCAACAAGCTCGCCGTCATTTCATTTGGCAGCCCGTACTTCTCAATAACCTTGACCGCGGCCTTCTTGGACTCGGCCGGCCAGTCCTTGAGCGCGTTGTCCACGCTCTGCTTGGTGATTCCCGTGGCTGCGGTGGAGCTGGTGGCCTTCTCCGCGCCGCTGGCTGAATGGGCCAACAGCCCGAATGCCAGACCCGCGCTCAAGACAACACTGCCCGTGATGGTCTTCATGAATCCCCCCGTGCTGTGGGCACACGCGCGCCCTTATGATGTCTACCGTTGACTTGCTCTTGCGCCCTCTTCTCTGAAGTCCCGGCGCGCATGGGAGCCGTTACGGACAAACGTGCCCGCGTTGCCGTTGCAGCGCTGCCTGCTCACGCCGCGGCTGAGGCATCGGTGATGTGTTTGCGGACGTGGGCGGTCTGGCTCTACCCGTCGACATGGCGGCGGGGCTGAGATGGGCCGCGCGGAAATGAACACCTGGCTTGTGATTTTCTCCGTAACGCGGCGTACCGGCTGCAGACCAAGCGTGCGGACGCCAATCACTGGCTTCCCGGAGGCACAATCATGCTTGGATTCAGTAACCGCTTGGCGGCCGTGCGGCTCTCCCCTGTCCTGGTGGCTGGCAGTCTCTTCCTGGTTGCGTGCAGCGGTGGCCCCGCGACGGACGGGGGTAATGCCGCATCCTCATCGGGCGCCTCCTCATCGTCCGGCCAGGAGTTGACGGTGGATGAGGCCGCCATCCTGCAAGCCGCTGTGCAGCGCGCCTCCCAATTGAATCGCGTCAGCAGCAGCGTCATCACCAGCCAGCACATGGGCATGTCGGTTCTGGTCTACGTGAACACCAACGCCGAAGCGGCCTTCCGAGGGGTGGATCCGGAAGCCACCAATCAGGCGGCCGCAATGCCCTCTGGGACCATCATTGTGAAGGAGCAGCAGGATGACATGGGGGTGGTGCAGGCGCTGACCATCATGGCCAAGGGCCCGCAGGGTTACGACCCGGACCACAATGATTGGTGGTGGGGCATGGCGGACCCGCAGGGGAACATCATTGATGGCACGCGTGGCAAGGTCGCCATGTGCTTCAATTGCCATGGTGGAAGGGCTGCCAGCGACTATGTCTACGGCGTGGAGACGGCCAACCAGACGCCTTGAAGGTGTTGTTCGTACTCGTGTGGGAACAGCGGCCAACACGTCAGTGGCCTCCGGCTGGCGCTCAATGAACCAGCCGGAGGCCATCCAGGTGGCTCACGTGAAGCGGCAGGCGGCCCCCCGGGAACGGGTAGAATGCACGGATCGTCGTCGCCATGAGGAGTCCGCCCACGCGGACATGATCTTCGTAGACCACGTCCCCGAATGCCAGCGGATGGTACGAGGACACGGTCAGCGACACCTGGTGCAGCACGTGCGTCTCGGCATCAAAGAGCGCCCAGTAGCGGTCCTTGGGAGAAGCGCCCACGCCAGCGTCAAACCAGATGAGCACCTCGTCATGGGGCCGCCCGCGGACCGTGCGCCGTCCAAGCAGCCGGTGATGCGCACCCTTGTCCAGGAACTTGAACGGCAGGAGGACGAGGTAGTGGGTGCGTGGCAGCGCGAACTCGGCATTCCATGACGCAGCGGGTGTAACACGGCGGCCATCATGGACGTACGCGCGGCCATCCAGCACGAACGTGGTGCCACCTCCCCGCACATCCAGGATGAGGGTTCCTTCCACTGGGTTGGACGCCCAGGGACTCTGGCGAAGCGCACTGAATGGCCAGCTCCACCACTCCCGGTAGTGCATCTGCACGGTGCGGACGGCCTGCAGCCGCGCCAGACCGCCGTGCGCCTGCACCGCCGCCTCCACAACCGCGCGGCCAGCGGAATCCACGTCGGGATGCGTCAGGCGCACGGACGTGGACGGCACGCATGCCGTGAACAGCAATCCCAACCACCAGCACCGCAACGGCCACCTCCGTTATCGACGCGGCATCAAGGGCGCGACATCTGGTCAGACCCGTCACGCCGGGCCGTGAGCGCGCGACGAATCATCTGGTCAGACGGCGCGCCTCGCGATTGGCTGCCCGGGTACAGCCGGCAGCAGCTGCCGGCGGGAGATTCGCCGGCGACGTCCTCCCCGTCGACGAGGATCGTTGGTGAGCCCCAATTGCGAAGTGATTCTGGCGAGTTGGGGCTGCAGATGCGTATTCCGCTCATTCCAGCCACCCATTCCGGCAATCCGGCCACCCCCCCGGGTGACCGCGGGGTTGGCGTTCACTTCCCCTGGGGTTTCTCTGGGGTCAAGGCCGCTGCCTTGCCGCGTGTTTTTCGGATTGACTCTCCCTGCAGCTGGATCCGGAGCGCGTTGTGCACAAGCCGGTCAAGGATTGAATCCGCATGCGTGGGTGCACCCACTGCAGTGTGCCAGTGGTCCGGTTCAAACTGACTGGTGATGATGGTGCTCTTGATGCCGTACCGGTCCTCCATGATTTCCAGTAGGTCGTGACGTGCATCGGCGTTCATGGGCTCCAGGGCAAAGTCATCCAGGACAAGGACGTCCGTGGCCATCAGCTTGCGCAGTCTCTGGGCGTAACTTCCATCGCCACGCGCGGAGATGAGTTCGTCAAAAAGACGCGTGGCCCTTCGGAAGGTGACCGTGCGCCCGTCCTGGCAGAGGCGGTGGCCAATGGCGCAGGCAAGGAAGGTCTTGCCCAGGCCCGTAGGGCCGGTGATCAGGAGGTTCTGCCCGTTCTGGACCCAGGTGCCAGCAAGAACCTGCAGCATCTCCTGCTTGCGCAGCCCGCGAGCGTGCTTCCAATCAATCTGGTCAGGCTGGGCAATCTCCTTGAAGCGTGCCTGCTTCAGCCGTGAGGTGAGGCGTTGCTCGTGGCGCATCATCCGCTGCGCGTCCACCATTTGGGCCACAAGGGTCTCCGCGTCCATATCGGCGCGGGGAACCTGGCTGACGTGGCGGCGGAAGACCGCTGCCATGCCTTTCAGGTTGAAATCGTCAAGGTGTTCAATCGTCTGTTCGGGGCTCATCTGTATGACTCCATGCCCGCCTGAGGCGGCAAGCGGGCGGGTGGTGTTGGGGAAACCGCCGCCTTCAGTTCAGGAAGTAGGAACCACCGCGCAGGTTCTGGTGCTGCGCTGGCATCTCGGTCGGCGTGGCCGTTTCCGACGACACCAGGTCCAGACCGTTCTTGAGAATGTTGCGGACGGAGCTGGCGGAGAGGCTCCTGAAGCGCACCGCCCGCGCACAAGCCGCATCAACGCGCGCGTCCGCGTACGAGCGCCGCAGCGCCAGAACACCCTGCATGCCCTTGATGGCGTACTCGGGGTGCTGGCGGACCCTGGCCATCTCCTCGAAGAGCGCGTGGACATTGGGGCCGGTGCCCTGGGCGCGGCGCAGCAGCTCATCCACGCTGCTGGTCAACTTCTGGGCTTTGTGGGCACTGGGCATGTGCTCGTCCAGCGTCGTGTAGCCAAACTGGCGCTTGCTCCGCGCGTGCGTGGCCACGCAGTTGCCACGCAGCAGAATCTCGACGGTGCCAGCCTTCAGGCGCGCCATCACCTCAAGCCCGCGGTGGATGTACGGCACGCTGTAGAAATGTTTCTCCACCTGCACGTGATAGTTCGGGTGGACGCGCGCCTTGTGCCACGTGGCAAACTGGAACCGGTTGATGGGCAGCGGCCCCAGGACGGGCGCATCCAACGCCGCGAACAGCCCCGCCCGTGAACTGCCGTGGTTCTTCATGACGCGCTGGTTGATGCGCTCCATCAGCGCCTCAATGGCCTCGTTGAGATTGGTCAACGTGTGGAAGGTCTGGTTGCGCAGCACCGCCACCACCCAGCGTTGCGCCACGAGAACCGCCGCCTCCACCTTCGCTTTGTCCTTTGGCTTGTAGGGACGCGCCGGCATCACGCAGGTGCCGTAGTGCGCGGCCCAATCCACCACGGTCTGATTCAGCGTTGGCTCGTAGCGGTCCACGCGGGACACCAGCGCGCGCGGATTGTCCGGCACCACCAGCTCGGTGACGCCGCCAAACGCCTCCACAGCGCCCGTCATGCCCACCACCCACGATGCCAGCGTCTGGTCAGGCGTGGCGCACGCATACGTCATGCTGCTCGCGCCAAGCGCCGCAACAAACAGCTCCACACGCTGGCGTTCGCCAGTCCGTAAATCGGTGAGGCTCAGCCCATCACCTGAGAAGTCCACAAACATCTTCTGCCCGGCTACATGCACCTGGCGCATGGAAATGCGCTGCTTGCGTCGCCACGCATGGTGGAGTTGACCCGTTTTGGTGGACACCTACCAAACGACGAGAGTCGTGACAGGATCTCCAAATGGCGAAGCGTGTGAGACGGGTTTTTACTGAAGAGTTCAAAGCCGGAGCGGTGGAGCTGACCAGGCAGGGCAAGACGCCAGCGGATGTGGCGCGTGACCTGGATATTGTGCCGTCGGTGCTCGGGGTCTGGATCAGGAGGGCTGATGCGGAGCTGGCCCCTGAAGGCACGGGTCCACTGAAAGCCGCGGAACGTGAAGAGTTGGCGATGCTGCGAAAGGAGAACCGCGTCTTGAAAATGGAGCGGGACCTCCTAAAAAAAGCGACGGCCTTCTTTGCCAAGGAGAACGCGTGAAATTCGCGTTCATCGAAGCGGAGCGGGCCTGCTTTCCGATTGCATTCATGTGTCGTCACCTGGGCGTGTCCACCAGTGGGTTCTACGCGTCCCAGAAGCGCCCAGAATCAACGCACGCCGCGCAAGACCGGGAACTCGGTCCTGGCCAGGGAAGCGCATCTGAAGGGCCGCAGGGCGTACGGCAGCCCTCGCGTTCACCGTGAGCTGAGGACTGCCGGGCGCCGCGTTGGGCGCAAGCGGGTGGCCCGGGTGATGCGCGAAGCGAACATCGCCGCCAAGCACAAACGCCGGTTCGTGCGCACAACGGACTCAAACCACGTCAATCCCATTGCGCCGAACGTGCTGCAGCGCGAGTTCACGACGGATGCACCCAACAAAGTCTGGGTCACGGATATCACTTACATTCCGACTCGTCAGGGCTGGTTGTATCTGGCTGTCATCGTCGACCTCTTTTCTCGTCGGGTTGTGGGATGGGCCATGGAGGCGACGATGGAGACAGACCTGGTGCTCAGTGCATTGAGGATGGCGCTGGCTCAACGCCGATGGCCTCGGGCGTTGAGGCATCATTCCGACCGCGGAAGCCAGTATGCCAGCGGCGAATACCGTCGCGTGCTGGAACTCCATGGCATCACGGCCAGCATGAGCAGAAAAGGGAACTGCTGGGACAACGCCGTCGCCGAGAGCTTCTTCGGAAGTCTCAAGAAGGAGTATGTCCACGACGTCACCTTCAGGACTCGCGAGGAAGCAAGAAGCGGCATTTTTGAATGGATTGAAGTGTTCTACAACCGCCAGCGTCTACATTCGACGCTCGACTACATGACCCCGGACCAGTTCGAACGGGAGCAGCGAGCAGGTCAGAAGGCTGCGTAACCAACCCGTCCACTGAAACGGGTCAACTTCATGGTGGCGTTCGCAGAACCAGCTGTACTGGTACGCGCGGCCCTCGTGCTCACGCGCGTACTCCTCCCACAGCAGCTGCAGCGTCACGCCCTTGCGGCGCAACTCCAGGTCCACGTGCGCCATGTCCGGC
>ENA-ORBV01014677-ORBV01014677.1-microbial-mat-metagenome-genome-assembly--contig:-NODE-14677-length-11663-cov-4.538581_pt1 | contig 11663 bp, 7 predicted proteins | sample MGYA00237777_ERZ505514 | MGnify/ENA primary metagenome ERZ505514 (study PRJEB26160, sample SAMN06269048) | microbial mat metagenome | isolation source: Oligotrophic lake microbial mat | place... | reverse complement strand
CACGTAGCCGCCGAAGACGAACCACGCGAACGGCTCCCCCTTGCGGCGTGAAAGGTCGATCACGCTCTCACCACGGGGGCGGGGGCGGGCGTTGGCACGGGAGACGGTGAAGGCGTGTTGCCCGGGAGAACCTCGACCTCCACTCCCGCGCGTTTCCCGAGCATGGTGTCCCACTCCGCCAGCATGGTGTTGGCGAGTTCGGAATAGTCTTCGGCCCCCGGGGCCCACGAGGCGTACTCGAAGATCGTCTGGCCGAAGGAGGGAGCCTCGGCGAGTTTAATATTGCGGCGGATGGCCGGCCGCAGCACCCGCGCGAAGCGCCACGGCCCCGGCGCGGCCCGGGCCTGCTCGAAGAACTGCTCCAGGTCGCGAACGACTTCGCGGCTGTGCGATGACGCATTGTCGTGCATGCAGAGGACGACCCCCGAGACCTTCAGCCTGGGGTTGACCGCGTGGCTGACGAGTCGGACGGTCTCGAGCAACTTGCCGACGCCTTGAAGGGCAAGGAAGTGGGCCTGCATCGGGATGATGACCTCGCGAGCCGCGGCCAGCCCGTTGAGTGTCAAGAGACCCAGCGAAGGCGGGCAATCCATCAGCACAAACTCGTAATCGCTCCCGACTACCGCGAGGGCCCTTTCCAGCCGCTTCTGCCGATCCGGGGCGGCCCCCAGTTCGATCTCGGCGGCGGCGAGATCGGTCTGCGCGGGCAGGAGGTCCAGATGTTCGCTGCGGGCGATGATGGCACGGCGTGGATCAAAGGACGGGTCGAGCAGGACGTCGTAAACCGAGCGTTCGACGGTGTTCGGATCAACCCCCAGCGCGAGTGTGGCGTGCGACTGCGGGTCAAGGTCGATCACCAGTGTTTTGCGGCCGGCGCGGGCGAAAGCCGCGGCGAGATTGACCGTGGTGGTCGTCTTGCCGACGCCCCCCTTCTGGTTCATCAGGGCGATCAATCGGACGGGCTTGGGCATATGGGTGAGAGTGTAACCCGCGCTTCCCACCACGCGGCGGGACGAAATTCAGGAGTCGGCGGGCGCAGGGGCGGTGCCGAGAGGGGTTGACGGTTCCGCTGGCGAAGGCGCAGCGCCAAACCGTGCGGCCGCGGCGCGCGTGTCTCGACGCTGCGGAGCGGCGGTGACGGTGACGGATTCGGCGCGGGCGGGCGAGGGAACTGGAGCATCGAACCCGGCGGCCTGCTCCTCGATGACCTTCCTGCGGGCGATCTTGATAGCGGTGACGCCGATATAGGCCGCGAGGATGAGGGCGATGACATAGGTGATGCGGGCCCGGCCGATGCTGATCCCGACCCCCAGCACCGCGAACGCGGCGGCCATGCCGTAGAGCGCCAAGACCGCGCCCTTGACACCCAGCGACCGCTTCAGCATGTGATGGAGGTGGTTGCTGTCGGCCGCCGAGATGCTCTTGCCCTCCATCTTTCGGCGGACGATCGCGAGCGCGGTGTCCATGATGGGCACGGCGTAGATGACCAGCCCCGCCACCACCAACTGCGTCTTGCCCGTATCGCCCAGCATGAGGATGATGACGCACGTCGTGAAGCCCAGCAGCAGCGAGCCGGCATCCCCTAGAAAAATGGTCGCGGGGTTGAAATTATGCGGCAGGAAGCCCAGACACGCCCCCAGCAAGGAAAGGCACAGGACGATGCGCTGGGAATCGCGCGGGCCGTCGTCGGTGAGGGCCAAGGCGAGCGCGATCACGAGCAGCCCCGCCGCCGAGATGGCGTTGGTGCCGCTCAAAAGCCCGTCGAGCCCGTCGATGAGGTTGGACGCGTTGCACAGGCCCAGCACGCTGATGGCGATGAGCGCGGTGCCGATCCAATAGATGAGGTCGATGGGGACGGAATCGGCCCCCATGATCGATCCCGGCAGCGGGATCCGCAGAAGGATCGTCTGGACACCCTCGTAGAGCGTGGTCTCGGCCCCAAGACTCTTGGCGATCGGCACAAGAATTCCCGAGGCGAGTTTGACGCCGACGTTATCGACGGCCAGCGCCGCAGCGGCGATCAACTGTCCGCCGATCTTGACCCGCGGGCTGATACCTATGACGTCGTCGATGAGGCCCGTGAACATGATGAGCGTCATGCCCAACAGGATCGAGACCGGAACCGGCTCGTGCGTGAGGCCGTCCACGAGGTGAGTCGAGGAGTGAAACTCGACCAAGCCGGGGATCTTCGTGGCCAGGTACGAATAGACGATCCCGGCCATCAGCCCGATGAAAACCGCGACGCCGCCCATGTAGGCGATGGGCATGCGATGCACCTTGCGGGGGTCGCTGGGGCGATCGATCACGCCGTTCTTCACGGCCAACCGCCGCATAATCGGTGTCGCCACGAGCGCCATCAAGAAGGCGACCACAAACACGCCGGCGTACCCCTGAAGAAGGGACGACTTGTCAACGATCGTGGTGCCCTCCATGCCAGCCGCTTTCGCGAGCGAGCCGGCCTTCGCCGAGAGAGCCGCGATCTCCTCCTGCATCGCCACGATTTGCGCAGCAACCTCGGGCTCGACGTTCGGGACGCTCGGGGCGGAGGATTGGAAGTCTTGGAAGTTCATGCTTGAGAGCGCGCTAGATAGACGATGGGCCGACCGCCGACGGGATGCCCCGGAGGCTCTCGGCGAGATCCATGATTGTTCGTCTCATTTCGATGCCGGGATTGAAACCGGTTACTTCGCGGATGCGGGTGAGGTCCGGACGCCGTTGGGCCAGGTCCTCAAAGCCTGATCCATAGATCGCTTCATGGGGGATGAAACGAATCTTCGAAGACGAGTTCAGCGTCGTGACGACGAGTTCGGCAAGGTCGGCGATCGTGATGGCTACATCGGCCCCGACGTTGAACACCCGCCCCACGCAGGCGGGAGTCGCCAGCATCCGGGGGAGGATCGCGGCGACGTCCCGCACGTCGCAGAAACACCGCGATTGGCGACCGTCGCCGTACACCCCGAGCGGGCGTCCGTGCAGCGCCGCCTCGACAAATCTCGGAAGCACCATGCCGTAGTCACCGACTTGGCGGGGCCCCACGGTGTTGAAGAACCGCGCCACGGTAACCGGGAGACCACTCTGAGCGTGATAGGCGAGGCCCAGGTGCTCATCGATGGCTTTGGAGCAGGCATACGACCAGCGGGTGACGGTCGTGGGGCCGAAGAGTGAGTCGTCGTCTTCGCGGAATGGAGATTTCGGCGACTTGCCGTAGACCTCCGAACTCGACGCCAGGAGCGTCCGGGGGAAGCGTGCGGGGGCCAAACCCGACGACGACGACTGGCGCGCGGCGAAGCGCAGCAGCGCTGAAGTCTGCTCGATATTGGTTTCAATGGAGCGGATCGGCTCCCGGATGACCAGCGACACCCCGACCGCCGCCGCGAGATGATAGATTTCGTCGAAATGTTCCGAACGTTCGAACGCGGCGAGAGCCTCGCCCAGATCGGCCTTGATGAAACTCAGTCCGGGGTGGGCGTCGGGTAGGTTCTCGCGTCTGCCGGTCGAGAGGTTATCGACCACCGTAACGGCGTCGCCCCGCGCGAGCAGGAGATCTGTCAGGTGCGAGCCAATGAACCCGGCCCCGCCGGTCACCAGGACGCGCCGGGTTGTGGCAGGGTCGATCATGCCTGGTGCACCGGGGCGACGGTCTTCATGCTTGGTTCTGGTATTCCTGGGCGGCCTTGAAGTTACCCTTCAAGTAGCCCCCGGCGGAGGCCTTGACGGAGTTCACGATAACCCCCAAGAACTCACCCTTCATATCGCTGAGTTCGTTGCGGACGCGGGCGACAAGGCCACGTTTTTCGCCGAAGGCCTTGACGACCAGGATTGCGGCGTCGCAACGGTGAGCCAGCGAGGTGCCGTCACCGGCGACAATCGCGGGAGGGGCGTCGAGGAGTACAAGGTCATAACGGGTCTTGGCCTCCGCCAAGAACGTCGAGACCGCTTCGTTGCTCAGCCGTTCCGGGATGCGGGCGTCCTTAGTCCCGGCGGTGAGGACCCAGAGATTGGGCGTCGAAGTCGATTGCACGGCATCAGCCAAGGCGACCGTGCCCGCCAGCACGTCGGCGAGGCCCGGCGACTCTTGCAGGCCGAAGACCCGGTGGATGCCGGGCCGACGGAGGTTGGCGTCGGCGACGAGCACTCGCTTTTCGGTCGCGGCAAAGGCCAGCCCGAGATTCGCGACGGTGGCGGTTGCGCCCGAGCCCGGTATTCCGGACATGACAACCAGCGACTTGTGAGCGCCGCCCTCAAGCCGCTTGGTGATGGCGTACCGAATCTGGCGATAGCTCTCGGCGACAGCGCCCTTGGGCCGGTCCCGGAACGCCGTCTCGACCGTGCCTTGACCGGCGGGATCCTGCGACGCATCGGGAACCCAACCGATAAGACGGGTGCGCGGGATAACGCCGATGTCGGCGGGGCCTTTCACCCGCTGATCGAGTAATTCCCGGAGGAGCACCGACCCGCCCACCAAACCGACGACCACGATCACGCCAAGGGGGAGCATGAACGTCAGTTTCGGAAACGACATCTCGGAGGGGGGGCGCTCGTGCTGCACGATGATCACGCGGTTGGCGTTGTCCAGTTCGTCCAGCATCTTGACTTCTTCGAGTTTGCTGGTGGCCTCCGACTTGGCGGTCAGCGCGTTGTTCACCTGCTGATCGATATCGTTAAGTGATTTCTCGATTTTGGTGAGGTCCGTGCGGCGGATCGTCAACTCCGACTTGGTCTGGTTCAGGCGTGATTCCTGGGCCTGCCGCTGCCCGATGGCGTTCCGGATCGAATCGAGCTGGGTGCTGAACTTTTCCTCGAGGAGCGACTGGCGTGTCTCGTTCAGCGTGACGTTCGCCCCGTCGATCTGCTCTTGCAGCGACTGCATGAAGCGGTGCTCCGGGGTGAACTCCGCGCGGAAGGCCTGCTGCTGCTGCTCGAGGCTCGAGATGCGCTGCTTGACTTCACGGACCAGCGGGTCGTTCTCGACCTCGCCCTTGAGTTCGTCCGTGTAGGTGATGCCGCCGGGCTTCAGGAACTCTGACTCCATCTGCTCCTTCTGCTTTGTGAGCGCCTGGATGGCCAAGCCGACGTTCAGGAGTTCATCCACCACGCCCCCCAGTTCCTGGCTGGTCGCGTCGACGCGGTCGTTGAGCGATTCGACCTTGTTCGTGCTGATGATGTTCTGGCGGTTCTGCTCCAGCCGGGCGATCTCGTTCTCGATATTCGTGAGGTTGGCCCGCAGCGACTTGGTCATCGAGTTCCGCTTGTTGGTGTTCTGCTCGTCCAGAACCTCCTTGTACTTTTCCTTCACCAGTTTGACCAGGTCGTTCGCCTCGTAGCGATCGGTTGAAGACGCCGTCAGTTCGATCAAGACGGTCTGGGAAACCACCCGAGCACCGACGGTCTTACGGAGTTTCTTGAGCGCCCCCTCCTGATTGAAACTGCCGTCGGGCATCATGAACGGGGCCGACCATTTCTTGATCTTCTTGATCTCGGGATCGACGAGCACGCGGCTGAGCACCGTGTCGGACGTCATCTGCCGGGCCTCCGTGCCCATGAACCGTGCGATCTCGACGTCCTGGAAGCCCGCCGCTCCCTCGACGCCAGCGCTCATCACCGGCGCCGAGCACTGGAAGAGCACACTCGACCGGAACACCGGGTTGACCTTGGCCAACACCATGTTGCCGATGAACCCGAGCGCCGCCCCCACCACCACCGCCGCGGCGAGGAGCCACTTGTACTTGCTCAACAACTTGATCGGGTCGAGTGCGCCGATGCCGGCGGAAGTCACCGGGCCACCCGACGCGGCGGAAGGCCCCATTGCCACAGGACCGCCCCTGGGCTGCAGGCTAAGGCCGGAGGATGCTGACGAAGCCGTACTCATAAAAACACTTCCCTTTTACTGTCCCGCGAATCACCTGACCGATCGGACACGACCCCGGGGAATCACCCCTAGCAGCCCGACCGACCAAACCCAATCGGGGCGCGGTTCACCGCCATCCGTACGTCTACTTCGGCCCGATACGTACCCGTAATTTCCACTAAACGTCCGAAAAGTACCCGCTCCCGTCATTTCGAGGAAACCAGAGCGCGCACCGCAGCAAACTCGGCCTTGACCTCCGCAGAAATAGCATCGGCATAGTCGGCGAAAAGCGAGTCGAGAACCTTCAGGAGTCCGTCCGCTTCTGCGGTCTGGGTTGTCTCATGGAAAAGCCGCAACAAGTGCGTCCCCACCGTCGCCTTGGACTGGCCGGTGTCGCCCAACAACCAGGCACGGCGGAGCGTGGCGATCGCTTCCTCCTTCTTCCCGACACCAGCCTGGGCCAAGCCCAAGGTGTCGAGGATGTCCGCCGAGTTGGCGATCCCCGCCGCGGCTTTCTCGGCCAGCGGCAGCGCGTCGGCCGGACGCCCAAGGAACTTGAGGTACACATAGGCGAGGTTGTTCGTGCTCTCGAAGTCCTGAGGGAGATTGGCGATCGCCGCCTCCCACACCGCCGCAGCCTCGGCGTGCTTCCCGGCGGCGAAGAGCGTGTTGCCACGCTGGCGGTACGAAAGTTGCTTCACGGGACCGATGGGGGTTTTTTCGATCAGGTCGGCCAGGATCACCATGCCGTCTTCGGTGGTTTCGGGCGTGGACGTATATACACCGGCCTTGAAGAACCGCATCCAGTCCGCGGCCACGCCCGCTTCGGCAACGGCATCGAGGAACTTAGTGATTTTCGGCCCGTCGCTCTGGAGCCGTTGCACGTCACCGAACCACGCGAGCATCAACTGCGGGTTGTTGCCGTCTAGGATCTTCACCGCCGCGATCGCGAAACGGTCGGCCTCGGGCAGGCGCCCTTGAGAGCTGCGGACCCGGGCGTACGCCATCAGGAATCCGGGGGTCTTGGTGACCCGCGCTTCCAGCTGCCCCAGAACTTTCTCGGCCAGGGCCAGATCGGGCGGTGTCAGGTTGAGAAGGCTCTCCAAGTATCGCTGCGCTACGCCGTCCTGCTGGTCAAGTTCGAAGGCCGCCCCGTGGAAGCGGGCGGCGGCCGGCCACTGCGAATATCGACCAAAGAGGTCGCCGAATATTCTCAGCAGGGTCACGTCCCGGGGACGCGACTTGATCACCTCTGCGGCCACCGAGCCGGCTTCGTCGAACTTCTGCCTCCTGATCAGGTCTGCCACCAGCCCCAACACCAGCTCGTCGTTGTCGGGCGCCAGCGTCACTGCGGAGCGGAGGTCGGCCAAGGCTGCGGATTCGTCGTTCAGTGCGACATAGGCGGCGGCCCGCAGCCGCAGGGCCTGCCAATTGTCGGGCCTGAGACGGATCGCTGCGGAAAAGTCGGCGAGCGCGTCCCGGGCCCGCTTCGGATCATTCAGCAGGTACTGCCCACGCTTGATAAAGACGCTGGGTTCGTTCTGGAAGCGTGACACCGCCGAATCCAGCATCGTGCGGGCCGCGCGGTCGTCACCCTGCCCGGCCTTGGATTCGGCGAGCAGCAACAGCGTCACGACGTCGGGCTCTTTCCCTGCCGAGACCGCGTTGAGTTCTGCTTCGGCTTCTACGAACTTTGCTTCGCGATTCAGCGACTCGGCGAGCCGTTTGCGGTAGGCCCCGCTTTCGTCAGAACCCGCGGCGACCACCCGCCGGGCCGACTCGCCCGCAGGGGCGAAATCACCGGCGAAAAAGTGCAGGTCCGAGAGCGCCCGGTCGGCTTCCACGGCCTTCGGATCTTGTTTGCTACGGGCCCGCTCGAGCACGGCAACCGCCTCCTCCACAAACCCGCGATCGGCCATGAACCCCGCGTACGCGAGATACGGACCGACCCCCGGTGGGGCATCGCCCAATGGCTTGTCGAGCAGACCCTCGAAGACCGCCTTGGCTTCGTCGCGCCGATTCTGCGTCCAGAACCACAACGCGTCCAGCCCGGCGGCGTCCACGCCATCCCGTGCCGCGCGGGCCTTTTCGATCAGCCCCTTTGCCTCTTCGTACTGCTTGCTTTCCACGAGTAAGGCGGCGAGTTCCAACGTGTTTCGCCGGTTGTCGGGCGAACTCTTGACGAGCCGACGACGCCGCTCGATCGCCGCCGCCTTATTGCCGTGCCGGGCTTCCAGCGCGAGGTACTGATCGGTAAAGTTAGTATCTCCACCCGCGTACCGCTCGAACTCTTTGGCGGTGTTCAGAGCCTCCGCCCCGTTGCCCGTGGCCACCAGCGTCTGGATGAGGTCATTGATCGTGGGAACGTCACTGGGGCGGAGGGTCACCGCTTCACGGAAACTCTTCAACGCGTCCGTGCCCCGCCCGGCGGAGTTTTGAACCCGGCCCAGCAGCCGCCACAACTCCGGGCTCGCTCCGCCCTTGCTGATGGCCTGCTCAAGCACCGCGACCGCCTCGGCGGATTGCCCCCGCGCCGCCATCAGGCGAGCACGGAACGACGCCCCGGCGGCGTTGTCCAGATTCCTGGCCACGGCCCGATCCGTCACTGCCGCGGCCGTCGCGAAATCCTTGGTCTCCAGCGACCGCATGAACTGCAGTTCGATCACGCGCGGGTCTTCCGGACCCGCCGCAACCGCCTTGTTCAGTTGCTCGACGGCCGCCTCGCGGCGGCCGTGCGTTTGATAGAGTTGGTAAAGTTGTATGGACCGCTCGAGGTCGTTGAGCCGCGAATCGGCCGCGATGAGGGCCTCGCCCTGGGCCACAAGATCGGGGTTGTTGATAATGATCAGATAGTTCTTCAGCACCTCGGAATTCGGGTGTGCTCTGAGCGACTCCTCGACCACCCGCCGGGCTTCCTCCCGCCGATTCATGCGGACGTTCTGGATGGCCCGTATCTGGGCGATACGGGCGTCCTCCGGGAACTGGGCCGCCTTGGCATCGATCAGCGCGATCACCTTCTCGTCGCGCTGCGGGTCGCCCGTATCGGCCAGACCCTTGTCGAGCCGGTCGATCTCCATAATTGCGGTCACCACCGGGTCGTCGCTCGTGGTCTGCACGCCGGTGAGAAGGTTGAGCCGGTCGCGGAGTTCAACCGCTGGCTCGAATGTCGGGAGGATCTTGAGTACCGACTCGACGAGCTCCTGGGCCCGGGCGTTGTTGCTCAGGCTGGCCTCGAGCCTCGCGAGCGCGATGATCGCCCGCAGGTCGCTGGGCCGGATGCGGAGCAGTTCCTCGAGCGCCCGCTTGCTGGCGCCGGGTTCCCGCACCTTCTCCGAAATGACGGCCTTCAGCCATAGCGCATCGGGGTTGCGGTTCTTCACCTTCCCGTTGTACTGGTCGATGGCCCTGTTGGCCTCGGCGTACTTCTGATCGACATACCCCAGATACGCGGAAACCAATGCGATCTGCGGAGATTCCGGGTCGTCGATCTTCTTCAGCCGCTCGAACCGCTCACGGGCGAATGTGATCGCATCCGACTTTTCCTTCTCGTCCTTGATCTGCTCCCAGTTCTTGACGCCCCACAGCGCCTGGAGGAACACCGCGCGGTTCTTCCGCTCAAAGAGTTGCAGCCCGTCCAGAGAGATCGGCTTGGGTTTGGAGTCGATGATGGTTTGCACGGCCGCGATGGCGTCGGCGAACTGCAGCCGCTCCGAGAGGATGTCCGCACGCATCAGCAGCAGATCGGTGCGGGTCGCGATCTGCTCCCCGTTGATCGCCTCGATGGTTGCCGCCGTGCTCATGGTTTCCGAGTAGTGCACGCGGTGTGCCCCGATCGTCGACGTGGAGTTCTGCGAACCTGCGCCGCGATCATTGATCGAGGCTGCTACCTCCACTGATCGCCACGTCAACCACGAGATGCGGCTGGTGGATCAGCCACCTCGAGTGAACCGCCAACGCGCGAGAATCGATCGACGACACCGCGCGGCCCACACGTGCCGGATGATCGAACCCCTCGTCGCCAGGGCGCCAGTTCGATCGAGAATTTCCATTGGGTCTGCTCCCACTATCCATAACTATTGATCGTCGCCGCCGGAACTCGTGCGGCTCAGCCAGCGTCGCGGGCGGGCCAGATCCGCCCGCCAATCCGCTCGATGTCGATGCAGCCGGTGGTGGCGCCCCAGGCGGCCCGCCAGACGCCCAGCGGGCCACCGCGCAGGGCCTTGGCGGCCTGATCGGCGATCTGGCGCAGGAAATCGCGGCCATACTTGTGGGCCAGAAGCAGGCTGGCCTGGACGTACTCGGCGCCGGGGCCAACGTCGCGGTAACGGCCCCAGGCAAACACGCTGACCCAGCTGCCGCCCAGCTCCTGGTCGCACTGCAGGCCCACGCCGCCAGGGTAGCGGCGCAGCACGGTCAGCTTGTAGCCCGGCTGGGTGGCGAAGTAGATCCGCCCGCGCGCGGTGGCAAAAAACAGCGGCGTGAGCGACGAGACGCCGCTCGCGTGATCGTGGGTGGCGAGGCGGCCAACCGGCACATCGGCGAGAAAGCGCCAGATCTGGTCGGCGTTCATGCGCTGCACTGGCGCTGGTGAAAGATCATGCATATATCGTACCTGGTAGAAGGTAAATGATCCGGCGGGTTTGGGCCAGAGAGGTGATGATCGGTTCTGCTCATCAATTGGGAGTAGATCTTGATTCTCCTCCCCTCCGCTGGAGGGGAAACGCCGGGGGTTTTCATCCCCCGGCACCCCCTAAATGTTTAGTTTGTGGATCGATAGTGCTTTATTTTCATATCAAAAGTGTATTTTCGTAAGACCGCATCTGGAGTATTAGCCATCACAGGCGGACAGGAAGAAGAGGCAACATCTATTCAGCCAACCTAGGAATTCGTGATTGCTCAATTATACCCTTGTTCGGGGATGGTTTATAATCGGCCGAATGACAACATCGTACAATCTATGGCGCGTTTCGGCGCTGCTGGCGGGCGCGACGCTGCTCTACAAGCTGCTGGGCTTTGCCGAGAAGCTGGTGCTGGCGCATGTGTTCGGCACCAGCGCGACCGCCGATGCCTACACTGCCGGGGCCAGCGTGGTGCTGCTGGCGGGATTTCTGCTGGCCGACATTGCCAACCCGGCCCTCATCCCCGTGCTGCTTGGCGACCCGGCGGGCGCCCGGCGAACCTTTGGCGCGACCCTGGGCTGGGTGCTGCTTGGGGCGGCGCCGCTGGCCGCGCTGGGCTGGTGGGGCGCCGCCGGGCTGGCCAGGGTGTTTGGGCCGGGCTTTGATGCGCCGACACAGGCGCTGACCGCCAGCATTATTCGGGTTGGCATGGTCGCCCTGCCGGCACTCTGCGCCACGGCGATTCTGGTGGCCTGGTATCAGGCCCACGGCCACTTTATGCGGCCGGCACTGGCGGATATTGCGCTGAAGCTGGGGCCGCTGGCGGGCATTGCCCTGCTGGGCGGCGTGCAGGGGCTGGCCTGGGGGCTGATGCTGGGCGCGCTGGTGCGGCTGCTGCTGCTGATCGGCCGCCAGGTTCCGCTGCGCCCACAGCTCGTCGGGCGAGACGCCGGGCTGCGGGCGGTGGTGCACGGGGCCTGGCCGCTGCTGCTGACCTCGCTGGTATCGGTCCATCTGATTGGGGTGGTTGAGACGGCGCTGGCCTCGACCCTGGGGACGGGGGCGGTCGCCGCGCTGGCGTATGCCCGCCGGATCGTCGATGTGCCGATTATTCTGGCCCCGCACTGTCTCTTATACACATCTCCGAGCCCACGAGACTAAGGCGAATCTCGTATGCCGTCTTCTGCTTGAAAAAA
>ENA-ORBV01014676-ORBV01014676.1-microbial-mat-metagenome-genome-assembly--contig:-NODE-14676-length-11664-cov-3.949426_pt1 | contig 11664 bp, 12 predicted proteins | sample MGYA00237777_ERZ505514 | MGnify/ENA primary metagenome ERZ505514 (study PRJEB26160, sample SAMN06269048) | microbial mat metagenome | isolation source: Oligotrophic lake microbial mat | place... | reverse complement strand
AGACGGCATACGAGATTCGCCTTAGTCTCGTGGGCTCGGAGATGTGTATAAGAGACAGCCGCGGGGCTGCTGCTGGTGGCAGCCCTGCCCGCCCAGCCGGCGGTGCTGGCGGTGGCGAGCATGCTGCTGGTGCAATGGCCCATCGTCACGTTGATCGGACTGCGCCGCTTCCACGGCCGCCTTGAGCTGCCGGCGAGCGAACGGCTCGACTGGACGGTCTTGGCGCTGACCGCCACGGCCGCCGCCGCCAAGTCGACGCGTCGCCGGCCGCTTTCGCTCTTCGGCTGGCTGAGCTCGCTCCGCCCTTTTACCTCCATCAGCGTGTGCCGCACTGTCACCGTCCCAGCGTCGAGGTCGACGTCCGACCATTGCAGCCCGCACAGTTCACCGAGGCGAAGACCGGAGGCGATTGCCAGCACATAGAGGGCGTACAGCCGGTCAGTTTCCGCGGCGACAAGGAAATCGTCGACTTGGCCGGGATCCAGCGCTCGAACAGTCGACTTTTCGACGCGTGGCCGATCGACGACGTCGCAGACATTCCGCGCGACCTTTCCGAGGCGCATGGCATCGCCGAGGGCCCGGTGAAGGATCGCGTACGTGAGTTGCCGCACCCGTGGCGAGGCGCCAGCGTCCGCCATGGACGTCTGCAAGTTGATCAGGTGGTCGGGAAGAAGCTTCGCCAACGCGAGGCCGCCGAGCCGCGGATTCACGTGAACGCGGATCATAGTCTCGTAATTGGCATATGTCGTCGCGCGAATTCGTCCCTTCGCCACGCTTTCCAACCACCAGGTCAGAAACTCCGCGACGGTTTGCCGCTCGACCTTGACCAGGACGCCGCCGAGCTTCTTGCCTTGGAGTTTGGTCAGTCCGTCCTGGACTTCCTTCTTAGTCGCGCCGTACACGACCTTGCGTTGTCGCTTGCCCGCGCCGTTGTAGCCGATGTTGATGCAGCCGCACCAGCGGCCGTCCGACCGTTGGTAGATGCTGCCTTCCCCGTTGCCGCGTCGTTTAGTTCGTGCTGTCATTTTTTACTTCTCCTCATTTTCGAATTCGACGGAAGCGTTTTCATTTTCTTGGCGAAACTTTTCCTCGTCCGCCTGAATCTTGTGCCATGCCGTAAAGAAAGCATCGTCACCACTTTTTGAACCCAGCAATGGAACGACAAGCCGTTCCCAACCGATTCCGACCGCTCCAACAGCGGCGACAACCGCAACAGGCCAAATAGGTCCCGTTCGTTGAATCTGCAGGAACAACGAAACTAATGCACAGACGGCGGCTGTTGTTGCCAATACCCAGAACATCGCCGGTGCAAATCCGATTCTGGGATGCGCCGGCATTTTTCTCAGATGTCGCAGTCGACCTTCCCATCGAAATTTAGAACCGGCGAAGGCCCGCAAGTACGTGGAAATCCGAATTGCATTGAGTCGACGTGCGCGCACAAGCACTAGGCACGCCCAGACTAGGGGCACAGCCATCAGTGGAATCAGCCCAGAAAGGGAGTCATCCAACGAGCAGCCAGCGGCGACGAGCGCTAATGCCGCACCGATCGTATAGTTCATCAAGTCAATGACTTGAGAAGTGCTCTGAAGCGCTTCGTCGCGCAAGAGTTGTATTTCAAGGACCTCAAGTTCGCTCATTTGCAAGCCCAATAAGGATGGTGGTTCCCCGATGTCAGCGCGACCCCGGAAAGAGGTATCCGCGTCTAGCTCGACTTTTTTCGGCGTTGCTGCTCCTTGTGGAAAATCCCGCCGGCCGTCCGCTACGCGCCACGGGCGCTAACGTGGCGGGGCCGGCGGGGTGCATCGGAATCAAAGCTGATCCTTCACGCTGTCCCAGACCTCTAGAGCGCCATCGCAGAACCCGCGAAAGAATTCCGCCACGTTTGTGTCGCAGGCAATCACGCGATCCTCAAGAACTGAGTTCCAGAACTCGCGCGACGCATCGCGATCGCCGTCGTCCTCGTCGTGAAGAGTGAAATAGAGCCTCTCTGCGGCAGAGTACACGCTCAATCCGTGCGAGTCGTCGAAATAGGTCTTCCAATCGAGCGACGGCTCGAAGAAGATTTGTCGGTGGAGCGAGCTGAGACGCTCCAACTCCTTCGCTTCCGCATCATCATTTGCCCATTCTGTTCCGACGAACTTTCCCGTTGTGTAGCGTTCGTCGTCGCTCTTGCTCTTCGACGCGCGCAACCGACTGATGACGTCAGACATGTCCTTCTCCTTTTTTTGGGCTGCAATCCGGCCGAGTTCCTGCTCGAACGCCTTGGCCGCGACGTGCGACCAATTACGTCGGGCGTCAAAACGATGTCCCACCAAAAAGCGATTAGCGGCAACAGCTTGGCATGGCTCGAACGCGCGAGCGTTTGTCATCGCTTTTGGGCGGCTCGAACTCGCAACGTCGCCGATCGCGAAATCAGGGCGCACCGCGAGCGCGGCGCGGCCGAAATCCTGTGACCTACGCCGCTTTCCGCTCGTAATGCTTGAGCAGCCCGCCGAGCCGTTCATGGCAGACGACATCCTCAGGCCCAAGCGACTCAACCGGATCGGGCGGCTTCACGATGCCGATGCGCAGGTTGTTGAGTCCTTGGTGCGGCCGGAAGCGGTGATACCAGTCAAGATAGGAATCGATCAAGTATTGCAAATGCGATTCGCCGAACACGATGAAATGATCCAGGCACTCGCGCTTCACGCTCTGAATCCAGCGTTCCGCGAACGGATTCAAGTTCGGCGAGCGCGGCGGGATTGGCTTGAATTCGATACCATCGTTTTCGAGAATCGAGCAGAACTGCTCAGTGAACTTCGTGTCCCGATCGCGCACGATGTGCGTCGGCTTGAACTCCCCTTGTTCGGCGAAGTACATGGACAGATTCCGCGCCTGCTGCGCCATCCACTCGCCGTTCGGTGCGGGCGTCATGGCGGCGACATGCACACGGCGGGAGCTGATGTGAATGAAAAACAGCACGTAAAACGTGACGATCCCGCCCTTCGTGACCACATTCTTCGTGAAGAAATCACAGGCCCAAAGCGTGTCCCGGGGGCGCTTGAGAAACTCTTTCCAGGTCGAATCGGCGCGCTTTGGTCCCGGGTCGATCCCATTCTCCTGCAAGATGCGCCGCACCGTGGCATCCGAAATGCGCACGCCGAGATTCGTGAGAATCCCGTGAATCCGCGACGCGCCCGAGCCAGCGCCTTCGCTGGCCAGCTTGAGGATCAGCGCCCGGACTTCGTCCGGCTTCCGCGGCCGACCACCTTTGCCGGCCGCCGGCGCAGGCTTGCCCGGGTCTTTCTTCTCCTGACTGACCCAGCGCGAAAACGTGCGCGGAGAGACGATCGTGATCAAGTCCTTGATCGCCCGACCGAGCGGCTTGCCAACCTTCAGCAGCCGCGTCCGCTCCGCCGGCGTCACCGTGATCCGCTTGGGCAACCTGCTTCGCAGGAAGCGGTTCTCAGTTTTCAGGTATTGGAGGTAGCTGGCCAACTGTTTGTCGGTGGCCTGAGCCAACAACAGCAGCAAGGGCTGAAAGAATCGTTGCGCGACGGTAGAATTCATAACTCGTTACGTAGAATCGAGATGACATAGTTGTGACGCCCCGCTCGGAACGCGCATGCGCGGGGTCGCCACGTTCTAACATGCGATCAGCGCGCGTTCTATTCCCGGCCATGCGAAAGAACGTGGCAAAAAGCGGCAATCTCGCCGCCTACGTGGCAAACTCGCGAGCACCACTGAGAGCACCGCGATCGTTACGGATTTCCGTAACTACCAACCCCGCAAAGCCGTTACAAAAACCGGCCTGCCGCCTACGGAACCGAAGGTTACAGGTTCGAACCCTGTGGCTTTGGCCCAATCAGAGAAGGTTGTCCGCCCTAGCCCATCGTCTCGCTTTTTTCAAGCAATGGCGCTCCACCGCCTTGGCCGAAGTGATGAAGCACGTCTGGTAATGAGTCACGCGAAAGCGGCAGCCAACGATCGAACCTCCGCAGGTTGGGACGAGTTAGTGGCGGCGCTGATTCTGTGCCGAGAGGCGGAGGCAGTCATTCCAGACAGTTTGACGGGGGCAATTTCAGGTCACTGATTGTAGCGTCGTGTGCTAAGCAGTTTATCGCGTCTTTTCGAACGCGCTTTCGACTGGTAGCGAAACGGTCAAATGCTAATGGCACTTCGACCTTTTTAGGACTTACGCAGTTGACGGTTTCAGGCGGTATTGGGGGTTTTTGAAATAGGCTCGGACGGCGTCGCGGGCGAGGTCGAGTTTGGCGTGAAACCAGCTGATTCCGCTGTGAAAACAGTGGAGCTCCAAGCGCACAAACGCGCGGAGGCTGAGGCTGATGTGGTTGCGTTGAGATCGGGCGCTGCGAGCTTGGCAGCGTTCGATCGATGCGATGGAGGTTCGGCGCGTGCCCGGAAGACCGTGAAAAACCAGCACGGCGATCCCCGCTTCCTGGAGCAAGTACAGAAGTGCGTCGCTCAGCGCCGGGCGCTCTTGGGACTCGATGCCCCAACCTTGGTAGCTCCAGTGACGCCATCCGGCGATCCGCTCAAGCTCGCTCCGGACACGGTGGTCGTTGTGCAGCAGCTGAGGATCGAGATGTTGAATCAGCGCGACTACTTGGACTATCTGCGGTCCACGGCCGTTGAGAACGAAGTCGTGGAACCGAGCCCCGATCGTTGGAAGGACGAGCCGCGGGCCGACTTGCGGACGCTTACTGACCAGCGACTCCGCGATCCTTCGGTTCTGGATGTACCTTGAACGGACCAAGGCCTGTGCGGCCGGCGTGCAACTACGTTGAGCTGTACTGGATGCGCCTGAAGTTGCTCCCCCTGTATTTCACGTGCAGGCCGCTTTAGCGCGGGCGGCGAAATACGACCACAACCCGTCCCCGCAGCAGCTATTCGGCCATCTGTTCAATTTCCCAAAGTATGTTCGCTTGTGCTTGGCCTTCGAAGATCGAGAAAAGCGGGGTCAGAAAGACCTGTTTTCCTACACAGTCCTCAAGAAAACTGCGGCGTCCCAGCGGATACGCGCCGCTTCCGTCGTCGAACTCCTTGCGGATACCGGCCGCGTATTGCTGGTAACGCGGGCGTGGAGAACCGACCGCCCACCAATCAATGTCGTGTTGCAATTGGAGGATGTCCCTCGACGGCCGCTCGCTAGGCAGCGTCGCGAGGATGAAATCTTCCGTGCACTGAATCGTCGGCGGCTCTGCTCCGATCTTCGCGGCGAATACACGCCCTGCTGCTGCACTGCGCTGTTCGTTATCCTTTGCTCCGGGCACATAGAAGAAGTCGTGGAAGGCAAGAGAAAGAGTTAGCGAGTCAACCTCGTAATCCTCGAAGGCCGGAAGAAGCTGTTCGAGATGATACAGCCACCCGAAGCACTCCTGAAGATGAAGCAGGTCGTGATGCCCACGGTGCGGCTCAGCGTACGCAGCGAACACTGTCGCGATGCCTTCCTCGACCGCCGTCTCATTGAGACGCGGTAGCGGCCGCACTCGGCGGATCATCTGCGCGATCTGATCACGCGACGCAGGCCGGACGACGTAGTCGGACATTAACGCTTCCTTTTGCAGAACACGAACAAAGAATCCAATCGGACCCCAGCACAACAAAATGAATGAATTGCTTTGCGGCGAACCATAGCGTTGACGCTTGGCCTAATCAACGACGGTAAGAGCCACAATCGTTCGTGCTGGGCGTCCTTACTTCACTGATCAGGACTGCGACGATGTGCACGTTCGTTTGAAAGCGGAAAAAAAGTCGATTGCGACCTCAAATGGCTGGACATACTAGCCCGCATGCTGTTTAGCATTGGCAGCAATCCACGAGTTGGCTTCGTTGGCCAACTTCGCGATTCGACGCAAGTCATTTCGTCCGAAGCTTGTTGAGCCGCGGATGGTCTAGCCTTTCTTGTGGAGGCGAGAACCTGCCGTCGATGCGATCGCTGGACATCTGAGTTTCTGCTGTGAACGCAGACTATTTTCGCTTCCGCTTCTTCACGGCAAGGGATAGCCCCTCATACTGCGCTTTTTGAGCGATTGCACCTGGCGTACGCCCGAACATTCTTGCCAACTCTTTGGTTGAGACCTTGCCGGCCAGCGACTTAAACCTCTTAAGTTCGGTTGGCGACCACGGCTTGCGCACCAGCTTTTTCTTCTTGGCCATCGTTGCTCCTTGATCATTGGGTGAGGCACGATCGTAGCAACCATCGCCGAGCCGACCAAGGGCCTTCGGCGATGGTCAACCGACATTCTCACTTGCTAAGAGAATTCAGCCATATTTGCACCGGCATGCCAGCGCATCGAACGTGTGAACGCGCGCTAAGCAAGATCGCATTTTCTTTCTGATTTCCACTTAGCTCTTGGGAATGACGTGTTTTAGGCGAGCCCAAAGCATCTCTGGCGCGCGCAAGGTTGTTACCAATTCACTGGAAGTGGTAACAAGTTCGCTTGCTGCCGGGCCGCTGGCGAGGTAAGTGTCGAGGCGTAGTGCAAACTCGAACATCTACGCCCGACGGAGACGCTTTCGATGCAAAATGTGCCGATTTACTCCACTTGGCAGGTCGACTCTTGGCGGCTCCTGTCCCGCACCGAATTGGCGACCGTCCGGGCCGATCTGGAACGTAAGGCCAAGCGGTCACTAAACACCAGGCTGAACCTCGTGATTGTCCGGCTGGCCTGTTGCTGCGGTCTGCGGGTGTCGGAGATTGCCAGCCTGCGGTTGGACGATGTACGGGTCGCCGACGCTCGACCGCACATCGTGATTCGTGCTGCGGTGGCCAAGAGCCGGCGGCTTCGACGAATTCCACTTTGGTGGGACCGGCGCACCTTGGAGACGCTTGTGGAATGGAAGCAGCTTCGCGTGGAAGAGGGCGCAACTGCCCGCGACCGATTCGTCGTCTCCGCCATCAACCGCACCCGCGGCAAGACGCTGACGAGACAGGCGATTCGTCAGCGGTTTCGGACAGCCTGCAAGGTCCTGGGGAAGTCGCGCCTCGAATCGCTCTCGATCCACGACGGCCGGCACACGTTTGTGAGCCATGCGTTGGCTGGCGGCCGCACATTGGCCGAAATACGCGACGCGGCAGGGCACGCCAACATCGTCACGACTTCGGCGTATCTGCACGTGGTCGTGCGCGAAGGCACGCCAGCCGGCCAGCTGTTCGCCTGAGTCGCGCGCATTAACGACCAGCCGCGAGCGCCGCGAATGCGGTAGTTTCGACGCTAGCTCGCATTGTTTACATGGGAGGCGGAATCAGTTGCGCTGGGCGACCGAACACTGCCCGCTCGTGGAGCCGAAGTGGTTCCTCCTCCGGAGGAGGAACAGGTAGGAATGCGTTGCACTCCCCCACCAACGTCCCTAAACTAAACCCCCGTTCACCCCGAGCGCCACACTTATCAACCGCCAAGCGCTGCACTATTCGACCGCCGTTTACAACGGACGATGGTTCAGACAATTGCGGTGTTACCGAAGCCTTCTGAAAAATGCTATCGTTGGGTTGGGCACTTCCACGGGCCGGACCAATGTAGTGGCCCGATCACTTCCGCTTCCTGGGATAGAGGTATGGCAACCAACGTAATGCGCTCGCCGCAAACGATTCAAGACGCGTATCAACGTCGGCAGCAGGTTCGACAATTGCGGCGGTTCCTTTTCTTCGCCGTGCTGGTGTTGTTGACCAACGTGTTCTTCTGGTTCGGCTTGATGCGCTAGTCCGCGGGACTGCCGACGCACCATCAGGGGAAATTTGGTGGCGGCACCGGCAGCGCACCAAATCGTGACGCTCCTTGGGCAGGGTCGTTCGACTCCTAGCGACGGGCGCCAACCAAACCGGTACACGCCGCAGATTCTTACCGTGCGATGCCAATGCCGCAGGCCTTGCCTCCCTCGTGACGGCTGCCCTCACTATGGGCTTTGTGAGCAACCGCAGGTCGACTACAGCCTGAGCACACTATCCCGAGTTGTGAGTAGGCCGCAGGCAGGTCCGCCGCAGTAGCCGGCTGCGGTGAGCGCGAAGGGATACGCTGCAGGCTGCGAGTAACCGCGCATAAAAAAGCCGCCCGCGCCCGTAACTCGGACCGGCGGCCAGGTCGTGCAACGGGGCAGCCACCGCACGACACGGAGAGGTTAACCTTCCCAAGGCTGCGTAGCAAGAGGTAGAACGTCGTCCTTTTGCCGCTTGCGTATCGCGCCAGGATAGTATGTCTCATGTCGTGCACCTGTGATGTGGGCGATAGGTTGCATTTCTGGCTCACTGCATGCATGCTAGGTGCGGCAAAACAACTCTCATGAATCGCATCACCGGGGCAACAATGCGTTGGGCAAGTCATCTTCTTGGTGCACCGCTGTTATTGCTAATTCCGTTCCGACTGTGTCTGGGTGCCACTATCCAACTCAGCGCTGCCGCCGACAATACGATTTACGATGATCCGTCGGCGTCGCTCAGTAATGGAGCCGGACAATTCCTCAATGTGGGCGTCACCGCCGATGGGCTGGTGCGTCGTGGTCTCGTTCGATTTGACGTCGCTGCGAGCATTCCGCCGCAGTCGATCATCACCGAAGCCGTGCTGACGTTGCATTTATCGCAATCACAAAGCGGGGCCGAACCGGTCGCGATCCATCGACTGTTGTCGGCCTGGGGGGAAGGCACTTCCGACGCGTTGGGAGGCGAGGGAGCCGGTACGGCCGCGACTGCGGACGACGCCACTTGGGTGCACCGCTTCTTTCCGGACCAGTTGTGGGCTACTGCGGGGGGCGATTTAGTGGCTATGCCACGCGACACGGTCGTTGTAGGCGCTCCCGATTTTTACCACTGGGGATCGAACAGCCTTCTCGTGAATGACGTGCAGGCCTGGCTCGAACAACCAGGGAGTAACTTCGGATGGGTCGTGGTAGCGGCCGACGAAATCTCCAATGCCTCTGGCAAGCGATTTGATTCGCGCGAGAGTCCGGTCCTGTCGAATCGCCCTCAATTGACTGTGGAGTACCGAACAATTCCGGAGCCGCCGAGCGCTGGCTTGGCGATCGGAGTGGTGTTGATGGGTGGACTGTGCGGCAAGTGGCGCTATCGCAGGTATGGTCTGTGATGACGCGGCTAACAGTCACGCACGGTACTCGCATTCAGTTAAAAGAATCGGACTACAAATTCAGGCCACCCAGAATCGCGCAAGCGCTGAATGGCTCGAGACCGGGATTCTTGCTCGCGCGTGAGCGGACTGAACAGTCTTAACCCGGATTGGGCGAGGATTGTGCACGGTGCTCCAGCGGAGGTGTGATCGGCACGACCGGCTGCGTGTTCTGAGCCAGCGGCGTGGTCGCGAGTACTACCCAATCAGAATCTCCTGCAGCGGTGGAGCCCGGGCTGGTTAACACATCTCCCTAATGATGCTCGTCGCGGCAATCGCGGTTCCGCGGAAGCAAAACTCGACTACACTCCTCGCGCCGCAACAGACTTAACACCGCCTCTCGCCGGTCCTTCACCTCCACGTTCGACTGTCGCGCCATCGCTTCGACTCCTGCTCATCATGGGATCGTCAGCCCACAATCTACACCAGAAGTGTCTCACAACGCGATTCCCAGGAAGCTTGAGCTATCCATCGGCAGGCCCGGAGCGTCGATTGCGGGCTCGTTTTGGAGCAACCATAATTGGGGCCATGTCCGACGTCACCCGCATCTTGTCGCAAATCGATTCCGGCGATTCGTCGGCGGCGGAGAAACTGCTGCCTCTGGTATACGACGAGCTGCGAAAGCTGGCCGCCGCGCGCCTAGCGCAGGAAAAACCCGGCCAGACGCTACAGGCCACGGCCCTGGTCCATGACGCGTATCTCCGGCCTGTGGATGTCGAGAAAGCCCAGCACTGGAATAGTCGGGCCCACTTCTTCGGAGCGGCTGCCGAGGCAATGCGGCGCATTCTCGTCGATCAAGCCCGCCGCAAACAGGCTCAAAAGCGGGGCGGTCAGGGCCAGCGGATTCCCCTGGATGCCGCCGATGTCGGCTTCGAGTCTCCCGCGGACGAACTTCTGGACATCGACGTGGCCCTCGCGCGTTTGGCGGCCGAGGAACCCCAGTCCGCGCGCTTGATTCAGCTCCGCTATTTCGCTGGCTTATCCATCGAGGATGCCGCCGAACTGGTCGGCATTTCCCGCTCGACGGCCTACGAACACTGGTCCTATGCCCGCGTGCGCCTCAAAACCTTGCTGGGGGGCGAGTGATCGACCGGCGGAAACGACGCAGCTTTTGCCATATTTTTCCGGACGAATGCGGCGCCAATTCCGCACTGTAGGGTGTCCGTCGAGTTCAGCGCCGGACGAAATTGGTATTGCGTGTTGCCATGCCTGCAAACCTGCAAAAAGCCCGTGATCTGTTCCTCCACGCCGTCGGCCAACTGCCGGCAGAGCAGTGGGAAGATTATGTCACCCAGGCCTGCGGCGGGGATGCCGAATTGGCACAACAAGTCGAGGCCATGCTGCAAGTTCACCGCGAGGCGGGCAGCTTCCTCAACGCGCCGGCGCCGGGACTGGAGGCCACGATGAATCAGCCGTCTCTGGAGCAGCCGGGGACGCAGATCGGCCCTTACAAGCTGCTCCAGCAGATCGGTGAAGGCGGCATGGGCGTCGTCTACATGGCCGAGCAGCAGAAGCCGGTTCGCCGCAAGGTCGCCCTCAAGATCATCAAGCCTGGCATGGACACGCGGCAAGTGATTGTCCGCTTCGAGGCCGAGCGGCAGGCGCTGTCGCTGATGGATCATTCGAACATCGCCAAGGTGCTGGATGCTGGCGCGACAGAGGCCGGCCGCCCCTACTTTGTGATGGAACTTGTCCGCGGCGTGTCGATCACTGAATACTGCGACGAGTGCAATCTGACCACGCGCGAGCGGTTGGAATTGTTCATCAGCGTCTGCCAGGCGGTTCAGCACGCCCATCAGAAGGGAGTAATCCATCGCGACATTAAACCTTCGAATGTGCTGGTGGCGATGCAGGACGGCAAACCGATCGCCAAGGTGATCGACTTCGGGGTGGCCAAGGCAGTCAATCAGAGACTGACAGAGCAGACGCTCGCGAGTGGTTTCGGGCAGCTGATCGGGACTCCGCTGTACATGTCGCCCGAACAAGCAGAGCTGAGTCCACTGGAGATCGACACGCGCGGCGACATTTATTCATTGGGGGTGCTGCTCTACGAATTACTTACTGGCGCCACGCCGTTCGACGCGGGGCGGCTCAGGGAAGTAGGCTTCGATGAGCTGCGCCGTATCATTCGCGAGGAAGAGCCGCTGCACCCAAGCGCCCGGATCAGCACGCTGAATGCTGAAGCACTATCCACGGTTGCAGGCCGCCGCCGCGTCGAATCACGTCGATTCGTGCAGGCGATTCGAGGCGATCTGGATTGGATTGTGATGAAGGCCATGGAGAAAGACCGCAATCGCCGTTATTCCGCCGCAAACGAGCTTGAGCGAGACGTGCGACACTATTTGGCGGAAGAGCCCATCATGGCGCGTCCGCCTTCAGTGGGATATCGCCTGCAAAAGTTCATGCGACGGAACAAAGGCGCAACGCTAGCCGGGAGCCTCGTGACACTGACGCTCGTGGGCGGCATCGCCGCCACTACCTGGCAAGTGTAAACGGCGCTCGAAGAGTGCAGCGCTTGGCGGGTTACCGATGGTCGGTCGAAAAGTGT
>ENA-ORBV01014675-ORBV01014675.1-microbial-mat-metagenome-genome-assembly--contig:-NODE-14675-length-11665-cov-4.485934_pt1 | contig 11665 bp, 8 predicted proteins | sample MGYA00237777_ERZ505514 | MGnify/ENA primary metagenome ERZ505514 (study PRJEB26160, sample SAMN06269048) | microbial mat metagenome | isolation source: Oligotrophic lake microbial mat | place... | reverse complement strand
GTTCCTAAATTTAAATCAAAAGAGGAGGAGTTTGAATTCTGGAGCAGTCTGGACTTGTCGGAATATCTAGAACCATCAGACCTTCAACCTTCTAGTTTTCCTAATTTAAAGTTAAGTGCGGAAAGGGTGACAATGAGAGTTCCCGCACACCTGCTTAATAGGTTAAAGAGTAAGGCTAATGAGCTGGATGTGCCTTATCAATCTTTAATTAAACAGGCAATTGACCATTGGCTTAAATCTGCTTAGCTTTTATTTGGAAGAAGGGATTAACTATACCCTTCACACTTAACGCTGTATCCTATCAAGTGTGTGAAATAGCCTTGTCTAGAGAATCAAAATGGGTCAGGTTTGTAGTATAGAAGTACTTGCCTAAAAGTCGTAAGATATTGATATGCCCAATGAGAAGACTGCTGATATTAAATCTCCTGTAGAGACCGGTCCAGCAAGTAAAGCGCTTCGGACTCCCGAGGTATTGCAAAAGCTACCGCATGTTGGAGACCGTCCACTAGTGAGAGGGTTAGAACATAGAGGACTGAAGCAAGTTATCCAGGAAGTTGTTGCCTCGGCCAAGTCTAAGAATGAGGAGCCGGAGAGGAAAGGTCCCGCAGCAGATGAGAAGGTGGTCGATTCTAGTGTTTTACCACCTGAATATCCGGAAGTGGGAAATAGAGAGTTTACTCCTGAGGAGGTGTTACAAACAATAGCTGCGGCTCACGCGCACGGGGGAATTTCAGTGAGGATTCCGGATGAGATGGTCGAACAAGCCGATAAAGATAAGGGACTATTCAGGCGAGAAGATCATAAAGTTGTTAGTCATATCGGTGGAGCGGGAGGATTTTTTGGGAGTGTTAATGGGGCAGTGATAGATGCGGATGCAGAGCATGCAGGAAGAGGGTTGCCAAGAAGTGAGACTGTCGAGTGGGGAAATACACCAGAAAGGCTTCCTTCAATTGAAGATATAGAGAAAATGGAGAGATTGGAAGAGGTGGTGGATGTTTTGTGGGGTTGGCATGGGATGGCTGATAGAGAGCCATCATTAATGTGGAGAGATGGCAATGAAGAGAAGATGGATGCGGCTTTTGCGAAGTTTAGTGAGATGGCTGATGACTCAAGGTACGATATGACAGGAGGAAAGTTGGTGGGTATTGCAAGGACGCTTAGAAAGCTCCAGGAGAGATTAGCCCCAGCTCATGCAGAGAATCCGAACGATCCAAATTTACAATTGACTGATGAGTACGAGGGGAGAAAAGCTCGGGTAGAGGAATTGGAACGGCTTATAAAACTGAGAATGTCCGTTGAGGCTAATCAAGGAATTTTGCCAGAAAGAGAACAACTGCTAAGAGAACAACGAACCGCTTATGATAGAAGCCAAGAGACTTCTTTATCTCTTGAGGACAGAGAGGCAGCCAGAATTGAGCATATCAATAAAGGGCATGCTATTGAGATAAACAGGAGGAGAGAACAGAGAGATCCTTTAAATATAGAAAGGAGGCAATTGGCTGGAGAGGTGAGGGAGGCAAATGAGGCTATTAGAGATGTTGAGGCAAAAATAGCTGTTCTTAACGGGAGGACTGACTTAACCGAGGCGGATAAAGACGATATTAGGAGGTTGCTAGAGAGGAATATTGAGAAAAATCGGGGAGTGATAAGTGAGCGAAGTAGCCGCTTGGTAGCAATTAATGGGGTCATGGTATTGCCGGAAGGAGAGACACTGGATGATTTAGTTGCAGAGAAGGCAGCTTTAGGTCGTGAGATAGAAGTTGATCCTCGCTTTGGTGTACACAGAGAGTACGACAAAAAGCTGGAAGAATATGGGGATATATTGTCCGATGCGACGGAGAGTTTTATGGGCGAGTATGGTGTTAAGGCGACTAGCGAAGTAGCTAAACCCGCACAGGAAAGAGGTGAGAATTTTGCGGAAATGCCTAACTTTGGTGTTGTTCTTCAAGAGCGCAGTTTTGCACAGATGTTACAGGGTGGTGTGAGCGAAGAGAATATTCGGGACAATATAGACGATCTTGCAATAGAGGAGTTAATGGTAAATAGTCGAGTGGCGCAAAGGTTAGCGAGAGGAGAAACTCTTGCTACGATCCTCGCAGAGCCACGATATGTATCCCAGGTTAATAACCGGAAAGCTGAGTTACAAGGAATATTGGTTGAGGTTCAAACTGTTGGGGTGGATGCGGTTCTAGAGAGGTCTCGTGAGCGAATTTCGGCGTTTATTGGAGAAGCAAAAAGAATTGGCTTGATAAATGCGGATCTAAAGAAATTTGATCAGGACTATCTTAGATTACAAAGTGAGTTAACTCCTAGGTCAGCCGGTTATATGAGTGCTGAAGTTGTAGAGCCAGACTTTTTGGGATTAGTTGAGAGGTATGATCAAGAGAGTAGAAGATATACAGACCAAGGATATAATACCGATTTGCAAGATAAGAGGTGGAGAGAATGGAAAGGGAGAAGTAGTGCCTTTACTAATGAAAGTAGGAAGAGATTTGATGGTTTAATTCCTTATATCTATGAGCGCTTCAATATGCAGGCTGCTGATGTTGCTGCAGCGGTTTCAGAACAAGTTGCTTTAGGAGGTACGGCAGGAGGCAAATTTCCAGAAAGACTTCAAGTGAGAGATTTAGTTGAAGGGGAGTGGGACATTAGGGAGGCTGAAGAGAGGATGAGGGCTGAGAGAGGAAGCAAACTGTATAAAGATTCAGGAAGTGGTTACTATTATGTTTTTGCAAGAACAAAGGAAGAGTTGGAATTGGCGGCTGAGCATTTTGCCAGAGAGAAGATTAAATCTGGAGCAGTTAAAAGAGAGCCCAACGCCATCTTTCAAGAGAGAGAGAAATTTGTCTTAGCTATGGCTTCAGCAGCGGCAGAGGCTAACATGGATCAAAGTGTCGTCAGGAATGTAATGGCCAGCTTTGAAATGGAAATTTTTGCTTATGCTGCAGAAGTATCTAATAGAAATAATAAGCCAGAGCTAGTAGCTCAGATTTTGCAAGTTGCGGGTGAGTATGAGGATGGTATGGCAAGGTATTTGGCGATGACACAGCTTTTGGGAGGGGATCACGCGGCAGCTATGTTTATGCTTGATCGGCAAGGGGGTGCAGAAATACTGTTTAGGCCTTGGGGGAGTAAGAATCATTTTGGGAATGAGACACATAAATACCTAATGCTTCATGGTGTAAGTCGGAATTTGATGGCTGAGAAGCTTGTGGGGTTGGATTTGGCGACAGAATCGAAAGATGAAGACTTGACGGGGAAGGGGATTATTTACCCCCAGGGGTATGATGCCGAACGGCTCAGGAATTTATTACCGACGCTTGAGTCTAAAAATTCGCAAGATTTAACTGCAAAAGAGAGGATTGAATTGAGGATGGCACGCACTCAATGGAGAATAGACCATAGTGCACTTACTCCGGATTTGATTAGAGAGAGGGCTCTGCTAACAGGAGAGATAGTGCTTGAGGGGGATGCTGCAAGAAGACGAAATCTAGAGAAAGTTGCGCGTTTCCAGTCAAAGGAGGATTTTCAGGGTCTATATGAGTGGGGCGCTCATAGGAAGCGTTACGCTCAGCTTGAGGCAATGTTTATCCAAGGAGAGCCAATGTCGATTAAGGAGGTTGAGCTTCTGAAGCTAGGAAGGATACAGAAGAAAATAGATGAGGGTCAGAAATTGACTGGGAGTGAAAAATCATATTGGGCTGCGAGAGTGAGTGACAAGAGGAATGCTGTTAACTTGGCTATTCAATTTTATAGTATGACTCAACAGATTGCGGTAAGAGGTGATCCGAGTTTTGTTTGTGGTAATGGAAGGGGTAACCCGGAAGATATAGTTGAGGTCAAGCGTGATGGGAGGGTGATTCTTAAGGAAAGAAAAGAGGCGCATTTCGTCCCTAAGCATAAATCAAAGAAATTCATACAGTTTGCAGATAACTGGGCGAAAATTGAATGGGGTGGGAAGTTGAGGATTAATACATTGCCTGCAACTGAGGATAGTGAAGAGATAAAGGGTTGGATGAGTATGAATAAGGATGAGCGGGAAGCTATGCTCGATGATGTCAGGCATTTTTACGATCCTTTTTATGACCGTGAGACGGGACAGTCAATTGATATTCATGCTGGCACTCCTGCAGAACAGAAAAAGGCTAGGAGGAAGGTCCGCGAGAATTGGCATCAGTTAACTATTGAAGAAAAATTGAAATCCTATGTGGAGGCTAAGGGAGACAGGGGATTGCAAGAAGGTGGTGTCGCAACAGGTGGTTTGATTAACGGTGTGTCAATGATGTTTCCAACTGAGCATCAACATGATCCTGGTCCGGCTTTTGCTGGAGGGCAGGAACATATTCCTCATACTTTGTGGGATGATTTTGATCAAGAGAAAAGAGAGATAGAAGCAGCAGAGGTGTGGAGAATTGGTCAGATAAAAGTAAAAGCCTGGGATAATTTAATGAAAGTGGGGCGGGTAGACTTGCCAGAGCGGGATCGTCCTAAGCTGACTGAGGGTGAGATGGAAGACATGCTGCAGGAGGTCAGGTTTAGAAAAAGGAAAGTTATTAGAGCAAGGGCAATTGACGAGCTTGATGCGAATGGGTTTAGAGCTACGCTAAAAGATGACGAAGGTAATGAAATCCGCTGGAAAATTGCAGTGAAAAAGGCGGATGGAACTATAGAGGCTGAAGAAAAGAAAATTGATGTGATGACGGCAACAGTTCACCCGCTGGGACAATTTTTAGGTATTGGTTATATTGCCCAGCAAAACGAAATCCGAAATCAGATTCTATCTCGAGAGATAACCGATCAGGCCAGAGCGATTTTAGCGGGACGGTTGAGATACGAAGATGCTGATCCTTTGGCTATGTTAAGGATTGAGGTAGATCCAACTCTGACAAGGATGAGACCTCTAAACGGAGCACCTGGAGAGGCAAAGAATTTAGAGGGGCGGGAGAGGACTATGGTGTTTGCGCAGGTCCACGAATCCTTTTATGGTACGAAGCGGATAGAAGAAGAGTTAAGAGAAAGATTTCACGATCCTGATAATGTTGATCAACGTATATCCTGGCACTGGACGAATGAGCATATAGGATCGAAAAGGGTGGTTAATCTAGCAGAATATATCTCTTCCTACCAGAACTCCTTATCGCGCAGGATGAGGACAAATATTCCATATATTCTTCAACCGATTACCAGTATGCCGGAAATGTTTGGTGTTGGCCCTTTAGGGGTGATGGGTATTCCGATGATGATCGTAAGACGAGACCGGACAGAGGCCAGGTTCTTGCAGGAACTTGTTGATCCGCCAGAGCTTAATGCTTATGGGTTCGCGGTGGCAGGATCTGTTAAGGTGAGGGATGCTAAGGTGTCCCATGTTAATTCGGAAGGGTTGCCCCAAGAGGGCGCCCAGGAGAAGCCGATTAATGATGGAGACAAATGGAGACAACACGCCGTAGACTTAGTAGAAGCTTTTAGATCAGTGAATTGGAAGCAACACCTTCCTCATGAATTAGAGCTAGAAACAGTAATGAGGGGAACATTGGGCAGGCTTGAGAAGGAGTCTCGACTTTCAGTAACAACAATCAGGTTTGCTCGTACAGCGGGTGAGGAGATGTTGGTGGAGAGGAAGGCAATGTTCTCTGAAGGGGGTCAGTATATTTTTGGCGTTGACACTAAGAGTGATAGTCCGCCACCAGTTTCAGGCTCCAGATCTATGGTTGACGACGGAATATACCATCACCTATTTTGGTTAATGTCTGATGATGGTAGAAAAGCTTATGCGACTGAAATTCCTTTCTACAATCAAGTTAACTGGGCCGTGGTAAAGTGGATAATAGGGAAGATCACACTGTAGTAGACTTCTCCGCCCTGACCCACCTGCACTTGGTAATCAACAAATGAGTTTAATAGAGAATTGAACAACCTTGAGAGCATTGCGTTAATTAGTTATGCCTTCTAAGTATCACCTCCTTAAAACTGCTGTTAATTTGTTGTTTCTGATTAAATTTAGTCTGGTTTTTTCCCATACTGATACTTTCTGCTCCATAATATTTCAGTTCACAAACGATGTGCACCAGTTAATCTAATCTAGCCTGACCATGCCTTCAGTTTGATTTCTCTTTGCAAAGTCTCCCACCAGACTCTAAAATATGATCTCTTTTTGTGCCTGTTAACTTTAATTAAGTTCACTTGATTAAGCTGACTGATTAACTTACACCAAAAAGCCAACCAGAAACTAAGGCTGACAAACATCAGCAGGATCCTAAAAGTTAGTTTAGTATTAATGAATAGTTTCTTTAAATCACAGATATGCTTTAAATCTTTAAAAGTTTCTTCAATCTCAAACCTGTGAGCATAGATATTGAGCACTTCTTCTCTGGTTGAATCAAAATCATTAGTTAAGATATACCATCTCTCAAGCTTCTGTTTTGCTTTCTGTTTTGTCTTTTTTTGCTGTGGCAAAGGTGATATGACCAGCCTCATCTTGTGATCAAACAAAGTAATAGTTGTGTCTTTGCTAATTCTGCTGATGTAGTAGCTTTGGTCTTTTTACCAACTTTGTACTCAAGCTTTTGGCCTTGTTTAATCCTCAGATAAAAGCTAATTTTTCTGCCTAACATGAACTTCATTAAATCAGGTATCCAAAAACCTCTGTCAAGCACAAATGAAGGAAAGAAGCCTAACATCCCACCAAACTTTTCAACCTCTTCAATTACAAACTTGTTTTGAGAACCAACTTCAGTTAATGGGTAAGTTAGGCAATTTGCCCAGATTGGTATGGCCCTGCCAGCCTGAGTTTGGACAGCAAAAGCTAGTGTTTCAAATCCACAGAAAGTTGAGAAATCAATATTAACTAGGGATTGTCTGTTAACTAAACTGCTGGATTTTAAAACAGCCTCAAAGTCTGACAGTATACTCTGGTTTGAAAACAGGCGATATACTTTAGAGCAGGCAGTGTTAGTATTCTCAATTATCATCCTGGCATTAGAGTTTAAGCTGCAAAATGGAGCTAAACTGAATGCGTTAATGCCAAATTTAAACAAACCTTTGTGTTTAATTTTTACATTAGGTAGAATTTGATTATTCAGTAATTTAACTGAATGTTTTAAAACATTAATGGGCAGTTCACCTACTCTCAACAGAAGGATCTGCCCATTAATTATGCTCAAATTTCAATATGTTTATGCAAATTTAATTATCTACTGAAAAAAGTGCAGGTGGGTCAGTTCTCCGCCTGATTGACCAGTAGCAATCTTTATTGCCGGTCGTAAAAATAATTTAGGTGCCGAATGGGGCATCCCCACCTTTTTGAGCGGAGGCTTTTGATCCAGATAGAGGCACTTTAGAGGCCATTGAACTTCTGAGTTTATCTGTGCCCCTTTCAAGAGTTCCCCAGAAGCCGGTTTGCTTATGATCAACACCAACCTCTTTTCCGTCAGAAAGCGGATCCTTGCCGGCTCTTCTCACCAATCCCAACTGTACATCCCCAAACCTTCCAGCTTGGACGTGTTTAGTGCCCAGTAAGGAATTCCGCCAGCTGCTTACATCGGAACCAGCCTTAGTAACTTGACCTGTCATTTGGCCTTCGTAGGATCTACCACTCGAGATTGCTCCTCCAATCGCACCTGCCAGGACACCACCTGCTTGGCCAGGCTTACCAACTGCCTTACATATTACGTCGGGAATGGAAGGTGTGGCGAGGATGGCAACAAAAGCAAGAATTTTCCTTAGGTATTCTAGCTGTAATCCTCCTAGGAAAGGTAAATTTCCGGTTGCGTTGGTGATACTGAGTGGATCAGTGACTCCGAAAGCAGGAATTGGGTAATTAAGGAAAGTTCCGGAATTTCTTCCTATTAAAAATGCAGCAAAGTAGAATACACCGATCACTGCGGGGAATGCTAAAACATTACAAAGCATGTTTTTAATCCAATCGGTGACTGAGCCTTGTCTCCCGGGTATTGAGCTGGCTAAAAATACAAAGGGGGAAATGATTGTGAGAAAGATTATCATTAAATAGCTATTTATTAGACGGAGGGCGAGTTTTACGATTGTGTACAAAAGGATAAGTACGGATAAAACAGTTGCCCAAAAAGCAAGCCATGTTGATGGGTCTGCAAAGGCTGCAGCGCCTGCGCCAGCTGCTATAGCAGTAGGGGTTCCGCCGATAATGGCTCCCGCTATCGAGGTTCCGGCTCCTACTGCATTTGGGACAGTAGCTCCGCCACGGCCGGCATTCCAACGAATAAGCCCAGCTGCTGTTGAGAAGGTGCCACCGACGACATCTCCAACAGGAGACAAGAATGAATTATAGATCAAATAGGTCATACTGGCAGCAAACCACTTCACGATTGATGTAGGGTTGGTAATAAGTGTTTGCGTGGCACTTCCTTGAGTCCAAGGAAGATTTCTTAAGCCTTGGTCAATAAAATACTTAATGCTCTCCTGGTCGAGTATAGTGGTTGATCCTCCTCCGATCGTGAGGGGGTTTTCAGAGGCTAATCTTTGAGTTAAGGGCCCAGTAGCGGGGGTGCCACCGTTAACCTTAATAGCTTCGTCAAAATAGTAACCAACCATATCGGTAGCCACATAGGCGACATCAGTTAAGAGGGAGGCGAGGAAATAACTGAAAGTTATCAACACCAAGCCGATAACTAGTCCGGGCAAAGCCATTTGGGCGGTAACTACAGTTTGGGGGTTTAGTTTTTGGCGGAACATGACCATAAGACCGACACCTACGAAAATTAATATCATGACTAAGTAGGAGATGTTGCGGCTGACTGTCCATAACGCGAAGATGGGACTGAGGACGGTATTGCCGGAGCCAGGGACTTGAGCGTTAGCCACGTCAATAAGCCCAATGTTTTTGCCCATATAAGTCCAAAGGCTCATCTGGTCTAAGGGTTTTTCTTCATACATTAATGTGATCATAGAAGTCCCAAGGCCTAAAAGGCCGCCTGAGGTATTGGCTGAGGAGAGGTAAGGTGTGCTTGAGACTGCTCCCTGGAGATTTTTCGTGAAGGAATATTCTAAGCAGGGATTGATTGGGGATGATCCTGTGAGTATACACATCAGGCCGTGACCGAAGTTGTACATGGCCATAGTGGCGCTGTTTGGGGATTGATAGGTGGGCATTGACTCAGTAGATTTGTAGTAAATGGGTGAGGGGAGAGTGAGTTGTCCGGAATTGATAGCGGGTGTTTGGGCGAGAGACTGAGCGGGAAGGGAAAAGAGAGCTAAGAGTAAAAGAGTAAGGAGGTATTTTTTGTACATTGCTAATTGTACGTTTAGTATTTTGGTGTGCATGGCAGTTTCTTAAAGAGTAGTACAAAAGGAGAAAAGATTCAATTAGGTTAATTAGAGGCAGTAGGGGGGGAAGCCGAGGCAGAATTGGGTGACGTTGGCTCCGGTGATGGCGAAAATTAACTTTAGTGCTAACCAGGCGAGGACCATGAAGAATAATCCCATAAATGCCCAGGTAACTGAATTCCAAGCTTGAGCTAAGGCTTTGGGATCGCCGCCTGAGGTGATAAAAAATTTGATCGATCCCCAAACTAGCCAGACTGTTACTGCCATGAATGCTATGGTTACTGAAATATTAATTAGCCTGGTCATTAATTGCTGGACCTGGACAATGCCGGAGGCTTTACACTGCAAGGTTCCGCCAGGTCCGCCATTATCACAACCGGTTGGTTGGGCAAAGGCAGGGGTGACGAAGAACAGGGTGAGCGCAAAGAACGATATTACTAGGCATGAGGATAGTAATCTTGATTTTGTATTTAGAATCATTAATTAACGATAAACGATTAGCTTAATTGATTGCAAGATAGAAGGAATACTCAGTCTTAAGGAGTTGTTCTAGGAGCATCGTTTAGAGTTGGAAGTGCTCCGAATTCTAAGATGTTGATGTTTAGGATTTGGCCGAATAAGACAACTACGAAGAAGGCGAGAGCTAAGATGGCGAGTCCGATAAGAGCATTAACGATTGTACCACGGGCTTTAGCGATAGCATCTTTATCTCCACCAGAAGTAATCCATTTAAAAGCGCCGATAATAAGATAAATTAAGACGGCTAGGCCAGCGGCTATGAAGACAATCATAAGAGCGTTGGAGATCACGTCTCCGACGGATCTTTGAGTAGGGTCAACTCCAGCTCCACCGAAGGTGACTTTGGTATTTCTAGTAGGGCCTTGAGCGAAAGCAGTTCCGACAGTTAGAAGATAGGCGGCTGATGAGGAAACTAAGGCAGCGACTTTTTTCATTAATTTAATCCTACAAGCTTTTAAATACCCCTGTCAATAGGGGGAGTTTAAGGCTGAGCCTGGTCAAGCTTGGGTAAGTCACGAGTTTTTAAGGGATCAAAGCCGGCAATTTGGCCTACCAGGCTAACTATGAAATATGCCAGAGCTAAGAGGATGAGTCCGATGAAGGCATTCATAATTTTCCGGCGGGCGCTGGAGATTTTTTCTTTATCTCCGCCAGAGGTGATCCAGTCGAAGGCTCCCCAAACGAAGAAAACTAAGACGGCAAGGCCGCCAATGATATACATGATTAGAACAAAATTGCTAATAATATTACCGACGTTGGCATTAGGATTACCGACGGCTTTTATACCGTTAAGTTGTTTGCTACCTAAATTGATCTTATCCTTACTATAATCCATGCCGTCTGGAGCAAGCTGAGCTGGTTGGACTGGTTGAGCTAAAACGGTGGAAGTTATTGTGAGGAAGAAAGCAGTTATTAATATTGAGGTGAATATTTTTTTCATTTCAATTAAATAAACACTCGGCTTAGTATTTAATCTTTTTTCGTTTATACGAATTATATAAATTTTTAAAAAACTCGAACTTTTGCTTCAAAGGCAATCTAATGAGTACGTAAAGTTCGGAATTTAAAAAATGTTGAAATCCTTTTCTTCCTCCATAATAATTAAAGCACATACGCAACCATCTTTCAAGAATAATTTTTCCTAAATATGCATCTTCAAACAAGTTTTTCTTTTTATTTTCTAGATGTATTTTTTTTAGCCACAGTTCTACATTAGCAACATCCTCCTCACTACCAGCTTTTCTCCCGTCACTTACAAGATGATGGATTTTCATTTCATCTTTAGAAGGGATTATATCCAGCAACTTCAAATGACGCAAACGGATAGAATTTAAACTCTCATTTTTATCCAAAACAAGACTTTCGTTTGTAGTAATTTGATTTTCATGAACTCTGTAGTTCAACAAAACGTCTGAAACATTTGCCAAATCAGAAACTGCTGATATCTGTGACCATAGATCATAATCTTCTGCATGTATGTATTCTGATCGATAAACTAATTTTTCTTTTTGAAGTATACTCTTCCTTATAATGACTGTGGGGTGTGCAATGGGAGAATTAAAAATCATAAAACTTTTCATTTCACTTTTGTTTAAAGGAAAATCGACAAGTGCTTTCTTTCCATTTAACAAAAGATTATAAAAACTACCACTTGCACCAATAGTTGGATGCTGCTCCATAAACTTAACCTGAACTGCCAATCTATTTAATAAACTGATATCATCACAGTCCATACGAGCTATATATTCGCCCTGTGCCAATTCAATTCCTCTATTTAGTGTCTGTCTCTTATACACATCTGACGCTGCCGACGAATAGAGAGGTGTAGATCTCGGTGGTCGCCGTATCA
>ENA-ORBV01014672-ORBV01014672.1-microbial-mat-metagenome-genome-assembly--contig:-NODE-14672-length-11665-cov-46.692872_pt1 | contig 11665 bp, 6 predicted proteins | sample MGYA00237777_ERZ505514 | MGnify/ENA primary metagenome ERZ505514 (study PRJEB26160, sample SAMN06269048) | microbial mat metagenome | isolation source: Oligotrophic lake microbial mat | place... | reverse complement strand
GTCCAGTGCCAGTGCCAGGCGGACGAGTCGTGGCAGAAGTGGAGGTTGTAGTAGTCCCATTGCCGCGCGTAGCCAAAGAGCCCAAAGGACATCCACCCATGAGAACAAAAGATGGACTTGCGACATGTTCCTTCAGCGTAGCAACAACACGCTCGCGCTTGAACTTGTACTCGCAAGCCGGGACGTGCTTCTCTTGATTGCAGAGAGTTCGAAGGACATTTGAGTTCTGACACGAATCCAGATAACGAACAAGGTGAATCTCATCTGTCCAATTGTGATTGGTGCCTAAATAGCAGCGCTGTTCATAATAGTAAAACTCGCAACAACAAAAGTGTTCATCCAGCGAGTGTCGACCTTGTTGAGGATGAGGCTGAATCAAAATTCCGTTGTCGGCATGCGCAGGATGATGCGGGTACATCAAGAGCTTCAATGCCTTGTAGCCATTTGGATTATGCTTGATCTCTTCGGCTTGAGGATGTGACGAAGGAACAACCTTGTCACGCTTGAGATGATGATGGATAATTGCCTCCCATTGCGGAACTTGACTTTGGCAGAACTTCGGCACTCGAGCCGTAGGGGTATCACCACACTCAATGGTGGAGAGCGAATCTTCGGGTCAAAACTCTTCGTAAGCTGGCATGTGGACACCGCATGCATGTGCAACTCGACAAAGATCGAGATAGAACATGCGGACTGATGCGGGATCCAAATTGCCGAGCGATGGTGCATAGCGTCCGAATTCTCGCTCTTGAATGTTGGGCTGGAGCATAAAGCCACTGGAGGCAATAAGTATAAAGCATAAAACTCTTCCCTCCAGTGGCCAACAGGGATATGTTCAATCCGTTCTCTTGCTTAACAGAGAGTATCCACAGTTGGAATACAGCATCCCAAAGGATGATGTATGGAGCTTGGCAACTGGTCAAGTAAGAACCAATTGGGGTCAACCAACAGCAAGGGTTTGCCTGTGCTGTTCCAAGGATCCCACCAGGGTTTTCTCCTAAATAATCATTATCTACTCTAATGCCCAGGGTCGCGACGCGTCGCGGCCTCTGTTGTCAATTGTCGTGTACACAGCCTCCATCCTGCGAAGTCGGGATCTATCACCCAATCCAACGCCAAATCCAAAGCCCAAGCCAAAGCCAAAGCCAATCCGCATGTCAGTCCTGTTTCTGCTTTTCGGGCACCAGCACCCAAACATACTGTCCATCCAATTCGTCTGCCCATCCCAGCAGAACCCAGGACCAACCATCACTCCATTGACAGCACCCAACACGCCACACCATGAAGACTCTGACCGAGAAGTGTCCATCTTGCTCCCACAAGCAAATCAAGTGTCGACTTGAACACCGGCTGAGCTGCTCCCCCATCATACTGACAAGGCTACCACTCTAGGGTGTCGCGAACACCCTACACACAAGGGGCCCCTCATGTGAGGGCATCAAGAGGCCTGGAAAGCACTCGAGATGCCCGTATGACATGGTGCGAGATCCAGAATCAAGGGGAGAGAGCACAAAACCGGATGGATGGACAGACTCGCACAGTAGGAACTCCACAGGAGCCACGATGAGAAGCCAATATACCCCGACATCAACAAACAGAGCTAATAGCCGCCGCCAAAAGCCAACAACGCCGCCCGCAACACCTATAACATCATTGTAGAGTTGATCCTAACACGCCTGTTCGATAAGAGTTATAGCTGTAGTGATTACCCTCGTGCTTGGTTAGCTAGACCAAGGCGAGCACTCTGAACGAGTGTGGAACTGCGAGTGCGAACGAACGAGGGTGCATGCGAGTGAATGAAACAAGAGTCCGTTGGAGTTCAGTTTCTTTGAACGACCTTAGAGAGCGAGTCTTCACGAGGGCCGAACTGCGACAGACACACTGCGATCAGATCCATTACGTTGGACGGTTCCAAACATTTCCGCCGCTCTTCACTGTGACGAAGGATCGATATCAACTGTTCATCCACACGAGTGGAAACAACGACGATCTGTACCGAGCAGGTGTCCATTTCCAAGACGAGACCGAACATCAGTGAACGAGTGTGGAACTGCGACTGATAGCTAACTGTAAGTGCGAGTCGTCTTCTTGGCTTCATGCGAATGTGTGTGAACTGCTTCTGATTCCATTCGCATCTTCTGTTCGCTGCACAGGTCCAAAGTAAATTAATTGATTTGATTTCCAACAACATGTCGCAGCAATCAAAGTACGACGACATGCTGTCTAGCGAAGATGATGAAGTGGACAAAGACTCTTTTGAGTACATGTTCAAATTGACACAGCAGAAGAATGTCAGAGGATTGAAGAGGGGGATCTGGTGCATGCCGGACATTGAGAGAACTGGTTCAGACGCAGGCAAGGACAAACAATGGGTTTGTTACCACTGTGTTCCTCCCTACCACGGTGCTGGATGGAATGCAACCAAGTGTCTTGCTCATCTCATGAAAGCCAAGAATGCTGGATGCAGGCCTTGCAATCGGAAGAAGAGTGTGCATCCTGAGAAGTTGAAAGTGTATGCTAAATTGTGGAGCATCTACACCATGGAGGTTGAATCTCGGAGCACCAAAAGAGATGTTGTTGATTTGGACATTTCATCTGACCACCACAGTTTGGTTCAAGCTCATGTCAGCTCCAAGAAACCTAAGAAGTCAATTTCAAACACTTCTCCAGGATCATTGTCCACCATGTCTGAGTCACCTATGCTGGAAGTGGTGCCAGTTGTTCCTGGCTTGGGGTCCAAAGGTGTGCCCAAAATCAAGCATCTACCAGCTGCTTTCCGAAAGGCAGGATTTGGCCAGCCTCGGACCAACTCAAGCACCATGTCAAGCACCAAGTCTTTTGCTTCCATGCAAGCTCCAATCTTTGACAAACCAATCACTGATGCCAACAGAAAAGCGACCATGGCATGTGCAGCTGTTACTCATGCACTAGGAACTCCTTTCAACTTTTGGGATGATCCGCTTGTCCTGTTTGCCTGTGATCGGATCCGAGAAACTAAGAAGTCTTGGAAACCTCCGGGCAGGGAAGCTGTCAGAGGTGATCTTTTGCTTCTGAATTACAACACCAAGATGGAAAAGAACATAGCAGCTTTGAAAAAAGAGTCCCACATCTTTGGTCTTAGCATGTCTGGAGACGGGGCTATGATTCACAAGGCCCCAATGTTCAATGTCCTTGCCCATGGTGTGCATTGTCCATCGTGTGTTCTGGAGGTCATCAACTGTGCCGGACATTTGGCTAAGGGTGGTTCCAAGAATGCTCCATACCTTGCCGAGGGTGTCATCATCGTGATGAGGAAACTGGATCCAGACAGAACCATCATCTACATCAATTGGTGGGATGGAGCTTCCAATGTTCAGCTGGCTGGGAAAATCATTGAACAGATATTTCCAAGGTGCACCTCTCTCTGGGGATACGAGCATCTCTGCAGTCTGATTTGCAAGGATGATCAATTGATGCCCGAGGTCGTTGTTTTGACTCTGTGGCACTATGTTCTGTACAACTGGTTTTGCAGCGGCAGCCGCCAACGCATTCATGCTGTGTTCCGGAAAATGTCTCGCCTCATGAATGAAGGCATGTATGTGGGGCTTGATCGTCATGCTGGAACCCGAATGGCAGGTGTTCCAATTGCTCTTCTCCGTGACCTGCGAATGTGGGAGGTCATTTCAATGACCTGCCAAGATGCAGAGTTGATTGCATTGAAGGAGATCCCAGATGCCATCCGTCACTGTGTTGCTGACCCTGTGGTCAAAGACTGTGTCCACAGATACCTCATTGCCAGGTATCCTCTGATTTGTTTGTTGCGCTACACAGATCAGCAAAAGCCGGCCATGGGCTGTGTTCACTTCTTTGTGCGTCGCACCAGATCCTTGTTGGAGGAGAACCGGGAAACCATTGACCAGGCGGGATGGACCAACAAGACAAGCCTGCGAGCCTACAAGAGGATTGCCACTTACTTCGGTGGAAGCAGGTTGAAAGTTCCCTTCAAGTTGATTCCATCTCACGAGGAAAAGAAGCTGGAAGTTCTGCCAGATGTCACCAAGGGTGATCTGGGTGCGTTTGATGAAGAGCCACATGATTCTGGGGACGTGGTGGAGGAACAAGAAGAACCAGTTGAAGGTTACAAAGAAAGGCTAGCCTGTTCCTCTGGCAAGAGATGCTTGTCCTTCACTGATCGATTGCTTCTGTCATTTGACAACAGACTGGATCATCTTGTCTCTGACTACAGCATCACGGCTTGGATCCTGTGCCCCATTGCTGCGGTGAGAGTTGACGCCAACCAGAATCTCACTGGTCCAGACCGACTCCGTGTGGAACGACTTGTCTTGAAACTTCTTTCAGAGGATGCCGATTCTCAGGAAGAAAAGGACGACTGCGATGCCCACCTGCTGATCAAGTTCTGGGAAGAGTACCTGTCTTTTGACAACAAGACCGGAGACATATTTGATGCAAGGCGTCCATGCTGGAGAGACACAACCAAACCTCCCCACTTGTGGCACCAACTGCATGCACTTCCCCACACCGAGGTGCTGGGCAGAGTGGGCTGCATTGTCTTGTCCAAAAACCTAGGCACTGGTGGAGCGGAACGTGCTTGGGGAGGACTTGGATTCCTGAAGGATGGACAGCGCTCTCACTTGTCTCCAGAGCAAGCCAAGATGCAGGCTTTCATAATGGCTGGTCATTCCGCCACAAAGGCACAGGCTTCAAGGGACCACCACCAACGCTGCAAGAGTGCAGCTGGAATGGAGAACAACGAATTCCAGTTTGATTGGGATGAGAAGGACATGCGGTCTGGAGGATTGCACAAGTTCGGCATTGATGTTCAGGCCGAGATGAATGTGGCCAGGCCAATCGTTTACTTCCGTCTGTGGGTTGAACCTTGGGAGGACATGATAAGGCACAACAATGGACCAGTTGCTGAAGCCCAGTTGCTGAAGAAATATGGTGGCATGCGGCTGTGGGACGAAGACAATGATGAGGTCCTAACCATAAACCCTGACCAAATGTACTTCATCAAGAAACGCTCGAGAACCATTAACCAATTTGAAACGGGATGGCAGGCAGTTGCATGCAAGGCTGGTTTTGACTTGACCCAGGACATGGACTCCAATGCCAACAAGGAACTGTGGGAGCCCTGGAGTCTTTCAGAAGAGGTGGTCCACGACATGATCAAGGTGCACGACGAGAAGTTTCCTGACAAGTGCATCAAGCTGATCACAAAAGAGGAACACGAAAAGACACGGAAGACAGCGCCACCAGACAATCCAAGTGCAAGTTCTTCCAGTTCTTCTGATGACAGTGACAGCAGTGGCAGTGAAACAACTGTGGGTGACAGTGCCAGAGAGACCATCCAAGAAGAGGGCAGTGGCAAGGAAGGCAATGTGGACATCAACGACAGTGATGAACAGGAAGACGTCGGAGTCAGTGTGGATGAGGAATCTCGTCAAGACCCCACCCCGGAGGAGTTGGATGAACAGAGCAGGGCCCGGCCAGAGGATGCTGGAAAGGAGGGAGGGGGGAGGTGCTTCCGATGTGGTCGTTACTTCAGTGCCGTGTTTTTGATTGTCCACCAGGGCAGAATGTTTCACACTCAACAGTGTCTTTCCAAGTTCAAGGACAGCCTTGAATATCCAACTCCGGCAGATGCAGATTTGACCAAACACAATGCTCTGCCAGGAACGCCAGCGGGGGAGTTGAGACCGACCGTGCTTGCCTTTGACTCTCCTCCGGCAGGGAGGTCAAAGACTGCTTCGAAGCCCAAGGATCAAACCCTGAAGAAGTCTGCAAGCAACAAGTTGAAGAACAAGATGTCTGCGGCCAAGTCAAAGGCGGCAAAGGCGGCAAAGAAATCCAGCTCTGCAGCTGGATCAAAGGCGTTGATGGATTGTTTGGACACGGAAGGAGCTGATCAAACTGCAAAGTGATCAGCAACTGGTGCAGGTGTTTTTGTTTGTTAGGATTGAATGAGACCACCCGACTCTGCAGCGACAGGGTGCCCATGACTGGGGGGAAAGGCACACACAGCAAGTCCGTCCCCATGTCAAAGAGGCATCAGTCAATCACAGAGTGAGGTGGCAAGCCAGCAGTGAAGTGTCTTTGTTTGTTTGTGTTGCTGGCTACTAGCTTGTAGACTTAAAAATAACAGTTTGCAGCAGTTTCATGTTGATTGTCAACTTTAACTAGTGTTTGTGAGTCTGCATGAAAAAGCAAAAGTTTAGCTAGCTTTTCCTTTTCCTTCGATTTTCCTCAAATTGAGTGTTCCTTTTGGCACACCCAAAAGGAACGCTAAAAAAAGGAAAAGGAAAAGGAAAAGAGGAATTCCCAGAAAATTGGATTTTCCCTCTCCTTTTCTCACCCCCCCGCGAAGGAACGTGAAAAAAGAAAATGCAACCAAGCCTGCAGCGTGTTAGCAGCTACGGCAAGAATGTCTGAACTGAAACTAGCTAATTGTTAATGTTAGCCACTCCGTGCTTAAGCTAGTGTTAACGTGTGTTTTTGCCGTGTTAAGCGATTGGAGTAATTTTTGATGACGCGCGCACTTGCCTCGCGCACTACACTCGGAGTAGCTAGCTAGTAGTGGTACTAACACGTGTTAAAGGGCTACCTACAGACGCACAGTGTACCGGTATTTGGGTCACACAACAACAAACAACAGCAGCAGCATACGAAGCAACAGTACTAGCTAGTACGACGACAACAACAGTACAATGTACGACGACAACAGACAACAACAAGTGCAGCAGCGTTTCTCGTCAACAGGGGCAGTAGTAGCATTCTCAAAACCACGGTAGCCGCGGACGATGAAATACCGAAAGAATGGCGTCGCTACCTCTTGCTCAAGCGGCAGCCCGAAAGGGGGCTCCTCCCATGCCGTCTTTGAGTGACAATGGCATACAAATGGATAGAGATTACTTGCCAAGATTTAGTGTGGTTGACGAGATCGTTTCAACGGCCACAAAATTGCGTTATGTTGTTCTTGGTTCTCCTGCTGGAACGGGCAAGACCTCCCTTCTCCAATTGGTTCACCAGAAACTGGAAGATGATGGTGCAAAAGTGATCAGAATCAACATGAGTTCATTGTTTGATGCTGGTTTCTATGCGCAGAGGCTTGTTACGGATGGAATAGACGTAACCAATCCTCTCGCAATGGAACAGATTAAGGATACTTGGCTGCTATTGGATGACGCGCAGAGAACTTATGACCGCAAGTATGATCCGTTCTGGGAGTCCATTGTGAAGGATATCTCCACTGTTCGCCGGGGAGGCCTTCATGTTGTAATTGCGGCAACATATGACTTGTCCACCCCGAAATCCCCAGCGTGTTTTGCAAGCCTAGCTCACATCGCTGCAGACATTGACGAGGCTGGAGCGAAGGAGCTGCTGGGAATGCATTTTGCAGCCCTTGCACATGAGAATAGCCAATATGGTAACTGGTATGATTTCCAGAGTACTCAGCTGAAGATGAGTGTGTTGCTGCCAGTTACCAAAACACCTAAGTTTCACCTTGGAGTTCTCATGGCAGGAATCCATTTCATCCACCGTATGAAAGGACCTTCAAGGCCTGAACTCACCGAGGAAATTGCACTTGAAAAGCTTCGAGGGGCAGATTTTGTCCAGTTGTTGAAAAGATGTTTTGGACTGGAGGATCTGGAGCCTGACTACAAGGACCGGCTTCTAGATGCTGTGATTGGAAGGGTCAAAGTTGTCTCACCCGACGATGCTAGTCTTGGCCCGTTTATCCGTGCTGGTGTGCTCACCAAGGAATGCAAATTCTCTACCATTGCTGCGTCATGGTTCTACAATGACCAGTGCTTTCCAAATCGGGCCATGGTCGGACCTGAGAATCTGGAGTCACTTGTCAAGAGTGCGGTCCAGAATCTGTCGGCCCAACGACTGAGGGACACGCTCGAAAACGGATTTCCTAAGGAAGCTACTTTTCAGCACCTATTCAATGAGGAGATGGCAAAACTACTCCCTGTTGGAAACAAGCTGATTCCCGAGTTGAATACAATAGCAGAACCCTTGGATGGCGGCAATGGTACAGGTGAGCTTGATTTTTTTATTAACGGAAACTTGAATTGGTGCTTGGAACTACTACGGTTGGGTGATAAGATTCGGAAACATTTGGCTCGTTTTGATCCCGTCAATGGCAAGTACCGCAACGTTTCAACAAAACAATATCTTGTTGTTGACTGTCGGGGACCCAAAGTGGGTCGAGGCTGTACTCCCAATGCTTCCCGGTGCACTCTCTACTTCTCCGAAGATTTTCAAACATGCCTCTGCAAGATGCGACTGGAAGAAGAGGTATTGTTGAAGTTGGCAAATTGACAAGAAGCGATTGTTGCCTCGCAAGATGGGGACCGCCATGTCTTTATTCCTCTTTCAGACGACATGACTCCTTCCTTTGCCAAACCAATCAAAGACACAAGAATAGGAGAGAAGATCAAGAAACCCATCCATTCAAAGACCTTAATCATTAATGCCATAGTTGGTTCCAATTTTTAAAGCTCATTGTTTATGACTTGTGGCAGGTAAAAAAAAAGATGTTATCCCATGATGATTCGCCACCAACTACGATGTAATCGAAAAGTCTGCCCCCAGCAGCTTTAGAATTAGTCTGAGAAGAGGGTGTTCGAAGCCTTGGATCATTTTAATAGAAAGTTTTAGAGCTGATTTTTTAGTTGGCGGATTCGACATACAGCACATTGAGGGTAAGAGAGCGTGTCTCCCATTGTTCATCCTAGTTCATCATGAGATACGTACTTCACTAGTACACTATTCTACAGTAGTGCTGATGCTGCACAGCTGCATGTGTCAACGTGGAAGATAGAGGCTCATTTAGTAAGGTTAAGTTTATAGATTATCCATAAAGTTAAGTTTATTTATGAGGGAATCCTTGCTGCACATGCATAGAGAAATTGTAATGCCATAACGTGCAGGGTTCACTGTGGATAGTATGTAAGATATTGACGAATAGAATATGAAAAGAATCATCATTTCACATAAAAGAAGCACAGGTTTATTTGAATTCACGTTCTTCATTGGCCGCCTGCTGCTCATTGTCCTCCACGTTCTGCTCATTGTCCTGCTGCTGCTCGGTGTATGCTTCTTGGTTCTGCTGGCTGCATTCTTCCTCCTGGGAATTCTGCTCCAAGTTTTGAATGTGTTCGAGGCTATGTCCCTGGTAGTCTTGATCGGTGAATTCGAAAATGGAATCTTCGTTGTCATCGGAGTCAACAAGCAAGCTCTCGTCCACCATTCCGTTTGTGTTGGTTCCTACTTTCTGCTTTTTACGCTGACGGCCAACGGACTCATCATCAGTGTCCTCTAGATAATTAGCTCCTTGATGCGCCATGTTCAACACTTTTGCAGGAGCAGAAGCAGCGGCGGGCTTGGTGGCTCCCTTTGGCTGCCCCATGTTCAATACTTTTTGAGCACCAGCAGCAGCGGCGCTTGTGGTGGTGTCTTTGGGTAGTTTGTTCCCGGTGGCGGGAGTCACTTTGTTTGCATCGTTGGGAGGAGCCTGGACCTTGGGATCAGCACTAGCTGCAGCTTTGGTATTTTTCGCAGGTGTGTTGAGAGGAGTTAGATACTTTTTGATGCCTTGTTTTGGAGGTGGGACCATGGCAAAATCTTCCGGCATAAGGTGAACCTTCTCGAGGTGGAACTTTTCAATGAATTCCTTGGTGAGTTGGCCGCGCGGGTACATAACATAAACACATGCCTTGCTCATCTTGAACAACTGGGGAATGTTGTCAGCGAACTTATTGGGCTTCATACAGAAACCATTACGAAGCATTTCGCAAATGTTACCCTGGCTCAAAATCTCGGAAACGTGTGTGATCTCATTGTACCAGTTCTCACTGTTGAGATGGGGGCCTCCTTTTTCCATTCGTCGAGGACATCAACGCAAGGAATGTACTTTTCTTGAATCCACTTGGCAATTTGATATTTCGTTGCAAAAGGTACATCAATGTTACCAAAACCATTCGGGCCAACCACGACTTGAAAGGCAATGCAACAACGAGAGTGGTCCAGCTTGTTCCTGATCGGCTTTTCTTTCATTCCCATCTTTAGAGTCCATTCAATGGGCTTCGTGGTGTCAATAAAATTTTTATGAAGGGTAGCAGTCTTGTCGAGCATGATTTGTTTCATGGGGTGCTCGGCATAGCCTTCAATGGTGACGAAAATGAGTTGCATTCCATCTTCGCCAGCGTTTGCCTCTCCTTTGGCATCAGCATGTGCTTCAACACTTGGTCATTTGAGATGTAGACAATAACGCTTTGATCTGGATGGCCTTGTTGAACTTGAACATCATCATTGTCGGACTCTTTACGAGTAGCGAACATAGAGGGATGCATTGCACTTGAAGAAGAAAAGACATAGTAGATAAAAGCGGCACCTGTAGCTTTAAAGAGAAAACGCCATGGTTAGAAAAGAACTTGGTAAAAAAGAACTTCTCAAAAAAATTCGGAAACGGGACATTTCAAAGACATACAAAATCAAGCGGGTTTTCCAAACATGTGCAACAAGAAAAGCGGGGTTTTTGACTTACAGTTTTTTTTGAAGACTTCAAAATTTGTGATCCCTTTGATCAACAATGAACAGCAACTTTCTGTTCAAATTTGCATTCTGGTTCGAAGTTGGGTTTCTTTTGAAACGCTTCAGCTTCCGTGTCAGTCAGATTATTCATGTAGGAACCCTGCCATCGGAATCACTGGTCTAATTGTTGGTTATTCGATTGCACGTTGATTCTCCACCGTCTTCCTCGCCACGATCCAATTCCGAGCTCAACTGGGATCCACGGCGCAACAGCAGTGATAATTCAGTCGCGCATGCGTCTGAGTTGATTTGGAATCAATCGCATCAAATCTTTGTTGTGTGCGTCAAATGTCGGTGTGGTGTTCTTCGCTGACATCACCGGGCAGAACTTCCATGACGCACACCGATTCAGATCATTTGTTGTTGTTGGCCGTAACGAGTGGATTAAGGATTTGGTTTGACCATGGATGAAGAAACCGCATCTGCATCTTCTTCCGCATCCTCTTCCACCGATTTGGCTTGTTGTTGTTGCTGCCTTTCAAGAACGTGAGATTCAAAAGCTTGTCGTTGAGGCAGTTGTCGTCTTCTCGCGACTCTGACCATTCGAGCTTTGACATCATCTTGAAAGAGACGTTGTTGCTTGACTTGTTCCTTGAGCAAACGTCGTCATTCCAATAGCAATGGATGTTGTTGTCGCTCCAAAAACAATTGTTCTTGCTCTTGACGTAGCATTTGAATTTCATGTGCTACCTCACGTCTTCGGCGCAGCACTTCCTGCCTTTCCGTTTCCGGAAGGCCGACATAGAGCTCTTCGCCATTGTCATTGGTGTCATTGGCTTCATTGTCATTGTTCATCCTGTTTGTTTTTAATGTCAAGACTCCAGGGGTTAGTCTCTTATCCAGTGCCGATTCTCTGGATTGGGTTTTTATAGCACCGGCGGAATGCGATGCGAGGTTAATTCAACTCGCCAACATCACATTCTCGTTGCCTTATGTGGCACAATTTGCTATCAATTGCAATGTTGCGATGTCATCGTCAATTTTCATCGACAATGCTGATGGCATTGTTACCGTTAGGCCTCACGCAAGTGATCACTACCAGTGATCAGTGACTGTGTCAACAGCC
>ENA-ORBV01014671-ORBV01014671.1-microbial-mat-metagenome-genome-assembly--contig:-NODE-14671-length-11667-cov-5.136756_pt1 | contig 11667 bp, 4 predicted proteins | sample MGYA00237777_ERZ505514 | MGnify/ENA primary metagenome ERZ505514 (study PRJEB26160, sample SAMN06269048) | microbial mat metagenome | isolation source: Oligotrophic lake microbial mat | place... | reverse complement strand
TTTCAAGCAGAAGACGGCATACGAGATTCGCCTTAGTCTCGTGGGCTCGGAGATGTGTATAAGAGACAGCCTTGAATGTTTCAACACCTGATCTTGAAACGGGAAATCAGATGACGACAACATGGGTTGGAGATTGTTTCTTTTGTTGGTGAGAGAAAAGATTGATGAGAATCATCACCAACGTGGGCGACAAAACACTGATTCTCAACAAGCAGGTCATAGAGGCAACAAAAGAAAAAGAATGGACTCAAGAAAGAGGGGTGGCTGCTGCTGCTGCTGCACATTTGTGACCTGTTCTTGAGTCCCTTCCACTGCCGTGTGTTTCTGCGGGCTTCCTGCAGCCTACCTGTAGCGATAACAAGATTGGCTATTAGTCAAATTAATCAAGAGGCTTCCTATTCTGCTCTACAGGCATCGTCATCATCATCAACAACAACACAACTTACACAACACCTCCTAGCTATCTAGCTAGTCTACCGCCCCCACACTGCTCGTAGCTACAGCTACTTTTGAGAGCAGAGCTGCTTCCCACAAAAGACAACAGCAGCAGCAAGTACAGAAGGAAAAGTTCTTCGTTACAAAACGAATTCAACCACAAAATTCCAACTACACCACAGCACACAATTACGACAATAACGCACCAACTTTGTTCTAAATGAGTATGAAAAAGCAGCGACAAATGTCATAAAGGATGAGCTTGCATTTAGCATTAGAAGAAGCGCATGCTGCTGCGCTAGAACCAGACCTCGCTCTAGTATTCCCAGGCATTCCCGAGGAATGCACCCATAATTTTCTACCAGCAGGTAGTTTGGATGGTTGCTGATCTTTTGGGCTGATCATTATCATCATGACGACTGCGACTGCTTCTGCGATTCTGCACCGAAACCATCGCTGTCGTCGACAGATTCTGCTGGTAGCAGTAGCCGTGGCGATGGTCCTTCTCGTGAGGGGTCTTCTTGACAGCAATAGTAATGAGGCATACACCACCACCGCCACAACTATCAAAACAACCATAAAACCAAACACGGGAGAAATTGCTAAAAACGACGTTTTCCTCGCGACATCATTGCCTCGCTTTTTGCAAGACTATGTCCGCGTTCACAACCATCACACGAGAATGGCTGGCCAAAACAATTATACTACTACCACCGACCAAAAATATTTGATATGGCAGTGTGCGGGTCCTCGTGAGGGAGATGGATGTGGGGGAACCGGGGATCGGATCAAGGGAATTGTGACTGCCTTTTACATGGCGGTGTGCTCGCGGCGCGTTTTTCAAATTGATTGGACGCCAAGCCAAAACCACAACCACAACAAAGAAGATGAGTTGACGTCCTTTTTGCAACCGCATTTCATTCAATGGCAATTGCCTCCTACGCTTCTTTCTACGAACGCCGATACTATCAAAATCATTGGTCAATACAAACGCATGCATGGATACAACAGTCTACTGCTCAAAGAATTGCAGGTGCCTTCCGACAATACCAACAAAACCATTTGGATTGTGCGTACCAATCGATGGTATCAAAATGAAATGATGGATGCGCATTGGTACGGAGGAGGCCACTTGAATGACACGTCTTGGCTCACCAATCAATCTCAATGTTTGCAAAAGTATTGGAAGCAAGAGGATTCGCTTCCAATATATGCGGATCCTCGATATTTGTTTCGTACTGCCTTTTCAATTTTGTTTCAATTTTCACCTGCCGTACTTGCCGCCCGTCGACAAATGCAAGGCGATGCACAACTACTGTCGTCGTCGTCGTCGTCGTCCGAGCCTGCATTATCAACTGCCTCATCACAATCATCTACACGCAGCCTGCCACCGCTGGCACCGTACATTGCTATGCATATCCGTACCGGATCCAAAGCCTTTCATGATCCTGGACGACACACGTCGAATCAAGACTATCAAACATTTTATCAGTGTGCCAAGCGTCTTCAACAAGGGATTTGGGAACGTCAACAAGAACAAATCTGCAATAAAAAGAAGGATCGACAACAATCACGACTACCCATTTATGTAGCCTCGGACGATGCCAAGGTCAAACAATTGGTACGAGAAATGGAAATGAAAGAACAACAAGAAAAACACTTAGAGAGCAATTATGGTAGTACAGGTGGTACCATTCGTACACTCCCGGATTTGCTCTTGTATCACATTGATAAATCAAAGCACTACAGCAACAACAACACCACCATGACCAACAACGACAGCTACAAAGGAGCCTTGACGGTTTGGGCGGAACTCAAACTTCTCATGGAAGCTACTTGTCTCATAATGAGTACCAGTGGATTTAGTCAATTGGCCAGTTGGTTGCAATTGTCGCAACCACGTTCGTCGTCGTTACAGCCGCCACAACACTGTGCGATTCATTTTGAGGACTGTGAAGACCACGACAAACTCCAACAAGCATTGGATGCTGCCATGGAAGAGATGGAATGTTGAAAAATTTCTGTTGATCGTGTCAGTCAGCCATGGGTAGAAGCTGCATATGCTGGGGGTAGCGGGAGCAAAAATGAACGGTGGAGGGAGAGTTCAAAACTCTGCCTGTTAAAGCTTTCTTTGCCTTTGGCCTGTGCCGATGAAGAGTCGCAGTCTTTTTCATGCGATGGATCTCCGCTACTGGAAGTCGTTCATCCTGTTGTGTGTACACACGAATCGATCAACCAACCAACTAGCTAGCTACTATAGGAACGATCGTTGCTAGGAAACTTCCATACGCTACTTCTTACTATCCTCGGGTAATAACGATTTATAATTATGCTCCTAATGGAAAATCTTAGTCTGGACCCCTCAGCCAAAATCGGCTTTATCCTTTTGCTTTCGTGCAAGGGCCACGCAACTGTGTCTCTTGATCGAGATCCAGTGAAATGAACAGTATGATCGGGACAAAAGCTTCATCGTCTCCAGTCTAGGTGCCGCCTTCTCTGCCGTTGATGAGTAGATATCAGGATCTGGGCCCAGTACAATCAATCTGTGGGATAGGGCAGTACAATCTACCTGTGGGATATGACTTCTCCTTTACGGTGTTGAGTTGTCCTCGGCTATCAAGTAGTAAAAATATCAAATACTACTGCGAGATGGAGGATTCGTGACTTTCTGTTCGTCGTGGGCATCTTGGTGGAGCGGTGTGATTGGTGGCTTTCAGTGGTCATGCAGCAGGCGTATCGGAGGTACGAAGACGCCTGGGGGCGCTAGGGGGCGAGCAATGCGAGGGCACTTTTTCCACTCCCCAACGATTTTGAGGCTCGGTAGCATCGTTGTACGATGTGAGCTCCCCGATTGGGGTAAGTCCCGACATCATGTCATCGTCCATGACCGCTGCCAACTCGTCGGATGCAAAAAAGATCAATGGATTATTTTTGTTCATGCTATCCTTGAATGAGCCTGCCGAAGGACGGGCACAAGCATGCCCCAAGGCCGACTTCACGGAAGAGGACAAGATAGGCTTCAGCAAACTCTTGTTAATATAAGCAGCTCTTGTGTCCAACAGCAGTTTCACCTTGGCCATCGCTTGCCATTGTCGGTAAAGCAGAATGGCTTTCGCAAAGTAGTCCCCACAGCGACGTTTGTCATTGCGACGCAGAAAGTATTCCCCCGCTAGTTCATTGGCAAGCGCTTCATCATGAACGCATCCCATTTCAGAAGCTCCAATGATGGCTCGGTCGTACATTTCTTTGACGGTACGCTTGCCGTGGGTCTTGAAGGCGGCCATGGTCTCAGCTTGAAGTAGGTGGTGTTTGTGAGTATTGTTGATTCCACCATTGCTCACAGTTTTACCAAGCTTGCTGCAAAAGGCCTGGGCTCTCCACTTGTATTTGCGCTTGCCAGTCTTCCGATACATTTCGACATTGGTGAGGCACGAGAAAAAGGCCCCCACAGAAACGAACGCATAAGAAACTTCCGATTTCATGGAGTTGAATTTCTTTGACATGCGCTCAGCGACCTCTGTTTCTCGCAAGTAGTATGCCAGGATCATTCGAACAAAGGACTGCCAGGTGATTGATATGTGATTGCTACCGTCTTCCCGTGGATCCTCAGTCGTTTCTAGCTCATCCCAATCCGTTTTTGTCCCGTCAATGACAAGACCGGCAGCTTCCCCTCTTCTGCCAAGCAAATGGAAAATCGGTGTACCCAACGGCTCGAGCGCTTTCTCGGTCGAGAGTATATTGTACCGACGAACACTCACCATGGACTTGCAAAAGGTATCGGCGAGTTCCCCAAGTGGCACTGTCCCTGCCACAAAAGAGGTATTGATGGACTCATAGCAGCAGCCATATCCATAAAGATGGTTCCCAGCCGCCAACCCCACGGCTTGTCCTCGTTGAAACGTTTCAATAACTTCGTTGAATGGTTTGCACCAGAGGTCAATAAAGGCACCCACCAGAAACAAGGTTTCGCACTCGAAGGCGTTGTATTCTGGTCTCTTGACAATTTCCCGGGCCAACTCACCCATGCGGCGGCCAGTCTCCGGGTCTCCCAAGTGCCCCGACAGGATGGAACCGTACAAGGCAATGGCCATGGCCGCTTCCGAGCACAATCCATACTTGAATGTCATTTTGGTTTGCTTAACGATACAGCTCAGATTGAGAATATTCTTGCCACAGCAATAGGCTCGGACGGCGGCATTGGCCAAGAATCGAATGGCCATGAGCTTATCCGGGTTGCTAACGGGCGGGAAGGCCAGAATTTCTTCGTTGGAATGATCGCGGACAAACTGTCGGAGGTGCATAATATCCCGCAGGCACGTCATGGCACCGGGTGTTTCATTCAGCGAATCCAAGACTTGCAGATCGAGCTTCAAGGCTTCATCGTGACGTTCTTGCGTTCCCAAGGCATAATCCATGGCATGATACATGGGGACCTTTTCCTTCAACGTGTGAGCGTGGTCCAGCACTTGATTGGCATGCGTGTAGCCACATTCAAAGTTCCCAAGTGTGAGTTCCATCTCTGCCAATAGCTGATGGAGATCCAGTGTCAGTTGGTATTGAGTTTGCCATGGATCTGGAACGTCCGCCATGGACTCGACGCCTTGTCGAAAGTACATGGACGCCTCTTCCAAGGCAGCCATGGACATGGAAAGCTTTCCGCATTTCAAATAGAGGGTTGCCAAAGCAATGGGATCCATTTCCACGAACGTAGACTCAGCGACAGCGGTCCAGTGCCGGGCGGCGACAAAGAACATCCAATCCTCATCTAATGATGATAATGATGATGATTCGATCAAGAAGGTTCCAATGAGAAACAACATCTGGTCCCGCTGCGATCCCGGTGGCAAACAACTCGCCGCAGCTTCTTGAATTCCATCATGCGCAAACCGATATCGATCCGAACCAATATTGTTGAATAAGAGACCGGCCAAGACGGCTTTGTCCAGTGCTTGGTTGAGACTCTGGAGGGTAAAGCGTTCGGATGGTGGTGGTGGTGGTGGTGGTTGTCCCGTCATGCTTCCCGACGACGCGTCCTCCAAAAACCACAACAATTGGAGGAGTCGTTCACTCTGAAATTGCGATGGCAAGTGCGAGGCTACCATCAAGGCATGGCGCAAGGCCGGATGCGACAGGCGTCGCAATTTGTCCGCGACGGCATCCTGCGCCGTCCCGTATTTGGCGGTACATTGCGAGACCGCCGCCAAAATCGATGCGGCATTTTCTTCGCAATACTTTTTGTAGTGCGTGTGGGCCATGCTCGGATGATGCGCGACAATCAAGCCCGATCGTAACAACTCGTCGACGACTTGCATGGTAAAGAACATGTTTCCTTGCGTGCGTGCGTAGATGGTATCGAGCAATCGAGGGCAATCGCACCCCACTTCTTGCAGTAAAAAGGCTCCCACGTCGGCTCGAGTATGATTTTCTAGTTGGATCGTTTGAAAAAAGTCTTGCCGTCGGGATAGCCATTTGGACAAGAACGTCGCTTGGTGACTTTCGCTCATGGCATTTTGAATGACTGCCTGCACATGACCGGATCGGTAGGTTCCCAGCACAAATAAATTGGGAATGTCCGTCGTCAAGAGATAGGCCAACAAATCTAGAGAGGCTGGATCGGCCCATTGAAGATCATCCAAGACCAAAACGAGTCGTCGTTGTTGTTGTTGTTGTTGTGGAAGTTGAGGACACTCCTCCTCTACCTCCTCCTCCTCCTCATGACAGGAGTAGGATGAGGTCATGTCGGTGGTTGTGGATGGTTCTTCCGTTGGCGTCGGCGTCGTGGTCAGGGCCGCGACAAATTTGGCAAACAAGTATTGCAGTCGATTCGATACCAAATTGTTGGCATTGTTCATTGAACGAAAGGTGGAAGAAAAGGACGCATTCGTATTTTGGAGGTTGTTGTTGTTGTACACATTAGTACTGTCGTCTTGACAGGAAGAAGACGAAGAAGTCACAAAGAGAGAGTTCATGGCCGGAATCACTCCACTCAACAAGGCTCGTCCTTCGTCTCCCACTGCATGGACTATAGCTTCTCGAAGTCTATCGGCATCGCGGGGCGATTGTTGTTGCGCCAAAATGTAATCTCCAAAGGCTTTTTCAATCGCCGAAAAGGGATCCGCTTGATGCATTTCTTCGTACTTTCCCTTGAGGACAATGACTGGAGGCGGCTGCTCGTCGTCTTCTTCTTCTTCTATGGAATTGGATTTGGAAAATGCGTGAAGAAATTCTTCCACCACCCGGGTCTTGCCCGTTCCCGACACGCCGGCCACCAAGACGGCTCGACACGGTCGTGTGGTGTGGAGGCCATTGTCGTCTACATGCTGTGGGACGGTGGACGCTTGGTCGTAGAGCCTTTGGAGTTGTTCCAGGACCTGTGCGCGACCATAAAAGGGACGATCGCCTAGAGCGAGTTGCTGCTCTTGCTTGTACTCGTGATGATGGCTTGTGCTGCTAGTACTAGTAGGAGTAGTAGCACGGCTGCTACCAGCAGTCCATGTCGGAGAGCGGTGACTATGAGGATTGCTGGAGTCAGCAGCCGTTAGGGGGTAGATCTCTTTGTTTTCTTCTTTCAAAGAGAGGCCCTTCATGTTCTCGTCTGGACTACCAAAGACGGCGGTTGGATCAATAGTGACAAAGGACATGGTTGTGGTTGGGCTGCTCATGGTTGGTCGTATGTGTTCAAGGGCATGTAGTCGGAAGTTATAAAGCAACAGTCAGTCAAGGCAGTGTATAGTGCTTGAATGTAGTGCTGCAATAGCAAGTGTTGTAGCGGTGGGAGCAACAAGCCTTATCGATACTGTTCTCAAGCTACTGTATTGATTCAACTATTATAATTATTACGACGTGTAAAGAACAGCTCCATTCAGTGGGAGCCAAACAACACGCGTGTTATAGTACAGTATGTACGACTTCAGTACTCACCGAGAACTTTTTAGCCTTTTGATAGGAGAAATTATAGCGCTATTATGACCTAAAAGAGCAATGTGCCTAAATCCAAACAACGAATACGAATTGAGAAGTCGAATACGAGTACCTTCGAACCACTGGATAGACTTCCTTGTTCCCAAGTCAGTGGTCAACAATTAACAAATTCGAACATGATTGCCAAAAAGTTGCATCTTTCGAGTAGTGCTTGCCGAGCCGTGGGTCTACAATGAATGGTACTGTAGTACTCCACGTTGTAGGTGGACTGCTCTGAGGGAAGATTCCCCGAGTGTCGAATGGGATCACACTTCCCCTGACTTCCGGGGGCTTAATTCATGATCCGGCACAAGGTAGCTACGTAGTTCCGGAGGACGGAATAGCTCCTCAGCCCTCGCCATTATGTACTTCGACGAACAAGGAGCGTTAAATGAATGCCGAACCTATACAGTAGTACCAATTTTATCTACTTGTTGTGTTATAGAATGGCTTCCACTTGTACTACTTCTACTACCAATATGGCTTTAAAAAAAACTTCTTTCTTGCAATTGCCACCTACTGCTTGCATTTAGTTCCAGCACTTGGTATTCCGTGAAGGGCGAAGAAACCCAACGAAAAACAAAGGGAAGAAAAAACCTGACTTTTTCATGTTCTTTATTATCCTTAACCTTCTATAGACGTTCGGAAGTTTCACTCCCATTTTTTTGGAAATAAAATTAATGATCCCAGGCCACGCACAAATCTCCATTCTTCTGTACCCATGCCTGCCGCCCATCCAGTCACAGACTTAGTTTCGTCAACTCTACGCCCGCTGACGACAAGCTTTCGATACATGTATGTAATGTGGTGCTTCCAATCGGATTTTAAACTCGGATTAGAACTACCGTAGTAAAGTAAACTAGTAAAGGATTGCCGAATGGAACACAGGTTTCGATCAAGGTATGAGGACGCTGACGGCCACTGGGCAGCTGTCCAACTTGCATTGTTGCAAAAACGGAACAGCGTTGCTATTGTTGGAATTGTTCCACCAATCAAAATAATCAACAGGTCGTCATCAATATGAATCTGTTTTCCGACATCAAGGACAGAGAGCCAACACGAGCATTGAATTATAAAATCCCCAAAAAGACCGAAGAGAATGCGCACGGCTTGTCACTCCATCCTTCTCAGCATTATCCTCTGTGATTTTTCCGACAGCCTGCATCTCATCCTCTGACTCTTCCACCACATCCTCGCCATCCTCTGCCTCTTCCACGTCAACCTCATCGCCATCTGCCTCCTCCACGACAATTTCCTCGCCACCATCACCATCCATAGGCCCGTCTCCAATAACTTCCAGGGTGCTAGTTGCACCATCAAAGCCAACACCACCAGCACATATAAAGAGTGCACTAGGATCGACGACACTCTTGATGGTTTCCAATCGTTCCAAGTTCTTGGTACCCCAGACCGCTTCTTGAGGCGAAATACAGAGCTCTTCTCGTTCCTCTTGAGGCAAGTCTTGAGTACAAGCCTCCGTCCAGTCGGTCTTTAAGGGTCCATTCTCGTAAATGAGTGCATGATTGTGACAACTCGTTCCCGGAAAGTCGTCTCCGGTAACGGGACTGCCATCCTGAGCATCCCAAAAGATATCATAGAGACGACTCTTGAAGTCATCCTGAAGTACCGGCAGGAACATGCCAGCGGTACGGCGTGTTGGATTGACGCTGTCCGTCTGATCGGTCGCCGCAGCAATGACTCCCCCCAAACTATAAAAGACGGTTGCGGCGGGATTGGCTGCGTTGGTCAAGGAATATTCCACCAAAACTTCCAATACCAATGCCAAGTCATCCGGATCGGCCAAATGAACCAATGGAATGTGTACTCCAAAGGTATCTGTGTAGCCAGGAAATCCAGGAAAGGTTGGAATCACACCGGATTTGGGGTTGTCATCAATGCGTCCTTGAGGGACATTGGGAATGGATCCATCGGAAACGCGAAAGTCGGCAAAGGTGGGTACCTCCAGGGCCACAGAGAAGAGACCCGGCATGGCGGCAATTGTTTCTCCGTCAAATCCTGCCGTGGACAGTGCAGTGACATGGTCGGTACTCGAAATAAACACGCCCCAGGATTCTACAATGACAGCGCCAGATCCGTTGTAACAGTACATTCGACCGCCGGCAACAGGATTGAGTGTCACGGTGGTGGCGGAATGACATCCATTGCTGATAGCATCGGTAGTATTCAATGTCGATGGTTGGTACAAGAATTGAAGCAGGAATTGAATGTACAAGCTAAAGATAGCAATGGATTGTTCAAAAGTCCAAGCATTCCACGGCTCCTCTCCTGGAAGAATGCCTGTTGCGGCTGCACCCAGAGCTAGGACTTCAAAGGTTCCTGGGTACTCGTGCAATTGATAGTAGACAGAGGTCGTAATGCCAAAGGTACCCCCGCCTCCTCCTCGGACGGCAAACCATAAATCGTCAAAATTAATATCTTCGTCCTCCATACTGCAGGGTTGCCAGTCCCAATTGGCTTCTTCAGTATCTAACGCATTGGCATTGCAATATCCCGTCACGGCAGTTGTTTTGGGAATGACAAATCCCTCGACGTTTTCCCATGCACTTGGACCAAATCGAACATGTGTGCCACTGGGCAAGACCATTTCGATATGAAGGACCTGATCGACACCCAGTCCAAACAATCGCATCCCCGTCGTTCCAGAAAGTCCGCCACTGTTCAACCAACCACCAGCCGCCGACACGGTGCCAGCGGCTGCACCGACCAAATGATATTGTTGAGTAGTGTTGGGTAAGCGATTCCAATCAAAGCTCACGGATCGATAGGCATGATCAAACAGTTCTCCACCTCCGACACGGAGAAAGGCATTTTTGCCTCGTGCCTTGGCCACCCCACAAGCCATTTCCGTAGCAGTATCATTCATATTCAACATGTCACGGTGACACTCGGTCACTAACAATTCTTGCGAGTAAATGGGATAATTGGGAGACATTTTGATCAAGAGCGTGCCCCGTCCCGTACTGGCACCGTAATAGGAATGTCCCGAGGTTTTGACCGTGACACCAATGTCGTGGGCCTTGCAAAATTGAACCGCGTGAACAATATCCGAGGCCGTGGCCGGTTGCAAGACGTAAGCGGGCAAATTCAATCGTTCTTCCACGACTTGGTCCAGTCCAGGCACTAAAAAATTGGGATGTCCGGCATAGAGCTTGTCAAAGTTAGGAGGTGCCAAACAGTGCTGATAGGCACATGCGGCGTGGTCCATGCAAAGCCCCGATTCTTGATATAACAGCTGATAATTGCTGAGTTGAAAGCCGGGATTTTCCGTTGCATTTTCATTCACAAAAACATCCCAGCATTCTTCTTTCCAAACTTCCGTCTCGGCGGTCGTTAACAAATCCCGACTGCTCAAGACATTGGCAAGGTCGTCCCAAGGGACATTGGAGGCGGCTGCTTTGGGAAGGGAAGAAGAGGCATTGGCAGTCTTCAAGTTGAAAAGAAGAACAGAGACCAAAGGGAGAGAATATCCAAGGAACCTCATCGAAGTTGATACCATGTTTCTTGTCTTCTTGTCTTTTGCTGGTGATGGGTTAGTTGCAAATGGTCTGCAATTGTGGAGTAAAGAAGCTATTAAAATAGTTTATCTTTCGTATTGTAGTAAAGCAACATGATGATGCCAAGAAGTTGTACATGCACATGTCGAGACCTTGGCCGTAAGTCTCGGACCGGAGTATTCGCTTGAGTCGGGAGGGTGCTGTAAATGCCAACGCTTGTGCCAATGACGAAGCGAGCGACGCAGTGTCCTTTGACCTCCTTGTGTGCTGGGTTGCATCAAAGACCCCCTTGAATCTGAAGGTTCTACCCCCTCTGTTGCCCCCAATTGGTCTAGGTAAGTAAGAAACAGGATTTTTGACAGCACTGGTGCTATCAACTAGCAAGTGAACATGTGGTTTAATTGCTTGGGTGGAGGCCCCAGCCAGGGCTTGGAGCCACTGTGCGGCCAAAAATCGGTTCAACCGATTTTCCGAACGCCCAAGAGAATCGTTTCAAGCAATTTTCGGATTGCGTGAATGCCTTGATGGGATTCTGAGTTGAGGAGGCCCCAGGTAGGGCTTGGAGCCACTGTGCAGCCAAAAATCTGTTCAGCAAATTTTCGGAAGGTCCAAGAATCGGTTCAAGCGATTTTGGATTCAGTGTGAACATCTTGGAGGGATTCAGAGTGGCCGAGGCCCAAGCCGGGGCTTGGAGTCACGGTGAGGCCAGAAATTGGTTCAACCAATTTTTGGAAGGTCCAAGAATTGGTTCAAGCAA
>ENA-ORBV01014670-ORBV01014670.1-microbial-mat-metagenome-genome-assembly--contig:-NODE-14670-length-11667-cov-6.425367_pt1 | contig 11667 bp, 16 predicted proteins | sample MGYA00237777_ERZ505514 | MGnify/ENA primary metagenome ERZ505514 (study PRJEB26160, sample SAMN06269048) | microbial mat metagenome | isolation source: Oligotrophic lake microbial mat | place... | reverse complement strand
GGTGACAACAGCGGCTCTAACAAGAATGGTAAGAGCCACAACAAGTCCTGGAAGAACAAAGTCAAGGATGAGACTGATGACTCGAAGAAAGAGTTGGCCGCTTTAGTTAAAAAGGCGATGCAGTTGATTAAGCAGCAAGAGCTTAATGCTATCGAGCTGACTAGGAAAGTCAAGCCCGCAAAGAACTGAAGCACAAAGTCAAGTGGCCTAGCGCTGAAGATTTGAAAGAAGAGCAAATGCCCCCGATCACGGTGTGACCTACCGTGAATCTAAAGGGACCAACTGTCATGGCTACGAAATAACTATTGCGACTGTGTGTGCACATGTGTGTTATGAAGATGGTGTGCTAAGCGTCGATAGTGCTGCTGGAGTCAACAAGATGAGATGGAGTTGAAGAGCGTGATGCTGTGGATGCGAATCCCAGCGTGGTTTGTGTAGAGTTCCTACTGATGTGGTCTGTCATCCATCCGTTTTCGAACCTCTTTTCCCTGCAACAACAAGATAACAAGAGACAATTAACTTGAATGACTGCTTCCCTCGGGCCTCTCCCTCTGTTCCCTGCATGTCAATCCCCCCCTTCTCTCTGGCTGCCCTCGGATGACGCTATGTCTGTGTATTCGTATTGGTAAATCTCCATCCGTGAGGCTCCCCCCATGCTTGTGATGGCCAAGGCATCCACTGACGAGTGGATTTGTTGGATCACAAGGACTGTGACACCCCTCTGGGTGTCGCGATTGACATTGCTTGGAGTGAGAGTGAGTTGGCTCTGAGGAAAAGCAGGACAAAGATTAAAGTCACGAGGGCTCTTGTGGGAGCATCGAATTGAGGGTCAAATGGATGTTTTCTCCACTTCCTACAACATAATCGGCACGTCCGTGCCCTACAACACACTGAAGCGGAGAGATAACGAGGGGTGTAGCTCCCCCCTCATGTTGATGCACTTTGGAGGTCTGTGAGGTCTATGGAGACCATTCGGAGTCCCTTAGCATAGATGTAATAGTTATTTTAGTAGCATTCCTTGGTGGGAGCCCTTGAAACAATGCAGGAAAACCCTCATTGTTGGTTGACCCCAACTGTCTCTTAATTGAACAGTTGTCAGGCTCTGACATCCAAAATGGATGTACATGGCAGAGAAGGGAGGAGGATGAAGCAACAGCATCAGCCGTCCCCTTTGCTACACACCGGCAGGAGATTAACAAACAAACAATGCTTTCTGTGGTAGCCGCAGGGTGATAGCTATCACGGCAGAAACAATCACTAAACGGACGAGTCATGGTGGATACGTTTCTTGTCAGCTTGTGTCATTTTCACAAATTTTCTACATGCATTTGTCACAGGGTTTTTGAAAATCCTGTGATGATTTTGTCACAGGATTCTGGAATCCTGTGATAAATGATTCAACTGACACCGTGGAGGGCGCGCGCGAAAAAAACGTGGACGGGCGTGCAAAATTTTTATTATTTAGAGTCAACCGACATGCACGACTAAAAGATGATTCACGACTAAAAATTTACGCACGACTGGGAACGTTCCAGATAATCTCACTGTCTGCAGTGGTGATGCCAAGGATGCGTTTGCACATTCTCCTGGTCCTTCAATGCCTACATTCATGAAGTTGGATGATGCATTTTGTGATTGGTATCTAGAACGGATGGGAGTGCTGCTGGACAAGGATCTTGTCTTGCCAGTTTTGTGTGCTTTGCAAGGACATCCAGAAGCGGCGCGGTTGTGGGAAGAACACATCAGTGCCACACTGCAGGAAGTGAGGTTTTGCAGTGCTACACATGAGAAGAACATCCACATGGGTAAATTCTGTGGCAAGAAGGTGATGTTGGTGTGCCAAGTGGATGATTTTGCGCTCGGGTGTTGCCAGGAATCTACAGCTCAAAGTGTCCATGCGGAGATCGGGGCCAAGCTTGCGCTTCACAATGAGGCAGAAGCTCCTTTTGAGCACCTAGGTCTGGTCGACTCTTTCGGTGGTTACGATGTGCTGCAAACTTGTGACTGTGTCAAGTTGTCGGCCGAATCCTAAATTCAACGCTTACTGAAGGCACATGGATGGGACAACCCCTCACCACAAGAATCGTCGAACAAGCCAAAACCTCCCTTGCACGAAAGCAATGTTGCCAATTTATTCAATCTGGCAGCAGGTCCAGTTGAGAATGCTCCCGAACACAAAGCTCTCAAAGCCAAACAAGGTTTTGGCTACATAAGTGTCCTAGGCAAGATTCTCTTTGCCTATGCACTTCGCCGACCTGCCATCGGATATGCAGCAACCACCTTGGCTAAGTTCTCTGATGCGCCCAATGCCCTACACCATGAGTCTCTCAAGAATCTGGCTATCTATCTGCATCAGACTCAGAATTGGGGAATTGTGCATTGGCGTTCGGAACCTGTTGATTTGCTCCCTGAAGTGCCCTGCGAGCCTATAAAGTTCGATGACTCTCTTTCAGTCATTCCTTCACCAATGCACCTTCGACAATTGATCACTCACGTCGATGCAGTACAGGCCAACGAATTGCGTCAGCATCGTTCTACGACTGGCTACGGGTGTTGCCTAGCTGGTGGAGTGGTGGCTTGTTGGTCTCGCACACAATCTGTCTGTGCACAGAGTTCCAAAGAAGTCGAACTTATCGCTGCCGATGCCGCCACAAAAGTCACCAAATATCTGCGTTTCATTCTTCACAAATTAGGACACACTCAAACTGAGCCTACTCCTATCTACGAAGTAAACAACTCCACGATCAAGATCGTCAATCACAATCATCCTACTGATCACTCTCGTCATGTCAAAATCAGATATTTTGCACTGCAACATTGGCGACTTGTGAAGGTCTTCCTGGAGTCGTGAATCCAGCAGACATGCTCACCAAAGCTTTGGGTTGAGTTCTCCACCATCGGCACAAAGCCATCTTATGGGCCATTGTGGCAATCCTTGCAAGCAATATGTCTTGGCTCTGCTTCCAGCCTCCCTCTCTGCCAAGACATTGTATTTGATTTTTATTGAATTTTCTTTGACAATTTATATTGTTTGAATTTTTTGGCTGGCCCTTTCTTTCCAGCTGTGATACGCTATGTGATTTCACATCAGGGGAGGGTGTCAGCAGACCATTTGTGCGACCTACAGTTGGGACTCATGCACGTTTCATCTCGAACGGCTATCTACGGATGAAGCACGGTCAAGGACGATGCAACGACATTGAGATGATCTCACGAGGATTGCTCAACAAGAGCTCACTCTTTCGATACATCACACTGCATGTAGTCTGATTAGATTGGTCTTTGTTACATCACACCTCGTGCACTGCTTGACCATGACCAGCCTAGATTTGTAGTCTGACAACAGACATACAGACATACATACAGATGACACTTGCACAAACACTACACTTGAAGTTGAGTGCAATGTTCAAAAACAACCCTGGCAGGGAGTTGCACACGGAGAGTGAGGATCGAGCATTAAAATGCCCCTGATGTGCAAGCAGGAGATCTGAACAAGGGGTGCAGCCCCTGCTAGGCTCTCATGGTAGTGACCTCATATTTGCAGTGTGTGCAGAGCATGTGCATCTTAAAAAGCAGTTGTGCCCTTTCCATTTTGCTTCCATTAGGGATTCAATGAAATAAACGTCTACAGTTAAGCATTCGAATCGTTTCACTCACATTTTGTTGCATCACACACAAACGCTATACAGTGGAACATTCCAGTGATGAGCCCATTTAAGGTTCTTGGTTTGTCCAACACTGTTGCTTTGTCCAACAATGTTGAATGAGTTGTTTTCTGTGTGCTTATTGTTGTTGACCACATGAATCTATCTGTCATCCCAGAGGGCATTTTTTGTTGTGGCGAGCACCATCATTATGCATAGCAACAAGGTCTCTTGTCCACCTCCGCTGCAGAAAATGCACTGTCTCTGTACCACTTGTAAGAGTGAGGTAACTGTTAGAAACACTTTAGCAAAAAATGCTAACATCAGAGCATCATCAAAGCTAATGCCCAAATTTGGAACCCAAATGGTCAAATTTTGCCTCATGAAACATTGTATAGCTGTTGTTGTTGGCAGGGGCAGTCACACTCATCTTTTCTCAAAAGAAGAAAACATCAGCAGAAGATTAAACATTGTCAAGATGATACATGGTGAAAGACAGGCAGTGGCAACAACATAAAAACAGACTGGCTATGGACAAGAAAGTGTTAGATCCAGCTGGTGCACTCTCACTTGCCTTGCCCGTGTTTGAACTACACCTTAAGTGTTGGAGGGAGAGATCTACTGGCTTTGCTGTGGTAATCAGTTTACTAACAAAACATGACTGTTAGCTGCTACTGTGCTACTGGTGTCATGGATCTTTCTGGAGTCTTCTATGTTGCTGATTCAGATGTTCTTCAAGATACCTTTCTATGTGTGTGGCTTTTCAACATTAAGCAGCACATCAAAGTTGACAAAACATTTGCTGTTGGAAGAATGATGATGCTCATGATCCTTACCACATGTTGTCTTTCTGTAGCAACTGCATTAGTTGACACAAAAGAGAGGATCAAGCAACAGCACCAAGTCCTTTTGACAGTTGTGCAGCAAGTGCATGGTGAATTCCATGCAAATCAAAACAAACAAAGGGCCAAAGACGGAAATAGAAATCACAAAAGCAGGAGGCACATGGCATTGCATGATCACAAGAGTGAGGGAATGACAATGTGTCCAACAAGATTATCTTGGTCAAGAACCAACATTCCTGCTAAACAGCAAAGAGTGGCTGGTTTGTAGTAAATTATTGGAATTGTTTCTAAGGCTAGTGCTCTGGAAATCAATAGAAAAAAAATTCTTTTTGTTGGTCCTTACAGTGCTTCCAGTTAGACATCAGCTAGGCAAACATTGCACCTAGTAAAATCTGTGGTAACTTCATGTCTTGGGCTGGCTCTTTTGTCATTGATTGACTCATCAGTGCGGGGGGTGGTCTGCTTTACATACCTATAGAAATGTGGTCTGTATCTACAGGCACCGTAGATTTCATTGTTAGAGTTGATAAGAAGTTCTGGGTTGGATCTGGATTGTTTAAGAATTGCAATTCTCTCTTTAGCACACAGGGTGCAGTTTTTACTGACAAAGAGTTTGAAGAGGCATTCCAACTTGCTAAGGGCAAAGTGGAGCAGCTCATGCAAGTGTGATGTCAATGCAAACCAAAAACTTTCGGACCAGGACCTGATGTTGCAGGCAAGCCTGGGATCCAAGCTAAAGTAAAGGTGTTTAACATCCTGAAGTCTGTTGTATGTGGGTGGTACTCTGGTGTTGCCTTCAGAGATTATCATCAAATGGGTAAGAAGAGAACAAATTGATTGGGATGATGACACCTTCCAGAACATAGAATGGGAAGCTCATGGAAGGGCTGCCAACAGGCACCACAAGCTAAGAGCTACCCTAAATATGCATCTGGGTAATTTTCTGCCTGCTAGAAAGGTGGTGTCCAGATATGACAAAGTCAAGCACCATTCAGACTGCCTGGTTTGCAATGCAGGCACAGAGATTTGTGCCCATGTGTACCATGTCCTAACAGAAGTGAAAGGTAGAGGAAGTTTATAGTGGCTCTGTGCAAGACAATAGATTATGCAGAGTTAGGCCAGATGGAAATGATGTTGGTCAGTGCTTTGACTGGGTGACACCCTAGGTTGCCTCAAGAGTTGAGAAATACTGTGGACACACAAGAGGTTGTCGGGTTGAACCACTTGCTCAAAGGAAGGATCTCAAAGCAGTGGAGCACATTCAAGCCAATGCAAAAGTGGCAGACACATGGGAAGGATGTCTGACAGTCCCCGGAGGAGCAATGTCACCAAAACAATCATTCTGGTACCTCGTCAATTACCATTGGACATTAACAACATGGGCACATAGAAGACAAGTTGAAATGTCAGCCAATCTGACCATGTTAAAACATTCAAGGCAACACCCACTTTCTGAAAAGACACAACACTGACCACGTGGAGAAAACCCTTGACATCCGCAATGCTCCAGGTAGATCTACAGAAGGCCGGTGCAAAGCCAAATCCAGCCAACCAGCACCAACAGGACGATTTCCTTATTTTCAATCCAAGATTGATGAAAACATCCAGACAGATTGTTCATCAAGAAATGCAGCTCATGGCAACATCTGGATGGCCCATCAATGACAACAACTGCTGTGATGACAACATTGTGACATCCCAATTCACAACCATGAGATCAATTCTCTCCCGGTAGTTGATGCCTGTGCCAAGATAACCACTTACCACTCAACAAGGTGATGTAATTGACACATTCTGCCAGTGTGTCTACCATGGAAAGGGGAGAAGCACAAACTCCTCAGGCCAAATTGAATGGTGCATGTGTGATTGAGTAAAGGACAGGTCCCTCACAGTTGGAGGTTCACAGAACATCAGGACACTAGACGGCTTTGTCATTCCCATCAACATCATCAGTGGATTCCCCTGCATGTGAATGGCTCCTAACACCCAGAAGGAACACAATGAACTACCGCATGTGATCTTCACAAATTCAGCAGAATGGGAACCAAGGTGCTTGATTGTGCTATCTCTGGTAACCCACACTGGTGTGGCATTGCCAAGGACGACACAGAAGAAGATTGCCTTAGCAAATCTTCATTCGATGCTCAAGGAAACTATCATTACAAGTACCCCAACTTTAGCCAAAGTCCAAGAAGTCAGCAAATGACTCGGTTGCTGCAGCTACACCCAATTTGTCAACCGATGTGGATGATGACTTGTCTGTTGAGTCAGAAGACAAAAACCTACATGTGTTGGATCAACCTTACAGAGTCCAATGGGAGACCCCTCAATTTTTGTGAAGCTTCCACCTTGCGTCCGAACACAATCAAGTGTGCATCTCATATGAACATGACATGTGTGAACCAGACAAAAGACTTGACTCTACAGGCGATGCTCCTAAGGTCATTGAGACTAACAAAAAAGCCATTGTAGTGAAGAAGAAGCATGTTGATTACTCCAAGTACCAAGATCACATGGAGTGCCAGTGGAGAAGATCAAAGTTCCGAGCTGCTTCTCAGTGCGCTATGGATGCCATGGCCAGAAACAAGACCCTTCCATATGATCAAGTCCCCCGGCCTGCAAACAACGTCAATGGATGCAATGAAGCCATAGCGTCTGATGCTGTCAAGGCTCAAGCACCTGCTGTTGATGATTGCAGTAATGTGGCACGACTGTATGTTTATTGGTAGAAGTCCACTTGTGTCCAACACTTGTGGCATGAAATCTGAAGCCACTTTCATCAATGCTCTTCAGAGAAGCTACAGCATGGTTAAACTCATTCAGATTTCACAAGATCTGAAATCTCTGACCATGTTCAGGACATGCTGTGCAACTTGATCATTGACAAATGGCACAATGAAGCTGGATACTAACACCAGAACTTTGCTAAACACAGCTTGGAGACACATGAGGCGCAATGCCGAGTGGCCCATGAACAGACAAGGATGCCCACCTGAAGCATGCTTGCTGGCTCTCCAATGCACCTGAAACACCATGAATTGCACTGCTGAGAAGTCCCTAGGAAACAGTCCTCCTCCAGGATACAGGAAGGGCACACCATTGATATCAGCATCCTGTTGTTCTTCATCTTCTAGGACATTCGATGCATCTCTCGTGTGGACAATGATGAACACCATGAGTGACCAAATTGGAAGCAAAGGTGGTGGATTTGTTCATCGACGAATGGTCAAATTTGCCTGGAACATTGGGCATGCTCTCACATTCAAGGTGCTCACCAATGAAATGTAGAAGATCATCTGTTGCCTGTTGGTCTTGCCTATGATCAGCCTCACTGCAGCTAAGGAGAATAAGCTCAAAGAAGCACAAGGCATAAAGCCCCACAAGGAATGGACTTCACATTCTCCCAAAATGATTTTGATGACCCCAATGCTTGACTACCAACTCTCAAAGCATTCAATTGCCCATTTGTTGCCCCTGAAGAGCAAGAAGACACACAAGCAGGCACTGTTGCTGACAAAGATAGGGGAGCTATCGATCCTTAAGAAAGCCAGGATAGCTTCTGCCCTCCAAGACCATAACATTGCAGGGGAGCCTACTGACTAGTCTCCTACAACTGTTCTAGATAGAGGTGTAGAGCCAGACTCAGAACAGCTGCTGGCCCAAACATGGTGAAACATGCAGTCATTACCAAGGCATTAAGGAAGGTCAGGAATGGAACCTGATGCAATGGTGTCATGTGTGCTTGACCCTACCTGTCCAACACAGAACTTCCTGATAAACCTAGTTGGGAAATTCTACATGATGATAGTTATATCACTGTGATGATGGTGATGCTGAGTTTATCAATGAAGATGATTTGCTACATTGCACTTGCAAGATCCTTGACACACCAACCACACCCACTGTGAATCCATCTTTACCAAGTTGCCCCGTCCGGCAACAACAACGCCAGTAGTGCCTCAATCCAAAACTACATCTTCATCAGAGAAGCATACGCCTCATGTGGAGACAACATCAGAAGATGGTGATGAATGCACTTTGGCAATGGGCAGCACACCCCTGCATGAAAGACCCGAGGTGCTGTTTCCCAACAAAGATGAGGACTTACCACCTCATCTCTGAACTGAACGCCATTGCAGGGCACCCAACCCGGATCATACTCAAAGAGATTTTTCTGGAGACTTCCTGGATGCCCTTGACCCAGTTGATCTTTCTCCAGAGCAGTTAGTTGATCACACCATCCTCATGCCAACAGAGGATGATGGTGCTAGCTATCACACCAAGATTGTCAAGATGATTGATGATCCCCTCACTGAGAATGATTTTGAACTTCAGCCAGAGCGAATCAAGTTTAAGTGCCTCATCAACAATCAACATGAAGAGATTGTTGCCTACAATGACATCATTGACTACATTGAAGCCGACCAAACCGGTGATAAAATTTGGAAATTCCCATGTGTTCTTGACCACAAGCACGTCAAGCCCAGCAACAAGAAGGAGCATGTGAACAAGGCAGGCGAAACCGCATGGCAGCCCCTCCACCACAGAGAAATGGCTGGTATGCATGACTGCAATTCCATTACCATTGCTATATACGCATGCAAGAATGGCTTACTTAACACAAAGGGATGGGTGTTACCTGGTCTACCCATGCTTGCTAAGACCCAACAATGCATCATTTGCCACACCAAGCAAGTCAAACTTCAGTCTTTCCACACTAAACCCATCTAAATGTATTTGCATTACCAAGAAACCATGCTCAGACCATGCTGTTTCATTGCCTATTGTTAGCTACACAATGCATGAGCCACCTCTCATGATTCAGGTGGTCTACTATTCATTCCTCCGTGTTACAGATAAAATGCGACCTCTGCACATAGCAATGAAGCTGTGTCCGGTTTCCTTGTTGCGATACAACTGCTCTGGCTGGTGCGCATGCATGAACGGATGCGAATGAAAGCCAAGACAAAGCTGCACGCTCTTTGATTTGGCGGCTATTCACGACGAAGGATTTCCAGAATCTTCACTACCACTGTTGGATATTGGAATTTGTGTGTCATTGTTATCCCCTCCAACAAGAACAGGAATGCCGTCATTCCTTATCTCAATATGAGTCCCAGTAAGATGCACTTCTTGCACAATTGGTGGATTGCTTTCATTTTTACATTCCATAGCTGACATACCATCTTTTGTCTGTTTAACAGATGAAAGCTCAGCTGGCGCTGCGATGGCCACGAGTGGGTCAATTGGCCCTTCGATGGCCACAGCCGATTCCCTAATACTCCCATCCAGCAAAGCAGTATCACATTGGGAATCGTGTGGCTGATCCTTTTGTGCCTTTGTAGCTAAGATGGCATTCCAAACCAGATCAACGCAGTTGACCCATAGAATGCGATGCCTGGCAGGTATTATTGAGTATGTGATACAGTGGACTGTTTTGACGAAACAAGCAGCACACTCATTTGAGGGAACCTCTATTTTGCCGAAACTGCACAAGCTGCAAACCACGAATGTCCACAAACATACCTAAAGGCCAGAACTTCCAAGCCGTAAGGACAATTGGACCTATTTTGTCCCGCACAGTTTGTTTGCAAGTGTCAAAATCATCCCCAGAGAGCAAGCCAACAGCACAAATGTAAATGCTACACTTGACTGTCAGGTATATTGTTTGATCCATCAGGATCTTTTCAATTCTATTCATTAGCCCTCCTTCAACGGGTAGAATATGGTCACTGAAGGCATAGTATTGGTGTACAATAGGGCCAAAGCAAAGTCCTAAAAAACCAAAGAAAGGAATCAAGACAGGCATAAAGGTCACCCAAGGAGAAAACAAAAAGATAGTGAGTGTGACCAAGCGCTACAATCGTGCACGGTGCCATTCCATGTTTCTACGTACCAATAAATCCATTCCTCAGTGTCCTCGAGACGTCAAAGTCGAGTGCACCCTTCTTCGCGAATGTTGTTTGACTCAACCAATCCCCAAGGGTATATATTACGACATTTATGAGAGTCTTCGTCATAATCGGTTTTTCCATCAAACTACTTTCATAATTACTCCAATTGTCAAGAGGAATTCGCATGGCGATTTCGCTTTGCGTCCATCCGCGTGTCATTCCAGCATCAATGTTGAGAATCGTGTAGGCCGCCCAACCAAAACAGAGTGTCAAAAACACAGCATTCAAAATCTTCTGGGCCATCTCTCTCATGTCGGTATCAATGGCAGCTGTTTCAAACGATGTTTCTAATCCATCTTCGACGTCACGCCTGTCAACAGATTCCACTTCATCCACAATGGACTGTCTGTTGCTGTCATCCATATCCACTGCTCGCGCTTGCACCGATCTAACGAGAAACCTATCTTTTCTTCTTTGCGGATTGCATTGTCCGAGGCGGAAAGGAGCTTCCACAAGCGCTAGCTGCCTTCTGCTTGCACTACACGTCGCTGGAAATGCTGTTGCTCTGGTAACAAGGAGAGACGAGGACGCGGAAGACCACGAGGACACCAAAGTGATCAAAAAACCAGCAGCCGCTAGAAAAGCAACAAATGTTCTCATTCTCGATAAACTCAAATAGCAGCAATGACCAGTAATAATAATGCAATTATTTGTCGTCTTTTTGCTCAGCAAACTCAAGTAATGCAACTTCCTTTACGGAGTTCGATCCTCTAACTAGGATACAGATGTGCAGTTAGGACCTCCAGAGCTACGTCTTCCCTTGTGCCGAGAGTGGTGGCAAGCAGTTGAAAAGATCGGTCAAGTCGCGACGGTCCGATGTGCTGCAGTACTATCTACTATTTTACTACTAGCTGTAGTAGCTACGTCGTACCAGCAGGTACTAGTAGCTAGTAGCTAGCTAGCGAATTTTTTATTCTGGAGGCAACAAGCTATTTAGCGTCGTACGTACTGTAGTGTACGAAGATAGTCTACTACTCTAGCTAGCTGGCTAGCTAGCTAGCTACTATTAGGTACCAGGTACCTGGCACGTCGTACTGGTTATTATTTGGGACCTCCAGGATGAGTATCTCTAGTAGTAATAGTAGGTAGAATGTACATACGTGTGTTCGTGTAGGCAGTACCAAGGAACCATGATGAACGTCAGGGAAGAACTGAGTAGTATCTCACCTCCGATCTTTAACGGCAATCGCAACGGTTCTCGCGCACTCTCTCGCCGTCTCT
>ENA-ORBV01014669-ORBV01014669.1-microbial-mat-metagenome-genome-assembly--contig:-NODE-14669-length-11667-cov-7.412079_pt1 | contig 11667 bp, 11 predicted proteins | sample MGYA00237777_ERZ505514 | MGnify/ENA primary metagenome ERZ505514 (study PRJEB26160, sample SAMN06269048) | microbial mat metagenome | isolation source: Oligotrophic lake microbial mat | place... | reverse complement strand
ACAGCGCCACCGCCCAGCCCGACACCACCCGCGGCGCCGCCGTCTTCGCGCAAAATTGCGCCCTCTGCCACCGCTTCCAAAGCAACGGCGGCAACCTCGGTCCGAGTCTCGATGGCATCGCCGCCCGCGGCGTCCCCCGCCTCATCGAGGACATCCTCGATCCGAGCCGCAACGTCGACCCCACCTTCCGCCTGACCACGCTCACGCTGAAAAACGGCGAGACCAAATCCGGCCTCAATCTCCGCGCGGAAGGCGACCGCACCCTCCTCCGCGACCCCGCGACCAACGAGGACATCACCGTCGCCACCGCCGACATCAAGGAGACGACACCCTTGTCCATCTCCCCCATGCCCGCCGCCTACGATTCGGTCCTGAGCGAAACCGATTTCTTCGCCCTCATCGGCTACCTCCGCGCCCCGTAAACAAGTCGGCCCGTAGCGATCTAAACGCCACGCGTCATCGGCAATCGGTAGATTTTATTTTTACCTCTCACCTCGGAAGACACGGCTTGGAGTGCCAAGCGCCGCGTTCGCTGATCGAGAGCAAGAAATAAAAGTTCACCGCCACTCAGTGTCCGCACGCTACAAGACACTATTGGATTCAGAGTCTCTGCTTCGACGAGAAATCTAAGCGTATCTTTGCCATCAATAGCTTTTTGTGTGCGAATACCGTGCACACCAACCCACGGAACTCGAAACTGACGTTCTCCGTCCACAACAAGCACTCGATTTTGAAAATCAACACGCTGTGCAACATCCCGTGATTCTTGCCCGGGCTTTTGAAATTGTGGCCAGTCGCGATCAATTAAATCTGCTACAGAGTCAGCGCAGTTCTTGGAAAGCACCGAGATAGGTCTGCGCGACATCGTTCCGTCACGTTCTTCGATCAGAACCTCGACAACTCCGCTATTAACCATTCGCGCTTCTTCCGTCTCTTCAATCTGCACATGGACGTGAGGGCCTTTTGACCAGAAACATTCAACCAGTAGCGGCGGACTACTACCCTTAAAAGGCGTATCATGCTTTTCCATTTCAGCACACCATGGTATCAGCGAATACAATAGAACGTTATGACTGCGCGCTTTTGCGCGGGCGGCAGCTGAGTAACCGCTTGCGGATACTATTGCCCGCTTTCCAACCGGAATCGCGACGTCGCTCAACTTTATCACTAGCTGTTCGACATCCTCGATGTCTAACGGCCGCCTATGCGCTTTCACTTCTATCCCAGCAAGAACATGAAGCGTCCCACCGATTCGGCACTGAACAGTGACGTCGATATCACGCAACGTGCCGGAAGCATGATCCGTTAAAGTCGAACCGAGTTCGACCTCCTCACCTGGTTCGGATGACGCCAGCACCATCATGCCAGCGAGAAGATGAACTTCCGAGGGAGTAAGCATTGATAAAATCGACGCTGTTGAGACCGATCGTTATGTCCAAATATTTCAGCCTTCAGCTCTCTCGAGGAGGCGGTCCAGCCCGACGGGTCCAGCCCGACGGGGGAACGATCCAGAGGGTCAGCCCCCTAACCTGCTTGCCGGGGCCGAAATATTTCGTCTTCGAATCAAACGGACTCCACACCGTCGAACCCTTCTTTTTTGGATTCTTGGCGTCGCGCCACGGAAACGCGCAACCGCCCCACGTCTCCACCGGCAGCCCGAGGTGCTGCTTATACCAGGCGCCCGACTTCGTCGGATTCTTCGCCTTGAAAAAGATTCCGCCCAAGCCCGTTACGCGTGGGTTTTTCATACCGCGAAACAAACCGAAAAAACCACGGAGTGCCGAAGCGTTTGTCACAATCCTGAGGCAAGGTTTGACGGCCGATCATGAGCCTGGAAAAGCCCGCCGAGGCGGAACGCATCTTCGGGTTGGCGGCGGTTCGCACCGGCATCTGTAGGCAGCCCGCTTGCGAGCGCTCGGCGACCGGAGCGCTCGCACGCGAGCTTCCTACCGCCAAACGGCGGATGCACCCGCCGAGGCGCAGCGCCAATGTCCGGGCTCGCGCCGTCCTATGGCTCTGCCTAAAGATTGGCCGCAACAAATAATCCTATGAGCGACACTCCTCCGATTTTGACCTCGGCGCCATCAACCGCAAATCCTCGCCCGCAAAAAAAGGCGAAAGGCTTCTTTCCTCCCCGCGTGGTCAAGATGGTGGCATTTTACATCATCTCGTTCTGCATCGTCGCCAGCGTGGTCGCCTGCGTCTTGGCCATTTGGGATTTCACCAAGAAAGACTCTCTCTGGCGGCTCGTCGCATCCTTCCTCGTGGTCGGGGGAGGCACCGCCTTGTTCGCCGCCGTCAACGGGATTTTCGGCGAAGATGAAAAAGGCTGACCTCTGCGGTGGCCGGCCCGCTCTCGGCTGAAATTAAGCGAATTCACGGCCGCTCGACGACAAACCGCGAGCGTCGGCGCCCGACCCGCTGAGCTGGCGATGGCGGCAAGAAACGCAGGTCAAGACCCCAATGCGGCGGACCTGGCGGCCGGATAAGGCAGGACATGAAATCCCGCCTGTTTCGCCCTTGCCTTTGTTTATTGGCCACCCTTCTCGCGTTTGCTTCGTCGGGCTGCCAAACGTCCAAGGGTTTCGGAAAAGATGTCGAAAAACTGGGCGAGAATATCCAAGAAAAAGCCAAGTGATCGCGCCGACCGAGCGGCACTCAGGAAAAGGGCTGCGATAGGACTGTTCGCAGGCACCCCGCTTATCCCGTCACGGAGAGAAAAATGTCAGGGGTCTAGATTGCGTGTCGGAATCGCCCGGAAAACATTGCCCCCACCCATCACCGGCTCGCCGCGAACAGCCGGTCCAGCACCTCGGCGTTGCGCAACGTCTCCGCAAGTCCGAACTGCGGCGCGCGGTTTTCCAGAATCGCCGCCGCAAAATCCTCCACCTCGGCGCGGTAGCGGTCGCTCTCCGTCACCGCGATCCGGGTGCGCTCCTCGCCTCGCGTGAGCGTCAACGCGCCCGGCGGATCGAAAAACGTGTCGGGAATCTCCAGCACGCCCCCGGTCCCGACGATCTCCGCGCCGATCCGCTTGTGCGCGTTGAACCCGCAATGCAGCGACGCCACCAAGCCCGACGGATACCTGAGCAGCGCCGAAAACAGCAGATCGACTCCGCCCTCACGCACGCACTGCACCGCCACCGACTCCGGCCGCACCGCGCCCGGCGCCGCGTGCGCCACCGTGTCCGCCACGAGCCCGGCGAAGTTCACCGGATAGCAGCCCACATCGTAGAGCGCGCCGCCGCCGAGCACGGATTGCAGTTTGATCGACGCCGGATTCGCGAGGAGAAAACGGAAGCTCGCCTGCAAGAACTTCACCTCGCCCAGCACGCCGCTCCGCAGCGTCTCAACGACCTTCCGCGTGCGGTCGGTGTAGCGATACATGAACGCCTCCATCAGCTTCACGCCGTGCTTATCCGCCGCGGCGATCATCCGCCGGCACTCCGCCGCATCGAGCGCCAGCGGTTTTTCGCACAGCACGTGCTTGCCCTGCTCCATCGCCCGGATCGTCCACTCGGCGTGCAGCGAATTTGGCAACGGAACATAGACCGCATCGACCGCCGGATCGCGCAGCAACTCCTCGTAGCCCGCGTAGGTCCGGTGCCCGCCGGTGAAGCGCACCGCGCTCTCCGCCAGCTTCGCCGGATCACGCGACGCCAGCGCCACGAACTCGGAATTCCCCGATCGCAAGATCGCCGGAATCACCGATTCACGCGCGATCTTCGCATAGCCCAAGACGCCCCACCGGATTTTTTTTGCGGATGCCGCCATCCGCGAAAAATGGCGGCTCGCCGCGCCGGGGCAATCCGCGTTCACGCCGCTTCCGCTCCTCTTGCCGTGGTTCGCGGTTGCGTCACCGTCCGCCGCTTCAACGCTCCACCGATGCCGATACGCCGCTGCCTCTCCCTCTCCTCGCTTTTCGGCGCAGTCGTCGCGTTGGCCGCCCCGTTCGCGCTCCGGGACCAGGCCCCGACGCCGGCACCGCCTCCGCAGCCGGTCCGCATTTCCGTCACGCTCCCGGCGTCCGCCCGCGCGCCCGACGGCGAGAGCCCGGCCGCTTGGAATTACGATTGAAGCCGGAAATCGCATGAGCCGACCGACCTGCTACCGCTGTTTTTGGCCCCGGGCACTGTGCTGGTGCGCGTCCATCACGCCGATGCCCACGCGCACGAGGTTCGTGTTCCTCATGCACCCCAAGGAATACAAATACGAAAAAGCGGGCACCGGCCGTCTCACCCACCTCTGCCTCTCGGACAGCGAAATCCACATGGGCCTCGGCTTTGACCGGCATGCGACGGTGCAGGAACTCATCGCCGATCCCGCGAACTTCCCCGTGCTCGTTTATCCCGGCCCGACCGCGCGCAACCTCTCCACCGGCGACCTCGCCCCCGCCGAACTCGGCGGCCGCCGCCTCGTCGTCTTCCTCCTCGACGGCACGTGGAGCGGCGCGCGGAAAATGCTCCGCCTTAGCCCGTCTCTCCAACACCTGCCACGCGTGATGTTCACGCCGACCGCGCTCAGCCGCTTCGTCATCAAGCAACAGCCTCAGGCCGGCTGCCTCTCCACGCTCGAGACCGCCCACGAACTCCTCCTCGCGCTTGCCCGCTCCGGCCTCGATACCTATCCGCTGCCCGCGCAACTCCTCGATCTCTTCGCGCGCATGCAGGCCTTCCAGATCAAGTGCGCCAACGATCCCGCACTGGCCGGATACCGGCGTCGCCATCCCTACCTCTCGCCCTCCGAGCGCATTCTGCCCAAGGGCCGTCGCCGACGTTACCTGCCAAAAATCGCCGGCGCACCCGAGTCGGAGAAATGCAGTCGAGAGCTGAGAGTCGAGAGCTGAGAGTAAAACCAAGCGGGGAGTCCGTTTGCGATGGATCAGCAGGTCCGCCATGCCTCTGAGGATTGTGCTCTCGGCTCTGGACTCTCAACTGCAGCCTTCCGCCCGAGTCGGCGTCTTCGGCGCCCCAGCCGGCCGTCGGTTCGGCGGCCGCCCGGTCCTGGCCAACTTTGACTTGGCGCAGCCGGCCCAGCGGCGATGCTCAACTCATGTTGGTCCGTAGTCTGAAATCATCCTTGTTCTTGGTTGTTGCGGCGACCTTCTGCCTTCCGCTGGCCTATGCGCTCTACACCGGGCACGCGTGGGAGGACTACTACATCACGCTGCGGTCCAGCCGAAACCTCGTCGAGGGCAACGGTCTCGTTTTCAATCCCGGGGAGCGCGTCCACACCTTCACCTCGCCCCTCGGCGTGCTGGTCCCGGCGTTTTTCACCTGGGTTGTCGGCCCGGCTAACGAGCAGGCTGCACTCTGGCTCTTCCGCGTTTTTAACGCCTCCCTTCTGGCCCTCGCCGCACTCCTAGTCTGGCGGCGGATGGACACACTACAGCTGGGCGGGTTTGCCCGGGTAGTCTTCTTCGGTCTGGCCTTCACCGATTCCAAGCTCGTCGATTTCTCCATCAACGGCATGGAGACGGCGATCCTCGTCACCTTTGCCCTCTGGCTCTGGAGCGAACTCGAGCGCCTGCCGGCGCCGCGCCTCGGGGTGATCGCACTTTGCTGCGCCGGTCTCCAGTGGACCCGACCCGATGCTTTCATTTTGGCCGCGGCGCTTATTTTACCCCATGCCATTTTTCGCCGTCGCCTCGACGGTGCCACGACCGTGCCGTGGCACCCTCTGATCAGGGGTATTTTGCTAGGTATCGTGCTCTACCTTCCTTGGCTGGCTTGGGCTACCTGGTATTACGGCACGCCTGTTCCCCATACGATTCTGGCCAAGGGTCAGGTTACCCCGCCGGTCAGCCTCGAGGCGTTGGCGATGATCCCCTGGCGCACGCTTACCGGCGACTCGCTCCTGCAAGACTTGTTTCTCCCGCCCTACTGGATCTACGGACCGTGGCCCGGGGTGCTCAACACCGTCGCCTACGCGCTCAGCGTCATCGCGGCCTTTGCCTGGCTGTTTCCGGGGCTCACGGCGCCGGCCCGGCGGATTTCCCTCTCCGTTTTTTTCGGGAGCTTCTATCTTTGCGCGATCATTCTCTTCCCGTGGTATTCCCCTCCATGGACCATGCTCGCCGCCCTCGCCCTGAGCTTGTGTGTCGACCGCTCGCTACGTCGGGCAGCCGCTTCGGGCCTGCGGTGGTTGCCCGGCACTATCCGCATCGGCGCCGCCGTCGCCGTCGCGGTGCAATGCGCCGTGCTCACCGCCGTCGCCTGGCAGATGCACCATCAACAGCGAATCATCGAAAACGGCGTGCGCCGGGAAATCGGCCTATGGTTGCGGGACAACGCCAAGCCGGGCGACACCGCGTTCATGGAATGCCTCGGCTACATCGGCTATTTTTCGCAGATGAAGATCTACGACTACCCGGGTCTCAGCTCGCCCGAGGTGGTGGCGGCGATCAAGGGTGGCTCCCGTCGCTTCGCCGAGGTCATTGATCGCCTGCGCCCGACCTGGCTGGTGCTACGGCCTTTCGAGATCGCAGATCCTTCCCGACCCGAAAACGCGGTTTTGCGCGAGTATGTCGTCGTCCGCGAGTGGAACGCCCGGCCGGAGTTGGATGCGATCAAACTCCTTCCCGGCCGCAAGTGGCTGGAACACGACTCGCAATTCTTGGTGCTGCGGCGAAAGTCTTGAGCGGGACGGACAGTGGCCGGGCGCAACCTCACCGCCACTCGTGCCGCGGATAGCGCCTTGAGAGTTCCGCCTTCACCTTCGGATACTGATCCCGCCAAAAATTCGTGAGATCGTCCGTCACCTGGATCGCGCGGTGATTCGGCGCGAGCACCTCGATCTTCACCGGCACGCGACCGTGCCCGATGGTGAACTTCCGTTCCGTCTAACGGGATCGATTCCGGTATTGCCCGAGACCATGGCGTGTATTACTTCCCGATTTATGAACACTATCTCGCTGAAATTGCCTGATCGCCTGCTCGAGCGTTTGGAGTCGGAGTCGCGCGCACGCGGCACCACGAAGTCTTCGCTGGTGCGGGAGTGTCTGGAGAAGTCGCTCGATGCGGGCGCCATCGGCGACAAGGCCACCTGCTACGATTTGGCGCGTGACCTGGCCGGCTCGCTCAAGGGTCTGCCCCGCGACTTGGCGACCAACCCCAAGCACATGGAAGGATTCGGCCGGTGAAAGGCGCGGTGCTGATCGATACCGGGCCGCTGGTTACCTTCCTCGCGGCCGGCGCCGCGCACCATGGGTGGGTCTGCGCTCAGTGGAAGCGCCTGCATCCTCCGTTGCTGACCTGCGAATCGGTCCTGACTGAAGCGGCTTTCCTGCTGAAAGGTGAAGGCGTCGACACCGATCCGCTGTTCGCGTTGCTGGAACGGGGCGTATTGCGGATGGGCCTGGAAATCGAAGACCAACTGCCGGACCTGCGCACCCTGATGCGGCGCTACCGTGATCGCCCGATGTCGCTCGCCGATGCCTGCCTCGTGCGGATGGCCGAACTTCACCCCAACGCGGTCGTCTTCACGCTCGATAACGATTTCCGGATTTATCGCCGCCACGGCAACAGGGTCATTCCCGTGCTGATGCCGGTGACCTCTTGAATACCGCCGGAACCATTCCGCTTTCTGCACAGGAGCGCGCAGAAACCCGGGCCCGATTCAGGCAGCCTGAAGAATCCGCCCGTCCAACCGCACACTAGGAAACGCTGCTCAACGGGTCTCAGTCCGCCTTTGAGGCGAATCCGACGGCCGGTGCATCACGGCGGGAAATGGAAGCCCGTCTCCGGCGGCGTTGATGAGCTGAATTCTCCTCGTCGCTCGCCTTCGCTTTCGCGTCTATTCGCGTCATTCGCGGGCAACCTCTTCGCTTTTCCAAACAAATCACCGCCACTCGTGCCTCGGGTAGCGCCGCGACAGTTCGGCTTTCACTTTCGGATACTGGTCGCGCCAGAAATTCGTGAGGTCGTCCGTCACTTGGATCGCGCGATGGTTTGGCGCGAGCACCTCGATCTTCACCGGCACGCGACCGTGCCCGAGCGTGAACTTTCCCTCGACGCCGTAGAGTTCTTGAATACGCGCGCTCAGCATCGGCGGACCGTCTTTCGTATAGGTAAGCTTCGAGCGCCGGCCGTTGGCCATCGTGAGTTTCTCGGGCAGATAGTCGTCGATCACCGCCAGTTGCTCGGCCGTCAGCCAGTCGCGCAGCACCGGCATCACCGCCTTCTCTTTCACGGCCCGCGCGCTGGTTTCGCCAAAACAAATTTGCTCGATCAGCGTGCCGCGATCCGACTCGGTGAGCGTGTCGACCTCGAGTTCCGGAAACCACTCGGCGAGGCGGTTCACGCGCACGATCCACTGCTCCACGGTTTCGTCCCACGCATCGATTTTGATCCGTCCCGCCAAAACTTCCTTGGTCAGCAGTGCCGCGGCATCCGAGAGCGGGACGTCGTCGCTGTTGCCCTTGGCCTCCAACACGAGATCGCGGAAACGCTTTTCCTTCCGCGCCACCACACGCTTCGCCTGCTCGTCGTAAAGCACGGCCTTGGCCTCGATCAGATCGCCCGGAAACAGCTCCTGCAACCAGGGCTCCTCGACGGCGGTCGCGAGCGAGAGCAACGTATTGACCTCGCCGTCGCCGCGCCCGATCTCGCTGATCTCGGCAAACACCAGCAGCCTGGCCTGCTGGATCGCGCTCTCCCGCACCAGCACGCCGCGCCGGCCGTGCACCAGTTCCACCCGCAGCGTGCCCGCGTCGAGCCGCTTCCCGAGCTGGTCCGAAAAACCCGCGAGCACACATTTCCTCACCGCGATGCCGTCTACGGGCGACTCGCCCACATCGAGGCCCTCCTTCCGCGCGATCTCCAAAAACTGCTCGAACAACGGCCCGACCGCCCGCGCGCCCTGCGCGTGAATGCCGAGCCGCCGGCACGCATCGACGCTGTAGCCGGCCTTGTCGGCGTAACTCCATGCCCGCATAAGCAGGAAAAAATCGCTCTCGTGCTCCTCGCCCAGCAGATCCTCGCGCGCCGCCTCCACGTCTTTCGACGCACCCCGCAGCAGGAAATTCCGCCCCTGCGTGAGCGCCGCCATCAGCGCCACCGGCCGCACGCAGCCGCGCTCCTGCGCCGCGAGCAACATGCGCGCATAACGCGGATGCACCGGAAACCTCAGCATTCGCCGGCCGAGTTCGGTGATCGACCGCTTTTTTCCAGCCAGTGCGCCCAGATCCGCCAGCAGCAATTCCGCGCGCTCCAAGGCCTTTGCCTCGGGCTTTTCCAGCCACGGAAAACCAAACACATCGTCGATGCCGCTGGCCTTGAGCGTCAGCACGACCTCGGAAAGATCGAGCCGCTTCACCTCGGGCAACTCCTGCAACGCCCGGGTGCCGTGCTCCCGCTCCGTCCAGAGCCGCACGCAGATTCCCGGCGCCGTGCGGCCGGCGCGGCCCGCGCGCTGGTCGGCGCTCGCCGCGGAGATTTTTTCGATGAGCAGCGTGTTGATCCCGCGGTGCGGATCGAAGCGCGCCATCCGCGCGAGCCCGCAATCGATCACGGCCGTCACACCGTCGATGGTGAGCGAGGTCTCCGCGACGTTGGTCGAGACGATGATCTTGCGCGCCTGCGTCCGGGCCACCGCGCGGTCCTGCTGATCCGGCGGCAATTCCCCGTGCAGCGGGAAGCTCACGAAATCCCGCAACCCGCGCCCGCCCTGAATCGCCTGCAACGTGCGGTTGATCTCATAAGCGCCCGGCATGAACACGAGCATGTCGCCCTCCGTGAGCCCCGCTACGCGTTCACACTCGCGCGCCGCCACGTCCCACACCGGTTCCAGGTCGAAGTTCGGCGACCGTTGGAGATACTCGATCGCCACCGGAAAGCTCCGCCCCTGCGACACGAGCAACTCGCATGGTGCCAAGTAGGTTTTCAGCACCCCGGTATCGAGCGTCGCCGACATCACGATGATCTTCAGGTCGGGTCGCGTCGTTTGCTGGATCTGCATCGCCCGCGCCAACGAAATATCTCCGTAAAGGTGACGCTCGTGAAACTCGTCGAACACGAGCGCGTTGATGCCGCGCAGCACTGTATCAAACGACATCTGCCGGAGCAAAATCCCCTCGGTCACATACCGCACGCGCGTCTTCGCCGACACCCGTGACTCCAGCCGGATCTGGTAGCCGACAACCTCGCCGAGCGGCGTGCCCACTTCCTCCGCCACGCGCTTCGCCAGCATCCGCGCCGCGAGCCGGCGGGGTTGCAGCACGACGACTTCCCCGCCCTCAAGAAGCCCGTGCTTCAACAGCATCTGCGGAATCTGCGTCGATTTGCCCGAGCCCGTCGGGGCCTGCACGATCAGCCGCCCGCCGCCGCGCAAGGCGGCAACGACGGCGGCTTCGAGTTCGTAGATGGGCAGGTCGGCCGGGCGCATGGCTTGGTCTGAAACGTGCAGAGTTTCGGGAGCCGGGCCCGAGGCAAGGCCGCAGGTGAACAACCCGTGAATGACCTTACCCACATCTTGTTCACCGCTTTGCCGGTGAATCGATTGTGCAGAACAACTGCTTCACATTTCGGCGGAGCCGTCGCAACTTCGCACTCGTTCCTTGATAGAACAGTCGAACGCACGGTAGCCTGAAACGGCCCGCCGCAGCCCGACTGGGATAAGCCCGGGCAACCGGGGAAAGGGCGGTGGCAGCTGGTGCCATCGTCCCCTGCGGTGCGGTTTTCCGCATTTAGCTGGCAGATATCACCAGCTCCTCTGGCCGGGGTCACGCCCGGTCCAGTCAACGTGAATCAGGAGCTGAGCGGTCAGGCGCGAAATAGAAACCGCGTCCGAGCCGAGTCAGGTGTCCGGGTCGTTTCGAACCGGTCACCGACGCAGTTACCCAGAGGGTTACGGCTGCTACTGCGCAGACCAGATCGCCATCGCTGCCCCGGCGGGATTGACCTCCCGCCAAAAGGCCCGGCTCTTCAACGAGCGGGGCGCGCAAAGGGGCAACGGAGGCGCGGAGAGAGCGGACCCGGCAAGGTCCGTCAACCTCCTCCACGGGGCGGCGTGCCAAAACACGTCACCCCGCTGCAAAGCGAACGCAGCCTGAGAGGTAAGAGGTAAGACCCGTAACGCGGGGCCAACGACCGGCCAAAAGCCGGTGCCGTCCCCGCGGTAAGGGTGCCGACATGCACGCCACATTTGCAGGCGAGTCAGCACCACGTCCGGCGCGACGCTTCCGGCAGGAAGCGACCGAACCGGGCGCAGAGACCTCACTCAATAAAGCCCGGCCGGCAACGGCCGGGACGGTCCCGCCATGAGACCGGTATCAGCGCTTGCCGCGCTGAGTGGCGTCGGGGAGCACACAGCCCGCGAAAGCGAGCGCGCCCAATGTTGTGCCAACGGGAAAGAGTGCGTGGCGAGCACCCACACCCAAATTTGGCCCCGGGACCGCAAGGTCCCGGGGCCTTATTTTTTCCGGATTCGCCAAGCGCCGGTCCGCGAGCCCACGTTGTCGCTCGCCACCACAATCTCCATGCGCATCTCCCCAACTTTCTTCGCACTCTTCCTCGCCGCCGCGGTCAACGCCGCCGAGCCTGTCGCTCCGAAACCCCCTGCGGTAACCCCGCCCGCTGCCGTGCCCTACCCGCTCGTTCTCGGCCCTGTCTCTTATACACATCTGACGCTGCCGACGAATAGAGAGGTGTAGATCTCGGTGGTCGCCGT
>ENA-ORBV01014668-ORBV01014668.1-microbial-mat-metagenome-genome-assembly--contig:-NODE-14668-length-11668-cov-4.243896_pt1 | contig 11668 bp, 11 predicted proteins | sample MGYA00237777_ERZ505514 | MGnify/ENA primary metagenome ERZ505514 (study PRJEB26160, sample SAMN06269048) | microbial mat metagenome | isolation source: Oligotrophic lake microbial mat | place... | reverse complement strand
ATGATACGGCGACCACCGAGATCTACACCTCTCTATTCGTCGGCAGCGTCAGATGTGTATAAGAGACAGGCCACGGTGGTGGCACCAGCACGGGTGATGGCGACATCGACACGTTCGTAGAGCGCGGGCATGTCGTGGCAGAAGCCCATGACTTCGGCAGTGATGCCGGCGGCGCGATACTGCTCGTCAACGCGGGCTTGGTCCTTCTCACCAGCGAGATGAACAATGCGCAAGGTGCTCAGATCGCTGAGCGACGACGACGCCTGCACCACCAAGTCGTTGAGCGTGCTCGCCGCCAGACTCCCGCCCGCCACCAACACCGTGAGGTTGGCATCTTGACCACGTTCACGTGGCGCGATCGAGCGCACCGGATTGCCGAGTTGGTTGACGCGTGCTCCTGGCAGACCGTGACGGGCTTCCGGGAATTGGGTGACCACCGCGTTGGCGAAACGCGCGAGCAAGCGGTTGGTGCGACCACTGCGCGCGTTTTGTTCCATCACCAGCAATGGGCGACCAAGTAGCGGCGCGATGAGTCCGGGCAGCAACGCCGCGTATCCACCAAGCGCCACCACTACGCGCGGCGGCGAGCGGTGCAATTCACGCAGGCAACCCCAGGCCTGGAACAGCGACGCAAGGATCCACCGCGGATCGTACGGACGCGGACGCGACAGGCCGAAGGGTAACAGATTGATGCCGGCCTTGGGCACCAGCGTCGCTTCGATGCGCGCCGGATCACCGATCCACCGGAACGTGCGTTCGCCACGGGCACGCAGTGCCTCTGCCACGGCCAAGCCGGGCAGCACATGGCCGCCGGTGCCGCCACCGCAGAAGAGGATGCCGGTGGCTTTAGGCATGTGCCACCTCGTCCGATGTCCGATGTCCGATGTCGGATGTCGGACAACCACCGTTCATCGTGGAGGCAGCAACATTGATGGCCAAAACCATCCACTGTCGATCGCTATCAAGCAGACTGATTTCCACGCCGCGAACATCCGCCGCGAAGGACATCGGACGTCGGACATCGGACATCGGACAATTATTCGACATCAGACGTTCGCTCATGTCGCCCCCCCGGTTTCGCTTTGCCAACGCCACGCCTTGTCGCTGTCAGCACGAACCGCGGCACCGATGCGGTTGTTGCTGGTACGATTAGTCGCACGCACGTTGGCCTGTGCCACCGCGTCGAGCACTCCGATGAGCGCCAAGCACACCACCACGCTTGATCCTCCGTAGCTGATAAATGGTAGCGTCAGGCCTTTGGTCGGCACGGCGCCAACCACCACCAGCATGTTCCAGAACGCCTGCATCCCGAGCACGAAGGTCGCGCCGATGGCGAGCAGACGCAGGTGACGATCCTTGGACTGGGCGGCGATCAGCAGACCGGTGTAGACCAGCAGCAGAAACATCCCGGCGACGCCCAGCGCGCCGATCAGGCCGAGTTCCTCGCAGATCACCGCGTAAATGAAGTCGGTGTGCTTTTCCGGCAGGAACGACAGCTTGGCGGTGCTCTGGCCCAGACCGACACCGAACAGCCCACCGCTGCCGATGGCGATGAAACTCTGACGCAGGTGGTAAGCCGCCGGGCCATCCGAATTCCACGGATCGATGAAGGCGAGCAGACGATCGCGGCGATACGAGACCTGAAAGACCGTGTAGTAAAGCAATGCCGGAGTCGAGAGCACACTGACAATGGCAAGGTACCACCACGGCGCGCCGGCGAAGATGATCATCGCGGCGAGCACCACGCCCATCACCACCACCGAGCCGAGGTCCTTAGTCAAGTAGACCAGGCCGGCGATCAAAGCGAAGCCGATCAGCGGCACCACCACTCCGTACCACGACGAGCGCACCCGCTCGGCCACACGCGAAAGATGCCACGCAGCGGCGATGACGAGGGCGAACTTGGCCAGCTCCGCCGGCTGAAGATTAATCGGTCCCAGATCGATCCAGCGCTTGGCGCCGTTGATCTCACGGCCGATCACATGCACCAAGCAGAGCGAGCCGATGGCACCGACCACCACCAGGGCGACGACCCAACCCTGACGCAGACGTTCGGCACCCATGCCACCGATGATCATCGCGACCACCGCACCCGCAGCCATGGCGATGGCCTGCTTGATGAGGAAGGCGTAGGTGATGCCGCTCTCGGTCCCTGCCGCGACGGTGTTGGTGCCCATGGCGGTGGTTGAGGTGATCATCACCAGACCAAAGCAGCACAACACCACCACCAGAAACCATAGTTGGATACGCAGCCAGCGGGCGGTCATGGGCTCACCTGACCTTCAGACTTGCGAGGGCGACGAGTGCCATCAATGCCGCAACGATCCAGAAACGCAGAACGATCTTCGATTCCGGCCAACCCTTGTATTGGAAGTGGTGATGGATCGGCGCGCACAGGAACACGCGTTTGCCACCACGCAGGCGGTAACTGGCGATCTGGATGGCCACCGATGCCGCTTCGATGACGAAGATGAACCCAACCAACAGGATGAGGAACTCCTGCTTGATGCTCAGCGCGATCAGGCCGAGTGCTCCGCCGAGCGCTTGTGAACCGGTGTCGCCCATGAAGACCTCGGCCGGGGCGCAGTTGTACCACAGGAAGCCCAGGCACGCGCCAACGATGGCGGCGCAGAAAATCGCCACCTCCTGACCGCCGCTGATGTAGAGCACTTTGAGGTAATCGGCCGCGTCGACGCGGCTGGTAAGGTAGGCGATAACCATGAACGCCAACGCCGCGATCAGCATGGTGCCGCCCGCGAGCCCATCCATACCGTCAGTGAAGTTCACGCCGTTGGCACAGGCACTGGTGACGAACACCACCCACAGGATCGACCAGAGGCCGAGGTTGAGTGCGTACTCCACCGGGACGAAGGGGAACGACAGTTGGTGTACGCCCAGACGTACGATGTAGCCCTCACCGCCGAGCGATTTCTTGTACCAGTCCTCGGGGAATCCCGCCGGGCGATCGGCACCGGTCAGCAACTGATTGGCGATGTCCTGGTTGATGAGGTAGAGGCCGAGGCCACAGACCGCCGCAGCACCCAGCTGAATGCCAAGTTTGACAAACAGCGAGGTGCCTTTCGCGCCTTTGAAAATCTTGGTGCGATCGTCGAGGTAACCCACCAGTGCGAACGACAGCAGGCCGAACACCAGCACCCACGTGCGCAGGCTGCCAGGATCACACCACAACACGGTCGCAGCCGTGATGCAGGCAACTAGGCCAAGACCGCCCATGGTCGGCGTGCCTTTTTTCCCTTCGCGCATCGCGTCGACCACCACCGCGCCATCGCCTTTGGCGCCGGACTCGCCGAACTTCTTGTGCTTCAACCAGCGGATCAACCGCGGCATGAACACGATCATCAGCACGAAAGCAGTGAAGGCCGCGCCGACGACTCGGGTCGACACGTAGTCGAACAGACGCAACGGACCCCAGTGCAGGCCCCAGCTCATCAGCAGATCATTCAACAGCGTCATCATGACTGGACACCGTCGAACAGACCACGGACCACCTGATCGAGTGCCGCCGAACGACTGGCTTTGACCAACACCGTGCTGGGGCCCTGGGCCAGGATGCCGCGCACCAGGGCCACTGCCTTAGCGCGATCCGTTGCGTGGTTCCAGGCATTGCCACCAGCGGCGCGATACCCTTCGCCAATGCGCTGTGCCGCGTCACCGACGGTGATAAGCGGCAGTCCGTGACCCGCAGCGAGCGCACCGACGCGCAGGTGTGCCGCATCACTCGCATCGCCGAGTTCGCCCATCGCACCGAGCACCGCCACGCGCCGGCCCTGGTGTTCCGCCAATACCGCGAGGCCAGCGGCCATGCTCGCGGGGTTGGCGTTATAGGTGTCGTCAAGAATGAGGTGCGCGCCCAGGTGACGCGCTACCAAGCGACCGGCAACGGGACGGACACGCCGCATACCATCCCGCGCAATCGCTGGCGCGACGCCCGCCGCCACCGCCGCACGGTAGGCGAGCGTGGCATTGGCGAGGTTGTGCTGACCGAGCAACGGCATCTGCACCGGCACGCCGTCGAGCTGCGCTTCGATCGCTTCGGCTTTGAGGGTGCCGTTCACTGGCACATGGCTGTCACCATCACCACCGATGAGGACCAGCGCACGACCGCTGGCCGCAGCGCGGATGATCTCCAGCAACGCAGCGACGCTGGTACCGTGCGCTGCGACGTGTTCTGCCATGCCGGTTAAACCAATGAGCGCTGGTGCCTGCGCCGGCAACGCGGCGAACAGTTCACATTCGGCGCGCGCGACCCCGACAAGATCGCCGAAGCCTTCGAGGTGTTCCGGACCGATCGACACCACCACGCCGACCTGCGGTTTGACTACCGCCGCCAGCGCGGCGACTTCGCCGGGATGGTTGGCGCCGAGTTCAATGACGCAGTAACGCATGCCCGGCGGCGTCGCGAGCACCGTCAGCGGCACGCCCAGGTGGTTGTTAAGGTTGCCGCGCGTGGCGTGCACGCGTTCAGGCGTCGCAGCGTTGCACGCGGCAGCGATCAGTTCCTTGGTGGTGGTCTTGCCGTTGGCGCCACCGACGCCGATCCAGGTGCAGGCGGGATCGTAACGCCGACGGAACTCTCCAGCGATGGCCGCCAATGCGGCAGCGACATCACTGACCAGCACCACCGGCACCGGCACATTCACCAGACGGCTGGCGAGAACGAGGGCCGCACCATCACCCACCGCGGTTTCAGCGAAGTCGTGGCCATCGACCCGCGCGCCAGACAGTCAGGCGAACAAGCAGCCATGCGAAACCGCACGGCTGTCGATCGCCGCACCACGAATCACCACCTGCTGGTCGGAACCGATCCACGTGCCGCCGGTCAGGCGTTCGATGGTGCGCGCATCAAGCGTCATGTCCGCCGCTTGAGGCAGGGTCATCACTGGCAGACGCCCGCTGCTCTTTTGCACGGGGACTGCGCCCCCGCACCGCGCCTCTGGTGCTCCCCCGTTCGTAACTTTGATACTCATGAACGCACCCCAAGGCTGCGTACGAACGCACGATCATCCCACGGCAACGTCACGCCTTGGATGAGTTGGTCGGTCTCATGGCCTTTGCCCGCCACTACCACCACACCGTCGTCACCCGCCAGTGCGCGTGCCAAGCGGATCGCGATGCCGCGATCGAGTTCGATCAACACCGAACGCGGCGCATCATTGACGCGGGATACGCGTGCTGTGCTGGTGGCATAGGTCGGACGGACTTCTTCGATCCAACGACCACTCGCCAGATCATCGCCCTTGGCCCAGTAGACATCGGTGCCCGCGGGCAACCCGGCGATGACTTCTTCAGCGATGGCTTTGGGATCTTCGCTGCGGCTGTTGTCGGTGGTCAACACCACCTGATCAGCGATCAGCGCAGCACAACCCATCGGGCCGCGCTTGGTGCGATCACGATCACCGCCGCAGCCGAACACACACACCAGGCGACGACCTGGGAACTCCTTGCGCACTGCCGTGAGCATGAACTTCAACTCATCCGGCGTGTGGGCATAGTCGACGTAGGTATCGGGATGATGGGCCAACAGTTCGAGCCGACCGGGCACCGCCGGCATGTTGCCGAGGCGTTCGAGCCCATTCAGCAGCGGCACGCCAGCAGCGGTCGCGAGCAACGCGCCGGCAGCGGCGTTCCAAGCATTGAAATCGCCGGGCAGCCGCACTGGCACACGGTAATCGACCGCTTCATGACGCATGCGCCAACCGCCGGTGGTGCGCACCAAACGCGAGTCGCCTCGTTTGAAGCCGAGCATCACCACGCGTGCATCAGCACCGTTGGCCGCATGGGCGAACGCATGCGCATCGGTGGCGTCAGCGTTGATGATGCACAGTCCACCGGTGCGCAGCAGGCGCAGCGCACGCAGCTTGGCAGTCAGGTAGGCACCGGTGGTGCGGTGGTAGTCGAGGTGATCGTGCCCCAGGCCGGTGAAGGCGAACGCCGCGAACTGCAGGCCCGCAAGGCGATGCTGATCCCCCGCATGCGAACTAACTTCCATCGCCACGCCGCCACAACTGGTCGGCAGGCCAGAGAGAAAGGTGTGCAACTGTTCCGGCGGCGGAGTGGTCTGGGCGTTGGCGCGTTCTTTCACGCCGTCGTGCCAGCCAATGGTGCCGATCCGCGCGGCACCTTCGCCCATCGCCCACCACGCGCAGTGCGTCGTAGTGGATTTGCCGGCGGTACCAGTGACACCAACCAACGGCAACGTGCGACGTGGCAGGCCGTGAGCAGCAGCACTCGCACGTGCGAAGCTCCAACGCGCGTGCGAGGTACGCAGCAAAGGCACGGCTGATTCGAGCACAGATTCGAGCACCAGCCCTTGCTCGGCGAGGATCGCACACGCTCCGCGCGCAATGGCTTCGCGCGCATGTGCCGCTTGTTCGACAACCGGACCCATGGCGACGTAGACTTCGCCTGGGCGCACGTGACGGCTGTCCCGCGCGATGCCTGCCACCTGCGCCGACATATGGCCGCTGACACGGCTCAGGCTTTGACCAGTGAAAAGAGCTTCGGCAGTGATCATCGACGAATCCTGGGAGTCGTCCCCGTTGGGGTTGCAGCGGGACGCGGGGTCGTGCGCGCAGCCGCGTTGGTTGGGGCACGGACTGGGGTCGTCGCTTCCGGCACGGGATGTTTGGGTACGCGCAGGTATTCGAGCGATTTCTGCAGCACCTGCTGCACCACCGGCGCAGCGACGATTGAACCGAAGCCCTTGCCGACGGACGGATCGTCGACCACCACGAGGCACAACAGTTCAGGGCGCATCTGTGGTTCGGCTGGTGCCCAACAAACAAAGCTGCCGATGTTGTCGCCGTTGCTGTAACGACCGTTGACGACCTTCTCGGAGGTACCGGTCTTGCCGGCAGCGGTGTAGCCGTCGAGCTCGGCGGCCTTCGCCGTGCCTTCGGTGAGCGTGTGGGTCATCGCCACCTGCAAGGCGGCGGCGACCTCCGGGGTGTAGATCCGGTGCGGTTCCGGCAACACCGGCAGTGGCAGATCGCGTTCACGTTCACCCTCGACGATCCACACGCGTTTGATGATGCGTGGCGGCAACCACACACCGCCATTGGCAACGGCGGCATGCGCCATCGCCAGCTGTAGCGGGGTGACCATGAAGCCGTGACCGATCGGCAGCGACATGCCTTCGTTGACCCGTGTCCAGGGATTGGCACGCGGCAACAAGCCCGGTTCTTCGCCGGGCAAGGTGAAGCCGAGCGTGAGCCCGAAACCGAACAAGCGCATCCACTCCTGCATCCGCTCCGGCTGCATGCGCACGCCGAGTTTGGCCATCAGGATATTGTCGGAATACGCGATGCCGTCGGTGACGCTCAGGATGCCGTGACCGCCAGTCTTTTCGCGGATGGTCCGTTTCGCCCGGCCTTCGCCGTAGGTCCAGGCGCCTTTTTCGCAGTTGATCATCTCACTGAAGGTCGTCAGGCGATCAGCCACCGCCGCACCAGCGAACAACGGCTTCATGGTCGAACCGGGTTCGTAGGGGAAGGTCAGCACGTTGTTGCGCAGCGCGCTGATCTGCAGCTTGGTCAGATCAGTTGGATCAAAGGTCGGCCAGCTCGCCATAGCCACCACCTCACCAGTGGACGGCCTGACCACCAACGCAGCAGCGGACAACGGCTTGCACGCGGCGACCTGCGCCATCAACGCTTCTTCAAGAAAACGCTGGATCGGTGCGCTGATGGTCAGCTGCACATGCGCGCCCGGTTGGGCAGGGATACTTTCCGCATCAGTGAGCGACGGCTTGCCCAGCGCGTCGACGGTGACGATCTCTTTGCCCGGCGTGCCAGAGAGGTCGCCGTCGAACACCTGCTCGATGCCAGCGCCACCCTTGCCGTCGCGCAGCACAAAACCGAGCGTATGAGCAGCGAGCGGACCTTCGGGATATCGACGACTGAACTCACGACGCACAAACACGCCGCCGAGTTTGAGTTTTTTCACCTCGTTGGCCTGATCGTCAGTGATGCCACGCGCGATGGTGCGACCGTTCCTGGGCAGTTCGAATTCCTTGCGCAGATCCTCACGCGGCAGATCAAGGATGCGCGACAACTCGACCGTCGCACGCAGGCGATCGTCCATGTAGACCGGATCGGCGGTGATGTTCCAGGTGCCGTCGCTGACCGCGAGCGGACTGCCGTCGGAATCGTAGAGTCCACCGCGTGGCGCCTGGATGGTCCAGGTGCGGGTGCGCTGACGTTCGCCGAGTTCAACCAACTTCTTTGATTGGTCGATCTGGAGGAACTGCAGGCGGAATGCCACGTAGCCGAACAGCCCCGCGAACACCAGCATGGTCAAGCTGGTGCGCCAGGGCTGGGCCGTGATGGGAACGTGGCTGTCGGTTGCAGGCATGTCAGCGCGAGCGGTTCACCGCGGCGGTAACCACCGGCGGGTGCAACGGGAGATCGAGGGTGCGCACGAGTTGGTCGAGCGCCGGGACACAGGCTTCCTGGTCGAATACCGCCCGCAGGCGATCCTGCTGGTAGACCAATTCGGTGCGCGCCTTGAAGTCGGCGCCACGCTGTTTGCCGGCGGCAGCCTCTTCATTGCCGAGCAGTGCGATCTTAATGCCGATGCCGAAGCAGCAGCTGACCCAGGCAAGCGCGACGACACCGTGCACGTAGAGGTCTGGACGTTTCATGGCGCGTCCTCCTCGTTGTCGTGTTCAGTTTCAGCGGCTTCAGCGGTTTCAGCGGTTTCAGCGGCTTCGTCTGCCTTGTGGTAGTCGCGACGATCGTCGGTCTTGAGTGCCCAGCGCAGTTTGGCAGATGAGGCACGCGGGTTGGCGTCGAGTTCGGCCTGCGTGGCGATGACCACGCGATTGGCGACGCGACCCAGGCGCCCAGCGGATGCGTGCGCACGCAGCGTCTGCTTCACCAAGCGATCTTCCAAACTGTGGAAACTGATGATCGCGGCGCGCCCGGCGGGCGTCAGCAGTTCGGGCAGAATGGCGAGCAGGCGTTCGAGCTGGCCGAGTTCATCGTTCACCGCGATACGCAGCGCTTGGAAGGTGCGGCCAGCGGGATGACGCGGCTGGTGACCGGGCACAACCTTGCGGATGACCAAGGCGAGTTCTTCGCCGGTGCTCACACCTTCGGCGCGAGCAGCCTTGAGCGCGCGGGCGATGCGGCGGCTGAGGCGTTCTTCGCCGTATTTATAGATCACGTCGGCAAGATCAGACTCATCAAGCCGGTCGATCAGGCCGAGCGCGGTTTCGCCATGCTCGCGGTCCATGCGCATATCCGCAGTGACAGTAGACTTCAGCGAGAACCCGCGCTCACGGTCATCCAGCTGCAAGCTGGAGACACCGAGGTCGGCAAGCACCGCATCAAAATGTTCACCGGCTTTCACAGCTGCCTCGGCGACATCGGCAAAGGTGCCTGCGCGAAGTTCGAAAGTTCCGGCAAAACCTGCCAAGCGACCGGTTGCGAGCGCGCGGGCCGCGCCGTCGCGATCGACGCCGACCACGGCGGCACCTCGGGCGAGTAAAGCAGCGCTGTGACCACCCATCCCGAGCGTGCAGTCGAGCACGCGCAGGCCGGCCTGCGGCCGGAGGTGCTCGACGACGGCGTCGAGCAATACCGGCACGTGCAGGTCGGCTGCGGGGTGGTCATGGTCATTCATCAGGCAGAGATGGCCACCGCATGGGTGGACTGATGCGCACGGGTGGTGCGGCGCAGGAAAGCGAGGTACGGGCTCTCTTCCGCTACCGACCCCAAGCGCGAGGTCAGGCAGCGCAGCCGCAGGGCCGCGTGGTCGAGACTGGCGCAGAGCGCCGAGCGTTCAGCTATGCCGATGGCGCCAGCCGGCGATGACTCCACCGCAGCGTCAAGGGCGCGAACCAGGTGGCTCAGGTGGTCATCATTCATGGCGGGCCTTTCGGGAATGGGGTTCAGATCATCAGGTAAGCATTGAGCGCAGGGTTGTGGCTGGGGCCTGATCCGTGGCCGGTCCAACGCAGGTAGTGATCTGGATTCCACACCTGGATGGTGGTATTGGTGCAGACAAAAAAGATGTCGCGCTCGAGGCCGAGGTACGACACGAAATGCGCGGGCAACACCACGCGGTGCTGGGCGTCGATGGCCATCATGGACATCTCGCCATTGAGCGCGGTCACCAAGTGCAGGCGTTGCTCAGGTGCGAGCGCCGGATCGTCGAGGATCCGTTGTTCACGCCGTTGCAGCTCTTTTTCCGTCAGCAGCAGCAGGATGGGAAAGACCTCGCCGTCCTTGGCCTTGGACATGGCGTGCTTCATCCCCCGCAGGTGGTCCACGTCGCCTGCAGTCAGCAGGGCGCGGGCCTCTCGCGGAATCGTCACCTGATTTTTTGGCGACAAACGTTGGGTGGGGAGCACGACTGCCTCGGGCGGGATAATGCGAATCTGCTCTACTTTATGCAACTCAAATCTACCATGTGCAACTGATGCCTAATTGGCCAACCCTACAGGCCACAGGCGGTTAGTGCGTCGGTTTGGACACCATACTATAAGACTTAGGACAAACTACGGTCGAGACGGCCACCGCGAGTGTCACCAATGGAGCTGCGGCAGTCCGACAACGGCCCCTTGTGGTTAGGCCTGGATCCGATTGTCGTCCAAGAGTCCAAGCAGGATCCATCTTCGCTGAATCAAGATCCGCCACCGCCTAACACAGCGCCTCCGCACCCGACCAACCTCCATGATCAACACAAAGTTCACCAACGCAGCTCGCCGCGTCCTTGGAATCGAAGGTGAGGTGCGATTTCCCCAGGGATGCCTCTTGTGTGGAGCGGAGAATGCGTTGCCGGTACTCATCAATCAGACCAAATCGTCAGTTCTTGCTGGATCGATCAGCACCCAGACCAACACCTTCCCTCTCTGCCAATCGTGTACCAATCACCACTACCAGAAAATCGGACGCCTCAACCTATACATAACCCTGCTATTCCTCACCGGGGTGCTCGGATGTTTTTCCCTCGGTCTAATTGGAGAAAAAATCGGCGGGATCGACAATCCGTTGGTCGCATTCGGTATCATACCCTTCGCCGTCGCAGTTGTCGCTTCGGCAATTCTCATGAAGGTGAAGAATTCCTCGTTCCCCGTCACGATGCGCGTGACAACCGAATCATTTCTGAATCAGAAACTGGTTCTTGTTTTCACTTTCAAGCATGCGGAAATCTTCCTGCGGATGCACGAAGCGAACGACATCGCTAGTGCATCGTCCCGATAAAAAGAATGAGCACTGCGCATCTGAGTCGCGGATAATTGCGGCATTACAAGACAAAGGCTATCACTCTAGCTTTGAGGACGATGCGCTAATGCCAAAAAATATGACTGGCTGCTGATCTCCAGGTAGGGTCATGACAGCACAAGCAGATCATGGGTATCGCCGATCGATCCTTCAGGGAAAATCAGTCTGATATTCATCGTCTAAATGTGCCCTCCCATATTGGGATTGGGCAACTATTCACCTCCCGTGCCTGATCCGCTCCCAATACCCCTCAAACTGAAACTTCGGACTATTCTCCGCATCATGACACGCGACACACGTCGCCGCCCCCACCGGCCGCAACGGGCTGCCCTTCCCCGCTGCCGCAACATGCGCCTGTCCCGGCCCATGGCATGCTTCGCACGACACGCTCATCTGCGAATCGCGTTTCACTGCATCAG
>ENA-ORBV01014666-ORBV01014666.1-microbial-mat-metagenome-genome-assembly--contig:-NODE-14666-length-11669-cov-4.456349_pt1 | contig 11669 bp, 6 predicted proteins | sample MGYA00237777_ERZ505514 | MGnify/ENA primary metagenome ERZ505514 (study PRJEB26160, sample SAMN06269048) | microbial mat metagenome | isolation source: Oligotrophic lake microbial mat | place... | reverse complement strand
TTTTTCAAGCAGAAGACGGCATACGAGATTCGCCTTAGTCTCGTGGGCTCGGAGATGTGTATAAGAGACAGCTGTCTCAATGCCAACGGTTTGGCAGAAATGTTATTCGATAGTCACATGGCGGCAAATAGTATTATGATTGGTGCGGCATATCAACGCGGATTATTGCCCATTAGCGCAGAAGCCATAGAACGCGCCATTGAATTAAACGGTGTTTCTGTAAAGACCAATATACAAGCATTCCGTGTGGGTCGTCAGGTGGTTGCTAATCCTGATTGGGTCAAGACTATCACCATTCACAGACACGGCGATTTGTCAATTCAACCTGTTATTAGCGCACAAGCACGTCATCTGATTGACAGTATCGGCTCAGAAGGCGATTTACTCGCATTACTCGAAATTCGCATACCAGAATTGATAGCTTATCAAAACATAGCATATGCACAAAAATATGCTATGTTTGTGCGCGACACCCTCCAAAAAGAGACTGCCCGTGTTGGCAAAAACCAACTAACAGAGGCTGTGGCGCGATATTTGTATAAGCTCATGGCATATAAAGATGAATATGAGGTTGCTCGTCTACATACCCGCCCAGAATTTAGAGAAACACTATCGGAAGAATTTGGGCAAAAAGCGGGTATCAAGTATATGCTTCTTCCGCCGATACTACGCGCCATTGGGCTTAAAAAGAAAATCGGCTTTGGCAGATGGTTTGATGTCATGTATGGAATGCTCAAACGGATGAAAATGCTCCGCGGGACACCTCTCGATGTATTTGGTTATGCAAAAGTGAGACGTGTAGAACGTCAATTGCCTGCATTATACTGTGCGATGATAACCGAATGTCTGGAAAATCTTGCCGATGATAACTATGTTAAAGCGGTTAAATTGGCAGAATTACCTGATATGATTCGGGGCTATGAATATATTAAGCTACGCAACGTTTCGAAGTTTTGGGTCGAAGTGGAAAAAACTGGATTAACCACAGTCAGACCATAAGCCAATATAAATCATACACTCAAACCCAATATCCTATCACAAGGCGCAGAAATGCGCTTTGTGTGTTTATAGCGGTGTCTTATCGGTGCATATACGTCAGGTTATGTACCTTAGTTTAGGCTATAATAACTGTTAACAATTGTGTATTACCTATTTGCAAAAGGGAGTTTTTATGAATATTCAGCGTATCTGGGCAAGAGGATTTCCTCTTTTTCTCAGCATATTATTTTTAACCATACTCAGCGCGTGTAATTTGGGCGCAACAGACGAACAACAACTCAATGTGACCGATTTGCCCCAACAGACACAAAATGCCTTGCAAGCCTCGCCTAGCCCTAATCAACCAACCAGAACGCCGTCTGGTGTGGTTGTATTACCAACACCACAGGCATTTCCAACGGCTCAATTATTCCCTACATTGAGTTTTAGACCACCACAACCCATTATTTCGACATTAACAGCACAACCTGTTAATGTGTTTATCTTGTCACCTATACCGGGTAATGTGGTGGCAAGTAATGTCCAAGTTATTGGGGCGGCAATGCACCCCGAATTCTTGCAATATCAACTGGAATATGGTCCAGATCCCAATCCAAGTAATTTGTGGTATCCCATTACTGGTGGTGTGCAATCACCCGTGTTTAATGGGCTATTGGGTATTTGGAATACCAATACATCCAATACACCCGATGGCTTATATCAAATACGGTTGCGCGTCTTTTTGCGGAATGGTGTCAATTGGGGCAATGTGGTTGTGAATAATATTCGCATTCAAAACAGAATCCCAACACCTGTCCCCACAAATACCCAAGTAGCAAGACCTATTGCCGCATTCACACAGGATAAGGTCACAGGAACAGCCCCATTGACCGTGAGTTTTATCAACTTATCTAGCCCAACCAATGTTATCACTGGGTTTACATGGAATTTTGGTGATGGCACGACCAGCACCGAAATTAGTCCCATCAAAACATTTAATAACCCCGGTCAATACACCGTGACACTGACAGCAACGGGGCCGGGTGGGTCATCGAATGTATCGCGTCAAATCACAGTGCAAAGCGCCAATCCGCCCGTAGCAGGGTTTACAACGGATAAAACAACCGGTTCTGCGCCGCTTATTGTTCAATTCACCAATGCCTCTACAGGCGGACAAATCACCAACTATTTGTGGAATTTTAGTGATGGAACAACCAGTGTAGACCAAAATCCATCGCATCAATTCACCAATGTTGGCACATATAATGTCATTTTAACGGTGACAGGTCCTGGTGGGTCATCGAATGTATCGCGTCAAATCACGGTAGGCAACCCCATTCAAGCCAGTATTAGCGCCGTGCCAGATACAAATAACCCACTGCGGATAAATTTAACCGCAACTGCAACAGGTGGTAGTGGCATTTATACTGCCTACGATTGGGATTTCGGGAATGGTCAAACGCTGTTTGGTCAGCCCACCGCCACAACAAGCGTGACATATGCGAGTGCCAATACATATACTGTCACCCTCACTGTAACCGATAGTACAGGCGCTAAAAAGTCGGTGACACAGCCAATTACCATCCAAGCCCCTCCACCGCCATTAACGGGTGACTTCACCATTACCCAAGCCAATAATACTGACTTAACAGTAGGTTTTGTGGCATCTGCAACTGGTGGCAGGGGTAGTTACAGTTACACATGGGATTTTGGTGATACTGTGACAGGTTCTGGCGCATCGGGCAGTCATGCCTATGCTGGACCAGGGACATATACCGTTGAATTGTCTATTGACGATGGTACTAATACCATCACAGTAACTAAAGATGTGACAATTAACGCTTTACCCCTGCTCACAGCCAATTTCACCATCACACAGACCAGTCCAACCGACCTCAATGTCGGGTTCTCTGGGTCGGCAACTGGTGGCACAGGCGCTTATACCTATTCATGGAATTTTGGTGATAATTCCGTTGGCTCAACAGACCAATTCACCAATCATGCCTATGTGGGTGCTGGCACATATACCGTTACCCTCACCGTTGGCGATGGTGTGAACACTGTGGATGTGACCAAAAATGTCGTCATTGAAGCCGTTCAAGCCCCTCCGTATGCAGGTACTGTTCCCGTATTGGATAATATCGGCGAATTAACCCCCGATTTGAATCCAGTCTACAACAATGGACAAACATCGGGATTATCATCTAGTGCTTTCGCGCTGGTTGGCGACCAAACCGCATTAGATCCCAATTTCTTGCGAGCGGCGTTTAACATTGATCCCAACACAAGCAATGCGCTCCAATTGCAGGCAATCATTGACCGATTTAATACCACAGGCAGTTTCACACGGTCAAGCGTGGCAGTAGGCGCATTAACCGCCCAAGATTTACTCAATGTTGCGACAAATCCGTCATGTAATGGTGGTGAAAGCCTACTTCAATGTGAAATGAGACTCGCCAATGGGAGTATCGTTATTGTGAGCGTGGGTTATCAAGATGCGTTGAATGGTTTGGATGCAGGTGCATTCCAATCGCAAATCAACCAACTGATTCAACAAGCGATTGCCAATAATGTGATTCCTGTGTTGATGACCATTCAACCCAGTACAAATTCAACAGCAAACACACTCATCAACGCCTACAATGAGATTATTATCACATCGGCGGAAAGTGCGCGTGTTCCTGTAATTAACACATGGCGGGCATTAAATGATCTTCCCAACCAAGGGCTTGGTGGTGGTGATACACCTAGCGTAGATGGTAATGGTGCAGGTTATCTGAGCGATGTCCCAACCGCTGGTGCAAATGCACGTAATTACTATACACTGGTAACATTGAATGACATCGTGACTACACTCTTTACACCCTGATTGTATAGCGATATGTTTTACACAAAAGACCTCCTCTATGGGGTCTTTTGTGTGTTGCATAGGATTGAACTTATGACATATAATCGCGCTATGAGCCGATTTTTATCATCAAAACCAACTTATCAAGCTATCTATTATGAGATAGAAACCACAGAGGGGTTAGAATTTATTACCCAACAGGAATTAATGCCTTTTGTTCAGAAAAAGGTGGTGAGTGATATTCATGTTTATAAAGGCGCATTGCAATGTATCTGCCACAACCCCACTGTATTACTCGGATTAAAAACAGCCGTAGCGGTTTATACCCACGATTATTATGATGTGCCACGTCCAAAAGCCCTGCTCGGACATCAACATCTTAGCCACCTTTTGACCACCATCGAATTTATTCAAAATCTTATGCCCACCAGAGGAAAGACATTTTATCTAAGTGCCGCAGGGTCTGATTCATCTATCATGACACGCCTCAAAGATGAAATCAAATTGGCTACGTCGCTGATAGAAGCCGAACATGGGGACATCTTTTTGCGGATTCGGCGTATGGGTGATGGATGGGATGTATTGACCCGTCTCACACAGCGTCCATTGGCAACCCGTGATTGGCGTGTGTGTAATATGCAAGGGGCGCTCAATGCGCCACTCGCCCAAGCTATGATATGGTTATCTCGCCCAACCAAACACGACAAATTTCTTAATATTGCGTGTGGCTCTGGCACATTATTGATTGAACGTCTCGCTTATGGGGTGGTGCAATCTGCCGTTGGGTGTGATATAAACCCCTCTGCCATCCTGTGCGCCACAGAAAATATTGCTCAGGCGGGGTATCAGTCACAAATTCACCTCATAGAAGCCGATGCAAGCCGATTATCGTTAGTCGATAAAAGTGTGGATGTCATTTGTGCCGATTTACCATTTGGTCAATTGGTGGGGTCACATCAAGAAAATATCCGCTTATATCCATTATTAGTCCGCGAAATAGATCGTATATTAGCCCCAAATGGGCGTGCTGTCATAATTACCCACGAGATTAAACTCATGCAATCGATTTTATCTCGGTATCCATCTATCAAAGTGGAACAACAGCACCAAATCGTTCAACGCGGATTACACCCATTTGTATATGTCCTAAAGAAATAGAGGTGTGTTGTATGAAATTGTTATTCACCTTATGTTGCCTATTTATTGGTATCCTGACGGGATGTGTGGCAGAAGAACAGCAAGCAATTATTGTACGTCTTTTGGTAGATGGCACAGAGCAAATTTATCAGAACGCAGAACCTATCACGGTAGACCAATTTTTGCGCGAAGTGCGTGTGGAACTTAGCTCATTAGACCGTGTAAATCCAGAACGATGGACACAAATCTTTGACCAGATGGTGATTACTGTCGTCCGCGTGACCGAGAGCGAGAGCTGTGAGGACGAGATTTTGCCATTTAGACGGCAAACCCGTCTTGTAGAGGGATTATTACCGGGTGAAGAGCGCATTGGGCAAGCGGGAACAAATGGTATCGAGCGTGTTTGCTATCGGCTTACCATCGAAAACGGCGCACCTAGAGACCGTATCGAGATTAGTCGTGTGGCGGTGCAATCGCCCCAAGACGAAATTATCTTTGTGGGACCCACCACCGAGCTAGAACCTGTTTCGATTATTGGCACATTGGCGTATATAAGCAATAACAATGCGTGGCTTATGCGTGGCAGTAGCACCAGAAAGCGTCCACTGACCACCACATCCGACCTAGATAACCGTGTATTTAGCCTCACTGCCGATGGCAAAGGACTGCTTATTGCCCGCAGAAATAGCGCCGATGCAAATTCCTTTAATCAGTTATGGCTTATTCCAGACACCATCGCCAATATCCCAGACATATTGCCACTGATTCCCAGAGATGTCCGTCATGCAGATTGGGTTATTGGCAGTAATGACAAAATCAGTTATTCCACCGCAGAACCACAAGCATCACCACCCGGATGGCGTGCTTTTAATGACCTATGGCTCATGACAATTAACCCCTCTACGGGTGAGCAAATCCGCGTGGAAGAAATTTTGCCTATCAATTCTGGCGGGTTATATGGTTGGTGGGGAACAGAATATAAATGGTCGCCCGATGGCACGAAATTGGCATGGATTCGCGCCGATTCGGTTGGATTGGTCAATTTAGAAGAGCGTCAACTCGGTACTCCACTGACAACGTATGCCGTGTTAAATCCATTGGGAGATTGGTCGTGGCGTACCACCATATCGTGGTCGTGGGATAGCCGATTGATTCTCACCACCGTTCATGGGTTGCCCGTTGGCAATGAATTGCCAGAGACTAGCCCTGTATTTAATGTGGCGGCAATTTCCACCGATGGTAACTATGTAACAAATTTGGTCGAGCGTGCAGGTGTATGGTCTACGCCCCGTTTTTCGCCCCAAATAAATACCGATAGCGAGTTTCCAACGGGTTATATCGCCTATCTACAAGCCCGCAAATGGGAAGAGAGCATTAGCGGTGAGTATGATTTAATTATCGCCGACAGAGACGGTAGCAATGCCCGTGTGCTGTTTCCACCAACAGGACAAGCCGGGTTAACCGCACAACAATTTGCCCAAGACTTCACATGGAGTCCAGATGGACGACAAATCGCCCTTATCTATTTGGGCAATCTCTGGCTGATAGATATTCAAACCGGCGCACAATATCAACTCACACAAGACGGGAGTGCTTCTAAGCCCGTATGGACTCAATAATTCGCAAATATGTGATGCTCCTCTTGGCGTTATCGGCTTTTTTGGGGGCGATGGTGGCGATATTTGCCACAACTGCCGAGCGCGATTTTATGTTGCGTGGATATGTTGATGCTACCCAAGACCAAAATTTGCCCTATCGTACCCCTCTATTGGGAATTAACGCAGAACTCACCCAATACACGCCAGATGAATTGCGTTATCACCTCAATTTGATGCGTGAGGCAAACATCCATTGGGTGCGTCAATTAGTACAATGGAATACGATTGAACCGCTTGCGGGCAAATATGATTGGGTGCGGTGGGATTCTATCATTGAGATAATCACAGAATTTCCACAATTAGAGTTGGTGGTGGTCTTTGTAGATGCCCCCCAATGGGCGACACAACACCCGCATGACCCATTATCACAACGAACAGCACCGCCAGATAACCCACAAACCTATGCCGATTTTATCGGCGCATTTGTCAGCCGATATCGGCAAATAGTGGATTATTATCAGATTTGGGATGAGCCGAATATCACACTTGGTTGGGGGAACTTGTCCCCCAATGCCACACACTATGTCGCTATGCTTCAACTAGCTTATGAGACAATTCATGTACATGACCCCTCTGCACAAGTTATCGGCGCAGGACTCGCTCCAACCACCGAAACGGGGCGTATGAATATCAATGAATTTGATTTTATGCGCCAACTCTATGCCAATGGCGCACAACATTATGCCGATGCGTGGGCAGGAATGCCTTATGGATTTGACCAATCCCCACAAGAGCGTATGGTGGATGTGAACCATCTCAATTTGTCGCGGTTTGTGATGTTACGTGAGATTATGCTAGAAAATGGCGATGCGACCAAACCACTGTGGGCAAGTGCTTGGGGATGGAATGCACTTCCATCGGATTGGGCTGGTAATCCTTCGATTTGGCGCGCTGTAAGCCAACAAGCGCAAATAGACTACACATTAGATGCCCTCGCCCGCGCAGAACGTGAATGGACTTGGCTCGGTGGGATGATTTTATATCATTGGCAACCACAAGCCTCACCAGATGACCCGCTATGGGGATTTTCTGTGATGAACCAGAATGATGAGCCAACACCATTCTATGAGGCACTCAAAAATCGTCCTATACACACAGTTGCTACAAATGGTTTATATCCTGCCCAAAATCCATTTGCGCGATATAGCGGTGCATGGACATTCACAGCACTGGGTGCAGATATTGGCTGGGTGCAAGATAGTGCATTGGAATTTGACTTTATTGGACGTGATGTGGCACTCATCACCAGAGAAGGCGATGCTATTGCCCATTTTTATATCACTATCAATGACCAGCCTGCCGATGCGCTCCCGCAGGATATGGCAGGTAATAGTTATCTCACCCTGCGTAGTGCCACATTACAACACGGCATCATGCTCCGCCCTGTGGCGCAGGGATTAACCGATTCTACTCACACATTACGGCTCATGGCAGATGAACTCGTGCCAGATGAACTCAATCAACGCTATCCGTTAGTAGCATTTGCGGTTAGTAGTGGCAATTTGTCTGAGCCATATAATCGGCAAATCGCTTTTGGGTGGATAAGTGCGGGATTGGCATTCATCGCCACACTAGTGACCATTCGTGCCGTGAATATCGGCTGGATATGGGCGTTTTTCCGCACACTGTGGTTACGTTTCAATGATATGACCCAACTTGTCATCGGTATTGTGGCATCGGTGGTGTTGCTACTCGCCATGTTTATCACATGGCAATCGGGTGTTCCCGCCATTTTTAAGCGCGATAGTGTGCAATTGGGCTTATCCATGCTCACGGCGGGGATTATTTATATCAACCCACACCTGATTATCACACTGATTGCCATCATCATCTTATTTATAGTTATCTATCATCGCCTAGAACTAGGTGTCATCCTCACAGTATTTTGGTCGCCATTTTTTTTATTCCCTGTGGAGTTATATCGCTTTTCGTTTCCATTGGCAGAGATAATTTTGCTCATCACCGTTTTGGCGATGAGTGCGCGGGGATTGGTATCTTATGGCGAATATGGTCAGATGTTGCCCACTAACATGCGCCGATGGAATATAAGCCTCAATCGGTTAGATATCATGATGGTATGTTGGCTAATATTAGGGGCATTAGGTGTATGGATTGCCACGTATCGTACACCTGCTATTACCGAATTTCGGACATTATTCCTAGAACCTGCTTTGTTATACTGTGCCATTCGGGTGATTGGTCATGACAAAAAATCATTGTTGCGTGTGATGGATGCGTTGCTTATGGCAGGTGTCGCAGTGGCGGGAATTGGTTTGGTGATGTGGTTGGGTGGGCAATCTATCATCACTGCCGAAGATGGTGTGAGCAGATTAGCAAGTGTCTATGGCTCACCCAACAATGTCGGGTTAATTTTGGGGCGTTGTATCCCGTTGGCTTTGGCGTGGGTCATGATTCATCCCGATAAGCTACGGCAACGAATGGGCATGATTGCATTTTTGGTGATGGGCATGGCACTCATCCTCACACAAAGTGCGGGAGCGTTGTTTATTGGCGTGCCTGTCGGTATTATCACCGTTATTATGCTTAGTCTCCGCAAAAAGGCATTATTGCCTCTCGCAGGTATTGTTATATTGGTCATCATCGGCGCAATTATTGCATCGCAATCGCCCCGTTTTGCGCGTTTGGTAGATATGACCAGCGGTACAAATTTTTATCGGTTACGCGCATGGCAAAGTGCAATTAATATCATTCAAGATGAGCCAATTTTGGGCATTGGCTTAGACCAGTATCTCTATTATTTCAGAGACGGCTATATGCTTCCCGATGCGTGGGAAGAACCCAACTTATCACATCCACATAATATCCTATTCGACTTTTGGCTAAAAATCGGCATTTTGGGTGTGATATGGCTGGCATTATTTATCTGGATATGGGGGAAAACCGCATGGCGACTGTATCATCATGAGTGGCAATCGCAGAACAGGCTTATGCTGGCGGTTGTCATTGGTGTCATCGGCAGTATGAGTAATCTGTTGGCACATGGCTTAGTAGATAACAGTGTGTTTGTGGTAGATTTGGCGATTGTATTCGCTGTGCTGGTTGGAATCATATCGGCACTATCGGCTGAAAAATCATCGTCACTACCAACACCACAGGGTTAATGGTAAACTTTTCATTGCAATTTTGAACACATGGAGGTGTACATTGCGTGTTGTAATCGCTGGTGGTTCTGGTTTTGTGGGGTCACATTTATGTGAACGTTTTTTGAGCGAAGGCGCAGAGGTCATCGCAGTAGATAATCTCATCACGGGAAGTTTAGATAATATCCGTCATCTGGAATCTAACCCGCGCTTCAGTTTTATTAACCAAAATATCAGCCGTCCATTCACCATTGATGGTGAGGTGGATGCTGTCCTCAATTTTGCCTCACCTGCAAGCCCGCCAGATTATCTCAAATACCCGATAGAGACACTTGAGGTTGGGTCTTATGGGACACAACACACGCTCGATTTGGCACGCGAGAAAAATGCACGTTATTTGCTCGCATCCACATCAGAAATTTATGGCGACCCGTTGGTACATCCCCAGACAGAAGATTATCTCGGTAATGTGGATTCCATTGGACCGCGCAGTGTCTATGATGAGGCAAAACGCTATGCCGAAGCCATCACAATGGCTTATCACCGCACCTATGGTGTAAAAACGCGCATCGTGCGAATTTTTAACACCTATGGTCCCAGAATGCGCTTGGATGATGGTCGCGTTGTCCCTAATTTCATCGCACAGGCGTTGCGCGGTGAACCATTGACTGTTTATGGTGATGGTCAGCAGACCCGTAGCTTTCAGTATGTGGACGACCTCATTGAAGGTGTCCGACGGTTGCTCGATTCCGATTTTGTAGAACCTGTGAATATCGGCAACCCCAACGAAATGACTATTTTGCAATTTGCAGAGATGGTCGCCGAAATTGTCGGTAAAATGGCGACCATCGAATTTCATGATGCACGCATTAAAGGCGATCCACAAACCCGCCGTCCAGAAATTAGCCGTGCCAAAGCTGTCCTCAATTGGCAACCACAGGTGCTATTAGCCGATGGACTCGCCAAGACCATTGCCTATTATCGCAAAGTTGTATGATGAACAACGATGAACAACACTGATTTTAAATTACCCCAATCCATATCCCTATGGCAATCATTGGTGGTGATTTTTGCGCTATTGCTTGGGGGATGTATTGCCATACTGCCGATTGAATATTCGGCAGTCGTGGTCATACTCGGTGTGATAGGCGTTTTATCTGCCATTACACCCTTTTCTGCGTTGGCATTGGCGCTCATTATTGCCCCTCTACGCACACTCATTCAAACCGAATCGGCAATCCAATTGCCATTGGATGTTGGTCAAATCGGCGCGATTTTTTTTGTTGGTGCATGGGTAGCACATGCTATTATTCACAAAAGGCGCTTGGGGCAATTTCTATATAGCCCACTTTATCCCCCAATTATCATATTTACCCTTGTGGCTGGTTTGGGGGTGTTTTATGCCCCTTCTCTGGGTTCATGGCTAACAGAATGGCTTAAATGGGTGCTAATTTTGGTGCTAATCGTCCTTATCACCCTAGCGTGCCGATATAATCGGCGCTGGGAATGGGTGCTTTTTGCCCTCATCGGCGCGGGGGCGGGACAGGCAATCGTGGGGCTATACACTTTTGTGGGTGGTAGTGGTGCAGACCACTTGCGAATCTTTCCAGATAGGGGCTTTTTTCGCGCATTTGGCTCATTTGGACAACCTAACCCCTTTGGCGGATTTATGGGGCTTCTCGCGCCTTTGGCGATTATGGCAATGGTCGGTTATGGCAATCGCACATGGCATCTATGGCGCAAAAATCCCAAATTAGCTCAGATTACCCTCTTCGCTTGTGGATTTTATGGGCTTGCAAGCACCCTGATGAGTATCGCCCTCATTGCCTCTTGGAGCAGAGGCGCATGGCTTGGTTTGGGCGTGGCATTATTGCTGTCTCTTATACACATCTGACGCTGCCGACGAATAGAGAGGTGTAGATCTCGGTGGTCGCCGGATCATTAAAA
>ENA-ORBV01014665-ORBV01014665.1-microbial-mat-metagenome-genome-assembly--contig:-NODE-14665-length-11669-cov-4.824017_pt1 | contig 11669 bp, 15 predicted proteins | sample MGYA00237777_ERZ505514 | MGnify/ENA primary metagenome ERZ505514 (study PRJEB26160, sample SAMN06269048) | microbial mat metagenome | isolation source: Oligotrophic lake microbial mat | place... | reverse complement strand
GATCTGCTCAGGCGATGCATAGTCCGGCGTCAGTGCGCTGCCGGCGGCGGTGAGTCCGGTGAGTTCCTCCTCTCCTTGCTCCTGCAGCAGCTTCGCGATGCCGAAATCGAGCAGCTTCACCTGGCCGTCGGCAGTGACCAGGATGTTCGCCGGCTTGATGTCACGGTGCACCACCAGATTCGCATGCGCGTGACCAACGGCGTCCATCACCTGCAGCATGAGGCCAATGCGTTGGTGCGCCGTCAGGCGCGCCGACTCCGCATACGTGTCAATGCGCTGGCCGTCCACGTATTCGAGCACGAGATATGGCTGGCCCGACGGTGCGACACCCGCGTCCATCAGGCGCGCAATGGCGTGATGGGTGAGGCGCGCAAGCGCGGTTCCCTCCCGGCGGAAGCGCTCCTGTCCGGTCGTGCTCATCAGCGCCAGGTTCATCAACTTGACCGCTGTATAGCCTTCGAATCTGCCGTCGGTCCGACGAGCCAGCCACACCGATCCCATCCCGCCGTGCCCCAATGGATTGATCAGGGTGTAGTGACCCACTTCGTGTCCGGCGAGACTCATCGGTCGGGGTTCGAGGAACCCGCGCCGATCAGCCACCGCGTCGGCTGACAGCAAGGCATCCAGTGATGCCGCAAGTTCAGGGACACTGGTCCTGAGCTGCACCAGCCACTCCTCCCGCGATTCGCCCGTGAGGTCCAAAGCGCGATCGAGAAGCTGCTCCAATTCCGGCCAGTACTGCTGATCAATATTCGCCATGTGAGTCCAGATCAGTCGGGGCGCCGCGTGCTCGGGGGCTTCCCACGGAAATATGCGCTCGCCTGAGCCAGACGACCATCCGCCGTCAGCGTCGGCCAGCATCGCGTGAGCCGATTCCGGTTGTGCAGCCGGGTGAGGAACGCGCTCACCAATTCCCCCGCGCGGCCGAGTGTTCCGGCCTCCTCGAAGGTATGGCCCGCTCCGGGGACCACTCGAAGCGTAACCGATCCTCCAAGATGGGGCAGACAATCGCGATTCGACTGCACGGTGTCGCGGTCGGCGCTTCCAACGACGAGAAGGGTTGGGGCGAAGACGTGCGCAAGGCTCTCCCGGGCGAGGTCGACACGGCCGGAACGCGACACCACGCCCGCGACGCGCGCCCCAAGTCTGGCGGCGACGCCAACCGCCGCCGCCGCGCCAGTGCTCGCACCGAACAGCACGATGTGATCCGAGCCGGGCAGCCGCTGCTCGATACACCACGCAGTCGCAGCGAAAAGTCGACTGGTAATGAGCTTGATGTCGAATCGAATCTCCCCGTGGCTGTCGGCGTCGCGCTCTCGTTCACCGAGGAGATCGACACGCAGCGTGGCCCAGCCGGCGTAGCGGACGCGTGCGGCGAGGTAGCGATTGCGATAGCTGCCTCGACTGCTGCCGCCGCCGTGGGCTAGAACAACGAGGCCGCGCGGTGCGGCGGCGGTACCCATCCGACCGAGGTCACCAGCGATAGTGCTGACGGGTCCTGATTCACCGGTGGGAATCACGACCTCACGCTCGACGTCAGCGGGCACAAGTGGCGCGTCGGTTGCACAGGCCCCCGCAGCAGAGCGGCCCAGCAGGGTGCGGACGCTGGCGTCGCTGACGGGAGCGTAATGGTGATACCACTGGGATACCGTGCCGAAGGGGTCTGGCGTGATACACGCGATCACCTCATCGAATTCGGTGGCCACCTCGCGCATTCCGTGTGTCGACGCGACGGGCACCGCGGCAATCAGGTGCGCTGGCCCAAAACGTCGGAGCGCAATCCCCGCAGCCCGGAGCGTCGCGCCGCTGGCCAGGCCGTCGTCAACCACAATCACCGTGAGACCGGCCAGATGTATTATGCGCTTATTCTCCCGATAACAGCGGATCCGCCGCGCGATTTCGAATTGCTCGCGTTTGACGATCGCGGAGACTACGGCTTTCGGCAGGCCGATGAAGCTGTGCACCGCATCGACCACCGGCCGGTGGCCACCCTCGGCAATGGCGCCGAACGCGACCTCCTCGATTCCCGGAACACCGAGTTTGCGGCAGACGAAGGTGTCCAACGGCGCAGCGAGTGCGCGGGCGATCGGTGCGGCCACCGCCACGCCTCCTCGTGCCATGCCGAGCACGACGACGTCGCGACGGTTGGCCCACGCTGCGAGCTTGCCGGCGAGGGCGAGGCCTGCGGCATGCCGGTCAGGGAAAAATGGCTCGACCGGCATGCCGTCTGTGCGTTTCTAGTTTGCGGCAAGCCTCATCGACGGCCCGGCGACCTTCGATGCAGCCTCGAGGTCGATCCTGGCCTGTGCCGCCCGAGCGGCGGCTTCGCTATCGTCAGGTCCGGTGACGGTGGCGGCGGAGCAGGCGCTCAGTGCGATTGCAGCGGTTACGAGCTTTACGAGCGTCTTCATGGTGGCTCCAGAGCGAGGGTGATGATGGTGTGGCGATTTAGTCGGCAAGAGCTCAAATGTGTTTTTCGATGCGAGCTGGGCAGCTTGAGTGCACATCGTTCAAATTGTTATCGTGGTCTGATTGGTGCAGGCGGCCCAAGGTCGAAGATGCAGGTATACCAGCAGTATCGCGTGATAATGTCGCCCGGCTTGCCGCAAAGCGTTCCTCCTGCGAGGAAACAGATCCTGCCGCCGCTTACGGTCACTGCCGGGCATGGGTCGCACCCTGAGATTACACCTGGGCCAACCGCCGCCATGGCTGACACGACGCCCGCCTCCATCGCCGGCCTTGACCGCCGGACACCAACGTCGGCGCGACCGGTACGCGCTTGCCAACTTCCAATGTCTCGCGCGAGGGCTTCGAGTTCGCCACGCTGTGCATCGGTCATCTGACCTGTCGTCGCGACCTTCGCCTTCAGGATGTTGGCGCGCTGCAGAAACGAGTTGCGCTCGATGTCAGCGCTCACCGGCCCTGCCAGCCGATCCGAACAACCGCCGATCGACAACGCGAGCACAGTCACTGCCAATGCCATCATTCTCCATTTCATCGGTCTATTCCTCTGCTGGTTGATGGTGAGTTTGTACCGCTTCGCTAGCGCCTTCTGATCGGTGTGCCGCCTGGGTCGAGCGTGATGCAGAAGTAGGCGCATACCTTCATGGTGAGCCCGCCGGAAGTGTCGCAAGCCCCCTCCTCCGCCAGGAAACAGATTTTGCCCCCCGATGCCGTGACGGGAGGGCAGGCGCTGCATACTCCTGGACCCACAGATGCGCCGGCGAAGCTCGTCGTATTCCGGGCCGCCTCGGACGACGAGACGGCGATGTCGGTGCGCCCCGTTCGCGCCCGCCATGCGCTGATGTCCGATGACAGACCCGTGAGTTCGAGGCGCTGCTCAGTCGTCAGTCGGCCTGTCTGCCCAACGCTGGCCTTCAGCCCCAGCGTGCGTTGCTCCAGCGCACTGAGCGCGAGATCGTCGGACGCTGGCGCAGACACTGCATCCGAGCATCCCACCAGAAAGACGGCCATCGTGCCAAGCGCCAATCCAACCGCTACCCATTTCATCGGAGCACTCCTCGGCTCGTTGTGATCCAACGCACCGGCGGTGACCTCCGCCAGCACAGGCGCAGTCGTCGTGACGACCCGGCCCACCACAGAGAGCGACGAGACGAGGCCAAACCCGCCAGGCAGCGTTCGCGCGATTGCTGAGAGCGTACTCGCGATCGTGGAACTGGCGCCGCTCACCGCGCCGCGCCGAGGAGTGGAGCGTGCGCGTGAACGCGCTCAGCGGGTCGCTACGTGCTTACCTGCTGCTCCGGTTCGACTGAGGCTTCGCGCGGGCGCTGATTCGTATTTCATGCTGCTGTTGCTGGGTCCGCTGCTCGCGAATCATCCATGCCGTGGCGACCGACGATGCAGGCATAATTCGCCTTCGCAACCAAAGTGGTGATTGCCGCCAGTGCGCGTCGCGGCTCTGACACGGTCCTGGAGAGGATTCAAGACGGAAACTGGCCGATGAACCCCGCAGGCGGTGCAGCGAATGCACGTCCGCACGGAGCCGGAGCGCTGCCAACACGGCTGCGGCGCACTGGCGGCCGCGGCCTGAGCCTCCGATGCTGCGCATCGATCTCGTGGTGCTCTTTCAGGCGATCGACCGCGACCGACAGTTGCCCGGCGGTCACGGTCGGCTCAAGGAGTCGTCAGACGCACCGGCGTCGGCGTGTTGTGACACAGTCACCCACCGGTACACTATTGGTATGAAGACTGCCATCTCGTTGCCAGACGCCGTGTTTCACGCGGCCGAACGCCAGGCCAGGCGCGCGCAGAAGTCGCGCAGTCAACTGTACTCGGAGGCATTGTCCGAGTACCTGAGCCGTCATTCGCCGGACGAAGTGACCGACGCGATGAATCATGTCGTCGACCAGCTTTCGCCTGGGCCTGATGCGTCCGTATCGGTCGCAGCGCAATCGGTGCTGGCGCGCAGCGAGTGGTAGACGTCACCCAGGGCAAAATCTGGTGGGCCGAGCTGTCGGCGGGCGCTGGCTCGGCGGCGGGGGTCCGCCGGCCCGTCGTCATTGTGCAGGGCAACGCGCTCAATCGTAGCCGGTTGGCGACGGTGGTGTGCGTGCCGCTGACAAGCAATCTCACGTGGGCGTCCGCACCCGGAAACACACCGCTCAGCGCGAAGCTCGCCGGCCTTCCGAAAGACTCTGTGGTGAACGCATCACAGTTGTTCGCCATCGACCGCGCCAAGCTCACGAAACGAATTGGCAACCTCGCGCCGAAGCGGCTGGAACAGGTGCTCGCCAGTAGCGATGTCGTTCTCGGTCGGTAGGGTGAATGATCGGGAACATGGTTGGCACTTCAGTCCGGCAACACGGAGTACGCGTGAGACAGCCATGTCGCCCGCCTACATCCCCAGCAGTTTCCGCAGTTTTTTCATGTCGCACTGCTGCGTAGCGGGCAGTCGACTCTCGTGATACTCCACATCGCGCAGCAACGATTTCAAGGCCGCGTGATGTTTGGGATCGGCCGCCGCCTGTCGCGGCGTCAGCCCACCCAGTGCCGGAATGTTGTCGTCCAGCCACCCCTGCATGTATTGCTCGCGGAATTGGCGCATCACCTCGTCCATCTCCGGCGATTGTTCCGGCGGTGGCGGCAGCTGACCTGATTGCTGCGCCTGCCGCGCATCTTCCATCAGACCCTGTAGGTCAGCTTCCTCCCGAATGCGGAAGCGTGCCAGCGTGCCGAGTGCCGACGAGATCAGGGCCTTGAGGGTGTCGGCGCGCACGGTGGAATTCGTTTCGACCAGCAGGTGCGTCTTCAGTACTTCGATGCGCGCGATCATGGTCTCCTGAAACGGCATCGACGCCGGGAGGCCAGGCTGCCTGCCGTCGGCACTCGGTTTGGTGATGACGATTTCAGTGCCTTCGTCATTTTGCATCACTGGTCCAGCGCCTGACAGTGCACCGAGGGCCGTGATCACGGCCGCACGTCGTGCCGTGGGAAAGTCGAACCGGTCAGTGATGAATGCCAGCGGGTCGCCATCGGTATTGGCCATCTCGGGCGGCGTCATCTGCATTTCGGCGAGCTGCCGCCAGACGTTCACCAGATCGAGCTGCGCGCTGGGGTCGAGCAGCTTCTCCGCGTTTATCGGGCGTGTGCGCACGCGAAAATACTTTCGCATGCTGGTCACGGCGCGATCGGCGAAGCGCGGTGCCAGCGGCTGCGGGTGCACGCCGGCGATGAACGACACGTCGTTCACGGTCACCACGCGCGCCAGAATCGCCAGATGCAGCGAGACCGACTGCGACGCCTTGATCTCGTGCGCAAACGCGGTAGCGCCGGTGAGCAGATCAGTGAGTGCGATGCCGACGCCCGGTTCGATGGCGGTCACTTCCCAGATCGACAGCCATGACCGCAGTTGTGCGACGAGCACCGATAGCTGCATGTCCGGCAGCCGGAGTCGCGGCTCCGCCAGCATCAGCCTCGCGACCGATACGCCGCTCTCCGCGACCGGACAGTGAAAGAGCGCCCACGGGATCGCGAGCTCGATCTCGGCCTGCGCCATGCCCTCGAGGGCCTCGCCCATGAACAGATCGAGTGCGCCACGCAGCCATTTCTGGCCAAGACGCTTGGCCAGAAAGCGCATCAGTACCTCGTGCAGCTCCATGTCGGCGCGCTTGACTCCATTGGCGTACGCAACCTCAGGATCGAGGGCGATGGTGTTCGCGGTCACGCCACCACAGCACTTCTTGAACTTCAGGCCGCTGCCACATGGGCAGGGGGCGTTGCGCGGGGTGGACATGGCGGATCGGGGCTGGAGTGCTGAACAATGTGGCTCCCGGTTTGCCCCGCTGGCAGGTGCTCAGCCGCCGCCCATCCCGTTACTCCGTGCGGGTCACCGCCGCGTCGCAGTCCCGCTCGACCACGATCGTGAACTCCTTTGCCAGCGCCACGATGCTGGCCACCGCTGCCCAGAACGGCAGCAGGACCACGCCCGCCAGTCCGGCGCTGAGGGGCATGTCGATCAGTGTGCGGCCGGTCGAGTTGCGCACGATGATGCGACGCACGTTGCCTTCGCGGAACAGTTTCCTGAGGGTGGACTTGAGCTTGTCGCCTGCGACCTTGATCTCTTCCACGGGTGCCTCGCCGGCGGGGTTTTAGGTTGCGTCTGCCGTCCGGGTGCACGCGGCACCCATGGGGAGCCATACGATGCGCGCCGCTCGCTGGTTTCTCAATGCTCGGGACGACTGTAGCGCGCAGGCCGCCTGGTGACGCGGCCGATCACCTCGCAAAGCACCGCAACGCCTGCGATCTGCGTCGGGGCCACGATCCCTGCGGGCAGCGGCTCGCGAAGATTGACCTTCAGCACGTAGTCGTCGCCGACCTTCGAGATCCCGACTGCCGTCACGCCAGGCAGCGCCGAGAGCTCGTCTTTCGCACGTTTCCTGGCGACCCGTGCCTGTGCCAGCGTGACGGGCATGATTACGCCAGCCTGACCTTCAGCGCCTTCAGCACTGCGGACAGCGGATTCGCGAAGATCAGTCCTTCCCCGTTCCGTCCGCCATCATCGCTGCCCGCGAACAGCAACGCTGCGCCCATGTGGTCATCATCGACGATCAGCGAGCCACTGTCGCCAGAGTCACTGAACGATCGTGTGCCGGAACCCTCGATCTCGATCTGATCGTCGAATGACACGACGCCGATATCGTACTCCACTTCGAGTCCGTCCAGCTCGAACGCGGTCACGCGACCGTGCCGCACGCCGGTGGTCCGCCCCACCTTGTGTACGATGTGGCCAATCTCCAGTTCGCCTTCGCGCTGACCAGCCAACGTCCCGATGCCCCGCAGCTTGTGCAGGTCGACGGCGGCATTCGCGTTCAGTTTCGCGGTGGCGCAGTCGATGAGATTTGGTTGCCCCGTCGTGAGCCGCACGAAGCGCGTCAGTTTGGCGACACGATCAGATGTCGGGTTTCCGCCGTCGAGTGTGCCCGCCATGATGAAGCCGTTCGCGATGAAGCCGACGGAAGAGCCGATGAGCAGCGGTCGCTGCTTCGACCTGTACCATCGCGTTGCCCGGGCGCGTATCCGACCTGCGTAGCGCACGTCGACCTCACCTTTGGCGCTGGCCGAGATCCGCGCGACCAGCTCACTTTTCTCGAGTGCGCGGTCCTGCAGGCATACCGCCAGATTGTTACCCGTCTTTCCCTTCGCTGTCACGCCGAGGAAATAGCTGGGCGCAGAACGGTGCAGACTTGCGGCGCTGGCAACGGCGACGCTGCTGGATCGCCTGGCCGACGTCCGGTCCGCGAGCATCGAACTCAGTTTTCCCGGGAGCGACTGCTTCAGTTCACGAACCGAGTCGAGCTTCATGAAAGTCCTCGGCGTTTGCGGCAGCGCGGTGTTGACTGACGCAGATGGGCAACACGGAACGCAGCGCGAGCGGTTGGCAGTGCAACGTACAGCGCGTGCGGCGTTCGGCCCATCGGCATTTTGGAATCCTACAGTGCCAGGTCCAGCGCGCTGACGCTCTCGTCCCGTATGCGGCGTAACGAGTCGAGGCCGCTCGATTCTCGCGCCATCTGTCCGTTCCAGGTGAGGACACCGGCGCGAATCAGCCGCGGATAGTGCTCCTCCACCAGATCACGGGCGCGACTCTCGATCACGTAGTCGCTCCATCCATGCTTCGCGCGTCCCGCGGTCACGAGTACGTGGGCGAGAAAGGCGAATACCTCAAACCAGTTTCGCCACCTGGCAACATCTGGCAGAGAATCGGCGTCAACATGCACGGCTGTAGAAAGCAGCTGCGTCCACGCTGGGGCGGGAACACCGTAGGTCGTTTGCGGACTGTAGTCATCACGCACCGCAAGCCCAGCCTCGACGAGGTCATCACCCGCGGTGCGTGTGTTGCGTTCCGTGTAACCGATCGCGTTCGATACGTCGGATGATGTTGCGACACTACCGCGCTGGCCGAGGAGGTAACAGAGAATGTCCGACTTCAAGCCGATACCGAACGCAGTGCGCAAGCGCAGCTGCAGTGCGGGAGGGTTGAGCAGCCTGAGCGGCCCCAGATCCTTCGTTCGCGGTGCGTCCCCGTCATCCGAGACTGCGAGCTTCCCGAGCTTGCCCCAGCTGGGATGTTTTGCTCATGAGGCAAAGCGGTGAAGCTTCGGCAGCACCTCGTCGGGAAACCGCTCACCGAGGTGCTGCATCCGGTGGACGCTGAGCAGTTTCGAGTGGCTCCTCGCCAACACAGCCAGCAGATCTCGCAGCCGGCGCTCATCGTCACACAGGCAGAGTGAGAGCAGCACCAACGCCTCCGCATCGACGATCGACGAGACACGGCGCGTTCCGGAGGATGCTGTGCGGTGCGTCGGGCAGCTCCATTGCGCCCACGCCACGTCGATCGCCGCGCGCAACGCGACGCGGCGGATGTTATCGAGCGTTTCGCGTGACATGGTCAGCAGTCTCCGTCACAGAGCCAGGAGAATCGACGCCGGCGTCCTGGGTCAGCACCCACGCCGTGGCGGTCGATTGATGAGTGGCTGCTTGCCGTCGACGAGCGCGATCACGTCGTCGTCGATAGTGGCTCGCTCTAGCCTGCCGCGCGGATTGAGCCCCGCGCCGCCGACGACGAGGATCGACCCGGCTTGGCTGCGAGCGCTCAACAGGTCGCCGACGGCCCAAGCTGCTGCTCGCAAGGTTGTGCGGACGGTAAAAATAGGCGAGGTGTCGGAGCGGATGAGGCGAGCCGACGAACACGGAGAAAGACAACTAATAATGATTTACCTGTCAAAAATTATCAGACGTTCGGAGTATTGGTGTTGTCTAAGCCAGATTTTGACCGACGATGTCTTCGTAAGATGAATAGGGACAGCTGTTTAGTGGCTCGTATCCACGGTCGGAGGAGTTTTTTCTGAGGGCATTGTCTGCCATCGGAGGCTTGCGTTCTCGCATGATTGGCTCCATAATGAAACCAGTTCTATAACGGAGCCATAATGCCAAATCTGTCCATCAAGGATGTCCCGGAAGAGTGGACCGACCTCCTCCGCCAGCGTGCGAGCCGGCATCACCGCTCGCTGCAGGGGGAGCTCATGGCGCTCGTCGAGCGCGCCATCCACGAAGATCTGGGTGCGGCAGGAGTGCCCGCCGGTCGCGATTCGCTGCCACTCGAATCACTGACGTCCGGAGGCAAAACGATCGAGCAGATCGTAGCGGCGATGGGGCGCGCGCGGCCTGTTCCGGGGCAGAACGGTGCGTCGAGCATCGACATCATTCGCGGCGACCGCGACGCGCGATGAACGCCGCGATGCCAGTGCTGCACGTCGCGGAACCACCAGCGCGCTACCTCCCGCGTCCGCCGCTCGTGGTGGACTGCAGCGCGCTCGCTGGCGTGTTGTTCCAGGAACCATGGATGGACGCCGCCGTGGCACGGTTGTCCGGCCGGCGCCTCATAGCCCCGACGCTACTGGCATTCGAACTTGGCAATGTGGCAGTCGAGAAGGCACGACGCGGCGATCGGGACGAGGCCGCCGAAGCACTTGGTCGCTGGTCGGAACTGGCGATCGAGCTCGTCTCCGTGGATCAGCCAGCGGCCTTCGAACTCGCGATGCGGTACGGGCTCACGGCGTATGACGCGGCGTATCTCTGGGTCGCGTCGGAGCGACGGTGTCCGCTGGTCACGTTCGATGAACGTCTGGGCACGGCCGCGCGCAAGCATCTGGCTGCGCTGAGCTGATGGCGGCAGCGCTGGTTCACTTACTCTGACGCAGCGGACAGCGCGACAAGACATCGTGTTGAATTCGTTCGTTACGCACGGCGTTCCGTTCGGAGGACCTGTTCAGCACCGGACCTTTTTGTGTCAGCGCGTACTCGGAATCGCTACCGCCTCCCCGACAGCGCTGTACGATCCGTACCACGCGGCGAACAAGCCAAACCTTTTTGAGCAAATCTGATGAGCGAACCACGCCTCTCCGACGCTTCAATGGATGGTTTTCGAGGTTTCATTCTCGTGCACGCGACACTCTGTGGTGGACTGAGTCCGGCCGAGTGGGATGAATCGAACCGACCCGTGTTGTATGGGACGCGAGCGCAGGCCGAATTGTGGCTCTTCGATGCCGCAGAGATGCGTTCGGAAGCACTGTTGGATGCCCAGATGGAGTCCAAAAACGACGATCGGTGGGTCGAGGCGGCGATGCTCGATGCAGAAGGCGGGCTGACTCTGGTAGATCAGGGCAAAACGTTCACGCCGGACGTGTTGCTCGACCTCATCAGTTGAGACGCTCGCAGCGGCCTCCTTAGTCTGCGCCGTCCAGCAAGCAGCAGGTCGCGCAGTATCTCCGGATACACACCGCAGGTATCGCCTGCTGTCTGCGTGTTATTCTGATACGCTTTTTAGGATGGCGACAGCGTTGCTGCCCCGGAGTCCGGTCATCCTCGCAGGCTTCCCCAGGCCCGGTCCAAGCCGAACGGTTGGCGCTTTGTGGCTTCAGGTCCCGATGACCCTCGGCGGCTCGTTGACACTGATCGCCACGATGTCGGCGAGGTAACCCACGGACAAACGCCCAGCGTCGCGCAATTTGAGCAATTTGGAAGCACTTGAAGAAAACGCCTGATGAACTGCCGCGAGGTCTCGCCCGCGCGAATCCAGCTCCCGCACCGTCCGCATCAACCCCGAACAATCCCCGACGTCGTACGAGACTACCCGCCCGTCTGCATCAAACACCGGCAAACACCCCCCACCATCCGAACTCACCGTCACCCGATCCAGCGGCGCCCCCGACTCCCAGTACACCTCCAGCGCATCCGCCGCCGAGTACGCATCGTCCCCCTCAGCAACAGGGAAGTCGGTAATGTCGATGTAGCAGCCAAACTCTTTCACGAGTGCAATCGCCTCGTGCATCAACGCCTTCCGCCGATTCACATGCGTCGGATTGAACACCCGCGCCGGAATCTCGGACACGGTCAACGCTTCCCGAATCAACTCCAGCCCCCGCGGCCCATCGCCGACGTGCAAATGCAATATCCCCGCCTTCCCCGTCATCAGCCCGGCCACGTGCGCATCTGACGCAATCCGCAACAACTCCTGCAGCGTCGGCTGACTGGAGCGATGATCCGAGATCGCCACCTCGCCCACGCCGATGATGCAGTCGATGTTCACGATGTCGCTGCGCACGGAGCCCGTGAGCGTCGTCAGCGGCAGGTGATACCCACCCGTGTGA
>ENA-ORBV01014662-ORBV01014662.1-microbial-mat-metagenome-genome-assembly--contig:-NODE-14662-length-11670-cov-5.211248_pt1 | contig 11670 bp, 11 predicted proteins | sample MGYA00237777_ERZ505514 | MGnify/ENA primary metagenome ERZ505514 (study PRJEB26160, sample SAMN06269048) | microbial mat metagenome | isolation source: Oligotrophic lake microbial mat | place... | reverse complement strand
CCTTTGTGGAAGCGCCAGCGTCCAAGGATGCAATTTGAAGGATCCATGGGTCACCCAACTAGTCGAGCACCTCCAAGCAATCATGCGCCACCAACATCGAGATGCCCCCTTGGCTGACCCACATGTCGAGAACATGGAGCTCACCCAGTGCCACGTGGGCTCAGCCGCTCCATTCTGGGAGTTGCCCTTTGATCTGTGCGGATGCCTAGCCCCCGCAGCTGGATGAAGACCACATGGGAACACCTTGACAAAACACCACTCACACTCAAGGGCCCCAAGTTTGCGGTTGTGCCCAAGCGAGCACGGGACGATCATTTAATGGATGCATTCATCCAGCATGATTTTGACGTTGAGACACTGCGCATGTTGAATGAATGCCGGCTACATTTGCATGCCACGACAGTAGCAGATGTCACTGAGGCAGATGGCAAAGCAATCACACAAGACACATGGGAAGGAAAACACACTCAACGACACAGTCACAACTGGCCCAAGACAACACCGCTTGCTACAGACGAATCGCTGCGCCAAACCATCCTGTTCCCCCACCGGTCCGACACTCACCTCCAACAACCGCTCGGCCGCTGGGCAACAGCTCAGGATGATGAATGGTTGTGGTGGTTTGATGCCTCTCAAGAGGTCACATGTGAAAAGCAGCCTCACCGAGCCAACCGCAAATGGACAAAGTCCAATCCCAACCAAGTGTCCTGTCGACACCATGCCGAGCACACTCTGGATGAAGTTGTGATTCCACTTGACTGTCATCGGTGCTCTGCACACAAGACCATTGGACGAGACTGGCTTCATCTCCTTTTGTCCAACAGGAGCCACCTGTGTGACAATGCAGAAGAAGCAGCAGCGCCGATGGAGTTTCATCAACACCTTGAAAGCCTTCCCCAAGACGCAAAATGGGCCATCAGTCGGTCCAGATGTGCAGATGGTGGCACGTCAGTCGCCAGAGCACTTGGAGCAGGCACCCTGCAAGCGGTAGGCGATGGATCCCTCAAAGGGGGGTTTGGTGCACCAGCCTTTGTGCTTGAAGCCCCGGGTGAAGCAAGCAATCGTGTCCAAGGTCTAAACATTGTCCCAGGTCCCCTAGCCAAAGGCAACTCGCATTGCTGTGAATTGGCCAGTCTGCTCGCAATGCTGCTCGTGAGCCAGGCAGTGTGCAAAACACACCACATCACCCAGGGCAAGGCAACGATTGCTTGTGATAACAAACAAGCTGTTTCCATGTTCAATGATTGGTGTGTCCCAGACCCCCAAAACGCAAATTTCGACTTAGCTTCTGCCATCTGGAAGCTGCTGCAAGACAGCCCCATTCAGTGGAGGAACATCCATGTCAAAGGTCATCAAGACGACCACCTCCATCATGACAAACTCAACCGAGTAGCCCAACTGAATGTGGAAATGGATAGGCTCGCCAAATCCTTCTGGCGCCATTGTCACATGCATCAACATGCGGCACTCCAACCTTTGGAACCCCCACTGCATCCCACACACCCAGAAGGCTGGATGCTTTGGAACGGAAACACCAAGGTTATCAACCCCAATCGACAACACCTGTGTGAACTCACACATGACCCCATCACAACATCCAAATGGATCCGGCTGGGGCGTTTCCCCAAATCAGCGACTCCCCACACAGATTCCGAAATGGCATCCAAACACAACAAAGCCCTCAGACCAGGATACCAACGGTTGATCACCAAGCATGCCTCTCACAATTGCGGGGTAGGTGCGACTCTTGTGGAATGGCAGCTCCAAGACGACGACCAATGTCCTCCTCACTGTGGCCAACCCGAAGACACCAACCATGTCATAAGGTGTGCCGGAGCAGGCGCTACTGAGACATGGACAGAGCAAATGAATGTGTTGACCAAATGGATGACAGATGCAAATGCACACCCTCTTCCACAGGACACCCTTCTGACCAACCTACAGCGTTGGCGTCAAGGGCTACCACCGGCTACAGAACATGCGTCTCCCAGAATCCAACAGATGCTGGAATTGCAAACTCTGATTGGATGGAGGAATCTCATGGAAGGTCTCCCTTGTTGCTGGATCTGACGTGTCCAACAGAACCACATCCTGCAGAACCATTTGTGGTCCTCTGGCAAGAAGTGGACACAACAATTCCTCACCAAAGTCTTCTTCTTAGCTCGATCCATGTGGGAACATCGCAATGACATCAAACACCGCTCCAAGCGGCCCTGGCATCTGCGCAAGCTGCAGCAACTCAACAACAGCATCACTGAAGAATTGCTGGCAGGTGCCCCGGCACTGTCTCTTGCTGACAGACATCACTTCAACCTCAACTTGTCAGACCTCCTTGACAAGTCCACACAATGCAAGAGGAACTGGCTTCTCAATGTCATAGCAGCCAGACAAAGGTGTGAGAGACAACAAGCACATTTTGAAGGCACTCACACTCTGTCCATAGCCAACTCCAACTTGATCAAATGGATGACCACTGGCAGAGCTTCATAGCGGTCTCCCTCAACCTTATCCTTCCCGATGCCCCATCCCTTGGGCACAACCCAGTCCCCAGTCTACCGGGACCAAAGATGTGCCGCATCTTCAGCTGAAGATGCCATTTGTAATTAACCTGAACAGCCCATCTCTTTGCTGTTCCAACAGCCACGATGTGCACAAGGCCCTACAAACCTTACACAAACCTCCATCGAGTCTATCGAAACTACTCCAACACAGACAGACCAACCCCAGCAAACTGCAGCACAATGGAGTCTTCCACGATGTGGTTGGCTCTGCCGTGGCACCTACTGCAATTTGCTCTACTCTCACTCTCATTCTCTCACAACTTGAGCATCCCTTTCAAGCTCACCTTACTTCGTTTCTGACAATAACCAACAACAACATCTTTCATCACTTACATCCTTCACAATGGCCAACCGCTTTTCTCGTCTCCTCCCGGACCTTCAGTTCCAACTGGCGTCTCAACCATGGGAACAACCCACAGACCTTGCCCATGCCAAGAACCTCCTTGGTCGACTACGCAGCAGTCTCACTCGCCGAGCTTGGAACGAGCTCCACCATCCCCAGGCCAAAATGCAGAGCGTTCTTTTGCTTACGCACACCATTTGGTCCCAGATGGAGCAGGAAATTCTGGACAATTTGATCACATGTGGACGCGCCAATGCCACTCACTGGTGCCTCCGTCACAACCCTGTTGGAGTCAATGGTCTCTCCGACAAGGCATGCATTCACCTCAAGAAAGCTCGCTTTACCACCGCCCGAGTTATCGTCAAGTCCAAGTGCTCCATTGACATCAAGGAAAAGGCCCTCCTCTTGTGGATCAATAAATTTCTCCCCAAGTACAACAAGGTCATTTTTTCATGAAGGGGAGCTCCAGAAGTTGCGTGATCGGGTCAGTTAACCGAACCACTCCTCCCCTCCATTCCGTCCACCACCTCCCTTTTTCTCCCCCTGACATATTTCGTTGAAGCCCTCCCCTTCTTCTCCTTGATCCAATTCGACTCCAAAAGAGGTCGTCTTTCGGTTTATTTATCTTTTTGTATCCACATCTTTCAAGTGAATTTTGAAGGAGTTCCATGATGTGTTTTATTCTTTCTTTCCTTCTGTTCATTTGGTTCCAATCTGATTTGCAATGACATCCTACCATAAAAATATGGTTGGATTTATGGTTGGATTGGATCACATGTGCACATTAGGCACGTTCCTGACAGAATGACAGGAAATAGGCAGCTATGGGGCAAGCTTTTGCTCTGATGGTGCTTCCGACTCTCCATCAAGTGTGAACGGGCCTGCCAGCTGTTTCTGTGACAACAGCTCCCATCAAGTAACAGTGCTATTTAATTAGCGACAGTCTACAGCATGTGATAGTTAGCAGCCAGACCATCCGGTAACTACAAAACTCAATCAATAGTTGATTGCATATGCTACTAGCTAGCTAGTGCATAATAGCTAGTGACCATCATTCTGTTTCTATCTACAGTCCTTCAGATTGCTTAACGCATTACTCTCTGTGCTGAATTCATGAGTTGATATGATACTTGGGCTTACTATTATTACTCGCACGGGCTCCATGGATGCATGGAATCATCTATGATCTGATATATTTACCTGTACTGCACAGAGAATAGTGCAACATTCACGTACATCATGTGATGCTCTGGTGTTTAAGTCTTGCTGTACGCTCATTCCAGCATGCGCCATCCAAGATCGTCTACTGATGAACTACTGCTGGATCTCGCAACTGATTCTGCGAATCGTCTCTTCTTGGCTCCTTTCAACTTGGCAGCAATCTTGCCATCGTCGGAATCCGAAATGTCAGCAGCAGCCTCTGGATCCTCCGTCGTCGCCTGCCCGCCAGTTTCGACAAGCCAGCGGTCGTACTCATCCTTGAAGCTGCAGTGAGGAGATGCGATCGGCGACGGAGGAGGTGCCTCGACTCTAGCTGCCAGGGGCGGTGCTAGAGATGTTCGGCTGGGGGCACATATCGCAACCCCGGAATCTCCGACACTCTTCAAGTTGCTTGTCGTGGACGGCGACGGAACAGGCTGTGGCTGGGCTGCTGATAGAAATGGGTAGGTGGCCTGTCCAATAGACCCGTTACTACCAACGGTGGGAGGCAGTGGAACTAGCGATTGTAGCTGGGCCAATATTTGTGCTTGTACCAGTGGTGGTGGTGGCGACGGAGAAGGGGCATGGTGCAGCTGTGACTGCGACTGCATCTGTGCCAGTATCTGGGAATGGGGTGCGCTCATGAAGTAGTTGCTGTAATACGACGGTTGTCCCAGTGGAGGAGGAGGAAGAATCCCATTGGTGGTTTGGCCAGCACTCAAACTAGTAGCAGCACTCATTCCCTCCATCACCATGACACAAGGATTCATGTTGGTCGATTGAGTGGTTTTGGGTGTCGGCCGCAGCTTTCGCTTATTACTGCTATTGCATCTGCTGCTGCTACTGTCGACGCTCCCTGCCATGGTGCCTTGCCAATCGTAGTGGGATACTTCGACCTTTTCTCGTAGAGCTTGTCCCGTCTTTTTGAGGGCGCGTCGTTCACAAATTTCTTCCCAAGGACTTTCGTCGCCTTTGGAGGGATCCGTCATGACCAGGAAACGACCTCGTGGAGTCCGATCTTTCCACAATCGTACCACATGTGCTGTTATGGCTGGCTTTTGTGATTTTGATGCTCCAATGTAGAGTTGTCGATGTTCTTGTACGAGCATTCGGAACAGAACATTGCCTGCAATTAGAAGAACAAGGAAACGACTCGTAAGCGATTCGTGAGCGCACAGACGAAGCATGGTGCTGGCTTCATCACAATTACTTGTCTTTAACTAGACCTACCAGGATGTGTTGTCACATGCCCCCCTCGACCACAGAGCACATCTTGTAGAGCAAACGAAAGGAAACAGCAAAGGAAAGAGAAGCCAACCAAAGAGGGCGTTGTTAGGGCAGTACCATTCATCTGCACAAACCAACTGTACAAAACACAAGTGAATCGACAGCTTCAGCCATCACCTTCGGCTCTTCCTCTCTTACCATGAACTCCAGGATATTTTATCCCGCCTTCACTGTTCTTGCTACTACTAGTGGTTGCCATTGTCTTGCTTTTTGCCATTTCGTGTTGTCAACGAAGCTGGCCTGCTGTTGTGTGGTTGTTGACCTGCTGTAATGTCGAGCGTTGATGGTTGGTTGTTGCAGTCGACCAGCATTATGGGACCCTGGAATCTGGCAGTATCTCTTCGTGGTAGGATGTGAAGCGGGTTTTGACCGTGCCAGCCCTCTTCGCTCGATATTCACGAGAGTTGTGGGCGTGTAGAAGTTTTTAAGCGACACTTTTGCCGAAGACATGCTTGAGAATCTGAACATCTACTTAATACAGAACACATAACGTTGTCGTGTTGGCAAATCTTCTTAATTACTTCCGATGACGTACGATGACGCAATCTAGTTTCGTTAAATACTTTTGTCACAGTGGGTTCGCTAACGAGGTGACGTACTCAAAACGTTGCATGGTTGTCAGTGTCGCAAGAGTAGCGACCTCATTCGCGGCGCTACCAAGCTTCCCCCAGATGAACCTGGGACTGCTGGGCTGTGGAGAAGGTTCTTGCTGACCAAGCCCAAATTGGCCAGCAGTTGGGTGCATTGCCAACAAAGCAAAACATGACCATGACCCAGAGTCACTACAATTGTACTGGAAAGTGAGTGAAAGAGCCCTGCTGATGAACTGAGAGTGGCATTTGCTTTTTTAAATGTTTGTTGCAAAAACAGTTTTGCAAATTGCTCCATGACAAAAGCTAACCATGTTGGCAATGTCAAAGAAAACATGTCTGGGCAACTTTTATTCATCAAAATTGAAATTGCTCTTGCTCATTCTAACTTCCAATGCATGCCAAATGCATGATTCGTGGTCTGTCATGGATGGACATGCAATTGTCAACCAATCTGCTGTTGTGCTCATGTTTGTCACCATCATGTCGGACTTTGTTCTTTGCATTGGACCCCAACTCAGACATTTGTGAATCAGACAATGTCACCACATGCATGCTAACAAATTGACAGCTGACATGATGCCAGATGAATTGCTGTTTCTATGAAGACATTGTCAAAATTCATTTCTGCATCTTGGCAGTTGATGTGCTTTCAGCATGTGCTCCCCCAGATGCTCAACAGCTGAACACATTCAAACTGCAAAACAGAACAATTCGGGACCATTTCAATTTTTTTTCTTTTCTCCACTGGCATTGTGAAAAACTTCATTTTAGTCTTTTTGCCCATTTTGGCTTTACAATCTGTTGGCAACATGTTTTGACATTTGATGTTGACAAAACACACAATCATTGCATTTGCAAACCATGCTGCAAAGCAGTGTCATGCAAATCCGAAGAGAGAGTTTGTGATGCAGATTTGACTGTTCAGTCATGTTCGGAGCATTCTTGACATCTTCAAAGACAACTGTCAACCTTGTCAAAAGATTGATTGCAACAGACAGACCAGGGAGTTGCAACTAGGTTGCATGCAACAAAACAAGCTTGCTGGTTCAGCAAGTCCAACAGATTTAACAAATGTCAAACTCATCAACTGTTCTTCTTGGAGTCCATTTGATGCTTTTGTGTGACTCATTCAAGACATTCCCCACAAAACTGACAGCATGCAATGCATGTCCTTCTGCCAAAAAAGAGACTGGGCAATGAGTTGTGTCGAGCTGTAACACACAATTTGGAAATCAAGTGACATCATACCTGTAGGGTTAACAGTGTGGTGCAGTGCTAAAAAGCCAATAAAAACGCAAGAATAAGGACAGGGTTACCAACATTTGGATCTTTTGTCTTGATTCGTCATTTACTTAGTATGATTTAATAGGTAGGTGCGTAGTGCAATCCAACCATGCCACTATTTTATTTACTGCAAGTAAAATAGCCAGTAGGTGCTTGTGCAGCTACCCGAAACGAGAAGGGTGATCCCCCGTTGATTGGCTAACCCACGATTGCGCAGTTATGAAGCAATGAGAAAATGAACATTTGAAGCCGAATGCATGGGTACAGCAAGGTTGACTGTTTTGAAGAATCGATCATTCAACCGAATAATTGTTCTTGTAGAGCTTTTACCTACTTAACTAGCTCGTAGAGTGTTCGTAATATCTTTTGCGGAGAGAGTGTCTTAGAAGGAAAGGGCTTGACTGTGCAGGCCGTGTGCATGTCGAGTCTACTGAATGCATCCTACAGTAGAAGTTGGCAAGAAGATCCCATCTGTTGTTCCAGGCGCCCAACAATTCATTCCAGGATCCAAATTAAAATTATATCTTCATCAGCCGAAGATCCTCGAGCATCAATGTTGCTCAATCCAGCTACCAGAGCGGGCATTGCTTGTTCATCCGTTTTGAAGAAACAGGCTGCTTTCAACAGAAGATGGAAAGCAGTTGCACGGAAAAGCACAGTTGGCAGCACATATAGCGATCATGGTACCACCACCCCCACCACCACCCCACAACTCAAGCACTGTCCTGCTCTGCCGTTTTTGGGATCGACTGTGCCCTTTTATTCCAATGCGCCAGCGCTGGATACCTCCACGACGTACGATTATTGGCCCGAAATGACGCGCCGGTTCGGGGAGTTTTACACCATGGGAATTCCAGGCATTGGCGCAGGAGTGAAGCAAACGGTGTATGTCATTCAAGATCCACAAGAAATGATGAAAGTCTTGCGGTCCGAAGGACAATTTCCTTCCGGTGCCGCACAAACGGCTTGGGCAATGCGACAAGTGATGGATGACCACGGGAATCATGCTGCCGCCAGAATTATGGATCAAGGACCCGAATGGAAACGCATACGAAGCTTTTTTCAAACGGATTTGTTGTCGCCTCAGTCAGCTCGTCAGTACATACCGGCGATTGCCGAAGCGGCGCAGTATGCCAGTCAAGGCGTTGTGCAGTATGAAAACGACCTCAATACCTTTTTTGAAGACTCCTCCTTTGATATGTTTTCCAGCTTGACATTGGGATCCCATGCTCACATCACCGACCCTTCCGTTCCCGCGACACCCTCGGATGTAAGGTTCTGCCGGGTTGTCAAACAGGGATTAACTGGAAGCACCACACTGATGCTAGATCTCAAAGAAATGGTGTTGGGCAAGGTGCTGGGGATCAAAACGTCCTTTTTTAAACAATTTGAAGAATTGTGGGTGGAAGCCTTCGAGATTGCCCAGCAAAAAGTCGAGGTATTCTTAGAAAAAAGAGCCAACGGCACGCTCGCTGAAGCCGAAAAAAAATCATACCTCTTTCAAGCGTTAGAACGACAAGAGGAAAATGGAACAGTGACACAAGATGAATGCGTGCAACTCGTCAAAGGCTTGCTGGGTGCTTCTGTCGAGTAAGTTATGATGGAAAACAAGTATCTTGGAGTCGACTTTGCCAACCCCTTGGAGAACATATAATGCAACTAACCCCAATCAATGCACCACGGCAAAACAATGCAACAGCACCACTGCTGGAATGACTGCATGGCACTTTCTTCATATTTCTATGCACAGGGAAACCCAGGAACGTATTCGAGACGAACTCTTGACAGGCACGGAGAAAACCAATGGCGTTGTGACAGCCGAAACAGTGTCTCCCAAATCAGCTCCATACCTCCATGCCGCCTTTCGAGAATCTCATCGTCTGACCAATCCCTCTCCTATGGTTCCAATAAAACGCCTCTATTCCCCAGTCAACATTCACGGAGTTGACATTCCTGAAGGCAATGTTGTAGTCTTTGACTGCCTTTCCAAGTCCATGAATTTGCTTCCGGACCCAGAGCGATTTGACCCCGATCGTTGGTTGCCTGATGCCGTGGAGGCCCGCAATGGAACACCCGCTGCTGTGTTGGACCACGTCTTATTCAAGGGTCCCTTTTCAGAAGGCGCTCGCAAGTGTCCTGGTTCACGTGTTGCCAAGAATGAAAGTCTTTTGCTGGTGGCACAAATGATTCTCGATTGGGAGATGACGAATCCATTGAAGCATTGGAGAGAAATCAAGTACCAACAAGAGACTGTCTTGACACCAAAATTGCCCAATGTTCAATTCAAGGCTCGTTCCTGAGAAAACGAGGCAGCAATCCAATTCCTACTCCCTTGTTTTCATGCTGTATTTGCATTATTTTTCCACGATAGATGTGGTGCTAATTTTCGGGATGACTCCTGATTGCTGAAGGACGAGCAGCAATTTATCGCAGCTTAAAAGATCCATATCTAATTATATATTTTAGGTGTGATGGAGACCACATGTCGCAGCCGCATCCTGTTACTTCTTACTACTTTCACATTCTGGGTACATGGTTCGCCCGTTCTCGAAACGTGCGTGGTGGCTTCGTATCTTGCAGACGTGTTTCCAAATAAAAATTTCAATCTTCTCCACCATTATAGTTTCTTTGGTGTATGGTGCAAGTCTCACTTCCTTCACGTTTCATTTGAAATAAGAAAACACAATCTATGATGCAAGAAATTCAAGCCTCCAGAGCCGATATCAAGTTGTTTCGTCGCTTTCCCGACGACAATGAAAAATAAGTAGATTATGGACCTGTGTACCTGAAATTGTACGCAGGACCGCCGCCAATGGAGGACCATTACGATGACAGGCCAGCAACTAACAGAACAAGGCGAGTTCAGGTGGTCTATGAAAATTCGAGCCAACCATGTGCTATCCACGACCACGGCAGACTTTAATGTGTCGTTTGAGAACGAGTTGAGATACACGGCCATTGGAGACGTGGCGGACCTAGCCCCGGGAGCATCGGGAGTTTGCGGAAAGGAACTGATCCGAGACCCAGTGGATTTTCCTCTTGCCTTTGAATTTGAAGGAGAGGATGAGCGAGATGCTTTTGTCTGTCGTTTGCGAAGGAGCTGAAGGGTAGTGGTGAGGAGAAACCTCGCGAAACGAAAATGGAACAGAAAGAAGACGATTGCGAGGAGAAAGATCAGACAGAATTTCACGCAGAATAAAAAAGAATACCGACAACATGGAATGACTTGACGTTTAATCTACGTTGCTCGCATTATTGCCTGCACGTCTCATTATACCTGTTGCACTCCGAAACGTAAATGCGCCCGCAACCTCAGATACCTAATAATCAGACAATCTTGACAGGCTTCAGGCTAATAACACATTCAGTACATACACAGCTGTATTTCTAATTACGGAAACAAGGGAGGCTTCAAAAGAAGATAGCCTAAAGAGACAACTTAATACTACTAATAATTACGCATTAAATAAGAACTGAACTAGACTTGACGGAGACCTGACGAAGCGAATTCGGCTACTTTGCGGGGGGCATTATAGATCAATGAGTTACAGCGCTATTTTACAAGTACGCTACGTCGCAGCGTATTTCATGAACTTATTTCGGATTGTTTTCCAAGCCATACTCGCACCAAATTGGGCGGTGTAGATCGCATAGTCAAGACCGGAAAATGTCAGTGGTTCAAAGTCATCACTGAGACAATCCCATTGCTTTCCAAACGTATGAACACGCCTTGATTCTTTTCCTGTCCAAGGTTCAATGATTTTACGTGTATTGTTGTTGCTGTTGCCATTTTTCAAAACATGCGTGTAACAGGCAATCCCATCCAAACTGCTCACTTGAAGATTCGGATTTTCTTCCTTGAGCCGTCTTGCCTCCAAACAAGCACGAAACCCAACCGTACAATAGGTTACCAAATGAGCATCACGGGGTAATTTTGAGGTATCCAGTTGGGAAAGGGAAATGCCTCCTTCCACCACTGACACGGCCTGCTCTGGCTCGCTACGAACATCGACCAACACAACATTGTTGTCACGATGGTCCATGGCGAGCAACTCATCGGAGGACATCATGCGCACGTCTGGAAACATGGATTGTATTTTCCTTGCAAAGGCCTGGCATTGTTCTTTTTTATTATTCGTTTGGGTCATGATAAGGATATCTCGATCGTTATTCTTTGGTGGTTGCAAATTAAGAATGATTGCCTCGACTGATAATACTTAATTCTTAGGACAAGAGACAATGGAAGGAATTCCAGCCTTGGGAATAGAGGTGTGATAGATGTAGCTAGCGTTTTTTTTCGGCTTTTCGAACACTATTGCTGATATCATCGTGGCCATCGTAATGATTCCTTCATCTTTTCGCTTCGGCAACAATAATAACAACTCTTGTATTGTGGCAACTG
>ENA-ORBV01014661-ORBV01014661.1-microbial-mat-metagenome-genome-assembly--contig:-NODE-14661-length-11671-cov-4.746248_pt1 | contig 11671 bp, 11 predicted proteins | sample MGYA00237777_ERZ505514 | MGnify/ENA primary metagenome ERZ505514 (study PRJEB26160, sample SAMN06269048) | microbial mat metagenome | isolation source: Oligotrophic lake microbial mat | place... | reverse complement strand
CCGGCCAGCAGTGCCAGCAGCGCGGCACCCAGCAGCGTGCTGCGCAACCCGGCATCCCCCAGGCCGAGCAGAGGCAGAACCAGCGTGATGGCGACCTGGGCCAGTGCCACGATGACGAGAAGCTCGGCGAACAGGCGGATCGGACTAAAGTGGGGTTTCATGTCGCCTTTGTCGCCTTTGTCGCCTGTGTCGCCTGTGTCGCCTGTGTCGCCTGCCAATGGTTGACCCGCCGCCCCGCAGTGGCAACGGCGTCGCCCATGGCTGCTACCACGGGCATCAAATTGCAAATTCGCCCGCGGGCTTCAGGCCGCCACAGCCCGAGCAGCCTTGCGCAACCGCTTGTTCTGGTACATGGCCTGGTCCGCCTGGGCGATCAGCTCGGCGATGTAAGGATGGCTGGCCACGTGGTACGCCACCTGCCCGACACTGAAGCGAATGTCGTAACCGCGCTGCGCCACGCGGTTTCTGTCGTCCAGCGCATGCTGAAGGCGGGCGATCGCTTCGGATGCCTGGGCATCGTTGGCGTTGGCAAGCAATACGACGAATTCATCGCCGCCAAGCCGTCCGATCACATCACTTTCGCGAAAGATGGCGCGCAGCAGCGCAGAAAACGTCGTCAGTGCGCGGTCTCCCTCGGCATGTCCGAACTTCTCGTTGATCTGCTTGAAGTCATTCAGGTCAAAGAACAGCAGGGCTGCGGGCTTTTCGAGCCGCTTGCAGACCGCCAGTGCGTTCTGCGCCAGCGCCTTGAAGCCGCGCCGGTTGAAAATCAGCGTGAGTTCGTCCAAAGTCGCATTCTGAACGGCGGCGATTGCCTGCTCGACCATGGCAGCCAGGTCGCGCAGCAGTTTGAGCTCATCCTGGTCCAGGTTGCGGGGCACGACGTCGATCAGGCACAAGGTTCCCAGCTTGCTGCCATTGGGCGCCGTCAACGGACAACCGGCGTAAAAGCGAATGCCCGGGTCCCCTGCCACCAGCGGGTTGTCATGGAAGCGGACATCCGCCGACGCATCGGGCACCATCAGGATCTCGTCGCCCAGGATGGCATGGCCGCAGAACGAAACGTCGCGCGGGGTTTCGCTGGCAGCCAGACCGATACATGACTTGAACCACTGACGGTCTGCGTCGACCAGGCTGACGAGGGCAATCGGCACGCCGAAAAGCCGCTTCGCCAAGCGGGTCACCCGATCAAAGCGTTCTTCAGGAGCCGTGTCAAGGATGTTGAGCGAGCGCAGTGTGGCGATGCGGGAGTGTTCGTTCTCAGGCTTGGCAGGTGCTTGCATTGGGACCTTTCTCTGTTGACGGGGGCGAGGCTGGGACCGGTTAACCAGCCCTGCGATCCGGGTTGTCGGCAGACGAGTCCACTGTAAAAGCTTCGGCGGTGCCCCACTATCGGGAAAATGCCCTAGCCCAGCGCAGAAAACACCCGGGGCAGGCTTTGCCTGGATGCGGGTAGGAAGCCGCGAGCCTGGTGCGGGTCGGGTGTTTTCCGCAAGCGCCTAGGGTATTGGCCCGATTCCGCGACGCCGCCGCGACTTCTAAAGTCGCGGCATGTTCAAAAGTCTGGACTCCGCAGAAGGGCGCCGCGCCCAAACGCGCAGGCGATTTTTCAGACCGGTAACTGTTTTACTGAATGGTCAGCCCGCATTTGAGGCGCGGCCGTTCGACATCAGCAATGAGGGGGTGGGCATCACGATAGACACTTGCCTGAAGCAGGGCACATCCTGCGCGGTGTCGTTCCAGTTGCCGCTGGGCGACGGCGCCGACTTCACCGTTGAAGTATCCGCAGTTGTGGTTTACAGCATGTTGAGCGGCAAAATGGGCGGTTTCAAGACTGGCATGCAATTCAAGGATCCGACGGCTAAAGTAGCCGACGCGATACTGGCCTACGTGACGGGGTAGGAGGCTGTCGGGCTTTGGGTTGGGTCCGCGCCGACAGGCACGCACGCGCCCCAGATCAAAAGCCGAAGCTGGCCAGCAGGTCGTCAACCTCGCTCTGGTTCGCGGCCACATCGGAGCCTGCCGCGGCGTCAATTACGGGTCCACGCAGGCCGCTGTCCTGCGCGCCGGCGCTGTCACCTGGTGCGGCCTGCACCAGCAAACCGACCAGACTGTCCTCCAGGTCCATCGCCAGCGTGACCACCTTGGCAACCACCTGCCCGGTAAGGTCATGAAAATCCTGCGCCAGCATGATGTCGGTCAGGTGCGCATCGATGCGGCCCGTGGAGGCTTCCAGCTGGGTGACAAAATCAATTGCCGCCAGCCCAGCGGCGCTGCTGCGGGCGTCCGCGGAAAGTGCCGCCAGCATGGATCGGGCTGCGCTGGCAAGCTCCGTCTGTTCGCGTTTCGCATGCTCCACGGAAGTCAGCACCTTGTCGGCGGCCTCGCCGGACTTCCTGGCGATATAACTCAGGCGGCTACGGGCATCCGGCAGGCCTTGCGCAGAATTGCGCAGTTTGGGCATCACGCCCAGCTGGTTCAACGTGTCGTGCAGCTGGCGCGTGATCTCGCCCAGGCGTTGAAAAACCTCGGGCGAGGCGGCGGCGTTTGCGACTGGCAATTCTTCAATTCTCATGATGTGGTTTCCACGGCTTCAAGCCGCTGCGGCGAGCTTTTGCATGATCTTCTGAACCTTGTCTTCCAGCGTGGCCTTGGTAAATGGCTTGACGATGTAGCCCGCTGCACCCGACTGCACTGCCAACACGATGTCTTCCTTGCGCGCTTCGGCGGTCACCATCAGCACCGGCAATTTAAGGTACTTGGGGTCGGCTTTGACAGCCTTCAGGAATTCAAATCCGTTCATGTTGGGCATGTTGATGTCGGACACCACGAAGTCGTAGTTGTTCAGCTTCACCATGGACAGCGCGACCGCCCCGTCCTCGGCCTCGTCGATATTTTCATAACCCATTTCCTTCAGCAGTCCGCGCACGATACGGCGCATTGTGGCGAAGTCATCTACAACGAGAAATTTCATATGGGAACCAGCGCTCATGGAAACTCCTTCTTTCTGAATGGCTCGAAGATAATTCATGAACGGCGCCTTGTCTGCCGTTTTGCGGTAGATAAGGTGTTTTCCCTGCCCAGATCAGGTATCGGCCCGATGTGTCCCGAATCGGAAGGCACCCAAAATGCGACTCATGCTGTGCCAGCCTGTTTTGGACGGTAGTTCTTCGGCAAAATGTTGAACGCTCGCCCAGTCAATCCATCGAAGGTGCCAATGGCTCTGAAAATTCTGCTCGCTGACGATAACCGGATGTTTGCGGCAGCGGTCAAGCGTTTTCTTGGAAGCGTTGCCGGGGCGACGGTTGTCGGTCAGGCTTACGACGGGCTTGAGGCGCTGGCCATGGCGCGCGATCTGGCGCCCGATCTGCTGCTTCTGGACATTGCCATGCCCAAAGCAGACGGCCTGGAGGTTGCACGCCAAATCCAGCAGTGGGCCAAACCGCCGCTGATTGTTTTTCTGTCGATGAATGACAACGCCGCTTACCGGGACGCTGCACGCGTACTTGGCGCGGTGGCTTTTGTCGCCAAGGCGGATTTCGTCGACAAGCTGATGCCGGTAATCACTAGTCTGTTGCCGCCTGCAAGCCCGTGACGGGCGCCACAGCAAGCAACTGAGCGCCCGATTCAGGGGCCCCGGGGCACGTACTGCGGTGCGCGTCGATCGCATGGGCGGCATTCACCAGGCACGTGCTTCAGGACGCAGGCACGGGGCGCAGCGGGTTGGTGGCGCAAGTTTGAGGTGCTCACGAAAGAATGCTGAACGCGGCGTCCTGTCGTTGCAGGACGTCCCGCACGACCAGTTCCAGGTCGCCATCTTGCAGGCCCAGGCTTTTCCACTGGTCTGCGCAAACCACGGGTTCAAGCGTGTCGCCGGCGCGCAGCCCTTGCATCCCGTGCGCCATGGCGTCCGCGACGTGCACCAGCAGGGGCAGCGGGTCGCCCAGGCCCGGGTTTTCATCATGGTGCTGACCGATCGCCGCCGTGATCTCGGGTGGCAGCTTCCAGTGCTGCGCCAGGGCTTGCCCGACCGTGCAGTGGTCGAATCGCAGCAGTTCCCGCTCGGCTTGGAGCAGGCTGCAGCTATGGGCCCCGGAGTGCTCGAGTACCGCGGCATGGGTTGCCGGGAACTGGTAGGCCAGCACCAGCCGGCCTACGTCATGCAGCAGGCCGCCGGTGTAGGCGAGTGCGGTTGATCGGCCGGACAGCGCTGCCAGTGCGCGCGCGGCCAGCGCTGTTTCGATGCAGTGGCGCCAGAACGCGACGAAGTCGAAAGCGCCAAAACCGGATCGGACCGGGAACCGCCCGATCATGGACGCGGACAGGGCAATGCTACGGATCGTCTGCAATCCCAACATCGCTATGGCGTCTTCCACGTTGCGCACCTGACGTGGCATGCCGTAGAAGGACGAGTTCGCGATCCGCAGCGTCCTGGCGCTCAGTGACTGGTCTTTCTCGATCAATCGTGCGAGCGCGGGCACGTCCAGGTCGGCATCGTTATCCAGGCTGGCCAGCAGGTCCAGAACGACCGCAGGCAACGAGGGCAGGTTGTGAACTCCCCGCAACACCTCGTCCAGGGCCAGGGTTTTCATGCAACTGGCCTCAGATGTCCTTTTCGTCGTGCTTTCGCGGTGAGGGCCAGCCCCGCGCGATCCGGTGGCGCAAGGGACATGTTGTTCGGTGTCTGGTACGGGATGCCGTTGGGCACCAGCGTCACCAATTGCCCTACCGGGCCCGCAGATCCGCCCATGCCGTGCCACTGCGCGTGGTAGCTGGACTTTCCCGTGTACAGCAGGGAGACTTTGCCCTCGGCCTGCCCTGCCAGCAACTGCGCGATCTCGGGCAGTGCCTCTGCAACGTCGCTGCCTGCCAGCGGCCCGCAATGGCCGAACTCCCGCTCGGCGCCCGCGTTGGCAAACGCGATCATGCCGGAGTCGTCGATCGCCAGCACCGGCAGCGGAATGTTCTGCAAGGCCTCCCGGATCATATGCAGGTTCCTTTCGCCGCTCGCGATCTGGCGCTGCTTGTGCTCGATCACCGCCTTCAATTGCCGGTTCGAGGCGGTCAGTTCCTGGTTGGCGATCATCACCTTGAGGCCGAGCTGGCGATTCTCGTCCGCCAGTTCCTTGTGCCGGAAGGCCTCCTCGATGAAGCTGCGTAGTTGGGCGTCGACCCACGGCTTGGTCAGGAAGCGATAGACCGCGCCTTCGTTGATCGCGTCGGTAACCGATTGCAGTTCCGGATATCCCGAGAGCACGATGCGGATCGTGTCGGGATACAGCCGCTTGGCCTGGTGCAAGAATTCGACCCCGGTCATGCCCGTCATGCGCTGATCCGACAGGATGATGTCGACCGGTTGGTTTGCCAGCACCGCAAGTCCTTCGGTGCCAGTGCTCGCAGTCAGAATCTGGTAGCCGTCGCGCCGCAGCAGCCGTTTGAGTGCGGCGACCACATGGGGGTCGTCGTCGACCAGCAACAGGGTGCGCGCGCGCGACCGCAACTGAACCAGGTGTGCCGGCAGTGCGTGGCGGCGCGCAATCAGGTCCTTGAATTCGTCGAACGGAGCGGGTCGGGCAAAGAAATAGCCCTGGATCTCGTCACAACCATTGTTGCGCATGAATTCGCACTGCACTTCCGTCTCCACGCCTTCGGCGATCACCTGCAGACCCAGGCCATGGGCCATCGAGATCACCACCTTGGCGATCACCGCGTCCTGCGAGTTCACCGTGATGTCCCTGACGAAGGACTGGTCGATCTTGACCTTGTCGAATGGAAACAGCTTGAGGTAGCTGAGCGAGGAGTAGCCGGTTCCAAAGTCGTCCAGCGACAGGCGGACGCCGAGCGTCTTGAGTTCATGCAGCAGGAGCTTGCTGTGCTCCACGTCCTTGATCAGCGCCCCTTCGGTGACCTCCACACACAGCAGGGCTGGATCGATGCCGTGCCGATGCAGCGAGCCCCTCAATTGCTGGATCAACCGGGCATCCCGGAACTGCACCGGCGAAACGTTGACCGACACCGGCACCATTGGCAGGCCCTCGTCCAGGCAGCGGCGCATGTCGGCGCAGGCCCGGTCGATCACCCAGTTGCCGATCTCGACGATCAGCCCGTTACGCTCAGCAATGGGAATGAACTGGGCGGGCGACACCCGACCGAGATCCGGATGCGTCCATCGCAGCAATGCCTCGGCGCCAGCGATCTCGCCGCTGCGCAGGTCGGCGAACGGCTGGTAGTGCAGCGAAAACTGCTCGTGGCGGATTGCGCCGCGCAAGGCCGCACCGATCTGGCCATGCACCTTGGTTGCCTCGTACACCTTGGCGTTGTAGAAGCGGGGCTTGCGGTCGCCCTTGCCCCTGGCTTCGTCGGCGGCAAACTGCGCTGCCTGGAACAAGGTGCCGAAATCCTTGCCGTCGTCCGGATACGTCGCGATGCCGATGGACACCGTCAACAATACGTCGGCGCCACCGACCGGGAAAGGGGTGGAAAGCGTTGCGAACAGGCGCTCGGCCATTGCGGCTGCGCCTTCGGGCGAATCGTTGGGCAGCACCAGCACGAAATCATCGCCGCCGATACGTGACAAGGTGTCCTGTTCGCGCGCTGTCGTCCTCAGCAGTTTGGCGACCTGACGCAACAGTTCGTCGCCGTTGGCATGGCCCATCGTTTCGTTGATGACACGGAAATTGTCGATGGCGACCATCAGCAACGCCAGCGGCTGCCCATTGCGCTGGGCGGACACGATATCGTGCCGGCAGCGGTCCTCGAGCAGCGTGCGGTTGGGCAGCCCGGTCAGGGCGTCGAAATTGGACAGCCACTCGATCTTTTCGTCGGCTGCCTTCTGTTTGCTGATGTCGCTGAAGGTGCCGACATAGTTGCAGACCTTGCCCTCGTCGTCGTGCAGCGCTGTGATGGTCAGCCACTCCGGATACTCCTGGCCTTGCTTGCGCCGATTTCGGACCTCGCCCTGCCAGATGCCCTCCAGGCGAATGGCGCGCCACATTGCTTCGTACAGCGCGGTACCCTGGCGTCCAGAGGCCAGTATGCTGTGCCTGCGGCCGATGACCTCGTGCGGTTCATAGCCGGTGATGACCGTGAACGCCTTGTTGACCATCAGGATCTTGCCGCGCGCGTCGGTGACGGTGATGCCCTCCTTGCCTTGCGCCAGGACCTGTGCCGATAGCCGCAACTCGGCCTGGCCGCGCTTACGTTCGCTGACATCGCGCTGTATACCGACGAAATACCGAACCTCGCCATCGTCGTTCAGCACCGGACTGAGCGAGAGTTCATTCCAGAACGGCTCGCCCGACTTGGTGTAGTTCAGGATTTCGCCAGTGAACGGCTGCGCCGCGTCGAGCGCACTGCGGATCGCGTGTACGGTTGCAGCATCTGTTTGCGGCCCCTGCAGCCTGGAGCAGGATTGGCCCAGTATCTCCTCGGCCCGGTAACCCGTCTGCCGGGTGAAGGCAGCATTTACCGACAGGGTCTTGCGGTCCGGGCCGGTGATCAGGACACCTTCGGATACGGCCGCCAGGCACTGCTGGCTCAACCACGCGTTTTCGCTCGCCCGCTTGCTTTCGGTGATGTCGAGCGCGGATGTGATCCGATTGAGCTTACCCTGCACCCGCACCGTGCGCGAGGACGCCAGGACTGTCCGCAATTGCCCATCCTTGCGCCGCAGCGTCGTCTCGAACTCGTCCAGGCTACCGTTTCCGCGCTCGATGGCCAGCAGGAATTTTTGCCGCTCCACCGTGTCGAACAGTTGCAGATCTTCGATGCGGCTGCCGACAATTTCTGCATAGCTGTAACCCGTCAATTGCTGGAACATGCGGTTCGCGGCACTGACCGGCATGTTCGGCAACTGCATGATCTGAGCCACCGGGCTTTCGTCGAACAACGCGCGGGCCGTCAGCGCCGCATGGGCCAGTTCGGTCTCGTAGTTTTTCCGCTCGGTGATGTCGACCATCATGCAAACGGCACCGATCAGGTTGCCTTCGGCGTCGAACAGCGGGTCGGCGTATGGCAATACCTGGCGACGCGAACGGTCGGGGCGCTCTATCGTCAACTCGATGCCGCGTGTCGGCTTGCCGCTGCGCAGTGTCGTCGCCATCGGGCCGTCCTGCGGCAGCAGCTCCTCGCCGGCGCTGGTGAAAGCCTTTCTGAAGCCCTCCCAGCGCTGCTCGAGAATTCGGGGCTCCGCCCCCCACAGGTCGGTGGCCGCCTGGTTGAACATGGTTATGCGCCCTTGCGCATCGCAGGTGTACACCGCTTTGGGCAGGGCTTGGACAACCTGCCGGTAACGCTCCTCGTTGTTGACGAAATCGCTTTGCAGCTGGCGAGCGGCTGCACGGCGCCTGGCTTGGCCAACTTCCCGCACCAGCACCGGAACGAGCCGGTCGAGGTTGCGCTTGAGCACGAAATCGCTGGCGCCGAGTTGCATCGCGTGGGCCGCGAATTCTTCGCCGACCACGCTCGATACCAGGATGAACGGCAGGTCGCCGCCGGTCTCGCGCACGATGCGCAATGCCTCCATGCCATTGAAGCCCGCCAGGGTGCAGTTGCAGATCACGGCATCGAAAGACCCCCGGCGCAGCACCGTGCGCAGACCCTCGGCGCTGTCGACCCGTTCGAATGCCGCCTGCATGCCAGCACGCGCCAGCGCATGCTGCAGCACTTTGGCGTCGTCTTCGGAGTCTTCGATCAGCAGCAGTTTGACAGCGCCCATCATGCCAATTTCCCCGGCGCCGACGGGTTGAGCGGCAGCCAATAAACACCGAGCAACCGGGCCGCTTCGAGCAACCCGGCGCGCAGCACCGAAAGGCCATCGAACCAGGGCAGCTGGAGGTTCAGGACGATCAGCGTCGGTAACGGCTTGGCGGCCCGATCGGCGAAGGGGTTGATCTTGCGCAGGGCGCGGAGCGTCGGCTTTTTGTCATCCGGTTGGTCCTCGACCGGCAGGATCACCTTGTTGCTGGATATGGCATGTTGGATGTGCATGTCTTGTCAACTCGGTTGTGTAAGAAAAATGGGGCTCCCTGGCATGGATTCGGCGACGATCTCCCCGCCCTTGCAGGCAATGGTTGGGTAGCCTGCGGCAGGGTCTTCAGACTGCATGACTTGGCGGTGTTGTGCATGCACTGCAGTGGTCTCGGCTTGGTTTTCAATGTAGAGCAATCGCCGCTCGGAGGCGATCAGGTCGACACCTGAGTGGTCGCGCGGAAATACCTGATGAGGGGTCGCGACTGCCTGTTGTGGCGTTGGCGAGCGCCGATACCTACGCGAGTGATGTATCTCCCGTGCCGACCGTGCCATGGCAGGTCACGCGATCGCGGCCCGCGTGCTTGGAGGTGTACAGGGCCAGGTCTGCATGTTTGAGCAACTGTTGCAACGGCATCTCCGGGGCGTATTGCGCAACGCCAAAACTGCAGCGAATGCCGCCGGCAATGGCGTCGAAGCGCAGTTCGCTGGTCATCTGGCGCAGACGCTCGGCCAATTGCGCTGCCACCTGCAGATCGGCCTCCTGTAACAGCACGACGAACTCCTCGCCACCGATCCGCGCCACCAGGTCGGTGGTGCGCACCGCCCCCGCCATCATGGTGGCCACGGCCTTGATCACCTGGTCACCAACGTCGTGTCCATAGCTGTCATTGACCTTTTTGAAGAAATCGATGTCGGCCATGATCAGCGAGAACACGCCGCCGTAGCGCCGTGCCCGCTCCAGTGCCTGCTCGAGTCGTTCCATCAGTTCGCGCCGGTTGGCCAGGCCGGTCAGCGGGTCGGTCATGCTGAGCTGGCGTAGCTGCTGCTGGCTCGTTTGCAGCTCGCGGTTCACGCGCGCCAGCTTGCGGTGCGCGTCGGACAGGTCCTGGTTGAGCGCCATGACCTGGGCGTTGAGGTGTTGCATCTCAGTGATGTCGTGTTCCGCCACCAGCAGCAGATGCGGGCCATGCTGGTGCACCGCGCCGATCAGCGAATGGCTGGTGCCGAGTTGGTCGACGACGGTCATGATGCCCTGGTGCAGTGGCTGGTCCGGCGCGCAGACGACCGAGAGCAAATGCTCGAAGCTGGGGTTGAGGAATACCGCGCAAGGATCGGCGCTATTTGGTCCCGCCTCCCCTGAGCGCCAAAGCAGCCGCTCGAAACCCCGATTGGCGCTCAGCAATTGGCCATCCCGGGCGATCTCGGCCACGACGATCGACTGCAAGGGCGCCATGCAGGCGTGAATACAACCGTGTTTGGCCGGCGTGATCTCGACAATGGCGTGGTTCATGGGGCTGACAGCGCACTACAGCTGTTTGAGCGCATGCACGGCGTCCGAGGCCCAGCCGTCGGCCCCCACCAGCCGTACCTGTGCTTCGCTCTGCACCCCCAGCCCGCCGATCCAGATCGTCGGGCAAGCCTGGCCCAGTTCGGCATGCAGCTTTTCGATCGTCGCGCGTGCAACGACAAGCTGCTGCGGTAATGCGACGGACAACGCGAGCAATGCCGGCCGGCGGCGGTCGACTTCGGCAAGCAGGTCGTGCGACGGTACGCTGGCGCCCAGGTAGACCACATCCCAGCCGCAGGTCTCGAATGCGTCGGACAACATGCGCAGGCCCAGGTTGTGGTAGTTGCCCTCGACACAGGCAAACATCGCGGTTTGGCCGATCGAAGGAAGGAATTCGGCGCGTGTGTAAGCGACAGCCATGGCGCTTTCGCTGATCGCCGTTGCGAGGTGTTCCTGCGATACGGTGATGGAGCCGTCCTGCCACAGGTTGCCAATCTGGTACATGGCCGGCTGCACGATTTGCACGCAGGCACTGGTCAACGATTGCCCCGCGTCCATCGCGTCGGTCAGGCTGGCCGCAGCCCCGCGCCGGTCGCTGTTGAGCAGCGCGTTGTGGTATTGCGGCGCCTGGGCCAGCGGCGCCGGTCTCTGCACACCGTACCGGGCCACCGCGCCGCCCACCCGTAACGCGTCCCTTGCGTCGGAGAACAAGGTTTCGTCGCTCACGGTTGGGCTACTTCCATGCGCAGGAAACCCGGACCTTCGTCGACCAGGTGCTGCTGCTCGGCAAAAGCCCGTCGGACCTGTTCCTGCATGCCGTTGGCAACGGCGAATCGGCTGATGGCAAGATGCATGGTGTTCCATGGTTGCAAAGTGAAGGCGGACCGCTCCTTGCGTCGCAGGGGCACGCGCTGGGTAGTTGATCGGTCGCACATGGTGTGAATCTAGGTGAAACCTGCGCGCCGCGGAATCGGGCCAATACCTTATAAGTCCCAGGGAAACACCTTAGCCGCTCCTTGCGGGCGCATGATCCGGTGCATTGAGTGGATGCTCAGGTACCGCATCCATTGGGTGCGGGGTGCGGTGGGTGTCGACCGTCCTGACGGACAGGTCGTCGTCAAAGGAATCGAGCCGGCGGTGCAGGCCGGCTCGCACCAACGGGTGGTCGTTGGCGATCAGGACGCGTGTGCGGTCAAGCGGTTCTCTCGAGGGTTGGCAATGGGCCCTGCGGGCGGAGTTGGCTTGATCTGGACAATGGCGCGGTTCATGGCGGTGACACGGCATTAGAGCTGTTCAAGCGCATGTACGGCGTCTGCGGCCCAGCCGTCGGCGCCAACCAGCCGCACGTGCGGCTCGCTCTGCACCCCCAGCCCGCCGATCCAGATCGTCGGGCAAGCCTGGCCCAGTTCGGCA
>ENA-ORBV01014660-ORBV01014660.1-microbial-mat-metagenome-genome-assembly--contig:-NODE-14660-length-11671-cov-6.331378_pt1 | contig 11671 bp, 5 predicted proteins | sample MGYA00237777_ERZ505514 | MGnify/ENA primary metagenome ERZ505514 (study PRJEB26160, sample SAMN06269048) | microbial mat metagenome | isolation source: Oligotrophic lake microbial mat | place... | reverse complement strand
AATGGGCGAGATGGCCCCGGTGCGGTAGGCGATGCTGCGGCCCCACATCAGCATCTGGCCGTCGCGGGCAAAGAAGAAGGGGTAGGTGCGCATCAACTCGTGGCTCTGGCGCTCGAGGAGGGCGGCGATCTCGGGCTCGTGTTGATAGCCGTAGGCACGGCACCAAATGGGCGCGTAGAGGTGGAAGACCCAGACGTTGTAGTAGTCGAAGTGGAGGTCGCGGAACCAGCCTTGGCCGGCGTCGAGGGCGAGGAGGGCATCATGGTGCGCTCGGGCGAGTCGTTCGTCCACCGGGTAGCCGTGGTGGCGTAGAAAGACCATCATCATGATGTTAAAATAGCGCCAGTTATGAGCGTGGGTGTTGCCGTGGGCGTAGTCGGTGAGGAGCGCGGCAAAGGCATCGCGGTCGGCGGGAGCGAGGACGTCCCATAGTTGCGGATACAGGAGAAGGATTACGGAGAGTCCGCCGAGCTCGCAGGTCATCTGCCTCATCTCGTGATCTTGGGTGACGAGCGAGCTGAGGAGCGGGACGCGGCGGGGCGAGTCGTGGCGGATGAGCGAGAGGAGTTCGCGGTGGTAGTAGTCGAGCAGGCGCATGCCGCGCATAGTGAGCTCGGAGTTTTCGGCGAGGAGCGGTGCGACGAGGTTGAGCGAGCGGACGTAGCCCTCGAACTCGGCGCTACGCGTGCGGATCTCGTCCTCCCCGGGCTGCGGGTAGGTCTTGCCCGGGACCTTGGTGAAGAGTAGCGGCGCGTCCATCGACGGGAGCGCAGCGAACATCTGTTCTACCATGTAGAGGCCGGCCGCGAGCCAATGGGTGCGGGTAAGCCCGGTGCACGGGCTGCGCGTGAAATCGGGCGGGACGAGGGCGTGAAGGCGGGAGGTGGACATGGGAAAAAGCGTGGAGTAACTCGGGTGCTTGGTCTTGATCGAGAGGAGGGTGTTGATGCGTCGGATTTATCTAACGGGTTCGGAAAATGGGGTCAAGCCGTTTTTTGTTAGTTTTCCGGTGTTTCTTCTGTGTATGGGCCGCGGAAGCGTTCCCGGTTTTACTCTCCGCGACGCGGGCTGCGGCCCAATCCTAAGACCCCATGGACGGGCTGAAAGGGGGGCAGGGCAGGGGTCGGGTTAATGCACGGCTACATTTTAGGTTCTAGCAGTTCGCAACGTCTCCAATAATCCCGAGCGCCATACGTCGGAGGCACGGAGGAACCGGACGGGATCAGGCCGAGTATGATTGTATTTTATCGACCCTCATTCGCTACAAACGGCGACCGCCAGCTTTTATTTTCCAGAGAGCTGACCTCAGTTTTCTAGCCATGTGGAGATGAGGAAGGATGGTGCTTGAGGCGCTGACCCCTTTTTCGGGCCGCTCGCAGTAGATCAGCTTCGTCGCCTTATCCGCCACGGCGCGCTGGATGTCGTAGATGCTTAAATCAAATCGGCGAGCGAGCCGGGCTTCACGATGGCTCCAGGATATTGAGCGAGTATTTGCCCTTTAAGGCTTCTGAGAAAATTCGCGGGGCCAAATTCAGGCAGTAGGATTCGGTGATTTGGATTCCTCCCTTTGATTGACTCATCCGTGACCACGAATGCGCCTGCATCGTAAAGGCGTGCACCAACACTCTGCTTCATGAAAATCTTGTAGCGCTCGGCGTATGATGGACCCTTGAACTTCTCAGTTTCATCACTCTCGCTCGTCCTGAACTGCGGCATAGCGAGGAAATGAGGTTGTTTGATTTCGACCGGCTTACCATCCGAGTCGGGTTGGTATTTCCCGACAAACAGGTAGCCGAGCCATGGGCGGGGCTGCTGGCGCTCAAAGCCTGACTGCCCATAGGTGACCCAGAAGTCGTGGGCGTTGCCAATGCTCTCTTCGAGCCGGTTGTTCTGATTGTTACCGATACTCTTGTCCTGCGATTTAAACTCCACTGCAGCGTAGAGCACAGGTCCGACAGGGTCTCCTTTCGCGGGGTGAAAGCGACTGTTCGCCAGCACGATCAAATCCCAATTCTTTGAGGGGCGAAAGTAAGACGGTAGAATCGAGGGCGTCGTTGAAAGGTGCCCGCCGGCAAAGATGTGTTCAGGCTTCACTCCGAGCCCGACAAGAAAGTCCCGAATCGTCATGGCAAAACCATCCATGGTCTTCCCGTGGAGATTCACGTCGCGGGTGCCGCCCTGGGTCTTCTTGGACGTGGCGGCACTTTTCGAATTCCACCAATGTTTGATGGCATCGTGAAAGAGTTTTGTTTCTGGTGGCATGGTCAAAGTGGAATGGAATCGATTTGATAAGCCTCGAGGGCTGCCCGTGTGGCGAGTGCCACGTCTTGTTTGTCGAAAGCGTCACGGAGCGTCTGTGCTAGCTTCGGTGAAATGCTTTCCGGCGCAGGGACACGGATTCGCCGAAGGTATTGCGCCTGAAAGCGGAGGAACCCGCCCCGCATCCTTACCCCGTAACAGTGGATGAAGAATTCGCCGACCGCCGACATCAACAAGCCGCCGAGCACCCGCAAATCCCACGTGTCGGAAGTTATCCAATATAGGTTGTGCTGCGGGTAGGTCTCTCCGAGGTCGAGCGTCGGTAGGAGGCGATCCTTAATGTCAGCGATGTAGAGCTTTTGCTTCCCGAAGAGCCGCAGGTTCACCCGGTCAATGGTCTTGTGCCATTGGAGCGGGCGCTCCTTTGCAGTGTGCCTGCCTGCGAGAAGCTCGTAGTGCGGCCGCAGATAAGCCTCGAAGCGGGGATATGCATCAAGGTCGATCAGTCCTTGCTCGTTCCACGGATTTACGAGATAGCGGCCGGACCAATTCACGCGCCCAGCCTTTAAGTCGGAAGCCATGGCGAGCGGGAGCAGGCGGTCAGGTTCGATGTCGAGTCGCTCATCCGTGATGAACACGCGATCAGCCCCGGTTGCCACTCCAATACCGATTTGGGTTCCGGTCGCCTTGCTTTCAAGGGGGGGACACGTTGCCTCAAGTCGCTTGAGAAGTTGCAACGCTTCGAGTGATGAACACGGCCACGGCTCGCTGCCGCGGAACCAGTCCGGAAAACGCGCGACTCGCAGAATGCTGCTTGAGCGGGCTTCGTTGAGCAGACTTTCGACGGCCACGTGGCTGGCCGTCTCAATACCGGGCAGCGCCTTGGCGACAACAACCGGACCTTGCCTTTCCTGCGTGATAATCGTGATGGCCGGGTAGGCGGAAACGTCAGTTTCAAAAGCAGCGACGTCATGCGCCTCGATCACGCAGCGCACATTGTAACCTTCCGTGGTGATGAATTCACGAAGGGCGCTGCCATAGTCGTTGAGCATCCACCGATCTGCGCAAATGTATGCGCAGACACCACCCGGCTTCAGTTGCAGCAGTGCGGCTTGGTAAAAAGCCACGTAAATATCAGCGCGGCCTCGCATGGCGCTGAAGCCACTCCGATAGAATGCCGCTTTCGCCTCCGGAATCTCTTCAAGTCGGATGTATGGAGGATTGCCGATGACAAAATCCGCGATTGGGAAAGCGAGCGATGCTTCGAGGAAATCTTCGGTTCTGATCCAGCTCCGGGCCAGCGACGCCGCCGTCGAGGTCGGCAAGCCTAGTTCGATCAGCGTCGCGTAAACGACGTCGATCGCTTTCGCGGCAGCCGTGGAGTCTATCTCGAACGCGCCAATCGCGTGGGCCGCCCGTTCGAAGGGAGTGCCGTGAATGCGGCAAGAATCGATCAAGCGACGAACCATGGCTTGAAGAAAAGCGCCGTCGCCGGCCGACGGCTCCAAAGCAACGAGACGGGCAAGCGGGCGTTCAGGCAGATACCCGGCCAAATCAAGGATGAGTTCCACCATCCACGGTTTGGTGTAAACAACGCCAGCCACTCGCGGCGCAATGTGATCGATTACGGCGGTGCTCACAAAAATGGATTCTCTTCGGGTGAATGGTGCATTATACAGCCCCGTTTGGGACCACATCGAAAGCTTAGCGGATTAAGGGCGGTCCCGCGATGGCGAAATGAGCAAATGTAGGGCGCTTCTGCTGTGTCCAATTTCGTGAACCCCGAAAGGGCCGAGATTTCGATGATGCTTTTGTTGAGGCTCATGGCTGCGGATTGGTATCAGGGGTTGCTGCCGCAACCAGTAGAGGTGCAGGCGCTTGCGGAGAGGCCTGAACGGGCTTTGGCAAACAGCCTTCGACGACGGTGCAGAATGCTGCCAGTTTCCCGACATCAATCTTGCCTTCAGTGTAGTGAAATAAAACGTGCTGTGGCTTCCGGTGATCGGCCTGCCGACCATTCGGGCCGGCGGGCGGAAGGCCGAGAAGCGTCTCCAAATCCTTCGCTATGGCATGAATCGAAAGCGTCAGCTTTGCGTGCTTCGAGGTTTGGATGAGCTGGTTCAAGTCGGCGTGCTCATCCCTATTGTCGTCGTCATCGTGAATCACCGAATGAGCAATACCGAGGTGACCAAGCAGATTCATGAATCGGTGGATGTTGTATTTTCCGAGACAGTCCAAAACCTGAAGACCGCAGTCCGCGCCTTTGATTTTACCATCGTCAACGAGCTTGTTTATGAGTGCGACCTCAGTGGGGCCTTCAACCAGCAGGGCGTGGTTGGCGAAGAATATTCCGGAACGATCCGAGTTCAGCCAAAGGAAGTGCTTCACTGCTTCCATCTCCGGACGGACGTCATCTTGGTGCAGCTTCGCCTGCATCTTCGGATACTTCGCGGCAATTACCTGGATGGCTTGGTTGGCGTTTACAATCACTGCCCAGTCGGTAGGGCTGATTTGAAATGCTTCGACGTTACCAGCGGTGCGCATGACGCGCACAATCGCCGGGATGGAATCTGCATTCCGACTGACGAAATGTGACGAGTGCGTCGTGCAAACGACCTGCCAACTTTCTTTGTTGGCCATCGCCATCAGGCTTCGGGCGAGAATCTCTTGTTGGGGTGGATGAAGAAACGCCTCGGGCTCTTCAAAAAGGATGAGGGTGAGAGACGGAACAAAATCCTTTGTCTTCTTCGCCACCTTCTTTCCTACATACTGTGCTCCGAGTTGAATCAGCGAGTAGATGAAATGGCGTTGAAATCCTGAGCCGTAGTAATCAACGCCTTGCGGCTTACCGTGGAATTCATCTAGCAAATCCCAGTTCACCATCTGCTTGATGATGTCTGCCGCAGAAGGTGGCGGAAACCGGAGCGCAAACTTTGTCTGCCACGGTTCAAGCAGCTTGTTGAATGATTCCTGAAACCCTTCAAGCGAGCGGTCATCCTTCGTCTTTTCCTTCAGGATGGTTGAGGCAAACGTTTCTACGCTTGCGGCAAACACGCCGTATGCCTTTCCGCCCTCGACGACATCAGACATGACGTCGGTGAGGAGGTCGCGCAATGCGGACGGCCCCGTCAGCTTGGTGTGCTCGTCAACCTTGCTGACCGCTGGGATGTAAATGAGGTCGCCGAACTTACCGCTTTGAACATTCTTCGCACCATAGAACGGCTCCTCGGAAAGCGTCCCGTCGTTCTTATATCCGTAGATTGATCCCGCCGCAGTTTTGCCGTCAGCGCCTTTGGTTTTTGTCTGGAAGAGTTTTCTGACGCGAAGAGTCTTATCGGACACTTTGTAGGTGTCCGCGAGAGAATCATGCTCCGCATCGGACAAGCTAAACTGCAGTTCGCCCCATGATTCCTCATCAGACGTTTTCAGAAACGGAAAATCATTCCCCGGTTTGAATTTGAAACCGTCCTTTTCGTAGAACGCACGGATTCCATCAATAAAGGTGCTCTTGCCTGCATTGTTGGGGCCGACCAAGAGGCTGTATGGATGAAACTTCACCTCTTGCTCAAGGATACCGCGAAAGTTGTGGAGCTTTACACTGAGTAATTTCATGCGCGGTTCAGTTTTGAAGTTGGGTTACGCTTGACTCCCCGTTCAGCAGCGTGTTGCGCAGGGCGGCGAAGTTGTTGGATTCCGTGCCGTTCAGAAAATGGGGTCAGGCCGTTGTTTGTTAGTTTTCCGGTATCTCTTCCGTGTATGGGCCGAAGAAGCGTTCTCGTTGTAGTCCATGAGGTGGTTGTGGCGCATTAAAGGCTGTTGGTCAAGTTTTTTTGCATTTGGTTTGGAGTGGGGTTCCAAAAAGGGGTTTGACCCCTTTTGCACGACCCCTTCGGGATTACTCTCCGCGACGCGGGCTGCGACTCGGTCGAGACGTATGTGAACTGGCATCCAACGAACTCGTGTTAATCGAGGAGCTCGTTGGCACGCCGGAGCACGTGCGCGTGATGCGGGTGGGTTTAGAGCGTCGTTTCAATCACAGCCACGCCGTTGGGGGGGAGAGTGAGACCGTCGTTGACGCCGCGATCCGTCACCAAATCGTGTCCCGACGGAGCCTCGGGAATCGGAGTGGCGGTCTCGTTGTGATTAATAAAAAACCAAAGGCGGCGTGTGGCGTTCTCGCGACACACCGCCTCAATGCGCGAAGGCAGACCGGGCAGGATGCGTTGCAATCCCGCGCCCGCGATCACGCGGGGCAGCAGCACCTCGAGCAGCGCGCCTTCCAAATTAGAACCCACGTAATACACGCGACCGGCGCCATGACGGCGGCAGGTGATCGCCGCTTCGTCAGTCAGGTGGCGCCCGCGCCAGCGGGCAACGACCTCCGTGTCCGCATCGGGCAAAAGCTGTTCATACCACACTCCCGCTGGAATGCTGGCGTCCGCGAAGTCCAGCTCGAGCGGGCGCTCCTCCGGGGTGTTGCGTATGCCGTATTCCTCGACGCGCACGCCGGCCAAGGTGCGCAGTAGCCCGGGAAACGTGTCGGTCACCGCACGATTGGTCCAGTCGCGCGTTCCGCTGCGGGCGCCGATCACGAGCGTGCCGCCGTCCGCGACGTAGCGTTCCAAGGGCACCACCCAGTCGGGATGAATAATCGGCCAGTGCGGCAATACATAAACGGGAACGCCGCTCAGATCATCGGTCGGATGGATGCAGCCGACGGCGTATCCGGCCTGGAAAAACCACTGGTGCACGCCCTCGGCCATCTTCTGCGGCCCTGGCAAGGTCAGCGGATAAGCCTGATCACCCAACGCCTCGTCGTTGTCGCTTGCAGCTACAGCGACCTGGACCACAACCGAGGTGCCGAGCAGCGCGACGCCGACGCGGGAGATCTCTTCGCCAAGTTGGCAAAACTCGCGGTAGCGGCGACGAGGCTGGTTGTCCGCGTCGAGCACGCCTTGCCAGTGGATTTCATGACCGAAACTACAGGTGCGCCAGTTGAACAAAAACAAACCGTCGGCCCCGCGCGCCAGTGCCGTGTAGGCGAGGCGGCGCAGTTCGCCGGGCTCGGGCGTCTCGGTCGTGCGCCAAGGACCGCTGCCGGCGCCCGCCTGCGACTCAAGCACGACGAAATTGCCGGTCCACGCGCGCGCGCGGTCGAGGTTGAACGCATGCGAGGCCGGACGCTGCTGCGGGCTCTGGTTGAAAAACGGATACGAGTCGTAGCCGAGCACGTCGAGCTGACGGCCAAACTCGCCGCGGTAATCGAGACCGGGAAAACAGCCGTTGTGGGTGATCCACCAGCCGGGGTTCGCCTCGCGCAGGATGGCGACCTGCTCGCCTTGGAACACCACGATCTCGTCCGACAAAAAACGCCCGAACTCAAGACGGTGCGATTGGCTGGGTCCGGCAGGACGCGCGAGGGGTGTGGGAATTTCGTCGAAGGACCCGTAGGTTTGGGACCAGAACGCGTTGCCCCACGCCTCGTTCAGCGCGTCGATGTCACCATCGTAACGGTGTCGGAGCCACCCGCGAAAGTTGGCCTGCGCCGCTTCAGAATGATCGTCGGTGAAACCGCACAGAAACTCGTTGTCCGTCTGCCAGCCCACGACGTGGGGATGATTGCGGAAATGCTCCGCCATCGCGCGGGTGATCCGCCGCGAGTAATCGCGATAAACCGGGCTCGAGTAGCTCGCGTGCACGCGTCCGCCGTGCTCAAAGCGGATGCCCTCAGCGTTGACGCGCAGGATTTCGGGGTGCGCGAACGAAAGCCAGCGCGGCGGCGCGGCCGTGGGCGTGCAGAGTATCGTTTGAATCCCCGCCTCGCCGAGCGCGGAGATGACGCGGTCAAAGAAGCCGAAGCGGAAATCTCCCGGCCGCGGTTCAATCAACGTCCACGCAAACTCGGCCATGCGCACGGTGTTCACGCCGGCGACTCGCAGACGGCGGATGTCCTCCGCAAGCATTTCCTCGGGCCAATGCTCCGGGTAGAAGGCGACACCGAAGTGGAAACGATCAAGAGCGGCAGGGCGGCGGTGCGAATGCTTGGCCGGGGCGGGACGTGAAAGCATAGGGGTGGACTTCATATGGGGTAAAAGGGCGATGGGATGCGAACTCAGGAGTCGGAAAATGGGGTCGAGTCGAAAATGAGGTCAGGCCGTTGTTTGTTAGTTTTCCAGTATCTCTTCCGTTTACGGGCTGAAGAGGCGTTCCCGTTGTAGTCGAAGAGGGGTTGTGGCGCATTAAAGGCTGTTGGTCAAGTTTTTTTGCATTTGGTTTGGAGTGGGTCAAGCAACGAGGGTCTTTGTTAAGCTCGGATTTGCGAATAGTTCGCCTTGAGCGTCAGTTACAGAGCTGATTTCGGGCCAGTGGGCGAGGAGTTGTTTGGCGGAAATGTGGGCGAGTTCTTCGGGCTCGATTTTATTTAGGCCGCCGCCGTAAACGCGGCCTTCGCCTCGGAGTTCGTCGCCGGTGACTTGGCTCAGCCACTCGTGTATCCAGGCTGCGCCGTCGGGGTGGGCGGCGAACATTTTGGCCAAGCCGTGTTGGGGCGTGAGCAGGAGGTAGAGATTTGTGGGGGTGGCGGCGGAGCGGTTCCAGATAAAGCGGAAGGGGGCTTTGTCTTGCGTGCCGCGTCCCATGTAGGTGCAGAGGAAGGGGGTGGGTTGGCATTGCTCTTGTTTATACCACGGGGTGCGGCTGCGGACGAGGTAGCCGTCGCCATCGGGATCGGCTTGGGGATTGGCGCGAGCATCAGCAAGGTTGTCCAGCGCCCAGTTCATATAGGCGGTGTTCGCGGTGACGGACACGACGGCCGAGGGTGCGCTTTCAAGAGTTCCGCTGAGGGTGATGACGCGGTAGTAACGAACTTGGCCGGGGATGACCGTGGTATCAACGTAACTGGTCACGCCAGGTGCAACGGTCTCGAGGCTTGTCCAGCCCGATGTGCCGGTGGCGCTTTGCTCGATGCGGAAGCCGCTCTCGACCGTGGAATCGTCCTGCCATGTGACCGTGATGCTGTTAGCAGTCGCTGTAGCTAGCGGTTGGAGCGCAGGCCGCGGTTGCACGGGAACGGTGTTAAACGTGTAGGTGAGGCGAGGAGTCGTCTCGGGCGCGCGCCAACCGGTGAAGGTGACGCCAAGCGGTGCGGAACCGCCGGCGTCGGCGATGTCCACCAGGCCATATTGGCCGAGGGTGCCGTTGTCGGGATTCTGGACCGGTGCGCCGCTGGAGTAGGGGCCACCCTTGGTTGTGTGACTGTTACGACCGAGCGCGGCGGCGTGGAACACCTTGAGCGGTGCGCCGCCGCCGGTGGCGTAGTCGCTGTTGGTGCCATCGTCGTAGGCCAAGGCGTGCATGTCGCCGGAGAGTAGGGTCACGTTTTTAATGGCGTTCGCCTTGATGAAGTCGGCGATCTCGCGGCGCTCGGTGGTGTTGTTCTGCCACGTGTCGGTGCTGGAGCTGGCGGTGCCGATCCACGGGGCGCTGCACACCCAGAGAATCAGCGGGGCCTCTTCGTCGCGGGCGGCGAGGAGTTGTTGCTTGAACCAAGCTTTCTGGGCGATACCAAGTTTGGTTTTGGTTGCGTCGTCGGTCTGGCCCTGTGGGTCGGCCTCACTGCGAAGATCGGTCATGATGACGCGCACGCGGCCGATTTTGAAACTTTGATTGATCGTGCCGACGCCGGCCTGCAGCGGATAGTGCGGCACCCATTCGCGGTAAACTTGGCGCACGGCGCTCTGCCCGATGGCGGTTCGGTCGCTGTCGTTGCCGCAGTAGTCGTGGTCATCCCACGTGTAGGCGGTGGCGACGTTGCGATAGAGCGCGGCTTGGGAGGTGTTGGCGAAAACGGCGACGTAGTTGGAGCGGTAGCGGGCGACATCGGTGCTGTTGGTATCGTAGTAATGGAAGTCGCCCATGTTGATGAAGAGCTGCGGGGAGGCGGCAAGTAACGCGTCGAACGAGAGGCGGGCGACATCAGTCTGCGCGCAGGCACCGATGCCGATCCGCAGGTTACTCGCGCCGATGGGAAACGTGCGGAAAGTGCCGCGACGTTCGCTCGACACATCGACGACTCCGCCGACTTCGAGCGCGTAATAATAAGGCGTGTTGGCTTGGAGACCGGCGAGCGCGAGGCGCACGGTTTCACCGGAGACGGCCGCACTCGTCGCCGAGCTGGAATAGACTGGATTAGACAAATCCACCGAAGTGCTCGCGACGAGGCGGGCAGTCAGTCCAGCCGTGTCGAGGCGGGCCGTGACCAAGGCGGAATTGGTGGTGACCGCGCCGACCCACGGACCGGAAGCGATGCGGCTCGGCACGTCGTCGGAGGAGATCAATTCAACATCGAGCACGAGGTCGGAACTGGTTGAGTTGATCTGATGGACCTCAAGCGCGAGCGCGTTGGTGCCCTCGACCAATGCGGACGGGTCAAGCACGAGCGTATCGTAAGCGACCGCGGTTGAGACGGTTTCGGTCGCGTAGGTGGTCGAGGTAATGGTGCCGGCGGGCATGCCGAGACGCCCGACCTCCGTGCCATTGAGATAGACCACGATACCATCGTCGCGCAGCACGTTTAGACGCAGAGTAGTCACGCTCGACGCACCCGTAACGGTGAAGCTTTTCCTGAAATAGGTGGTGATATGTTTGGCACTCGGGTTACCGCCGTAGCTCACCGTGGTGCCAAGCGGAAGGTCCACATATTTGCCGGGCGTGTTGGAAAAACCCAGCGGAGCTGCGCCCGAAGCCCATCCACCGTCGGCAAAGTCGGTGGCCCGCCACGCGGTGGCTTGGTTGGAACCGTTATCGAGATATTTCCAGGTCGCTCCTTTTGCGACCACCGTGGTGGACACAGCGAAACTCGATGAACAGGCCGAAGCCAAAATTAGGCATAAAGCAGTGCGTGAAAAAAGAAAGTTCATGGGGTTTATTATCTATCGATTCTTTCGGGGCTGATTGGGGGGCAGGGCTACGTCCTGAAAGATGCTAACAAACTCACGGTTCAGAAAATGGGGTCAGGCCGTTGTTTGTTAGTTATCTTCGCTCGTTTGCTTTTGACACACATAGCCTCACGACCACCCCATGTCATCTTCAGCATTACTGTGCCATTCTTTAAATCTGACACTCTTATTCAGCTGGGCAAGCCTAAACTAACAAACAACGGACTAACCCCTTCGGCGTTACGGCCTTCAGGTCACGGTTTGATCCGGTGATAGGTTACACTTTGTCCGGGGTGATAGGTTATACTTTTGATACGAGTATTCTGGTGGCTAGGGCGAGCTTGTAGTAAAATCTATTAAGGGAGGGGTGCAGGGGAGGGAGCTGTGCCAAGAGTTTGGTGTAAGCCGTAAGACGGGTCATAAACTGTCTCTTATACACATCTGACGCTGCCGACGAATAGAGAGGTGTAGATCTC
>ENA-ORBV01014658-ORBV01014658.1-microbial-mat-metagenome-genome-assembly--contig:-NODE-14658-length-11672-cov-5.331867_pt1 | contig 11672 bp, 18 predicted proteins | sample MGYA00237777_ERZ505514 | MGnify/ENA primary metagenome ERZ505514 (study PRJEB26160, sample SAMN06269048) | microbial mat metagenome | isolation source: Oligotrophic lake microbial mat | place... | reverse complement strand
AGATGTGTATAAGAGACAGATATCAGGGTTTAAAGCCCCTGCTAGTTAAGTCTGATGACGCAGCAGCCACCGTTCTTTCAAACGGCGAGCGTATCGCTCAGCTCCGAACACTTCAGCAAGAGATGAGTTCCCGCGTGAAAGATTTCAAGACAGCCGGGGATAGTGCAACCGGGCTCCTTAAAATCACGGCGAAGGAAATAGGTAATGAAATTAAGCATTTGCCGGGCGGCGAAGCACTCAGGGACGTACAGGCAAAGTATGCGAGGGTTAAGCGAACTTACGACGACCTCTCGAAGCTCCTGAAAGATGACGGGGCCAGTGAAGCTATTCTCGCCAACGTGTTTAAGAATCAGAGTCCACGATACAAAACCATTCGGAATTCGTTAGCCGAGCTTGAAAAATTGAGCGGGAAGCCTGTACTATCAGAACTCTTCCAGCAGTTTGCAGCGAAAGAACTGAATAAGTGGGTTGGTCGACCAACTACGCTAACCGCAGCCGCTTCTGTCGCGGGGTATGCAGCCGGGTCAATGAATCCTGTGGCCCTTTTAACTGCCGCCGGTGTGGCCGCTTCACAGTCTCCTAAAGTCCTTAGCCGGGTTGTCCCACACGCCGCAAAGATTGGAGCTGTGGGCGGGGCGGGGCTGGCAGGGTTATTCCAGAGGGGTACGGACGCCGCAAAATAATCCGTCCCGCATTACCTTGTCTGCCATTGTTGTGTCGGCTTCCGATCCGAAGATTTCCTTTCGGAGACGGAGCCGTCGCAGCTTAGTTCGTTCGGGACTAGTAGGAAGTAAAAAGAATCTCTGTAGTTCCAACCGTTCCAGATCTTCCAGGTCGTATATGCTGTTTTTCATACAGTAATCCTACCACAAAAAGTCTCATACCGCAAGAGGTGTTTACAGTGCCCACCAATCAAGTAAAAGAGCTGTTTGCCAAAATTGAACATATGGAACGTCGCTTAACAGAAGCAGGCACAGATCTCGTATGGATAAAAAGAATACTGATGGGGGCGGCAAGCCTGGGAATTATCGGAAAGATAATCGGGTATATAGCTAAATAAACGGTGTGGCGGGAGTTTAACTTTTATGCGTGTTTGCGTCAGATGTGCGAAGTCCAGACGGTGTAATGAGCATTACGAGAAAGACAGTAAGACAGGTAAGACGTGGAGTATCACTAGCTGTGCCTCCTGTGGTTACAACTTCGACATAGAAGAGAGGATCCCCTCCAATTACCCCGCCCACAATTCCCCTGCTCCTAACCCTAACTCGAACGAAGAAACTCCCCACAAGAACATTAGGCGTTCTTTGTTCCGCTGACCTTAGTCTCTACACCCTTGAGGATACGGTCAGGGAAGGCCCTAAGATCGCCGGCACGACCGCAATACCCGCCGGGACATACAAGGTTGTCATCTCTTATTCCCCCCGCTTTAAACGTAGGCTACCGCTGTTAATCGACGTACCGGGGTTTGAGTACGTACTCATCCACAGTGGTAATACAGAACGGGATACGAAAGGCTGTATTCTTGTCGGGCTTACCCAGGACGATGAGGGGGTTTACAGCTCTGTAAAGGCAGAAGAGAAGTTAATGGCGTACCTAAAGGGTAAGTCTGATGTCCGTATTAGAATCCTGTAGGCATGAGTTTTTACTAGTGTGGGATGAGCCCCTTGGGCGACTATACATCTGTACGATATGTAGTCAACCAAAAGAGGTGCGGTTTTAAGAGATGTTAAGGGGAAGTTCCTTACGACAGTCTGTACGACAGTTAATAAAGTCCCAGGACGTCTGTAAGGCGTAAAGCTGCCGCATCTTACATACAATGTAAGTTAATTACACGCTATATTTGAGTCTTACATGTCCTTCGGAGGGAAAGGGCCTTCCGTCGATAGTCCTCCTTTTTACGACAGTTTTTACGACAGTTGAGTTTCTAATTTCTCGGCTAATATAGCATACATTAAAAAGCCCCTCTATCCATTAAAGGACGGAGGGGCTATTTTTTTGTTTGTCGGAAAAGGCTACGCCCTAGTGTGGACGCAAAGCTTTAGTATCCCTTCCTCTTTTGCCATTCGTCCACTGCCTCCATATAATTTGGATCGCTATATTGCATGAGAGCGACACGCTCAGCCGCTTCCAGCCGTCTGACAAGTGCCGGTAGTACGCAATCGTAAATCTCCCCGTTGGCGGCTAGCTCTTCTTTCATCTTCCGTAACTCCGTGTCGGTGAATGGGATCACGTACTGTCCCCCCTTCCCAGGAAACCTAATCCTTTGCAAAGCCGCCTTTGCCGGTCTTAAATCTACAGACTCTAAACTCTCCTGTTCAACCGCGAGCAAATCCTCGTCGTAGTACCACTGCAACGCATCCATAGCGATTCTCAGTGCTTCTTCTTTTGGAGTCATGGTTTCTCCTTTGTCACAAGCGCCTCTATCTTCCAGCCATCTCCGATTGATAATCATGTTACACTCCCTACTTTCGGTCTTCGCACCATAGAAGGGACAGACCACTTCGCAATAGCGTCCTCTAGAAGGAAACTGAGAAGTTTGTTAAAGCTGATCTTGTACGCGCCGGCCATAGCGTGGCCCCCCAGAAGCACGTTGGGGTCTGCCGGAACGAATAGATATCCCGGTTTAATTACCCTGACCTTTTTGCCTTCTTTGTTCGTCATAATTCCCCCTTAGCCCCTAGCCCCTAATCTCTTTCGAGACTAGATTGACGGCTTCTTCCATCTTTTCCTTGCGCAGGTGTGTATACCGGTCTGCCATGGCTTCGGCACTGTGTCCTGTGAGCTTCTGAATCTGTTTTGAGCTGTACCCATGCTCGGCCAGGATTGTGGGGCCTAGGTGTCGCAGGTCATGCCACACTGTATGGAACTCAGTGCCTTCGGCCTTCCACAGCATGTAGGTTCGCAAGGCATCCCACCGTTTGCGCCAGTTGGAGAGGCTGATAGGGTTAGGGAATTTCACGTAGACATTAAACCGCTTCCCTGTTTTGTTCTGCGTCCCGGAGCCAGCGCCGGACGCCATGTTTTTAACGAAGTCTGACTTTCGTAGGAATGTGGCTGTCGCCCGACAAATGGCCTCCCATAACTCCGTGTCGTGAGACGCACACCATTCCCTAGCCCGTATAATTTCTTCCCGACTTGGAACCCTTTGGCGCGAAAGATCTTTCTCGCTAGGCTTTTCCACATACTTGAAGGGGTTCTCGGTAGGTAGTTGAATCCCCGCCATGAAGGGCTTTTCCAGCTTAGCCCAGGCCATTAGGTTTGAATAGAGACTATGTAGCGTTCCTTGCCACCGATTCACAGAAGAGAAAGAGACTGGAGCGCCACCCATCACGGTTTTCTTGGTAGCTGATTCCCGCCAGTTGGCGGCCATTGCCGGCGTCACTTTGTCAAAGGATACGTGGCCGAAGAACGGGGCGCCATGGTTGCGGAGAATACCAGCCGCTATCGCCGCAGATCCTGCGGTTTTAAATTCCTTGTGCTTGACGTACATTTCAACCGCGCCGGAAAACGTAATTGACTCCGCTGGTTTTGTCATATTGAACTGCCCTAGAAACATCTGATCCCGGTAGCGGTTTAACTGGAGGGTCGCCACCTTCTGGTTCTGTAACGTGTGGGGGCCCACAGCCTTGGAGAAAGGGTTTAGGGTTCTTGTCCCGGAATACCCGGATAAACAAATAGCCTCGGTCGCAGAGGAGTCCCCGAGGGAGGCTAGTTGACATCTTACACTTACATTCTTGTTTGCTCATGATTGTAGTGTAGCAGGTTTACGACAGTTGTAAATAGGTCGGAAGGCCCATCTGCATTTAGTGTAAGGTCTACTTTTTATGTCTTATCTACCAGTCCCGTTGCCTTACAGAGTACACAAACCACCCACGTAGCGTACATGTGATAGACACCCGCACCGTGGCAACAGGGGCATACGGACTTATCCCTCTTCGGGGATATGTGGCTGTTATCGTTGTTTTGAGGTAAGGGGTTCATACTCTCCCAGGAAGGATGTAAGATTGTCGTAGGTGGTAGAACCTGTAAAGCCCTGCCACACGGTAACTTCCCGGTTCGGTTTGTAAAACACCGAAACAACACCGATGAGTTCGCCGACACTATCTAAGACCGGGCCGCCCGACGAACCTTGCGCAATAGGGGCACTCGTCACGAGCCGAAACTTTCCCCCCGCTACCATGCCCGTTGTGAAAACCTTATCAAAACCCGAAGGGAAACCGATGACGTACACGGTGTCACCAATGAGGGGTTGATTGCCGACGGACACGCAGGGAGACCGCATCTTTTTAATTGGCACCAATAGGGCTAAATCCTTTTTCTCGTCTACGGCAATGCGTACGTACTTATGTGCCACACCGTCAGCCGTAACAATCGTGGCAATTGGCGATAGATCGACAACGTGGGCAGCGGTAAGAACCGTCCCCCGTCTATTGATAAACACCCCGGTTCCTGACCCATCTACCACCAATCGCTCGCCGTCGGGCTTAAACGAAACAACCTCAACTACACACCTGTTTGTGTGCGCATAAACCACCTGCGGCTGACGTGCGGCGTAATGCCCCACTCCAATGGCAATAAAAACACCTAGCAGGGCTATGCGGGTCGGGGCAGAAAACATAGGGCGTTAACTCCTAGAGAGAGGCGGGGAGGCTTGTGGCGAGGTTGTAGGCGTGGATTGTAACGACGAACTCGTAGGCGACCTGGTAACAAACATACGCTAGAAACAACCCTAGTACAACGGCGAATATGGCTTCTATATGCTCGTTAGTCATACTGTTCCACAGAATCGCGTTCTTGTATGGCTTTCAGGATGTGGTGGATTTCGTAGGCTAGTAGAACTGCATTCCCACCGCCTCTAAAAAATACCCGGCGGCCAGCGGTATCAACCGCCGCGATTTCTTTAATGTCGATGTAAAGCGTTCCGATTTTAATCACGGGGGTTCTTCTCCTTTTTCACAATAAGCACGTTGGCGTGCTGTGCGAGCTTACGGGCGAACTCTTCCTGTGTGTCGGGGGTAGAGCCGCGGGCGAGTATCTGGCCTTCTGCTTCTAGTCCTTTGAGGACTTCCAGCCGTTCCTTATCTGTAACCGCTTCTTTCATCAGGCAACGGTCGAAAAATTTCTCTGCCACTTCGGGTGTCATTAAAAAGTATCCAGGCATGCTAATTAACCTCCGGGTTTTGAATCCCACGCCAGGCGTTGACCACGCGGATAACCCTCATTTTGATCGCGTAAACATAAAGCCGATTAAAGATCAACTTGTACTCAACAGTGCCGGTGTGGCCCGTGTACGTCTTTAGGGGTAGGAATTGCAGGATAAACTTCTCTAGTTTTGACGGCTTATCTATGAGGAGCGCTTTCATTAACGTCCATCCTTTTCAGCTTTGATTTTGTCACCCTTACTCCATCGGCCACAGCCTTGGCACTGTAGGCGCTGGAACTGTCCCGCCTTGGAACGCATTGCGCCGCGGCGCTGAACCTTACCCCCGCATGTGCCACATTGTTCCGTCGGTTCTTTATCGACAAACACGCTCGGCGCTGACTTTGGAGCCCATGCCCGGATTTTGAGATAAAGTTCTTCTGTGGAAAGTACGTCGTGGATGTTATAGGTACGCATTTCGTCCCACGCGGCTTTGTTGCCGTTTAGGCACTCTTTCCACAGCGACCAACCTGGGAAATTCTTATGGTCTAGCTTCTTGTACTTAACGTTCAACTTATCCGTAAGGTACTCAAGCTTGTTGGATGTAAATTTCGAGACACGACGAACGATCTGGTACGTGTCGAGATGTTCGTAGGGACTAGGTGGCTTCATTCCGTGTTCAATGAAACGGGCGTTCAACCTGGGGCAGTCGAAGTTTTTCCCGTTCTGTGTCACCACAATGTCGGCATCGTCCAAGAGCTTCCACAGCGGGCGCACGAGTTCTTTATCGCTGCCGTAAGGACTTGACCGCATATCTTGGTACATGACGTTTTTCTCGCCTAGCCACTTGGCCGCCCAGGCAATGACGCCCGAATCCCGAATAATTTGGGCCAGGGAGATATTCTGATCCCTTAGATCCCAAACGTAGGCTTCGACAGGTCTTGTTTCTATGTCAAGGACTAAAACTTTTTGTCTGTCCATTAGCGTTTCCCTTTTACGATAAGGCCAAATTTGTCGGTACGTTGGTTCCAATCGTCGTAGAGTTCCCGCGCCGTGGCCTTCACGTACCGCAACCGAATCTCCGGCTTATCGCCGGCTGACCAACTGAATTTCAGGTAATGAGCGCCACCGTCGACAGTTGTATTGCCACAGGTGCAGTACCTAAAGTCGTGCCGGGCGCGGCTATAGATTTCGTCCGGGCACAGTCGGCACTGGACGGTGTTTACACGTGTTTTTGATGGCATGGTATCCCCCTTAGGGAAGAAGGCTTGTTACTTCTTTGTGGCGCGGAAGGCTTTACGTTCTGCGGATTCTAGACGGGTCTTTGTGGCGTGGCACTCGTTACACAACCATTGCAGTTTAGTTCGGTCTATGAACATCCTGGCGACGTACGTATTCCAGTCAACGAACCCCGTGGCTGGCAAAACTACCGGCTCGACATGATCGACGGCTCCGACGCTTACCTTTTTCTTCCGACGGGATCTGTATAGTTTTGTGGCAGCTCTCACACTCATAGGACGTTGAACTCCGTTTAGCTCTCTCAATAACTGCGCGACGTTCGGGCGACCATCTCCATATCTTCCGAATGGCTGCAAACAGGTAGCGGTCTGGCGACCACGGTTTTTTCTCCCGTTGCTTTTTCATCAAAAGCTCCTCATTAAAACAATGCACCCGAATGACATGCACAAGAACGGAAACCATCCCGGCCCCTGACAGGCCAGGGCCGCGCTAAAACAAGCCCCCGCTACAATGGCTAGAAACGTATTCATATGTTCCATACTTACCCCTTAGCCTCGCCCCAACTGCCCCCGCTACCGACCGAGGCGTCGAGTTTTATTTCCGGCCACCAAGACGGCGCCGTTGACATTGCTTCATAAACCGCTTCCATAGTCGCGAGCTCTTCTTCTTCGCGGCAGACAATAAGTAGTTCGTCGTGGACTTGACCGTGCGGGCGAATACCCTTAGCAAGGAGTCGCGTAATAGCTTCCTTACAGATTTCTCCAGCGAGGGCCTGACAGATGTTTTCCGTGATTTTGCCGCCATACAGTTTTACCGCCTCTGGTTGTTTCGATTTTTTGTAGGTTGTGTAGGCCCACTCGCGCCCGTTCTTTTGAAGTCCCGGGTATTGAAGACGTAAGCCGGACGGAAGAATCAGGCAGTTCCTACCCGTTGTGATGGGGCCGATCTGCACTTTAAAACCGTTCTGCATTGCGGGAAAGAGACTTTCGCAACGCTTCCACAGGGCCGGAACGGCGGGGAAGTAATCCCGATACAGCCACACGGTATTCTGTGCGGTATCGAAACTAACGTTCTGTCCTGTTTGCACTTTGACAGTCTTTTGAAACTTCTCTGGCCCCATGCCGTACCCTAGTCCGAGCATTGCAGCCTTCGAGTACTTTCTTTCGTCCTTGTCTTCTTTTGTGATGGTACGGCCATAAAACTCTGTGCCGAAGTCGCAATACAGGTCTCTGTCTGCCTCTATTCCTGCTATCATCTTTTCTTCTTGCGCCAGGTAGGCAGAAACCCTCAGTTCAATTGATGCAAAGTCAGCTACAACTACTTTAAAGCCTTCCGGCGCTTTAATCGCGGCGCGCAATTTAGACTCACGGGGGAAGTTCTGAGGGTTTCCACCGGCACCAGACCCGCCAGAAAACCTATGGGTTTGCCGAGCGCCGGAGAATTCGATATCGAACGGATACAGGGCCCCAACCCCGGCGAGCTTCTCAGCCCTCTTTTTCTCCATCGTTTGCTTAGCAGCGATACGAGCCTGGCACAGTAGCTTTAGTTCACCGTCAGCTTGTCCAGTAAGGTCAAGAAACTCCGTATCTCCCATTGCAAGAGCGGGGATTCTTTTTCCTGTTCGAGGAGATAGCTTCTTAGGTACAGTAAATCCTTTTGACTCCAAGAGGGAAGCGAACTGCGGATTAGAAGCAAATACCGACCGATCAACACCTGTTCGTCGGATGAGTTCATCTTGTTCCTTTTCCAACTCCTGTGCGACTTGTTCGGCTATTGACTTATCAACGGCTAGCATCGGTTCGATAAAGCATCGGGCCGTCCAGTCCATTAGCTCATACTGCGAGGCAGGGAACTTCGGCTCTAGTTTGTGGAATAGCTTTTCACAGATTTCAGTATCGCGCAGACAGTAGGTGGAGAGTTCCGCTTCGGTGTAAGAATCTAGCTCTAACAGTCCCGCTGTTTTCATTTCCCCCTTGGGCGGTAGTCCCAGGTATGAGGCACAAGAGGTTAGAGCTACGCTTTGTATCGTCGTGCCCAAGACGGCCTTAGCCATTGCCTTGGTGTCGATCCAGCTATGAGGTTTTACCGAATACTTCCACGCTAATATGGCTCCGTCAAACTTCACATTGTGAGCCACAACAGACGTATTAGGCCAATCCACAGACGCGACGAACTTCGGAACATCGTTTGCCGACACCCAGGTTAACTGCTTGCCTTCTTCCTGCACACCGAAACCGTGAACCTTGAACCTTGGATCCATGATGTAGGCCGTCATGGACATACTCTTTAAGTCATAGCCCTCTTTAGGGTCATAGTAAGTCTCTGCGTCAAGAAATACCTTCTTCACAGGTGGGCTCTTTCTGTAGCGAGGATTTTGATTCGGGGCAAGTCTTATGTGTGTAGCTAATGCCTGTTAAGTCGAGGTCTGCGGGGATCTGCCACTCTAGCTCGAACTCCTGCCCACAATCCTTGCAGTCTAGACAGACTGTGGTAATATCTTCCTGGCTGACACCACTACTCTTTGAGATTTCCATTTGTTACCTCCCATTAAGCGGCTTAAGAATGGCCTACCGTCGGGGGAGTATCCTGTCAAGATGCTGTTTACTTAAGGGAGCTACTTAACATTAGTTTGCGAGATATACGTCCTACTTCTATCCATATCCAAAAAGAGAATTTAGAATGGTTAAAGACGGAGTGCCGTATTACGAAACCTTAGACTTGTACCACATGTCTTCTAGCTTCTCCACTAGGCTACTTACTAACTGAACCATAACCAGAACCATCAGGAAGATCGCGACAATACCCGCAGTAACCACTGTTTTCATTATTTCCCACACTATTTTGATAAATAACATTCGTAATCCTCTCCGCGATAACCCTGAGGTCGGACATCGTGCGGTTGTCCATACCGCAAAACCGGAAGTCAAACCCGTCGTAAAGATCTAGCTGTGTTTCCGACAGGTCGTCGATGATCCCCTTATAAATATTGTCTTCCGGCAACCGCTCTAATCTCACGAGCATGGCACCCATACCTTTAAGCATGTTCGCCTCGTTAACAAACCTCATATCATCAATCACAACGGGCCGAATCTCCGTTTCTAGAGACTTCCTGAGTTCATTAACCCAAAAGTCATTGTCGATAGAACGGTACGCTTGCCCGATCTTAATGAGAATATCGCGAGAGGTCATCCCGTATCGGGGGTCAACGACTTCTTTCTGATCCCCGTACACTTGTGCCGCAGACAAACAAAAGTCCAACTTTGCCCGTTCTTTTAACGGCTTTGCGAAAGAACCTAGAACGAATCCGTAGTCCTCAATTAACACCCTCGCCAACGCCGACTTACCCGCCCCACGCTTACCGCTTACAGCCACAATTAAAGGTTTGGTCATTTTGTTTCCTCAAGGGGTGTGGCGCAGAACGGTTTAAGGGCTACGGTGTAACCCGGCAGGTCGCCGTTCTTGACGCGTTTAACGTCTTCATACGTAGACCCTACCCGTCGGTAAAACTCTAAAAAAGCAAGAGCCCCGGCCGTGTAGATATCGGCAACGTCAAACCGGTCAGCCAGTTCACGCCGGAGCATTGCCAGGAGCGGGCTATCCTTCGGCGACGTTACCATCACCTTGTAGAGGTAATGAATCGTTTTGTACCTGGGCTCTTTGTTCCACGTGTCGAGAATCTTTGTCGTGATGTAATAATTTAAATCGCCTTGTGTGGTAATCATGAGGATCGAGTGGTCGACATCCTCGCGGGCTTCTATTTCCGTGTAGGGCATAAGGTACACTCCTTTTCTGGTGGGTATATCCAACCGTGCTTAGAACAATAGTTAGTGATCGAGTTATCTATCGCCACGCATACACCTGGCGTTTAAGGAAGCGGGGGAGCGTTCGTACTAACATGGCGAGGCGCCACCGCCACCGTTTTAGCCTTGTGCCGTAGTTTGCCGCAATGAACGCGAGGGCACCACGGGGCGACATGAAAATTCCGTCGTCTTCCCATTCTGCTACTGTGAGCCCTCTATCTTTACCCTGAAGCGTGATAGTTGGCTTCCACAGCCCATATCGGTTGAAACCGTATTCTCGGTCCATCCCTACGCTTCCCTCGTCACCGCCGTCCATCAGCGTCACGTGGGCACGATAGGCCATGATTGCCTTGTCGGCTGCCCACACTTTCCGAAGAAATACCGGGTCATTTGTCACAAGAGGGCCTGGTTTGTCCTCAACGCCATCCTCTAAAACAGGGCTAATCGGCGTAAGGCCAAAACCCCGCGCAATCTGGCATAGATACTGGGCGCGTTCAATCTGTTCGTGCCGGTCTCTGTTAGTCATGCGACAAGCGATATAAACAACGCAATCCACGTCACTGATTTTGTGCATTGATGAGCCCCCTAGCGGCCATACCTACAGCTCGCGCGGTCTGTTCCTCTTCTTTGCGTGTCATCTTTGATTCGTGGAAGTTAAAAAAGGCGTGCGTCATCTCGTGGAAAAACGTATCAACCCCTATTCCCCGGCCGATGGCAGAGTCTCGAATGAATACATGGCTGATATCTCCATGGTCATTCGTTACCCCCCAACACTTCTTTTCCATCGGTGTTCTCGGCTTGCGCCATTCAACGATGATGGTTTTAATGATAGGTTTCATTATTCATTGTCCAGTTCAAGGTCACGGAATGTCACAGTAGGGCGGTGAAATTCCAACCCGATTCGCATTAAAGGGCCGTAGCGGTTCTTAGCCACATGCGCCAGTACTGTGGCCTTCTCGTCTTTTTCTTCCCCGGAAAGAACGGATAACAGGATAACGTGGGCGGATTCTTCTTCTATCGTGCCCGACTCTTTGAGGTCGGACATAGACGGCTCTGGCTCTTTTCCGTTTTTGTCTTTACCGAGGCGCCGAATTTGACTAAGGGCGAGCACGGGGCAGTCGAAGTCTCGGGCCACGTCCTTAAGGCCGCGTACGAAAGCCGAGACGTCGGCCCTGGCGTCGCCTGTGGAACCGCCGACGTGCTGGATGTGGTCAAAGATGATGAGTTGCGGCTTACTTTGTGCAGCATAATCTCGAATTTGGCCGAGACGAGGGCTTGTCTTATCACAGAGCCGCAGGTTTTCCCCGAAAGATTCAAGCGTAGAATATGCTTCTGTAAGGCGGTCGCGCTCCCCATCAGTGTATTGCCCGTGTTTGCTAGACGCTGTGCTAACCCCCGATAGAATTGACACAAACCTACTAAGAATAGCGTCGGCAGACATCTCTGTAGTGCAGAACCTGTCTCTTATACACATCTGACGCTGCCGACGAATA
>ENA-ORBV01014655-ORBV01014655.1-microbial-mat-metagenome-genome-assembly--contig:-NODE-14655-length-11675-cov-4.531385_pt1 | contig 11675 bp, 12 predicted proteins | sample MGYA00237777_ERZ505514 | MGnify/ENA primary metagenome ERZ505514 (study PRJEB26160, sample SAMN06269048) | microbial mat metagenome | isolation source: Oligotrophic lake microbial mat | place... | reverse complement strand
TGCATCAGCAACGCCTGCAACACGCGCGCCCAGCGCAGCCTGCGCGCGAAGATCTGGTGGTGCGCGGCCCGGATTTCCGTCGCGGCATCGCGCCATCCGATCGCTCCGGTGCTCCATCGTGTGAGCGGTTCCACGGCGGCGAGCGCGCTTTGGAAGGCCATCGTCATCCCGTTCCCGCTGAAGGGCGGAATCATCGCCGCCGAATCGCCGATGGTGATGCGCCCGTCGTCACGTACACGCTGCCAGCCGAGAGAAAAATGGCTCACGCCTTTCAGCGAACCCTCGACCGGGCACGCATCGCCCAATCGCTCCGCGAGTCGGATGAGGCCGGCTTCACGCGTTGCAGCAATGAGCGCGTGACCACCTCCCACCGACTTGCCTCGCCGGAAGAGGCCGCACACATTCACGCGCCCATTTTCCACGCGGGTGAGGCCGACGTAGCCGCCATTTTTCAAATGGATTTCCAAATCCGCGGAAAGCGGAAGATCGCTGAAGTGCGCCTTGAGACCGAGCCAGCCGGATGCCTCCTTCGGGCGACCTGCCGCCCACACGCAGCCCTCGCCTCCGTCCTCGCATCTCTCCCCGCAACGCAGCTCGCCGCCGAGCGCGGTGAAGCGGTCGGCGAGGGCGGCATCGAGAAAATACCGGCTGAGACCGTAGGCTGGCGAGGGCAGGGTGCGCGACCACATTGGGCGGGCGCCGTCAAACCAAGCGGTGGTGGTATGCCGCTGCGCGCCGTCAAAAAGATCGCGGATGCCGAGCGCATCCAGTTCTGCGTCGGAGATGCCAGAGATGAATTCGCCGCACACGCGATGGCGCGGGTAGCTTGCCGCCTCGACGATCTGCACGGGCACACCGCGGGAGCGCAGGGCGATGCCGAGGGAGAGTCCGGCGAGACCGCCGCCGACGATGGTTAAGGGCTGAGTCATTTCCGCTGCGCGCACATCTGATACGCACCGAGAAATGTGGTGGACGTCTCGCATTTCCAGCCGCCAAGCCCGAGCGCACGCGGAAGTTCATCGCCGAGGAAACCCGCGCGAATACTCACCTGCATATCGTGCCGCGTGACCCGACTCAGCAGCGCGAACCCCGAGAGCAATGCACCCTGCGCGAGGTGCCGCCGCCGCCGAGCCGGCTCCCTAGCGAGGATGACGCGGCATTCTGCCGGCAGGCGAGACCCCAGCCGCGCCAGGGCCTCGTTTGTGAAATGGTGAAGGAACAGATTTGTGGTCACGATCTCCGCAGGGGGGATTTCTCGAGCGAAGACGTCGTCCTGCACCCACGCCGCCTCCTTGGGCCAGGTTGCCGGGCGTGGCGCGAGATCGAATCCGGTGATTTCCTGCGGCCTGCAGATCCCGTCGGCCATGAGCCGGGTGCCGAACGTGCCGTCGCCCGCGCCGAGTTCGAGCACCCGCCATCCGGGTCGGATGTAGCGCCGGACTTCGCGCGCCAGGTGGCGGTGGTTCCCCATGATGTCATTGATCAGCCGCAGTTCGCCGCGGCTGCGCTGCGCAGCGGGATCGTCTGCGGGAAGCGTGTCGAGGAGTTCCGGTTCGACACGGCGTTGCATGGGCATCTTCTCGGGTGCAGGAGCCGAGAGAGCAAGCAATGACGCTTGGCACGCCCGGCGGAATAGAGTCCGACTGTCGTTCACTCAGGGCTCCAACGGTTGCGGCTCAGCCATTAGGAAGCTGCGCTGCAATCAGAAGGTTTTCTAGACGAAGCATGATGGGCGCTATCATCGGTCCCGAGCCTTCCAGTCCACTCATGATGCCGGCGAGTTGGGATCGGGCAAGGAGATGAAACTTCAAATCCTTCAAGCGGCGGAAAGTTCCGTCAGTTCCCGCTCGCGGGCGATGAGCCAGAGCAGTTCGCCCGCGTCGTCCACGACCGGGTTGATGGATACCTCCACCCAGTAGGGCGTGCCGTTCTTGTGGTAATTGAGAATCGTCTCGCGGCACGGGCGATACTCATGCACCGCGCTCCGCATCCGCGCGGCCGTCTCGCGATCGGTTTTCTCGCCCTGCAAAATCGGGCCGAGATTTTTCCCGTGCAATTCAGCCAGCGAATATCCGCACATTGCGCTGAAGGAAGGACTAACCCACTGCACCAAGCGATCTGGCCCGGATACCACCAAACCCTCCGGACTGGTAAGCTGCGGACGGTTCGCAATCAGCCCGGCAAGGCGCGCCTTCAGTCCCGGCGATGGCACCACGCCAAAGCGCGGCGCGATAGACCGTGTCACCGCCGCGCTCACCTCCGAAAGTTCGGCGACAAACTCGCGAAGCTCCTGATGAAATTCGAGCAGGAGTTCAAACTGCTCCCGGTCCGCCTGAGTCATCACGCCGGCAGTGTAGAGCGAGCCTTGGGATTGAAGAAATTCGTTCAGCATTGGAGAGCGATAGTTAAAGTCGATGAGCGCGTAATTCAAGCGTTACGACCTCGCTCCCTTAGCGGATACCTTTCCCGAAAACATTTTCTATATCCGGTGCGGCTGCGCCTACTTCTTCAGGGCCGGGTCGGTCAGCATCTTCACGAATTTCTTCGGGTCTTTGTTGAAGTCCTTGAGGCAAGACTTGCAGCAAAAATAGACGTCAGTGCCCTCGGACGTCACTTTCACAGGGGTGCCGCGCTCTCCCAGCTTTTCGCCAGATACGACGCATTTGCTCAGCGGGGATGGTTTCGGCACGCTGGAATCAGCGAGGGCGAAAGTGCTGCCGAGAAACACAGCAGCGAGGATGGCGATGGCCGACACGCTTTTCATATAATGGCAGGGTGAAGAGTAGGATTTACGTTTGCAGGCGGTGGCGGATGCATTTTTCGCCGCAAGAGCCAAAGGACCGGAGATGGATGAGCAATGATGCTATGCTCGCACCCTTGAACGCCGCCCTAATCCTTTTCTCAGCCGTTTCCTTTTTTGCCTACGGGTTGGCGTGCTTTTTCTCCGCCTACATGAAGCGGGAGTTCGATCGCTACCAGCTTGGATCGCAGCGCACGCTGGTCGGTGGGCTGCAGGTGTGCGCGGCGATCGGACTGCTGGCTGGCTTGAGCCAACCGTGGATGGGGCGCGCGGCGGCCGCCGGACTTGCCGTCATGATGCTGGTCGCCGTCGGCGTCCGAATTAAAATCAAAGACAATCTGCTGCAGACGACCCCGGCGCTGTTCTATCTGGTGCTGAATGCCTACGTTTGTCTGGCGGCGTTCTGATCCGCCGATTCCTCACAGCAAAGCAATCGCGGCGCACATCGCGAGCACGGCGATCGATGGCAGGGCTTTCCTGATCGGGTCTTTCACTTTGAGGTGCATGACAAACGCCCCCAGCATGAGCAACCCGAGCCCGATCGCGGCTGGTTGGGCGACGCTGTGAAACCAAATGGCGGCCAGCAGGGCGAGCGCCAGTCCGACCTTGAGCACCCCGATCACGCACATGAACCAGAAGGGCAGCCCGTAGGCGGCGAATTCCTCGCGCAGGTTCTTCGCCGCGCCGCCGCGATACGGCGTCGCCTTCCCCGACCGAAGCATCCAGACATTCAGAATTCCGAGTCCGACGATGAGCTGCAAGGCGATGACGATGTATTCCACGGTGGTATCAGATGAAGCGATCCGTTCGGTTTGAACGGTGCCTACGTTGCCCCGCCGATTCAGGACTCGCAAGCGAATCTCCAGTCTCCTCTTCACGCGACAAACCGGTGCTTCACCCATCCAATGAACCGACGTTTCTTCCGACACCGGATTCAGCGGCGACGTATTTTTCGTCATACAGGGAGCGGGCCTGGCCGAGGCTGGCGAGGGCTTCGAGAATGTCTGCCATGCCGTCGATCTTGGCACCCTTGAAGGTCTTCGCGAGCGGCGCGGTGGGCGCTCAGCGCGCAGAGGTGGGTGCGGATGGCGTGGTTGGTCGTGGTGGGAAGGGCGTCGGCTTCGGCAACGGCGGAGTCGAGGTCGTCGTGCAACCGGCGGAGGGAGCTTCGTGGCAACGCAAACTAAGCTTCAGCTGGGCGAAAAGCTTCTCCGCCTCCATGCTGGCGAAAGTCTTTGCCCGGCGCTGGCCGAGCGCATACCAAGCGCTAGAGTGTGCTCAGGGGCCAATCGCGTTGAGTGATCGCCTTGGCGGGCAGGCCTTCAAAGGAGACAAGAGGATTGCCGAAAATCCCAACCCACTCCAGTGCCGGAAGTGCGGCGAGGACAGAGGGCACCTGCTCGAAACGATTCCACCCCAGGTTCAATTTCCGAAGCCGCGTGAGTTGCGCGAATGAGTCCGGGAGTCGGTGCAGCCGATTTTGATAGAGCGAGATGTGTTCGAGTTCGTGCAGGTTGCCGAGATCCTCGGGCAGGCGCTGGAGCGAATTTTGATACGCGCGCAGGTAGCGCAGGCGGGGCAGTTTCGTCAGGCTGGAGGGTAGCTCGTGTAAGCCGGGAGTGCCGCAGTTTGTGAAGACTTCCAGATTCACGAGGCGGGCCAGGTCCTCGGTGAGGTCCTTGCAGTTCCAGAGGACGAGATTCGTGAGGTCCTTCCACTCGTAGATAAATGCCGGCGTGCGGCCTAGGGAAACGAAGAACAGATTCACCGAGCGCAGCCGCCGGAGCGCCGCGAGCGGCTCGATGGATTTGATCCCGACGTTTTTGTGCAGGCCGATGTATTCGAGTGCGGCCAGGCCGGCGATCCAAGCAGGGGTGGAGGTCAGGCCGTTGGCGCCGAGATGCAGATAGCGGAGGCGCTGGAGTGATCGGAGATCGGGTGGCGAAACTCCGAGGTCATTTGAGCCGAGGTTCAGCCACTCGAGTTCGGTTAATCCGCAGAAGGCCGCAGGCAGAGTGCCCACGCGATTGCGCAACAGGTTCACCTTGCGCAGTCCACGGAGGCAGCAGATCAGCGACAGGATTTCCTGCTTCTCGACCGGTGAATGTCGGCGGATGAGGCCGTAGATGAGGTGGTCTTCGGAAGTGAGGTCGATGGCCACACAGGTGTCGCCTTCCCACTCATGAGCAAAGGGGCGCCCGACCTTCCGCTCGATCTGCTGCAGGGTGTCGCGATCGCAGTTCATAGAGCCGCCAAGGTCGCATTCAATAGAGTCGCCCAGCGGGCGAGTTGCGGCCAAGCGACACGCGGAAAAGCATCGAGGGAGAGCGGCTCACACCACTCCGTGCCTCCGAGCGCCAGAAGGCGATCGCGGAGAATGCGCAGGGCACCAAAGGAGAAACTTTCGTAACCGTAATAGTTGCCGAGTTCGCACACGGCAAAATAGTGCCCGCGGAGGTCCGGCTGCCACGTCATGAAAAATTCCTCCATCTCTTCCTGTAATTCCTCGAGGCCGTAAGTGGGGCACACGAAAAGCAGCAGCTCGAAGCGTTCGAAATCGACGGGGATCGCCCCGTGTCGAATGTGAAATACTTCAGGCTTCAGGTTCAATTGGACGAGCAAACGGTCAACCACGTTCGCCGTCCGGCCATGACTGGACGCGTAGATGAGCGCCGATTTCAAAAATCGTCCTTCCGACAAAGAGAGGACGTTCCTGTGAAGCTTGCTGTCATCATCGAAGTCCAGACCGGGCAGCCCGAAATGAGGCGCCTGCCGGTAAATTTTCCGAGGTTGTCTTGGTTCACCAGGAGAGTCATGTCGTCATCCCGTTAAGTTCCAGTGCGTGTGTCCATTGTCGCTTCCGAACTTTCGGGAAGAGCGGCGTGCGGAGAGGCCGGGAGAAATGGCGTGTACTCGGGAAGCATCTTCGACAGCAATTCCTTGAGGCCCGCCGAGTCCGCTTCCCCGTCCTCCAGCACGCCCGCCAATTCCGCCAGGAACGCGCCCACGTAGCTGTGATGCTGAGGAGACGCGACGAGACGCGCGATCTTCGGATGAACGGTGGCGGTGACGCTCTCCCCGCCGTGGCTGAGCTCTTCGTAGAGCTTTTCACCGGGTCGCATTCCGGTGAATTGGATCTCGATGTCCTCGTGCGGCGTGAGTCCGCTGAGGGCGATCATCTGCATGGCGAGGTCGACGATTTTCACCGGTTTGCCCATATCGAGAATAAAAATGTCGCCACCGCGACCGAGCGTGGAACTCTGCAAAACCAGCGAAACCGCTTCCGGGATGGTCATGAAGAAACGTGTCACCTCGGGATGCGTCACCGTCACCGGTCCGCCTGCGGCGATCTGCCGCTCAAAGGTCGGCACGACGCTGCCGGAAGAACCGAGCACATTTCCGAACCGCACCGCCATAAATTTGGTGCCGGTTTTCCGGGTGCTCTGCGACTGGAGATACATCTCGGCCAGGCGTTTGGTTGCGCCCATGACGTTCGTGGGATTGACCGCCTTGTCCGTCGACACGAGCACGAATCGCTCGACCGCATATTCGATGGCCAGATCGGCGAGCAGCGCCGTCCCGAAGACGTTGTTGCGAATGGCTTCCTCGGGCTGGCTTTCCATCATCGGCACATGTTTGTGCGCCGCGGCATGAAAGACGACGTGCGGACGGAAGCGGTGGAAAATTTCCCGCATCCGGGCGCGGCGAGTGATGTCTCCGACCACCGGCAGGATGGAGACGCTTTCGTCCGTGCCACGCAACTCTTGCTCGATGACGAAAAGTTGCGGCTCGGAACGCTCGACGAGCACCAGTGCGGCGGGGTTAAAGGTCAGGATCTGCCGGCAAAGCTCGCTGCCGATACTTCCGCCCGCGCCCGTCACCATAATGGTGCGGCCCTCGATCTCCTCGCGCACCGCCTCACCCTCGATCTGCACGGGTTCACGACCGAGGAGGTCGTGAATCCGGACGGGACGCAGGCTGCTCACGCTGACATGGCCCGTCGCCAATTGATCGAGCGAAGGCACCGTGCGGCACGGCAGGCCGGCATCGTGAGCGATTTTCAGAACATCGCGGATGCGCTTCGCGGGAGCTGAGGGCATGGCGATGATCACTTCCGCCAGATTTAGCTTCGCTTTAAACTCCGCGATCCGCTCCGGAGTGCCGACCAGCGATATCCCATGGATGCTGCAGTTCGCCTTGCGATGGTCGTCGAAGAACGCCACGGGTTGGAGAGCGAGCCACGGTTTGTTGAGCAAATCCCTGGCCAGCGCCGCGCCGCAATCCCCGGCGCCGACAATGCCGACAGGCTGCGCCTTGAGACGCTTCTGTCCCGGATTGAGATGCGCCTGGTGGCGGATATGGCGGAAGGACAGGCGGAGCGCACTGAGCGCGCCGATGCTCAAGACGAGATGCATGAGGAGCACCCCGCGCGGCGGTGCGATTTCGATTCCGAAAAACCCGCCAAGCCCTCCCAAAATGACGGTCGCGGTGGTGCAGGCTAACACGAGCCGCCGCAAATCCGGGGTGCTGAAATAGCTGAGTAACCCGTCGTACTGATGAAAGACAAACAGGCAGAGAAGATGGATCCCCACCGTCATCGCACAGATCGGGAGAAAAACGGCTTGCTGCGCCTCCGGCATCGCGAAATCGAAACGGAGTTGGTAAGCGAGCAGGATGCTGACTGTCAGCACGGCGGCGTAAGCCAGCGTCAGCGCGATCACCCGCACCGGATGCACACAGAGGATGACCTCCAAAATGGAGCGCAGGATTGAGCGGATCATCGCCAGCCCTCCCGAGTGTGTCGCGGAGTATCGAGGATCAATGCGCAGATTCGCTCGAGATCGGCGGTGGTAAGACTGGAGCCGCTCGGTAGACACAGGCCGCGCTCGAAGACGCTGGCGGAGAAGGCGCCCCCGCGGACCCGGCAATCGGCGAACACCGGCTGCAGGTGCAGCGGTTTCCAGACCGGGCGCGATTCGATGTTGTGAGCTTGTAAGGCGAGTCGCACATCTTCGCGCGATGCGCCAAACTGAGCGGGGTCGATCGTCACGCAAGTCAGCCAGAAATTGCCACTCCCGTGCGGCGCGAGCGGCATGAATTCAATGCCCGGCACGTCGCCGAGCACCGCGCGGTAGTGCTCGAAATTCCGCTTCCGCATGGCGATGCGCTCCGGAAGCGCACGGAGCTGAGCGCGGCCGATGCCGGCGAGGACGTTGCTCATGCGGTAATTGAAGCCGATCGCCGAATGCTCGTAGTGCGGCGCGGGATCGCGGGCCTGCGTGGCGAGATAGCGCGCGCGTTCAATCAAGTCGCCATCGTGCGAGACGAGCATGCCGCCGCCCGAAGTCGTGATGATCTTGTTCCCATTAAACGAGAAGATGCCGAGCCGTCCCTGCGTGCCCGCGCGGCGTCCGCGATAGGTCGCGCCCAACGCCTCCGCGCAATCCTGAATCACCGGCACCGCGTATTCGTCGCACGCCGCGAGGATCGGATCGTAATCCGCGCATTGTCCGTAAAGATCGACGGTAATGACCGCCCGCGGCAGTCGCCCGCGCGCGGCGCAAGCGGCCAGTTCTTCGCGCAATAGTGCCGGGTCCATATTCCAACTCGCCGGCTCCGAATCGATGAAGACTGGCCGGGCACCTTCATAGGCAATGGGATTCGCGCTCGCGCTGAAGGTGAACGACGAGCACAGCACTTCCTCGCCGGGCTTCAGCCCGAGCAGACGCAGCGCCAAATGGATCGCCGCCGTGCCCGACGAAAGTGCGGCGGCATGCGGAACCCCCACGTATTCGGCGAGCTCCTTTTCAAAGCCATCGACGTGCGGTCCGAGCGGCGCGATCCAGTTCGTGGCGAACGCCTCTTTCACCAATTCCAGTTCCTCGCCACTCATGTGCGGCGGCGAAAGATAAATGCGTGGCAGTAGTGGCTTATCCATGATGCGCAGTCAGAGAAGGCTTCGGCGCGAGCGGCTCCAGACGCGGTCGGGTCGGGCAACGGTAGGCCGGAAAATAGAGCGGAGAGATGGCCTCGAGCCCACCAGTAGCATGCCACTCACGGGCCTCATCCTCCAATTTACGATAGACATTCGGTTCGATGATCCAGCGCCAGGTCGCGAAGTCGTGGCGACCGTCGGAGAAACCCGCTTTGAAAAGGAAGAGCGAGTCAGCGCTCGATCCGAGCCCCCCGCCGAGATGGAGAAAACGCGCCCCTTGCTCCGTGGCCCAGAGCCGTGCTTCGTCGATCGCGAGACCCATCGGCGAAAGGCCGAGCGCCGCGTCACGCGTGCCGCTGAGGTGATATTGCACGATGCCATCGCACAGGGTGAAAAGTGCGGCACAGATCGGCTCACCTCCGGGTTGGGTGATCACGAAAAGCTGGAGGGCAGGCCCGAGGCATTCTGCGAGACCGGTGAAATAGGCTTCCTCGAAAAAGTAGGAATCCTGAGCACCGACACGCCGCATCGTTTCGTGATAGATGTCCACAAAGGCCGGTAGATCCTTTTTCTCCGCGTCCCTCTGACAAGTCACCCCGCCGCGCCGCAGTCGATTGAGGCGTGTCTTCACGCTGCTGCCATATTGCGCACGCTGCACCGCCGGAGGCAGCGCGAGGTCGATCGCCACGGTCTGTCCACCAGCGCGGACCTCGCCGATTCCTTCGAGCAAAGCGCGCTGCGGAATCAGCGGATGCAATCGAGAAAATACGCTGACCACTCGCAGTTCGCGGAGTGCAGCGGTCAGCCCCATTTGGAAACCGCGGCGCACGGACTCCGGCACATTTTCCTGCGACGCGAGCGGTCCGGCGTAGCCATACACCGACGTGGCATCACGCCAGCCATCTGCTGCCGCGCGAGAACCCGCCACGTCCGCCAGCGTCCGCAGCATGAGCGGCAGCGCGCAGAGACAGCCCTCGTCTTCATAGACAAACAGCCGCGCCTCGCCTTCGCCGCACCGCTCCGCGAGCGCATGGTATTTCGGCAGGTGGTAAAAATCGTGGCGCCGGGCACGGCGGAGAACGTCGAGCCAATCCTGCTCCTGCCCGGTGTGGAGAATGCGCATCGTCATGATTTCGTACCACTTATGGCGCAAGAATCATACCCGGTCGCCCGCCGGGGTCGAGCAACGTCGGGTGACTTTCTCATGATTTGAGTGGGCCCTCCGTGCCCATAAATTCCGGCGCGCTGAAATGTTTCGGCGCGCTCACGCCTTCCGCAAGAGCGACTGCGCGGACCGTGGCGAAGAGAATCCGCGCATCGAGCATGAGCGAGTGCTGATCCACATACTGCACATCAAGTGCGAACTTTTCCTCCCACGACAGGTTGTTGCGGCCGCGCACTTGCGCCAGGCCGGTGATGCCCGGCGGCACGTCGTGCCGGCGCATCTGCTCGGGCGTGTAGCGCGGCAGGTAGCGCATGAGCAGCGGACGCGGGCCGACCAGACTCATCTCGCCCTTGAGCACGTTCAGGAGTTCCGGCAGTTCGTCGAGGCTCGTGCGCCGCAGCCATTGCCCGAATGGCGTGGTCCGCTGCTCGTCGGGCAGCAGTTGACCATGCTCATCACGCGCATCGGTCAGCGTGCGAAATTTCAAGATCTGGAATGGAGCCCCACGCAATCCCGGACGCTCCTGGCGAAAGAGCACGGGCGCCCCGAGTTTCCTGCCAACCAGCAGCGCGACAACGCCCATCACCGGCGCGAGCAGCAGCAGCGCGGGAATGGTCAGCGCAAGATCGAAGCAGCGTTTGCGGAGCAGGCGGTTCATCACAGGGCGGAAGGCGAGCGGCGTTCGCGTGAGGTGGTTTGTGCCCCCGGCTTTTGCGTTATCAGCCAGGCCGTCAGGTCGGCGACCTGTTGCGGGCTGAGCATGTGGTCATAGGCGGGCATCGCTGAGACGTGGAGGCTTTCGCGTTTAGCGATGGTTTCCCTAGCCACGCGCACGGTCTGGCCGTCGCTCAGCGCGAGGGTCAGATGGAGATCGGTCTCCTCACGGAGAAGGCCGATGTGGCTCCCGCCATCGTGCAGGCGGACATCGAGCAGCGCATACCCTTCGGTGATCGCGGCATTCGGCGCGAGGATCGAGCGGATCAGGACCTCCGGGTCGTTGCGTTCTCCGATATTCGTAAGATCGGGTCCGAAGGCGCGGCCGAGCGCACCGACGCGATGGCAATTGGCGCAGCCAGCGCCACCGTTCGCAGAGAAAAGGGCCCGCCCACGTTCGGGCTGGCCGCTGCGGAGTGCGGCGATCGCTTGCTCGATGCTCGTCGGTTGGGCACGCGGCTGGATGAGATTGGCCGGCAGCGGTTCACCGGTGCGTTTGATGAACGAGGCCTCCGCGGGATCGCCCACCGGCTGGTTCTCCACAAAAAGCGCCGCCTTCACCGTGGTGGTGGCCTTCAGCACGATCGAGCTGGATTCCGGAAAGAGCGGCGAAGCGGCGGTCGGCATGGAGCCATCCGTGGTGTAGCGGATGGACGAGGGCTTGACCCCAGGCGTGAGCCACACGGTCACCTCACGGTCAAACTCGCCGGGCTGTGGTTCAAAAATGATGAACGGATTGCCGCTGCGTTTCGCCAGCCAGAGGGCCGCGACATCGGCCGTGGCCGCATCAGCGACCAGCGGCTCCGCTTGCTCCGGCGTGAGTTGGCCGAGGTCGGCCAGCGCCAGCAGCGCGGCCCGACGCAAGCCGGCGCGCGGATCTTTCAGCAGCGCCTGCAGCGCTTCAGGGCCGGCAAGGTCCCTCAGCGAATTCCAAATCGCGTAGAAAGTGAGGCGATCAGTTTCCGTCGCGGCGCTCGACTTCAAGGTCTCGAGAAATCGCGGCTGGCGAGCCTCGCGGATCGCCTGCACGGCGGCAAACCGCAGGCGAGGCTCGCCATCGG
>ENA-ORBV01014654-ORBV01014654.1-microbial-mat-metagenome-genome-assembly--contig:-NODE-14654-length-11675-cov-5.036213_pt1 | contig 11675 bp, 6 predicted proteins | sample MGYA00237777_ERZ505514 | MGnify/ENA primary metagenome ERZ505514 (study PRJEB26160, sample SAMN06269048) | microbial mat metagenome | isolation source: Oligotrophic lake microbial mat | place... | reverse complement strand
TCTATACATAGCACAGTATTATGTTTCAAAGAAACCGGCTTTTCTGTGGATTAAACAACGTTTGAGAATCTGCCCTCCCTGTACCTAACTTCCCCACTGCAGTGCCATTGGTCATGTAACGCTAAAAACTTATCGTCCCGCCGTTGTTATCATACCACATCTTTTTCGATGTGTATAATTTTTTGATTTCCCACCACTATGCTAGACTAGTGGGAGGCGAAGACTCCACGGCAATAAGCCACTACTACTAGTAAACCACGCCGACCAAATTTAGCAGCCCGTTACATGGATGGCACACAGTTTCGAATGAAAGGTTCATGAAGTGCGGTGATCGACGATAAACAGGAATCTATGGTTGCTCCTTTGTCTCTAGTTTTCCGCAACCTTTAAGAGAACAACTATTGCAATATCTAACAATATGCTAAGTAGTTAAACAAAGAAATAAATGCCCCCTTCTCAGATGTTAAGCATCTGCAGATTGAATTGATTTGGCACTCGCAGGTTTCGTCGTTGTGAGATCCTTTTCACTTTGGGGAGGTGAAGGGTTGGAAGGAGGAACCAAGTATTGCTTGGATTGAGTTGCGTCGTCGCTGCTTTCGCGCTCGCCGCTCTTTCTTCGGAAACCAAAAAATGTGCGCTTCTTACTACTCGGTGTATCCGGAGCCTGCTGCCTTTGCGCATTTGGTCGTGGTTGCAGTGGGTTTCGCTTCCGTTGCGGGGTAGCTTGTCTAGACCCTGGTAAGGATCCACCAGGTCTCGAGCCCACCTGAGACTCTTCTCGCTGCTGTCTCTGCGATCTGCTTCGCGTGGGGGAACCAGATCGGGACCCAGGCAACGAAATAGGGAAGGAGTGCTTTCGTTGAGGGGTCTGAGGGGGGGCTCGTGATTGGTTGCTGGCTGACAACTCTGTCGCCGCTTTCACTGCTTCGTCGTTCTCCTTCTCAAGCTTTTCCAATTTCTTCGTCAAAGCCCCAACCTCCGCTTCCAGATTTGCTGTCCTGTACTTTTCGTTTCTCGCGGTTTGTATTTCGGCTTCTGCTTTTTCAAGACGGCTCTTCAGCTTGAAGTTCTCTTCTTGGATGGAGCTGTTGCGGAATCTTAATTTCTCGAGCCTATCTTTCACTTCATTGATCGGAAAGTCCTCGACTGGACTCCTCCGAACTACAGGGCTTGGCGGTGCTCGATATTGTAGCATTTCAATCGTATCTTTCAGTCTTGCAGCCTCTGCCATACTTGCAAGTTTGTTCTCCTCTAGCTGCATTTTCAACGACGTGATCTCTCTTTCATAAGATGCATTTCTGGTGGTAAGGTCAAGTAATTCCCTCTCCATATCTTCAATTTCCTCTCTTCGACTGGACACGTTGTTGACCATGCTACCTTGCAAGTGATCCATCTCCGACTTCATGTTTCCAACAAGCTGCTCTTGCGCATTAAGCGTGTGTTCCAAAGCAAAGATTTTGTGATTCTTCTGCTCTAAGATAGCTTCCATCTCTCGCCTCAAAGTCTGGTTTTCCAAGTCAAGTTTCTTCAAATCCCTTGCCATGGCCTCGAAGTCCTCCGCAGCCTGACTCTTGATTTCGATTAGTGACTTTTGAAGCGAGTCTATGGTTGCATCCTTATCCAGGGCCAGGAGTGACAATTTGCGTTCGTACGCTTCCGCCATCTTGTGCGATGCCTTCTGCACTGCTTCCACTTCAATCATCTTCTTCTTGAAGTCAGCGAGTTTCTCATTTTCGGCTTCAAGATCCTTCACTTGTTGCTGCAACTCCTCCACTTCTTCGAAGAGCGAATTATTCAAGTTTTCCCCGTTATCCGAGGTCTCATCATTAGCTTGGGAAAGTAGCTTCATCACCTTCTGTTCGGAAGCCTCCAGCGCCCCGGCCTTGTCCTTCAGATCTCCGTGCAACTTGTCGATTTCTGTCTCCAGTGCTTCAATCTGGCAAGTGCAGCCGTCGATATTTCGGCGCAATTCTTCGATTATCTTGTCACGTTGTCCAACGAGCGCATCTTTTTCCCTTGCTAGCATGTCACAAGCCTGACTGTTGGCTTCCTTCGCTGCCTGCAACTCCTCCAATTTCTGTTCCATTTCTTCACGAGCTGCCACAGCAGCTTGAAGATCCCCTCGGGACCCAGACACGGCATGGGATTTGCTTTCAAATTCTTTCAGGTCAAACTGAGCGCGAGCGAGATCGTTCTTGACGTTTTCATGATCCCTCAGCTTGAATCGGAGATCTCGCAATTCGGTGCGGTACGCATCATTTGCTTCTTCCAATTCATCGATTTGAGCTTTCAGGCTGACAACTTCAGGGGACTCGCCATCAGGTGTCATCATGCCAGAGCGGTAATTAGGGCCCCTAGCGATTGTGAGCTGCCTGTCAAGGGTCGCAATCCTGCCGTCTCGGTTGTGAATCTCCGCACGGAGCGCCTCCAATTCCTCATCTTGTTCGATGATTTGCCCGGCAAAAATTTCACTCTCCTGATGCAAACGACGGAGCTCATTTCTTAGTTGTACAGCTGATCGCTGCTTTTCAACCCGCATCGCTTCAAGCTCCGACGCTGACGTCTGCACTTTGTCCCTCAATCTCTGCAGTTCACTTTCTTGGGTCATCGACTGTTTCACAAGCGCTGAAACAGCATCGTCGCGTTCTTGGATTTGACGGCGGTAGTTGTGCGAATCACAGCTGACTTCATCATCCACTACCTCTTGCAAGCGCGCAATTTCCGTTTCTGCAAACTTCAGCTGTTTTTTCGTCGCCGATAATTCGTGAATCAAACGTCTCTCGACTTCCTTGTAGTCAGACAATGCCTCCCGAAGCTCCGCCGCCTCGTCGTCATAAGGGGATACGGACCTCGAAGCCTGCTCTTTGTTGTGTCCTTCCTTCCGCAAAGTCTCAAGCTCTCTCGTTAGTTGTGAGATCTTCTGCTCCAGACCCACAGAGGATTTCACTAACGCAGAAATGGTTGTGTCTCTGTCATCTAATTTTTCCTTCAGCCTGCTGGCTTCTTCGTCCTTTTCTCGCTGCGCGGCCTCCAGCTGTTTACGTAGGTCAGCTTCTAGTGCACCTCCACTTTGACGACTAGAGCGGTCGACAGAGTCATCTGACGGAGGCTGCTGTTGCTGCTGCGCGACTTGTTCTTCCAGTAGCTGCTTCTGCAATTGCTCAATTTCTTGTTTCAACACAGCCACTTGATCAGAATCCGACGTCGCTTCACCGGTGGAGGACGATGAAGTGTTGGCGTAAAGGTCAGAAATTTCGGCTTCCTTTGCCTCCAACTTTTTGGCAAAGTCTGCCTGGGTCTCTTCCTGTTCCTTCATTGTCTTCTCGAGGCTTTCTGCGTGATTTTGAACCAGTGCCTGTTTCTCCTGCTCGTGTTCATCCAACTTTTTGCGGAGCTCAATAAGCTCTTGGGTCGACTGCTCGATGCTTGACTTGAGTTCAACGATTTCGCTATCGCGTGCAGTGATGCCGGCGTTGAAGTCTGACTCCAGCAAGGCCTTATCTTCCTCTAGCTGCTGAAGAGTCCTCATGTGGGCCTCCATCATAGTTGCCCTATCGTCTTTAAACGTGCGAAGCTCCTCCTGGATATTTTCCTTGTCCATTTCCAACCGCTTAATATTCGCTTTGTATTCTTCGATAAGAGCAGCCTTTTCGTTCTCGGCTTCGCTAAGGGAAGCTTGCGCCTCTCCTAAACTCTGATCGAGGCTTCGTGCAAGTTTTGCGTCCTTCTCTTTCAGTTGACCACGAAGCTTCTGTATTTCAGCGCGATACTCTCCCATAGCTCCATCCCGGGTGGCAGCCAATTTTTCTTCTGATTGCCTCAATCGAGCAACCAACTCCTCCAGCTCTTGTGTCTCGCTCTGGCGACAGCTACGCAATTCTTCTAGTTCAGCCCGAACGTGCTCCAGCTCCTTGACTCTCATAATCGCTCGCCTTTCATTCTCCTGTAATTTCTCAACACTGCGGAGCATAATTGTCAAGTCCATAGCAGTGCTGCCATGGTGCGGTGACTCTTCTTCATCTTCGCTGGAATCCGCCAGACTCCTGTCGACTTGATTTCTCACCACCAAAACAGCTGAAAGCTGCGCCAACTGTTCTTCGGCATCTTCCTTTCCTTCAGTTGCTTCGTGAAGAACTCTCTCTAGGTGTTCTACCCTGTCGTGATGCTCCTTGCGAGTGTTATCCAATTGTGTTTCCAATCGTTCAATCGCTGCTTCCGAGTCATGCAAGCGTTGCTTCAAATCCGAAACCTCTCCTGGGTTCACTGTCTCATCCTCAGTCTTTTTCTCTTCCGAGTCAAGAGTATTTTCGGTTTCCATTTCTCCAGAGGCCTCCGCAGAATTTTCGCCAGATTCCTCTGGCTTTTTAGCAGCAGCGCCTTCCAAGGCTAGTTTTTGCTCCTCCAGTTCCTGATCCCGCAGCTCCAACTCACGATTCACGTCGTCCAGCTCCTTGCGCAACCGTTCAATTTCTTCCTCTTGTGCATCATGCAAGACGCGCAAGTCTTCGGCTTCGTCGGCACGGTATTGTTCCTGGTTCGCTGCATCCGTCTTGAGCTTCTCTAGCTTGCTTGAAAGTTCGTTGACCTTCATGTCATATTGACGTACTTGTTCTTGCAAAAAGTCCACATTATTCTGTGCGTCTTCTAACTGTTCCTTGAGATTATCGCTGCTCGAGTCGTTCGTTGTGGGGCCCACAGCACTGTCGCCATCAATGCTCGAGTTCAGTAGTTCGAGGCTCCTATTGACATTAGTGTTATCGCCACTCGGAGTATTTTTCTGTTGTTGCTCCAAGAGCTGGATTGTCTTTTGCAGAGCCTCCTCTCGTTCTCGATGAGCCTGTTCTGCAGCCTCCATGTGCTGCTGCATTTCTTCCGCTTCGACTTGATGTTCATGCATCATACGGGCTCGCTCTTGTTTGAGAATGTCCAAAGCAGCTTCTGTGACGGACAGGCGATGCTTGGTTTTCTTGAGAGTTTCTCTCGTCTGTGGCAAGCTTTGTTTCATAAAGCTTCGGTGGGTATACGAGGATCGCTGGGAATTTCCCATCTGCGACTGCACACTTTGGTCGTCGTCTCCTGGAGAAGCTGCTGCAGCCGGAGGCATGGCATTGAGCTTCATTACTTGCAACATGTTATTCAGCCGATCTACTTCTTGATGCAACACTTGGCTATCTTGGACTTGTGCTTTCAAATCCCCCATTTCTTGCTCCATTCTTTGCTTTTCCACTTGCCATGTATCAATTTCATCGCGCTTCCCATACTCGGCTTCCTCCTGCTCCAATTCTAATTGGTGCAATTGATTTTTGAGATCCGAAATGGTATGGCGTTGAAAGGCCCCTTCTTCGCGCAATTTCGTCAAGAGTTCGTCGCGCTCCTTGAGAGCTTGTTCGGATGTCTTGCAGCGTCCTTCCAAGGCGACCAGCAGTTTTTCGCTCTTTTTGATCGTCTCTTCCAAGCGACGCTGTCGTTCTTCTGCTTTGCGATTTTGGTGATTCAGTTGGTTCATAAAATCCGCTTCAATGGCCGCCGTTTTGGCCGACAAGGCGGCATTGGCATGTTTCAGTTCCCGAATAATTTGTGATGCGGGCCGTCCTCCGGTAGACGCATCATTGTGCGTGCTTCGATCCATAGAGTCTTGGGAAGGCAGGCGATTGATCAACGGAAAGAATGCCGAGGCACCCGACCGCGCAGGAGAACTGGGGGCGGACATGGAGCCACGGGCGTTGTTGTGGGGATTGCGCTTTTGGGTTGTGCTGTTGTTGTTGGCAACTGGTGTACTAGGCCGAGGCGCCAAGTTCGAAATGACTTCCATTCCACTAATCACTTCCATGGTGCCCTCAAACCACCCTTTGCTGCTGTTATTGGCGGCGGCGCCGCCATTGCTCACAGAGTTGCTCATCGTTACTGTACAGCAGCTCTAACAGAGCAGTAGTTCTGTTCAAGTCAATTGAAGGAGTAATAAAAGAATCAATCAATTCAGTTCATGGACCCTAAAGACAGCGTTTGCATAGGTTCCACTACTATGTGAAGGCTGCTGCTGCTCTACTACTACTGATGCTGCTGCTTTGTGGCTGTCTCATACTTGTTTCGCGTGTGACACCTTGTACCAGTAATACCGTACCATACTGGTACTTGGCACGCAATTCAACAACCAACAAGTTCAAAAAGCTTGCTGTTTCTGTTTCTTCTCACATTTTCTGCAAGCATTGGCTTGCTGGTGGGAAGGTTAACGCTCAACGGCTGCTGCTTTTCGATTTTGGTCGCAAGACTGGGCCAAGACCCGACCGCTGGCCAACATTTTTTACATTGGTTTGATCGGGACTCAAGTGGAAATTTTGGGACAGCAAAAATTACAGCCAACCCGAAAAAGGGATAACCCGAACCTTGACTAATGGCGCGCGCAAGAATATGCACGCCGGTCGATACTCAAATACTCTCGCATCGTCCGGAACGAAATAATTGACTTTTGGATTGCATTTTTGGCCACCCGTGGAGCCATGGGCGAAACCCTGTCTACAAAAGCTCTATAAAGAATCTGGTCACATCCTAATACTTATGTCATTCTTTTGCAAGGAAAAATGTTTACAAGACCAACTCAATAATGTGTACCGATTTTTCGGCTGGACGATCAAGTTTTGGAGAAGTTTTGGAGACGCTAACATATTCAGTCTCATCTCATTTATTCAAATCGAAGCATCCACCAACACAGTCATCTCCATCTTTACTGTAACCAAGTTCAAATCTCTGAAAATTAAAAAGTGAAAATGACGAAGTTTGCTCGAATTCTCCTCATCGTTTTGCCGTTGCTTTTGTTGTTGGCTCCAATGACCTCCGCTGCTGCCGCCGCGCAGATCGAGAAGCTGGAAAATGGGGAAAACCTTCCAACCAAGAAGAAAAGTTATGTTCGAAAGGCGCACGAGCAACGACGAAAGCTGCAAACAACTCCAACACCTGCACCCACACTAAGTCCATTCTTCCTCTACAAGTTCAGCGTGAACAATGTTTTTGGTTTTGGTTCCAAGAAGTACAGTGGCATCCCCAGTGTTGCTGAGATCAATGGCGTTCTCCGAATGACTGAGGTAATAATAATGCGAATGATAGGAACAGGTGGAATGTGTTGTTTTCTTTTGCTCGATTTGCGCTCACCCTCTCGAACAAAACTTCATTGGACAGGTGTTTTACACGCGGATCATTGCCGAGGCATTTTCTTTGTCGTACCAGGACGTGATTATGTCACCCCCCCCCATCGCAGTAACAGTCACCTTGCAGCAATCCCAAATCTTTGAGTCTACTGTAGGCATTACCTTTGGGGTAAATGTTTCTTTTCGCAAGTTTCCAGGAGTTCCCACCGCAGCACAAACGAAAACTATCCTCGAGTCCTTTGACAAAAAGGACTACCTGACGTACTTTGTAAACAGAGCTGAACCGCAGATGCTATTTACCATGTGAGTAACAAAAAGGTGTCCCAGTGAAATGTCGTTCTGTCTATTCTGTGCCCTTTCTGACCCGTGCATGGATTTTTTTCATATCATTTTCAGGGCGAATACTGTCACAACAGCCGTAACTGTATTGCCTTAAGCAAAGGATATAAACGTTCCTTCTCTGGTCAAACATGCGCATCTGTGTATCGGTATTTAGGGTGCCACGCATGCTACACGTCAATTCAAAACTCATAATGAAGATATATCACTAACTCATAAACTTAATAATATTCCAGTTATACGACATTATATTGCTTGTGTGCCTCTCAAACGAGCAATCTGGAAGCAAACAGCAATACACCGTAGTGTTATCTCTCTAGTAAGGATGCAACATCTTCGACTTCTTTCTCTGGATTCATTTCTGTACAAGTCTTTATGCTTCTACCGTGTCGTGCCGTGATGTGTTTTGGCAAGTCATGTTCCTTTCCCCTTTTCATCGCTTGGTGATTTTTTCCGTTTGGCCGTCGTATCTGGAGACTGATCCACTCAGTGTCAGTGTCAGGGTCACGGAATCAGCCATTCAGTCTACAAAGAGATCTAGATAAGCTCCACCTGGAACTACAACAGAGTCTCCAAGACAAAGCCTCCAATAACGCTGGTGGCGGCAGCACTCCATACACACCCGATATTAAAATGCCAATAAGCAGACGACTCTACTTTTCCCGCACATCCACCATTGTCCAGACTGGCAGCAAAATTCGTAATGTTTTCATTCGTACCCAGCACTGATATATCAAAGTTGTCGGCCAACATGTCACACTCGTTGGCAATACATTGGGGAACCACTCCCAAATCTTGGTCGATATTCAAGGGTGGCAACCCACATTGTAATATCACGCCATGTTCAAAAATTTGCCCTCCCCGTTCCAGACACATGTTGTAATAGAGTGTATTGTTTGAATTTCCACCATAGGTGACGTCACATACCGTGTTGGTAAGGGCAAGGGGACAAGTATCTTGGAATTCTTGACGATACTCCTCCAAGAGGGATTCCAGTGCCATGGTCAATTCTTCGTCTTCGGATAAGAGATCTGTGGCGTTGCGACAATCGGGGCTAATAGCACCCAAAAAGGTAGGAGCTTGGGTTGGAGCCATACTTGGAGCAGCCGAGGTTGGAACACTTTCATTCCAGAAAAGACTGTCACCAGTTATGTTACTGGAAGTGTCATTCCTTAGTGTAGTCGTCTCATCGAGCAGTCGCTTCATCGTGAAATTTTCCACGTCGTCTTCATTGTCTTCGTTGCGACTACGAGGAGTGTCTTTGGCACCAGAAGAACGCAACATGGAGGATTTGTCATTGTCACCACTATCGCTCCCATCATTGACACTCGCCACATAATGGGCAGCATCATCCGGCGTGATTTTGCTGGCCTCTCCTACTAGAGGATGATAATTCCTGCTGGAGGCGATGCTGTCAGAAAGACACGACAGCAAAACTACCGCCACAATTAGCACTGTTTCGTTGGGAAATTTCATATTACAGGAGGCTTGAAACTATTGTGAGACAACGTTGGTCGAAACTGGGGCCGATTCTGATTCATTGATGTCCTTTGATAAGGATCGTGCTTAGCAGAGAAACACATCGAATCTTTTTGTTTTTGACACACATGAGCAATCTGTCTGTCTTGGAAGGAGCACTGCGTCGTACCAAGTTTTGTATCGATGCCAAACAAGAAAGAGGAGACTACAGTAGCTATCACGTAGTTTGATGGTTAATAATCTGAAAATTGGATTGACGTCGCTTTTTTCATGCCGACAACGACGTGGATCGATTCATTCATTCAGTCATTCAGGGTGCCGATTCGAGAAGATTCTCAGATCCTGTGAGCGTCCGAGTTGACAAAAAGAACTGTCGCACACCTTCCCATCCGATTGCGTAAGTATGGTTTAGACAAATAACAGTACCACCACTACATATAGTACATTGTACCAGTACATACATTGAAGTATGCCGTCTCTTCCAAAAGGACTATCATTAGAGAAGTCTACTTGCTCACAACGCCTTGCTTTTAGTTTGGTAAAGAAAAAAGTTGTTTACTACCACAATATATCTAGAAAACAACAAAAATTAGTTCTTGGATGCACTGGACTATTTCTATCCGACACTGTTTGGTACCGGGAGGTCTGCGGAGTTTTGGAGTCCATGGGAGTTGCGCCTTGTTGTGGATATCTGGTGGATTCTTACATTTCTCTAGCTATTTTTTTGTCAGAGTCGGGTGACTCTTTGGACCAGCGCCTAATAATATTGGCGCCCTGTTTTAGCAACACAAATTACTTTTCCAATAACGGTGGATGGGTCTGCTGCAAAAAATCATGGCATTGCATTCTTCATATGTCATCTTGGACTCTGGAGGCGTCACCCAAACATCCGTGTTTTCTGGCAAGTCTTCCTCGTTGTAGGTACTTTCGGTACTCTTGATTTCGAGCTCCATGTCTTCTTCTTCTTCTTCTTCTTCCTCTTGCACTGTCTCTGATATTTCTGTGGAAGGTGGTGGACAGCAAGTGACCTCGTCTGATTTCGAGTCCTTCTCGGGTTGATCGTTGGAAGGTTGAGATTCCGGAGCACTTTGGGTGGTTGGGATATTAGTTTCTTCTGATGGCTTCTCGCTGTCCACGGGCTCGCAATAATCCAGCCGAAGCATGTCCATGCTACTCGTCACAGTAGAATGACTCTTGCTGTCCTCGTTATCGTCATGATTCTTGCCCACAAGGGCACTGAATAGCCAAGCGGCAGGCTCGGCCAGAAACCCTGGAAGTAAACCTTCTTGCTCAATTTCAATCGTGACATGCTCCAGGAATCCCGTTTCCAGTGCCAATTGATCGACGTACGGCATGTGAGGTTCTCCCCACTTACGGACGGGTCGAAACTGGACGGGAGGGGCGGTGCCGTTGCTTTGGAGTTTGGAGAGTATCTGCTCCCGTTTCTCATCAATCCTTCCAAAGACGGCGGCTGCTGGTTGTTGGGTACTATTCCTGGACTGCTGTGCCGCGTTGTTGTTGGAAGTGGACCAGAACTCTTTTTCCTTTGAAAGTTTGCCTGGTAAGATCCTTCTTGTGATAGATTGTCGTCCTTGTTCAGACTGTGGCTGCGTCGTGAGCGATTGCAACCATTTGGAACCATTCGACGCCAATCCCTTGAGGAGTGAGGCATCCATTACTCTCTTTTGAGATTGTGAGGATGCCGAGGATTGTGTGCATCGTTCCTTCAAGCACCGAGACCGTTCCGCCACAAGATCCGAGGACACGACCGCCGTAGTATTGGACGGCGCCAGAAGTTCCTCTTTGGATAGTGATTGTTTTCCCTCTAACAGGCGCATTCGTTCCGCTACTAGATCCGAAGATGTATGATTAGTGGAACGTTGTGGATGTTGCTGGTCGGAGAGGGCTTGCTGTGCTTCTAGCATCCGAGCTCGCTCCGAAACCAGATCGGAGGAGACAGAGTGAGGAAATGGTCGCCTCTCTTCTCCCGTTGGCTCTCCTCCTCGTTCTTCTAGCAAACGCCTGCGTTGGGCCACCAAATCGGATTCTCGCTTGGACCTAGTCATACCAGTAGTAATTGTTGTTGTGGTATTCTGTTGTGATTTTGGATCGGCTAGAAGATGGGTTTGCATCCATTGTAGACGATCTTGCACCAACTGACTTTTCACCTTTCCTCCTACTGTTTTGGTGGCTTCCTTCTCGGCTGCTGCTGGGTTTTGGTTTTCTTTGTCCATCGTTGGCTGGTCGGAAAAGATAGACGACAGCCATGCCTTTTTCTTTATCATAGCAGTGGTAGAAGAAGACTGCATTTTTTCTTTGTCAGCAGCAGCATTGGCTTCCCGCCTGAGATCGGCAGCATCACCCCAAAAATATCCAGAGTCGCTATCCGAGTTTTCTTCTGTCCTCTCGTCACTGATGAGGTACTTTGTCATGATGCCTTTCAAGTAAGTGGTTTCTCCTTTCCTATTCTTGGTACTACTGCAAATACCTTTTAGTCATACAGTAGGAGTTGTGACGATGGAACAAAAAGAAAAAGCACAGCTTAAAAGAAGAAGGATTTGGGCGGGTCATCCATCCAACCGTTTGTTTTGTCATGGAGAAATAAACCAAAAGATATCCGACGTCACCAACTTCTGTCGTACTGTATGTACCCATAGAAATAATCAATGGGTGGATGACGACATAATACTCGAGAGGATATAATTAGGGTTAGGA
>ENA-ORBV01014652-ORBV01014652.1-microbial-mat-metagenome-genome-assembly--contig:-NODE-14652-length-11677-cov-3.937241_pt1 | contig 11677 bp, 9 predicted proteins | sample MGYA00237777_ERZ505514 | MGnify/ENA primary metagenome ERZ505514 (study PRJEB26160, sample SAMN06269048) | microbial mat metagenome | isolation source: Oligotrophic lake microbial mat | place... | reverse complement strand
GAACACGGAATACAGGCCGATGGTGAGCATGAGCGTCTTCACCCGTCCCCAGCGGTCGCCGAGGATGCCGAACCCGATGCCGCCGACCGACCAGCCGATGAGGAAGAACGACGTGGCCCACCCCGCCGCTTTCCCGATGTCCGCGCTCTGGAGCGAGGCCACCACCTGGGTTTCGGACACCGGTTTGCCGTCGGACTTCGCCTCCATGTCCGCCTTCTGTTGGACGAACCTCGGGTCCTCGGCCGTCACCTTCGACACCAGTTCCTCCATCGCCGGCCGGCGGGCCAGGGCGAACAGCGCCGCCGCCGTCCCGACTTGCGGGGATTCGCTGGTGTATCCCGCCGGTGTCCGGGACGAGTTTTCCCCGCCGACCGAGCCGAGCGGCCCGTCCGTGCTGATCGAGGATGACACGATCATCGATGACGCCGTCCTCACGATCTGCGAATGCGGTCTGGTCCCGGCTCGGACGACCACCTGGAGTGCGCTGAAATCGCGAACGAGTTATTAGTGCCGTCCGGAGCCGGGGAAAGCCGCTACGATGCAGGCGCCGCGAAGACCTGCACCTCCATCCAGGCCACCCACGACGGCGAGGCGGTCGTCCGCACTTGAACGTATCGGATACCCCGCGGCGCTTCCAGTTTGAACTCGAGAACCTGGCGGTCCGTGATCGGCAGTCAAATCCTCTCCAAACACGGGTCTTCGACAATGACCGGGTTCCGCTGACCGAGAAAAGGTACCTCTGGGAGCCCGTGCCAGCGCCGTTAGGAGGTGGTAGGCTGGTGACGTCAGCAACCGCGTCGCGTCCACGGATTCCTGCCAATCTGGTTGGCGGATGGCGCTGACTGTGGCACTGTCCGGAAGCTGGCCAAAATCCCAGGCCGAGAAGAGGCGGGCGAGGAAATCGATTCGATCGGACATCGTCTCAAGTCGATCTGGGACGGGTTGGTCTGGATATAGCGCGCCGTCAATCGGGAATCGCATCGAGGAACTCCTCCCGGAACCAGCGTCGAGCCTCTGTTGCTTCACTGCGCCGTTCGGCCGAATCAATGCCTCCCAGCGGGCGATGGCCTTCGATGCGCTGGAGGTGTGTTTCCACAGCGAGTCGCGCGCGGTTGAAATCTGTGTCGCTTCCTCCTCGTTCCTGTCTCTTTTTCCAGAAGTCCCAGGATTGAGCTGGTTTAACGAGACCAGCAAGGCAGACTGCGCGAATATCCACGAAGTCACGGGGCGCTCCGCGCTCCACGAGCGCCACCATTTTCGACGCCACAAGGTCTGTCACTGAATCCAGGTTGACGGATGGCCATGGAGACTGAAGCGGCAATTCAAGTCGCGCCGAGCGCTCTGCCACTTGGAAGTTGAAGACTGTTTGCTCGTTTTCCATGAGGTCGATACTCACGACATCCCCCCAGGAGCGGCGGCGGGTCTCGCCGTACTGCGCCAGCGCAGTTTCAACCGCTCTCAGAACGGCCTCCCGTTCGGCTCCGGACGTGGACGGTTCCCACCAAGCGTCGATGTCGTGTGTTTCACGGTGGTTCACAAAATGTAGCAGACCGAAAGCTCCTCGAAGCGAAAGGCGATTGCCGAGCCCGGATTCGGAGAGGGTCTGAAGGACCGCTGCTGCGACAGCGCTGACGTGTTCTGGCTTTACAGGTTCCATGAAGGTCAGAATACATGAGACCGTCTCGGGAATCTGCGCCAGCCGTCCACGTCCGTCTGCCCACTTCGGAAACGGCCAAACCTCGTAACCTGGCGGAGGGAGTGAGATTCGAACTCACGGAGCCTTTCGGCTCGCCGGTTTTCAAGACCGAAACACCAGTAACTCATCCAAATCTTGGCTCTGCGTCTGAGGAGAAGATCAGAGCCAACTTAACCCGCAAGCTACGAGACAAACGACAGTTAGAGCGAGGATAACGTACTTGGCGACTTGACCCGCTTGGACATGGGTTGATCCGTTTGGATCGTTTTGGCAATCGGAAGCAGGCACAGCACCGGGCACAGGAAGGCCTGAGACGACTGCAGGATTCCCCCTCGAAGAATGGAACCCCACGAGCACAACGGAGGGATGCCCGTACTTCAGTACTTCAATACGCCTTCGCGTGAACCGGTTTCGGAGCTCAGCCCCGTTCCATGTCAGCGCTCCCTGACGATCCGAAGCCTCTTCTCGTCACGATCCGTAGCGACGCGCACGAAGTAGACGCCGGCGGGCACGTCGGTGCCGGCGTCGCTTCGGCCATCCCAGGTCAGCTCGTGACGACCCGATTCCAGCACTTGCGACGACAGCGTGCGAACCATCCGGCCCGAGGCGTCGAAGATGGCCGCGCGTACTGGCCCTGACTCCGGAAGGTCGAGCGCGAAGGCCGTCCGCGCGCGAAAGGGGTTCGGCCGCCCGGGTCCGAGCGAAAGGGCTCCCGGGCCACGGTTCACGAGCACCCGGATGGTCCCGGCGGTCGACCGGGATCCGTTGCGTTCAACCGCCTCGATCCGGTAGTCGATCGTGTACCCGTCGGGAGCGGTCTCGTCGCGGAAGGAATACGATCCGGCCCCGACCACCGGCGCCGTATTGACTGTCGCCCAGGCGACATTCAAATCGTGGCGTCGCAGCACGTCGAAGTGCGAGTGGGCCCACTCCTCCGATGTCTCCCATACGAGATCGACGCCATCCGGAGAGCTGACGGCCTCGAATCGCGACAGCGTGACCGCCACCTGGCTCTCCCGGACCTGGTAGATGGTAACCGTGCCGCTGACCTCGTTCGAGACGATCACGAGAGGATTGCCGTTCGGGCTGTCGGTAGCCGAGACGAAGCTGACTCCCTCCGGAGCCAGGGCGAGCGACGCATTCGGCTTGTACTGGACGAAGGTCGGGGCTGCCGGGTTCGTCACGTCGTAGCTTCGTTCAGTGCCCTGCGTGGAGCGGCGGGTGCCGTCATCTCCTGGGAAGTGGAACAGGCCGTGGACCATGCCGGATTTCACGTGTATCGCCAGGAGTCTGGCCTTGAGCGCGTGCCGTTGACCGACCACCTTCTGTCGGGCAACACCCGTTATGAGTACGTGGATGGGAACGCCCCGCAGGGCGCCGCCGACTACTGGCTGGCGGAAGTGAGTCGAGGTGGCGAGGTTTCCTGGCATGGTCCGGTAACGCTCGGTGCCGGCATCGGGGTCATCAGCCGTCCGACGCTGGCGGCCTTTCCGACGCCGTTCCGGAGCCAGACGTCGATCCAGTTCAGCCTGCCGTCCTCGCAGCGGGTGCAGGTGGCGGTGTACGACATGAGCGGGCGTCGTGTCCGCACGCTGTTCGAAGGTGTCGAAGCCGCCGGTTCGCACGCGGTGTCGTGGAACGGCCGGGCCGACAACGGCGACAGTTCCAGCGCCGGCGTCTACTTGATCAAGTTGACGACGGGTGGCGGCCCGGTCCCGACTCAGGGGAGCCGAATGACGGACACCGTTTGGCGGTGGGTTCCGGCCATGAGCCGGACCACGTACACGCCATGAGCCACGGGACGACCGTTGGTTGACGTGCCGTCCCAGCTCAGGCGATGGACGCCGGGCGGCCGCTCCTCCCGCCCCAGATCACGCACGAGACGTCCGGCGAGATCGAAGACCTGGATGCCGACAAGCGCGGGATGCGGCAGATCGAACCGGACGTTGGTGGCATGACGGAACGGATTGGGCGCAGCGCGAAGCGCGATGGCGGGCGCGGAGGCATCCCCGGGCACGGCCGATACGGGGGTGTACGTCAAGGTCAGCCAGGGACGGGCCGTGAGCGGAAAGGTGTGCCGGCTGCCGAAACGCTTCGCGGTGGCGGACGTCGCTTCGTTGCCGATGACGATCCAGCCGTGGTTGTCGGCCGGATGGTCCAGCCAGTGCTGAACATCGGCCACCAGCTCCGGTGTGCTGGGCCAGGTCCAGGGGCCGGCGCTGCCAACCAGGGTCGAGGTGCTCACGATCGTCGAGTCGAAATCACCCCCCGGCCGGGACCACAGCGACGTGGCGAAAAAGCGATACGTCCACGTGACATCGCCGACGGCGGCCCCGCCGCCGCCGCCGCCCGGCCCGACAGCGACCGAGTTGCCCTCTCCCCAACTGGCCAGGAGACGGCGCAGGGCCACCGGTTCGGGACCCGCAATGGTCCGCGTGACGGTCATTTCCAGGGTGACGGCGGTGATCAGGGATCCGGGAGGAATGCTGTCCACGACGGCAAAACGGATCAGTGCCCGCCGCGGATCGCCGTTCCCGGTGTTGCCGGCGAAGATGTCGCTTCCCTGCCCGTTGCTGAGGTTGCCGGCGGGTGCGGTGACTACGGAACGAGGCATTGAGGGTCCCTCCAAAGTAGCTGGCGCAGGGTGGGGGCCGGCTCGAACCGTTGACACCCTGGTGATCCGGGCCGACCCGGCGATCCGCCGAAAACTAATGGAGCTGACGCGCACTTTGGATGACGATCAGGTGCCCCGACAGCGGAGTGACGCGGGCGGCAGCGTGACAGGTCGCGCTGCAAACTGGGCGAGTTTCAGCGAGCGCCGGATCTTCTGGTGGCCGTCAAGCATTGATGCCCAAGAGTGAGAGTCCGTCCAGGAATTCTTGAAATGGTTTCCACTTCTCCGGATGACTCACTGGAGGTAGCATCCCGAACACCAGGGCGGCATCGCGCAGTTGAGATTCGTCAAGAACATTATTTCCCCAGTTGATCTCCTGCCGGGGCGGTTCACCTCGAGGCTTGCCTCAAGATTTAGATGGGAGGACAGGTGCGGGAGGTTGTTGTTCAAAAGCAGCTGAGAGCCGGCGCAGAGGTCTATCGACGAATGAATCTTTTAGTCGATTCCAGGATTGCATGGATTGGTGTCCAGATGCGGAATTCCCTTAGTTATGGGTTCTTGAGTGTTGGATCATGATCTCCGACAACGCGCAGGTATAAGGTGTCTTCGTGAATCTGAAACGTGAGGCGGTACTTCATGGTCACACTCGCCTCCCAGATGTCCGCTGTGCCCTTGATGCGCTTGGCGCGTAGACTGGGGTGAAACGGTTTGTTCACCTGCTTCGAGGCCAAGAACCGGATGGTCTTGTCAACGCGTTTCTGGATGCTGGAAGGGAGAACTTGGTAGTTCTCGTGAAAGGTCCGCGAAAAGGCAACCTTCATTTCCGCTTCGGACTGCCTGGTTTCCTTTTGAGGGCGGCAATTGCAGCTTCAGCCGATGGCGTCTCGGTTATCCGGCCGGCACGGAAGTCCTCATCAGCAGAGCGCTCCATGTCAGCCCAGCGTGGGCTCCAAAACCAAGTCTGAGCAGCGTCCACTTCTCGAGTCTGAGTTATGAGGATGCCGCGAGGCGTGGCTTCGACGTTTACATACTGACCCTCTTCCAAAGGGTAGGCTTCCCGCACCTCCTGGGGGATCGTGACCTGAAATTTCCGGCGAATGCGGGCTTTGGTGGCCATTTCGGCACTCATAGTTGGGAGCAAAGAGCTAGAGTTAGAAAGTCGTACTGTTAGACTAAAGCTTGGTGGGTCATTCTGTCAAGGAGCCCCAACAAAGACATTAGCGCGGATTCGGACAAGTAGTTAGCGAGCCGTGAGGATCGTTGTCTCGTAAGCTCCCCGTCCTGCAGACAGTTCGATTTGGTACTCCCGGCCTCCCTAAGCTTGGCACCGGACCTTGTCAATCCCAGGAAGTCTTGCAACTTGGCGGAGGGAGTGAGATTCGAACTCACGGAGCCTCTCGGCTCGCCGGTTTTTAAGACCGGCCGGGCGGCAGGCCGAGTACCGGGCAATGGGCGTAAGATCAGGGTCGTCCAGCGGCCGCCGCGCGCTTGCCGCATCGTCCACCCAAGAGGTCACCGCCATGCCCCAGGACAAAGTACGCGGTTCCGCCCGGGACCTGCGCCGGGCGGTTAAGAACCCGGAAAGTTACAGCCCCAAGCCCTGGTTTAGAAATCCCGATGCCGCGCCCCTGGACGAGTGGGCTTCCGCGATCCCGGCCAGATGAAAGACGCCCTCGAATCAGCCTGGATTCCAGGTGACCAGTTGATGCCCGATCATCCGCTGCTCGATTCCGCGCACCAATCGCGGCGGGTTGTCGTGATGATCGACTCGCCCGACCAGCTTGACGAGCGGCCCCCTCACAAACAGAAAGCCACGCTCATGCTTTCGGCGATGCGTCATTACGCTGACGCGCTGCGCCGTGCGGGCTGGCGCGTGGACTATCGGGAGGGAGCGTCTTTCGGCGCCGAATTGCGGGCGCACCTGCGCGAAACGGGAAGCCGGAAATTGTACATGATGGAAGCCGCCGAATGGCAGGCGCGACAGCGGCAGCATCAACTTAAAGACGATCTTGACGCGGAGATCGAGATCATTCCCAATGGTCACTTTCTCTGTGAGCGGTTTGCGCCGGAAGAAAAGTCGGGCAGGAAATTAGTGCTCGAATTTTTCTACCGGGCGATGCGTAGGCATTTCGGCGTATTGCTCGACGCGACGGGAGACCCCATCGGTGGTGAGTGGAACTTTGATCGCGAAAACCGAAAGCCTTATGACAGCAAGATCCGCCCGATGCCGCCGATCCAATTCGCGCCGGACGCGATCACGGCAGAGGTGATGGCCAAAGTCGAGCGAGAGGCGAAGAGCAGCATGGGTTCAACCCGCGGCTTTGCGATGGCCGTGACGCGCGAGCAGGCGCTGCAAACGCTCGACGATTTCATCGTCCACCGGCTGCCGCAATTCGGCGCGTTTGAAGATGCGATGGCTGCGCGCGAGCCGATCCTTTTTCACTCCGTGCTCTCGCCTCTGATGAACATCGGGCTGCTTGGACCGCTGGAGGTGGTGCGGCGCGCCGAGGCGGCCTATCACGCCGGCGCAGCGCCGATCAATTCGGTCGAAGGGTTCATCCGGCAGATCATCGGCTGGCGCGAATATGTCTACTGGCGGTATCACCGGATGATGCCGGGCTTTCACGAACGCAACCACTGGCAAGCCGAGCAGCCCCTGCCCGACTTCTTCTGGTCGGCACAAACGGAGATGAACTGCCTGCATCAGGTAATCGGACGCGTGTTGGAGACGGGCTACAGCCACCACATCGAACGGCTGATGGTGCTGTGCAATTTCGCGCTGATCGCCGGAATCAAGCCGAAGGATGTCAACGACTGGTTTCTGGATGGCTACGTGGATGCCTACGATTGGGTCGTCACGCCAAACGTCATCGGCCTGGGCCTGTGCGCGGACGGCGGCGTGGTGGGAACGAAGCCTTACATCGCCTCTGCGGCCTACATCAACAGGATGAGCGACTATTGCAAAGGCTGCCGCTTTGATCCGAAAGCGCGCACGGGCGATGACGCCTGTCCGTTCAATTTTCTCTACTGGAATTTCCTGCTGCGGTTCGAACGCCAGTTGCGAGCCAACCCGCGCATGGGGCCGAACGTGCTCGGCCTGAAGCATTTGAACGAGGCGGAGCGGCAAACCGTCCAACGGCAGGCAGCGGCCTTTCTGAAGAAGCTGTGAGCGGGGAATGGCGAATGACGCCTCGCAGCGGATTTCGGCATCCATGGCCCCGGTTGGGCCGTTCAGTCCCCCGGCAGCAGGACCCAGAGTTCCGGGCGGCCACAATTGCAGTGCACCGCGCGGGACAGGAACCCGAGACCGGCCCAGGAGAGCGGCAGTACCATTCGCGCCGCGTGCCAGCAACCGTTTCCAGCCTTGGCTCGGCGCATCGACGCGAGGCGGCTGCCCAAGGCGGGCACGGGATGGAAGATCATCTCAACACCGGCCGGTCGATCAGGTTCGCCATCCTGCCGGGCGTCGAGGATGCGCAGCAGGCGTTCCACAGCAAAGGGAGAGAAGCCCTTCGCCCCGATGGCATGGTCGACCTCGAACACTCCGGCCCGGCTTGGCGTGGGCAACAGGAGCAGCCCGATGAACGACCAGAGCGTGAAGCCGATCGCCGTGGTCACGAGCCCGGAGAGCGTCCCCGTATCAGAGCCCGTCAGGCGCGCGGAGAGGATGAAGCCGGCCACGTTCCAGGCCAGCGCGAGGATCACGCCGCGCAGCCGCGACCCCGTGGCCAGTGCCGCCTCGCGCCGTGCCAGCTGGATCGCCAATTCATCGGACTTGAGTTCATGTAGCCAGGCCTTGGGCAGCACCAGCCTCTCAAGTCCGGGCAGTCCGATCAGGCCGCCGACGAAGCCTTCATCCCTGGCGTCGGCCATCAAAATGTCCCGCCCGTGCGCGCGATTGACCGAGGCTCCGGGAAGGTCCTTGCCACCGCGTTGATATCCGAATCCGCCTACGATCCTGGCCAGGGGAAACTGAAATGCGAGGAGACCGATGGAAAGCGCCGTAAATCCGAAAATCCCGCCCGGCGCGCCGAATCGTCCCTCCGTCGCGTGGGATCGGCCATGGCGACGGGGCAGGATGAAGCCACCAATCCAGTCGAAGGGCGCGCTGATGGCCACGTAACCCAGCAGGACGAATGCGAGTCCGCGCAGGTCGTATAAAAAGCCCTGGTGATCGAGGAGACGCCCGGGGAGTCCAGATACCAGGGCCAGGGAGGCGGCCAGGGTGAGCGTGCCGACGGTTGCTATTCCCAGCCAGAGCCGGGCACGCGCGTAGCTCATGTCACTGGCAGCGCTTCAGGCGACGAGGGAGCGGAGTAACGCACGCGGATAAATGATACATCCGTGCAGCCCGAGGAGCCGCGCCGGCATGGAAATCGGCTGTCCCCCGCCGATCGACGCGATGCGCCGACTTCCCACGCGCAGTTCCACTTCCAGCCCGGCGAATTCGAGGAGATGGGCCAAACGCGGGATCAAGTGGCGTGCCGCCCACACCGGCCGCCACAGTTCGCGAAGGGTAGAGGGTTTTTGCAGATCGATCACAAGCGAAGAACCCCGGCCGGAAAGCTCGATGAGCCCGGCCGGGGTCTCGATGTGAACCGCCGCGAGAACGTCCAAATGACGTCGGGCCCCTGCACCGCCCTCTTCCACACTTCCCGTGGTCGCTATCGCGCCGCCTGCTGCCAACGTCACTTGGAGACGGTATCTTTCGCGCGGATCTTCACCGTGCCATTGACCACCCACCGTGTCTGATTCGTCGTGTCGCCCACGCGGCTCGGCACGGCAACGCTGAGGTCCACGGCTTCATAAGTGATTTCGGCACCGCGGCCGGTCAGCCGGTCATAGAGGCCAATGGCAAGGTCGGGCCAGGTCTGCTGTTCATTTGACATGAGGAGCTCCTTAGGTTGATGAAACGGATTTGGTCTCGGGCGGTGTACAAGAGTTGCTATGGCTGCGGCTTACCCGTCGCACGCTGGAGCCATGAGATGCGCGGGTGGGGGGAAGGGATTCATGCCGATTCGTCCCCGCGCGAATGGTAGGGGCGGCACGGAAAGAGCGGCGGCCAGCCGGTTAGCGTTCCGCAAGGCTCTCCAGCTTCGGGTCGGCAAGACAGGTCTGCTTATCCTTGCCACTTCGGAATAGACCAATCCCGGCAACCTGGCGGAGTGGGTGAGATTCGAACTCACGGAGCCTTTCAGCTCGCCGGTTTTCAAGACCCGCCGGGACGAATACCTGTCACTTGAGTGCTGTCGAGCCAAATCGTTGTATCAGACTACGACCTCGTGTGCAGGACATGGGCGGCCGGCTTCCGCATGAACGCGCCCTGCCGGGGAGGTGATCTCGATCCAGACGTTCGGATCTTGCGCCACCCGGCATCCGCATTGACACGCCCTGGTGACCAACGAAGTCATGACGCCGAACGGCGCGTTTAGGGATTTACCACAGTTGACGCCGCAGGTCGTGGAAGAGCTTTTCCGGCGCCTGCTGCTGAAGTGTCACTCAATGCCCCGCTTGTGGACAGCCACACAGGCGGGACTTCGTCTTGTGGTTATGAAGGGGACCAGGCACGGGCAGGAGTGGACTTTGAACATGCGACCAATCGGCGACCAACGGGATCGGTGACAGCAGGCCTGACGCGTGAGGCACAGCTGGTGTAGGTTCCCCGGATGCCACTCACTCCCGGCACCCGCCTTGGCCCCTACGAGATCGTCGCCCCGCTCGGCGCCGGCGGCATGGGGGAAGTCTATCGGTCGCGCGACACGCGACTCGGGCGCGACGTGGCGATCAAGATACTCCCGCCCGGCTTTGCCGCCAACGAGGAGCTGCGCGCCCGCTTCGAGCGTGAGGCGCGGACCGTCTCCTCCCTGAACCACCCGAACATCTGCACCCGCTTCGACGTCGGCCGCGAGGACGGCACGCACTTCCTCGTGATGGAGCTGATCGAGGGCGAGACGCTGGCCGAGCGGCTCCAGAAGGGTCCGCTTCCGCTGGAGCAGGTGCTTCGCTACGGCGCGCAGATCGCCGACGCGCTGGGCCGCGCACACCGGCAGGGGATCGTCCACCGGGACCTCAAGCCCGGCAACGTGATGATCACCAAGGCGGGGGCCAAGCTCCTGGACTTCGGCCTCGCCCGATCCGGTCCCGAGGCGTCGCCGGTGCATGGGTTGACAGCCATGGCGACGCAGGCGGCGCCACTGACCCAGGAAGGGACGATCCTCGGGACCTTCCAGTACATGGCCCCCGAGCAGCTCGAGGGAATCGAAGTCGACGCGCGCACGGACATCTTCGCCTTCGGGGCGCTGCTCTACGAGATGACGACGGGAAAGCGGGCGTTCGAAGGGGCCACGCGGACCTCGCTGATCGCGGCAATCGTGTCGGGAACGCCGCGCCCGATGGGCGAACTGATACCGCTCACGCCCCCCGCGCTCGAGCACGTGGTACGCCGCTGTCTCGAGAAGGAACCGGATGACCGCTGGCAGAGCGCAGCCGACATCGGGAACCAGCTGCGCTGGATTTCCGAGGCTGGTTCGCGCGCCGGCGAGGCGGCCCCGCTGGCGGCACGGCGGCGCTTCCGCCTGCGCACCGCGTGGGCGCTGAACGCCGCCACGGCGGCGGCGGCCGTGATCATGACGCTCGCGTTCGCGACGCTGCGGCACGAGCCGATGCCGGCCATCAATTCGTCCGTCCTTCCTCCGAAGGACCTGCGCTTCGATAGCGGCCTCGGCGCAGCCGTGCTGGCGCCAGACGGTCAGCGCCTCGCGTTCGTCGCAGTCGGGCAGGACGGCAAGTCCGCACTCTGGATCAGGACGTTTTCCACCGGCTCCGCGCAGCTGATGCCGGGCACCGAACGGGCCACGCACCCCGTTTGGTCACCCGACAGCCGCCAAGTGGCGTTCTTCTCCTTGGGCAAGCTCAGGAGGATCGACGCGGCGGGCGGACCGCCGCAGGCGATCTGCGACGCGGCCGACGGGCGCGGAGCCGCGTGGGGGAGCGGCGGGACGATTCTCTTCACTCCAGGCACGGGAATGCCCCTCCACCGCGTGCCGGTGACGGGAGGCACACCGGTCGCAGAGACCGCGCTGGATTCCTCTCGCAGCGAGGTCTCGCATCGCTATGCTGAGTTCCTGCCCGACGGGAAGCACTACCTGTTCCTGGTCGAGTCCGCTGCCGAGACCCCGGGGACCGACCAGGGTTTCGCGGTCTTCGCGGGCGAACTCGGCTCGAAGCAGAAGAAGCTGGTGGTCGCCACGAACGGGCAGGCGCGGTACTCACCGGCGACGGGGTACCTGCTTTTCGTGCGAGCCGGAACGCTGGTCGCGCAGAAGTTCGATCCGCGCACGCAGGGCCTGTCCGGGGAGGCTCTGCCG
>ENA-ORBV01014651-ORBV01014651.1-microbial-mat-metagenome-genome-assembly--contig:-NODE-14651-length-11677-cov-4.927672_pt1 | contig 11677 bp, 8 predicted proteins | sample MGYA00237777_ERZ505514 | MGnify/ENA primary metagenome ERZ505514 (study PRJEB26160, sample SAMN06269048) | microbial mat metagenome | isolation source: Oligotrophic lake microbial mat | place... | reverse complement strand
GTACAGCACGTCCTCGTGGGCGGGTTCGGTCGCCCGGTTCAGGAACTCGATGAACTCGAGCAGACCGCGCTGATACTGAAACACTTCCTGCTGCTGGTCGCCCCGCCAACGTCTCCAGCGCTGATGCAACAAGGGCGACAAGACTTCCAGCTGGCGCTGATCCGGTTTGGGTTCGCCTAGGAGCATCCACGCCGCTTCATTCATCAAGCGAACGTGAGCAACACGATCAAGTACCAGCACGCCTGTGCGCATGCGTCGAATGATCAGCTCGTTGAGTTGCGACAGACTGGCAAGCTCAGCGCCGCGCAGATCGGCGAGTGCTGCGCTTTCTCGCATTTGTCGGCCGAGCAAGTGGCACAAGAGGCTGATAGCGAGATAAGTCACCGCATACATCACTGCGGGTGCCAATGTGCGTCCCGATGCCTGATCGCCAAGCTGGCTATACACGTACTCACCTACGGTCCCTGCGGCCGCCGCAATCGCAAATGCCAAGCTCGCCTGCAGCGAAAGGATGACCGCCGCAGCGCCTAGGTTAACCAGCAGCAGCAACGAGATGCCGCTCTCCACGCCAATGATCGAGTATTTGGCTAGCAGCGCAACCGCGATATCGACTGCCAGTGCCATCGCCACTTGCCGCGGAAGCGGCAACTTCGAGCGCCGACCGAGCAGCAGGAAAACCACCGACAGCAACAGATAAACAAGCGACAGCCAACGCGCCAATTGCAAAGACGCTGCGGCCATGTCGAGACGAGAGTGTGAACTTTGACACCACGAAGAATTTATTCATTGAAGGGGACAACCTGGATGCTCTTAAGTTAATTCAGGAAACATACCTCAATAAAGTTAAGGCCATTTACATCGATCCACCATATAACACCTGTAATGATTTCATTTACGAAGACGATTTTTCTGAGGAATGCGGTGAGTTTTTAGTTCGCTCAAATCAAGACGACGCAAAGGGAAATCGTCTGGTAGCGAATACCGAAACAAATGGAATGTTTCACTCGGATTGGTTGTCCATGATGTTTTCCAGATTGAAGTTAGCCAAAAATTTACTGCGCGATGACGGCGCCATATTTGTAAGCATAGGCGACAATGAGATTGATAATCTCATGAAAATATGCGGTGAGATATTTGGACCTGCAAACATGGTAGCGCTTGTTCCGCGCATCGCAAAAAGAACCTCGGACAAGGGAACTCATTTCAGGCCAACAAAGGATTACGTATTGGTTTTCGCTAAAAACATCTCGTTGTTGCCCGAGTTTGGCATCAGAAAGAACCCGGACGAAAAAGAATATAACCAAACTGAAAAGAATGGGCGTAAATACAAGAAGAGCGGCGCATCGTTATATCAACCTTCGCTTGACCCACTAAGGGGATGCTCAAACCAGCGATATTACATAGAGGCACCAGATGGAAGTCTGATAATCCCCCCAGGAATTGTCTTCCCTGAGCAGAAGATCGACGGCGCTAAAATAAAGCCTCAGTCAAGCGAAGACAATGTCTGGCGATGGTCAGCCGATACATACTTAAAGCAGAAGCATTTGTTAATATTCACGGAAGGCTCAGCAAGAAATCCACTACTCAATGAAAATGGCCAACAATCAAAGTGGAATATTTATCCCAAGGTTTACTTCGATGATGACCTTAAGGCCACGCTTCATCCTGAGGACGTTATATATGATTATCCAAACTCCCAAGGCACAAAAGAATTAAATTCGCTATCTATTCCATTTAGCTTTTCAAAGCCAACCGGCCTCATAAAATTTCTACTTAGTTTGACTTGCGAAAAGAATTGCGTGATCGTTGATTTTTTCGCCGGTTCGTCGACCACCGCTCATGCAATCATGAAGCTGAACGCTGAGGATGGCGGTGATAGGAAATTCATCATGGTCCAGCTGCCGGAGATTTGCGATAAAGAGTCAGAGGCCTTTGGTGATGGCCTAACAACTATTGCTGAAATCAGTAAGGAGCGCATTCGCCGTGCCGGAAAATTCATAAAAGAGAAAACGCCAACCACGACCACTGATTTAGACATCGGCTTCCGCGTGCTCAAAATTGACTCCTCCAACATGGCAGCGGTCCACTATACCCCGGATCACACCGGTCAGCAGCAGGCCAGTCTATTCACCTCGCACATCAAATCCGACCGCACCCCGGAAGATCTTCTCTTCCAGGTGCTCTTGGATTGGAGTGTCGACATTACCCTGCCCATCGCCACCGAGACGATCGCCGGCAAGCAGGTCTTCATCGTCGATGCCAATGCGCTCATTGCCTGCTTTGAGCAAGGCATCAACGAAGCCCTGATCACCGCACTTGCCAAACGCCAGCCCCTGCGCGCGGTCTTCCGCGATGACGGCTTCAAGGACGACGCCACCAAGATCAACTGCGAACAGATCTTCAAGCAACTCTCCCCGACCACCGATGTCAAAGTCATCTGAGGGGATGCCAGCATGAAGCAGACCTTCACCATCAATGAGCAGTTTGGTCCCGACATCGATGTCGGGACCAAAACCACGGGGTTGGCGATAAACTACCAGGCAGCGAGGTCAGCATGAGCGATTCTCAGCAGCCCGGCGGTGAGGTGATCGTTTACCAGTCTGACGATGGCCAGGTGCGCGTGGATGTACGCCTGCATGACGAGACGGTTTGGCTCACCCAGCCCCTAATGGCCGAGTTATTCCAGACCAGTCAACAGAACATAAGTCAGCATATCAACAATATTTACGAAGAAGGCGAGCTATCCCGCGAGGCAACCCACAAGAAATACTTGTGGGTTGCCCAAGAGGGCCAACGCATGGTCCGCCGCGAGCGGGATCACTACAACCTGGATATGATTCTCTCGGTCGGGTATCGGGTCAAAAGTGCCGTGGCTACCCGCTTCCGCATCTGGGCCACCCAGCACCTGCGCGAGTTCATCGTCAAGGGCTTCACCATTGATGACGAACGCCTCAAGGAACCCGGCAACGATCGCTACTTTGAAGAGTTATTGGCCCGGATTCGCAACATCCGCTCGTCAGAAAAGGTGTTCTGGCGCAAGGTGCTGGATATTTACGCCACCAGCGTTGACTACGACCCCAGGGCTGATGCCACGCAAGAGTTGTTCAAACGCATTCAAAACCAGATGCATTGGGCTGCGCACGGCCACACGGCCGCTGAACTGATTATGCAGCGGGCCGACGCCAGCCAGACGCTAATGGGCATTACCAACTTCCCCGGTTCTACCCTGCTCAAGCGCGATGCCGAAGTGGCCAAGAATTACTTGAACCCAGAGGAACTGAATGTTCTCAACCGCATCGTCACCGCGTACTTAGAAATCGCCGAACTGCAGGCACTGAACCGCCAGCCGATGGCCATGCAGGACTGGATTGAGCGCCTGCGTGGGTTTTTGACCATGACCGGGCGACCAGTGCTTGACCACGCCGGTAAGGTATCACATGCGGCGGCTCTGGAGAAGGCGCATCAAGAGTACGAGCGCTTTCGCGAGCGACTGCTGCAAGAACCAACGCCCGTCGAGCGGCATTTTCTGGAAGCTGAGCAACGACTCAAGCAGGCCAAAAAGCCCGTCAAGAATACAAAGAGCGATACGTGAAACTCAAATTCAAAACCCAGGCCTATCAAAGTCATGCGGTAGAATCGGTAGTCGACTGCTTCGCCGGGCAACCCAAGGGCGACAATCTGAGCTATCGCATGGACCCAGGACGGGAAATTACCACGGTTGAGTTCACCGGCTTCAAAAATGCCGATCTGCGCCTCGGCCTTGATCAGGTGCGCACCAACGTGCGCGCCGTGCAGCAGCGACAGCAGTTGCCGCTGTCCGAGTCCCTGGTCACCAGTGCTGGATGCGCGATCAATCTCGACATCGAAATGGAAACCGGCACGGGCAAGACCTACTGCTACATCAAATCCATCTTTGAGCTGAATCGACGCTATGGATGGTCGAAGTTCATCATTGTGGTGCCGTCAATCGCGATCCGTGAGGGCGTAGAAAAATCGTTTCGCATCACTGCCGATCACTTTTCTGAAAGTTACGGCAAAAAGGTCCGCAGCTTCATTTATAATTCCAAACAGCTACACCAACTCGAAAGCTTCAGTTCGGATGCCGGCATCAATGTGATGATCATTAACATCCAGGCGTTTGCCAGCCAGGGTGCGGAAAATCGCCGGATCTACGACGAATTGGACGACTTCCAGTCGCGAAAACCCATCGATGTGATCAGCAGCAACCGTCCCATACTGATCCTGGATGAACCGCAGAAGATGGAGGGCAAGGCCACCATCGAATCCCTGGCCAAGTTCAAGCCACTCTTCATTCTGCGCTATTCGGCCACGCACCGCACACAGCACAATCTGATCCACCGCCTGGATGCCCTGGACGCCTACAACCAGAAGCTGGTCAAAAAGATCGGCGTGCGCGGCATTCACACGCGGGGTTTGTCAGGCACTAATGCCTATCTGTATCTCGAATCTATCGAGATTTCGCCGCTGCGGCCACCAGTCGCGCGCCTGGAAATAGAGCAGAAGCTGGCCGGCGGCACCATCAAACGCACGGTGCTGAAAATTGGCAAGGGCGACAACCTCAAGGACAAGTCCAATGACCTCGCCGAATACGACGGCTTCGTAGTCAGCGACATTGATGCGCGGGTCGACACCATCAGCTTCACCAATGGCGTGCAGTTATCGGTTGGCGACGCCAGTCGCGACCCCGGCGAACAGCACCTGCGGCGCATTCAAATCCGCGAGACCATCCGCGCCCACCTCGACAAGGAACGCGAACTCTTCCATCAAGGCATCAAGGTGCTGTCGCTCTTTTTCATCGACGAGGTCGCCAAGTATCGGGATTACACCGCTGCTGATGATAAGGGCGAATACGCGCGGATCTTCGAGCAAGAATACCAAAATCTGCTGACCGACTACATCGACACCATGCTGCCCGAACATGAGGGCTATCGAGCGTTCTTGCGAGCGATCCCGACCAACGCCACCCACCAGGGCTACTTTTCCATCGACAAGAAAAATCGCATGGTCGACCCGACGGTGGCCAAACGTGGTGAAGGGGCTGGGCTCTCGGACGATGTCGACGCCTACGACCTGATCCTCAAGGATAAGGAATCCTTGCTCACACTTCCTGGCCCGCACGACGACGCCGAGACCTTGGCCAAGCGACGGGTTCGCTTCATCTTTTCGCATTCGGCGCTGCGTGAAGGCTGGGATAATCCCAATGTCTTTGTGCTCTGCATGCTCAAGCACAGCGACAACACGATCAGCCGTCGCCAGGAAGTCGGGCGCGGCCTGCGCATCTGCGTCGATCAGGATGGCAGCCGGGTCGACGACCCAGCCACGGTGCATCAGATCAACAAACTGACGGTGGTGGTCAGTGAAAGTTACCGCGACTTCGTCGTCAATCTGCAACGGGAAATGGCCGAGGCCCTCGCTGCTCGTCCGCGTCAGGCCAACGAAGCCTTCTTTACCGGCAAGGTCATCACCACGGCAACGGGTGAGCTGACCGTCACTCCGGCGATGGCCAAAAGCATTGAGCGGTATCTGGTCAAAAATGACTTCATCGACACCGGCTATCTGATCACGACCACGTATCATGACGCGCGCAGCGGCGGCACGCTTCCTCCGCTTCCTGAAGAACTGCGGCCCCACGCCCAGCAGATCCTTGCCCTCGTTGACGCCGTCTTCAGCGATAAGGATCTGCCCCAGCCGGAAGACGACCGCAAACCCAAGATCAATCCGCTCAATGACAACTTCAAAAAGAAGGAGTTCCAGGAACTGTGGGCGCGCATCAACTGCAAGGCCATCTACAAAGTCGATTTCGATTCGCAGGAGCTGATCACCAAGGCGGTCGCGGCCCTAGATAGCGAACTGAAGGTCACCCCGCTGCAATACATCGTCGAACGTGGCGAGCAGAATGACCAGACAACCCACGACGAGCTGACCAGTGGCCGTGCTTTCAAGGTCCGTGAAACCGACAATAAGCGGGAAGAGGCGTATTCAGTCCACTCCCAGGTCACCTACGACCTTCTGGGCGAACTGGCCGCGTCCACCAAGCTCACCCGTCGCACCATTGCCGCCATTCTTCAGGGCATCTCTCCGGCGACCTTTGCACTATTCAAACTGAACCCCGAGCACTTTCTGGCCGAAACCGCGCGACTCATCAAAGAGCAAATCGCCACCGTCATCATCGAACATCTCAGCTACGATCCCATCGATGACCGTTATGACACAGACATTTTCACGGCGGCACAGGTGAAGCAGGACTTCAGCCAAGCCACCCAGAAGCTGCAACGCCACATCTACGACTACGCCATCACCGACAGCACGATCGAACGCGACTTTGTCGCTCGCCTCGACACCAGCACAGAAGTCGTGGTCTACGCCAAGCTCCCACGCGGCTTCCATATCCCCACTCCCGTCGGCAACTACAACCCCGACTGGGCCATCAGCTTCAAAGAGGGCGCGGTCAAGCACATCTACTTCATCGCCGAGACCAAGGGCTCTATGTCCAGCATGCAGCTCCGCGACATCGAAAAATCCAAGATCGCCTGCGCCCGAAAGTTTTTCGAGAAGCTCAACGGACAGATTGCGTCGAATCAGGTCAGATACGACGTCGTGGACAGCTATGACCGGCTGATGGATGTGGTGGGAGCTTAGCATGTACAGCATGAATCAGGAAATTGCCCTATGAGCAAAGCTCCGGCATCAATTTCGCAGGACGCCATGACCAAGGGCCTCAGGCCCTGGCAGTACCTGCTCTTCCCGCACGACGAGGTAAATAAGGCGAAGGATATGACCGGGTATTCAGCCTCGTTAGTTGTGCAGCCACCTAATAATGTGCATGGAAAGGCCCGATGCGCATGGAAAGGTCTCCGATGCTAACTGTAGTCCGAAAGCGGCTGACTTTTACACGCAATTACTGCCAGAGAATCTCATGAACAGCGCCACCAAGTACCACTGCCCCGTACCAAATGAATTTTTCCGACGTTTATTTGAGGAAAAGACATCAAATCCGAAGCTAAGTGTAATATGCGCCGGATTTGAACGTGGTAAATGGAGATCGGAGGCATTGGCGCAGCATTTACTTGAGTGGCTACCGGAATTTGCATTAAGTCACTCCGAAATTAGCGCAATTACGCCTCAAAATGTAGTGCGCCTGCTTCGAGAGGCGGCCACCACCATTTACACCTCTGCAAAATATCAGAAACGCGGAGAGGTTGGCGAATTAATTCTTCATGCGTGCGTAAGGCAGTTATTCAATACCTTGCCAGCGATTTCAAAGATATACTTTAAAGATAGCACCAACTCGACCGTCAAGGGTTTTGACTGCGTGCAGGTTTGCCCTGGACCAGAAGGGCTGGAGCTTTGGCTGGGAGAATGCAAATTTTATAAAAACATCTCACGGGCGATAAATGATGTTATTAAAGAAATATCTGAACATTGCCAGGATGATTACCTGAGAAAAGAATTTATATTAATTCAACACAAGATAGATGCGTCATGGCCATATGCCGATGAACTAAAAATGCTGCTAAGCACAGAGTCATCGCTCGATGATGTATTTAAGAAGGCAGTTATTCCAGTTTTATTGACATACGAAAGCAATACGACGGGGTCAGCAACCGCAGAAGACGCATCCTATATTCAAAAGATAACACAAGAAGCATTGGCACATCATGCAAATTTTATTAATAAAATGGCAGGTTTATCGGTTGAAATTGCATTGATCCTCTTCCCAATGAGAGTTAAAGATGAACTTGTTTCAGAAATGGACAAACGACTCAAGGGGATTCAGTAATGTTACAATCCGCTGCCGACATCCGAAATGCGCTTCGCAATAACGTCGAAGATTTTTTAATGCTAAAATCGCTGTCTATATTATTAAATAGAGACGCAAAGTCATCTGAGAATATCGCATTGGCTCTTGAGGTAATTACCGCCAGGGACTTTTCTTCGCAATATGCTGGCGTTGTTAATTCCATATTTAGACAGATTGGCTTGTACCCCAAGATCGACACTGAACAATGCTCAGTCCAAGACTTATTTCCCCTTGAAATGCACCGGGCTCCAATCCTCGATTCCGAGGGAAAGAGAAATATCGTATTCCACCGCGAGCAGGCAATCGCATATCAGACAATTCTCGATGGGCACAACTTGGTCCTGAGTGCCCCTACGAGTTTTGGTAAAAGCCTTTTGATTGATGCTATAATATCCGAACGACTTCCGAGCAACGTCTTGCTCGTTGTTCCTACTATATCGCTTATTGACGAAACGCGCCGGAGGATGCATAAATTTTCCAAGACACACAAAATTATAACGCATCCTGGTCAAGAGCCTGGACAAAAAAATATTTATGTCCTGACACAGGAGCGTGCATTGGATTTGAAGTCTGATGAGCGCATTGACCTGTTTGTCATTGATGAATTTTACAAGCTCGATGAACGGGTGGACGATGAACTGGGCAATAGGGCTAAAGTGTTAAATGCGGTATTTTATAAGTACATTAAGCTTTCAAATCAATTCATCCTCATCGGACCAAACATTGAAAGTATTCCAACGAAATTTGCCGATGAAGTGAGGTGCAAGTTTATATTCACCAGATATTCGACAGTTCATGTAAACGTCGCTCTTGTAAACATTTCAAAAGGAAAAGAGAGGGCGCTGCTTGGATTGCGACAGGCGCAAGACGGTCAAATGCTTGTTTTTTGTAGCTCGCAGCAACGTGCTGTTGACGCAGCTTCTTTGGTAGCTAAATCGCGCCCATCTTTCAAACCTTCCGAAAAACTGTCGAACGCTATTACATGGATTTCTGAAACGTATCATCAGGAATGGTCGCTCGCATACTGTCTTTCAAAAGGTGTTGCATTTCATCACGCAAGTCTTCCGAGGTCGGTTGCGCAGATGATCATAAAATGGTTTAATGAAGGAATTATCGATACGGTTTCCTGCACAAGCACGATAATTGAAGGCGTAAATACCGCTGCTCGCCACGTCGCAATTTACGATAGCAAAATTAATAAGAACCCCATAGATTACTTTACTTATTGCAACATCAAAGGACGTAGCGGTCGGTTTCTTTGGCACGACCAGGGAAATGTATGGCTATTTGACACACCGCCAAATGAACAATTGCCATTTGTCGATTTTCCAATCTTTACTCAAGATGTAAATATTCCATCGAGTCTTCTTTTGCAATTGGCAGACCACGAGGTCAAGCAACACTCCAGGGAGCGCTATGATTCCTTCAAGAACAATGAATACCTTGATGTCGAAACCATTAAGTCATCTATTGACATTGAGCCAGAGCGACAACTGGAATTAGCTAAATTCTTATCAGAAAACGCCCGCTCACTTCACGGAATGCTTAAATGGCATAGAATTCCCAGTTATGAACAATTGGAGTTCATTTGTGAATTGCTATGGAAATACTTTGTTGGAAGAGGTGGGCACGGCGCCTTTTCCGCCAGGCAGCTTTCTTTTAGAATCAACGAATTGCGCAATAAGACATCGGCAAAGTCAGCCATCCAATCGACATTATCACGGCCATACAAGTCCATCAAAACAGTTGACGAGGCAGTGCGCGACACAATGGACTTTAGAAGACATTGGGCGTCATTTAAATTTCCACGACTTGCGATGACAATTGATCGAATTCAAAAAGACGTGTACTCTAAACTTGATATGCGTGGCGGTGATTTCACATATTTTTGCTCCCAGGTCGAAAATCTTTTTTATGATTCGGCAATCATCGCACTTGATGAACACGGAGTTCCTTTAGAAATCGCCAGAAAAATTGAGTCCCGCCTGACTGCGGATAACAATCTTGACGCCACGCTTGGGAAATTACGTAGGCTAGACATTAGCAAATTGCCGATTTCGCCATTTGAGAAATCGGTTTTATTGGAAGCTCAGCGTTTTGCGTAACGGGCAGGTATCGTCATATGTCATTCACCCTCATCCACACCGCCGACTGGCAACTTGGCCTCAAGCTCGCCTACATTCCAGGTGACGCCGGAGCCCAGGCGCGACTCCTGCGCTATCAAGCCGTGCGAGCCATTGCTGATTTAGCCCACGCTCGCAACGTCGATGCAGTCCTGGTCAGCGGTGACGTACTCGATTCGAACGCGGCTGGACCGGAAACACTTCAGCGTGCCCGCGAAGCGCTCGCAGCATTTGCTCCGACTCCGGTGCTGCTCATTCCAGGGAATCATGATCACGCTGGTCCGGCCTGCGCTCTTGGGCGTCTGGCTGACGGCCTTGCTCATGTTCAGCTCCTCGACCAGCGAACGGCGGTGCAGGTAGCCGGGGCGACGATCTATCCCTGCCCGCTTTTACGACGACATGAGGTGGATGATCCGACGGCGTGGCTGCCATCCCGAGGGGCCGAAGACGGCATCCGGATTGTTATGGCGCATGGTGGCGTCATCGACTTCGCCGCCTTTGCCAATGGCGGGTCGGGTGATGACCTGGAATCGCCAAATCTAATCGACATTCAGGCGGTTCTCGCCAAGGGATTCGACTTTGTCGCGCTGGGAGACTGGCACGGCACCCTGTGCGTTGATCGCCGCGCGTGGTACAGCGGTACGCAAGAGGCGACTCGCTTTAAGGAAAAGAATCCTGGTGGGGTGCTCGTCGTCCGCATTTCTGCGCCCGGCGCTGAACCAGAGGTCGAACGAGTTCAGATCGCCACCACGATCTGGCAGCGCTGGGACGACGTGCTGACCGATGATGCTGCCATCGACGGTCTTGAGGCGCGTTTCACGACGTTATCCCAGCCGACGACCACCTGCATTGAGTTGACCCTGACCGGAACCCTGACCCTTGGCGGGCGGACTCGTCTTGACGCCTTGCTGCATGAGTGGGCGGAGCGGTGCATGCTGTTGCGCGCCGATATTGCCGGGGTGGTGGCCAAGCCTTCGGAGAGCGACATCGCAGCCATCGCGGAGGCTGGACTGCTGGCAGGAACGGTAGACCGCCTGCGTGCGGATCCGGCACCAGAAGCCGCCGATGCCCTGCTGCTGCTCCACCGGCTTCTGGCAGCTCCTTCGACAACCCTAAGTCGCTGACAGCGGAATCGGAACACCATGCACATCACGCGCATCGAAGTTCGTCACTGGCGTCGGCATGACCGTCTGGTCCTCGATGACCTTTCTGACCGCATCAACTTGGTCAGCGGACCCAACGAAGCTGGTAAATCCACCATCGCCGAGGCGCTGCGTTACGCCTTGTTCGAGCCTTCCAAGCCGATTTACGACGCACGCAAGTCGATCCAACAGCGCTCGGGGTCCGAGGCACCCGAGGTCGATGTCGATCTTCAGGTGGAAGATCAACGGTGGCGGATTGAGAAGCGCTTTTTGAAGCGTCAGCTCACCAAGCTGACTGGCCCCGATGGTCGCCCGATCGAAGGTGAAGACGCTGAGCACAAGCTCCAGGAATTGCTCGGCTTTTCATTGCCTGATGCCGGGCGCGTCACCAAGGATGTCGATCCGCGCCACCTCGGACTGTGGCCAATCCTGTGGCTACGACAGGGTGAGCTATCCGGACTTGATGGCGCGGTGACTGATGGAGTGCGTAGCAAGCTGTCAGGTCTGGTCGCACGCGAAGTTGGCAGCGTGGCTGCCGGCCCCATGGGTTCGCGCGCTTTAGAATTGGTCCAGCGTGAACACGATCTGTT
>ENA-ORBV01014650-ORBV01014650.1-microbial-mat-metagenome-genome-assembly--contig:-NODE-14650-length-11677-cov-5.524052_pt1 | contig 11677 bp, 7 predicted proteins | sample MGYA00237777_ERZ505514 | MGnify/ENA primary metagenome ERZ505514 (study PRJEB26160, sample SAMN06269048) | microbial mat metagenome | isolation source: Oligotrophic lake microbial mat | place... | reverse complement strand
ATGTGTATAAGAGACAGGATTTTATCCTATGTGAACTTTAGCACCGGTCTAGTGCACTTTTCAGCATCTGTCACAGGCGCAGACCTGCCAGCCCGGACAAATGCATTTGAAAAATTGAAAGTCTGCAGATTCATTGGTTAAAACAAAAAACAGTGTTTGTTGCTGAACACAACTGACATGGACTGCTGGACATCACAATTCACAAACATCATGCATGTTCAGTTGCATGCAGACATGCAAAGATCAATCCAACTGCAATTGGTCACTCAACTGAAGTGTCCAGTTGTGTCAGAAAGTGGAAATGCTCTGTGCTCTTGTTGACAAAGTCATGTCTTGAATTCCTTCATTGTCTATTTTTGTTTGCACTGTCGATGGCCATTTCCAAATTTTGACTTGTTTTGTTGTCTGGTTGTGCATCTCGGAATCAAAGATCCCCGTGAACTCTGCAGACAAAGACGCCCCTGAACTCTGCAGACCATCTGATGCCATTGCAATCCTGAGCACATTCACTGCATCCATTATGGTAGTGTCTGCCTCACTCAACAAAGTGGGGAGCTACTGGTGCTAATAGGCTGGGGAAAGCCATCTCAGAATTTGTTCTTCCAGAACAACCACAGGAGGTGGGACACCTAAGTAATGAATCCACAGCGGCTGGCGCAATTCCGTGAAAAAGGCTGCCGTTCGCAATTGAAGATTGATTCTGTCCCGTTTGCACGATAATTTAGGGTTAGCGTTGTAGTTTTTTACCGTTCTCTGAACGGACGGAACAACTGCTAAATAATTTTGTGAAAGCCGACTTGAATTTTGTCGGGGACTACACTCAACTTCATACAAACCAAGACTTGCTACTAACATCTATTTACATGGGAATAGCAGCAGATAGAAGCACACTACGTTGCCCGCTACTAGCCCCGTCTCGTCTTCTTTCATCTATCGCTTCCACCACTGTTACAGCGACAGTAAAATTGCGAGACTGATTGCACTGTAAACGTTTGTTTTCTATAAAAACGAAAATGGCGTTGATACGATTCCATTTCCTAGTCTTAGCTCTTGTGAGCTCCGTCGCTCATGCCTTTCCTAGTGGAGCAGGGGGCTGTGTTAGCGGCCAAGCCGCCGTAGGCTCCCCTCATTTTGCTGCTGCGTCCGTGACAAATGGCACTTTGGCGGATGCGGGCATTTCCTTTGCCATTAATAACGTGGTCCTCGATCCTAGCACGCCCTTTGACATTCCTGTAGGAATTGATCATACCTGGTCTCTTTCGCTCATGGAAACGGATGGTGCTGCCATGCCCGCCGAATTTCGTGGCTTTTTGATTCGATTGGATGGGGGCGAAGGAGCGGTGGATGCTAGCATGGCATTTTCAGTGGATGATCCGAATGTAGGACAAGAAGCATTTGCCTGTCTTGCTTTTCCAGGAGTAGGCGGTGTGACCCACTTTGTTCCTGATCCCAAATCCGTGGTGACGGGAGGTCTTATTTTGGATGAACCTAGTGCCAATATGAATCTGGAAATTACCATTGTGGGTGTGAACAACGCCGAGACGTCTACCTTTTACTACACTGGATTCAAAGCCAACGCCATGGACATGATGGAAGCAGCAACCGGCGCACCTTCGAATGGCACTATCGATATGGGTGGAAACGCAACCATGATGCCAACGGATATGGATACTGTAGCTGATACTGCAGCTGACACAGATATGGAAATGGTCACCATGGTGCCCACACCACCCGCGACCACAGCCGACACCATGATGGAAACACCTGCTGAGTCTGATCCGGCTCTCGTAGAGACGATCCCACCTACATCTATGGACACCATGGTAGACACCATGGTAGATACTCCTGCAATGACCATGGCTGGCACAGCCCTGCCCACAGACGCCGACACAGAAGCTGCCACTGCAGTAGACACTGAAGCCGATACTGAAGCGGGTACTGAAGCTCCTACGGTTTCTGAGTCTGCCCCACTGGTGGGTACCATGGCTCCTACAATAGATGTGACGGAAGCTGATACTGAAGCTGCCACTGCAGTGGATACTGAAGCGGGAACTGAAGCGGGCACTGAAGCTGGTACTGAAGCTGGTACTGAAGCTGGTACTGAAACTCCTACGGTTTCTGAGTCTGCCCCACTGGTGGGTACCATGGCTCCTACAATGGATGTGACAGAAGCTGACACGGAAGCTGCCACTGCAGTGGACACTGAAGCGGGCACGGAAGCTGATACGGAAGCTGGTACTGAAACTCCTACAGTTTCTGAGTCTGCCCCACTGGTGGGTACCATGGCTCCTACAATGGATGTGACGGAGGCTGATACTGAAGCTGCCACTGCAGTGGACACTGAAGCGGGAACTGAAGCCGATACTGAAGCGGAAACTGAAGTCGGCACTGCAGTGGACACTGAAGCAGGAACTGAAGCTCCTACGGTGTCTGAGTCTGCACCACTGCTGGACACCATTGCTCCTACGGAAGCTGATACTGAAGCTGACACAGAAGCTGCCACTGAAGCTGATACAATGCAAGCAACAACAATGATGCCTACCATGACAGACACAGAAACCGAAGATCTAGAAACACCAGGTCCAACCGATGCTTTTGTGACGTTGCCAGTGGAAACAGTTGCTCCTACGTCAGAGGTACTGCCTCCTGTGATCCCTCCTGTGATCCCCCCGGTGCCGCCCGATGGTACTACAGCGGCTCCTACAGCGGTTACAACAGAAGCTGCAACCGATCCTCTGCTGGAAACACCAGGTCCAACCACTCCTTTCGAGACGTTGCCAGCGGCTACATTGGCCCCGACGGACGCTGTGGTACCTCCTGAAGTTACCGTGGCCCCCACGGAGGTTGTGGAACCCCCTGTCGATCTAGAAACACCAGGTCCAACCGTTCCGTTTGAGACGCTGCCAAGTGCTACATTGGCTCCCACGGAGGTTGTAGAACCCCCTGTGGTAGACGAAACCGCTGCACCTACAATGGCTCCACCAGTAGAGACAGCGGCTCCGACAGCGGCTGGAACGGTGGGCGAAACTGTAGTAATGCCACCCACACTCACCTTTCCTCCGGAAGGTCCCGCATTTAGTGGAGATGAACCCGCATTTAGTGGAGATGATGTACCAGTGGAGAAGCCATTTGTGAATCCAGCAGATGTCCTGGCTTTGTCACAGCTTTATGAACCCGTGAAATCCAATCGGGAAAATGATAATGTAAATGCAGCAGGTGCCGTCGAGCTGTCGCATCACTATGACCCCATGCCAGAAAAGGACCACGATGACGCCGATGCAGCAAAAGCGAAGGAATTGTCAGACCACTATGATCTCATGCCGAAAAAGGATGAAGCTGAAGATGATCAGTCGACGGTCGATCGGTTGGTCGAGCAATTGAGCAATCTTCGTAAATAAACAAAAATGAAGGAATGACTGGGAATGAAACAGTTCCTTGGCTGAGCAGAACCGAGCAAAAAATGAATTAATAACCCCAACGGCGGTGGCTGGTGTTTTGTGGCAGAGGAGCAATTTTGGTGCTGTTCCTCTTTTGGCCCAGTTGCCACTGTATCCAAAAATAAATGTAGGAAAGTAAAAAGTAAATATTATTAAAAAGAATCGTGTGTGCAATGAAGAAAAATATAAGTAAGTGACTTCTAAAAAATATTTTGACGGCTAAAAACCATTGTCTTTTACTCAAAATATTATTTACAAAACTTGGTTAGAATTCAACCCATCATTCTGTGAAACAGGCTGCCCCCCTCTACTGGTAGCCTGGATTCGTTCGGTTTTGCATCTGTAGACAGCACGCAACGCCCGAAGATTTCTCAACATCCTTTACTGCAAGGTTGCCGTGGCGCGTCGTTGCCAATTCCGGGCAAAGCCAAACCTTGTGTTGGGCTTGTTGCTATTGGACGATGACGTTGGTGCCAGCAAAATAAGCGACCAGTGATGAAAAATGACACCCGTCACCAAGTAGGTAACAAAAATCCACAACAAGGGACTAAAGCTGAGTAACGTCAACACGGGGAAGCAATAAAATACGGCGGCAAGGCTGTGCAACAAAATTCCCCAAAATTTCACAACAACATTCCAAAACCAATGCTGTTGCTGCTGCTGTGCTCTTTCTCCTTCCATGCTACCCGCGACAGTAGCAGGGCAAGTATTCTGTTCGTGTTGTTGTTGGTGTTCGACATGTCGTCGTTTGACGACCGAATACATGATCATGCTCGTATGCAAGGCCATGGTACAGCAAAAGGCGAAAATGGCAACCACCAGTTCGGCCGTGGGAGACAATGCCAAAATGTCCGTGTCATGACGAAAGATGCCATCCACCAAAGCTTGGGCTGTCTCGACATCAACATAGTTCATAATCGTCATTTTTTGTTGTTGTTGTGTGTTATTTGATGTTTTTGCAGTAGATGGTTCTGTTGGGCTTTCGAATACAGTACTGTGGAGAGGGATGAGGATTGAGGAGGTGATGTTTTCTGTGAAAGGAATGAAACTACTGAACTAGTCTACTACTAGCTACTAGTTAAGTACGACGTAGCTGCTATAGGTAGTAGCTACAGCTACCAACACGCGAGCTAGATAATCCAAAGCGGAACGATGGATGGAAAAAGAAAAAAATGAGACGGTGCGTGGTTCAGTGGTGCATTGTAGTAGCAATGACGAGCTCAGGTGGCAACAGAATTTGATTCGTCATTTCACCGCACAAAGATCTATTCTGTTCAATCCGCGGTTCTACATTTTCGAATTTTTGTGCCACTCCGAGGGCTCGAGCTACTTAATTAGCTCGCAAGCCATCTCTGGACCCACACCTGAACAAAACAATGATGTGGAGAACTCTGTCTGCTATGAAAAATGAAGCAATCATCAATCCGCACGACAACAACAGCTAAACTGTCTCGCTCTTTGCCCAAAGGCCACAAAGCCAACTTGCTGCCTTTCAGGTCGCGATGACATCCTACAGCAGCCTCTTTTCACAAAACACAGCTGCTAGCACTCCGAGTGGTAGCTGCAGCAGCTGCGCATTGTCCATGTGTGCCAGCACCAAGCAAATTGCACAACACATGACACACTCTCATGAAGCAGCTGCGAAGCAGTCAGCAGCGCTCCCATCTCATTAAATTTTGGAGTCCCTGTTGACTGAACCATTGTTTGACAATGGCAACCCAGAAAACTTGTCTCAGTTGCTCGGGATTGTTTTGCCTGCCCGGTCAAGCAAGTGCAGTCGCTGTCCAAATGGCCGTTGCTGTGGCCGAGATTTTCAGAAACAACACTGGCAAGTTCACAAACCAACTTGCTGTGAGCCATGTGTGAGTTTGGATGCAGCTCTTTGACTGCTCACGTTTTGCTCAATGCTCTGGAAAACTCTGTGTGCGACAACTTGGCCCATCCCTCACCTGGCAATTGCAAGCTGCCGGCTGTTCACATTCCTGTTCAAAAGCTCACTGCTGTGAAGCCACAAGTGCTGTTGGAGTGCATGTTTTGGCATTTCGTGACAGGTGCTGCAAACTTGACAATGGAGCCACGATGTGTGCTCGGGTTTTTCCTTGCAGAGGTTTCTCCTCAACATGCGTCCACAAACATGGTGTCTCATTTGAGTGAAAGGGCTGCTGCCATGTCAATGTTTGCAATCCCAAGGAGGCCTCTGAGGAACAATGTGTGTGTTGCAGTCATCAGCGCCAAAAGAGAAAGCAATGGATTTTTCCTTGGCTTCAGCGATGGAACGAATGGGATCATGACTTCCCTGCAAGTGACACGCTTTGTTGACGGTCAACTTGGAACTGCTTCAACGGATGTGGACATTGCTAAGAATTCCATGCAGATGCCCACACCTGTTGGCCAATCATGCGGCAGGAACAGTCTCAAGTGATTCGTGTTCCAAAAGAAGACAGTTTTTCTGATGATGCAATGCAGGAGAATGCATTGACCACTTGACATTTTTCCTGCGCATGCTCAAGATCTTGGAAACAACGGTGGCTTCTCTGCTGGCCAGTGGTCAAACATTGAGCAACAGTTGATGCATTCATGAAACATTGCAATTGCTGTGGTTTGTGATCCGCGCCAGTGATTGCATGTTGCAAATGCACCCGTTTGCATCAGCAGGTCTGTTGAATTTGAAATCAGACATCCCAACTGGAGCAATGGGGAAGATGGAAAGGACCAGAACACATGCTAGCTAGCTAGCAGTGGGATGTTCAAAATTTCCAAAAGTGCAATGACAAGCTAGCAATCTCAGATCAGTTCTGACAATTTCCTGCAGATCAGAAACTTGTTGATGTTCAGCATGAGCAGTGATTGACAACAACTCATTGTCATTGGCTAGATTGTCAGCTGCTGCACACGTGTCGGAGCTGCAGTGGACACTTCAATGTTTCATGTTGCACCTGTTCATGGTGACAGAACTGATGGTCCAAAGATGAGTTGTGGGCACTCAATGAACTGACTTTCAGATGCCAGAAAAGAGATGCTGGAAAAGAGCAGTTGTTGCAACAGGTGCACTTCAGGTGACCTAGCAGGGACAAACCATCAAAAAAAAAATCATTGCTGGTGGCTTGCACTGTTCTCAGTCCCAGCCGACAAATGCCAAGAGAATTGGTGCAAACCATTGGCTCCCTGGTTGAACGGCCGTTGGGGTTCAATCCCGTGTGTGTGTCAATTTTTGAAATCGAATTGGCAGGTTGCCGACCGGCTCAGAGTGGAAACAACCATGCAGACGTTCCACTCTTAAGTCGCATGCTGTTTGAGGGGTCGTGCCGGGATTCAATCCGTTGAAATTCGACACACATGCATCTGTTCAAACTGTTCATTGGCTTGCAAGAAAGGGGGTGGCAGATGGTTGATTCTCAACGGCAAATTGATCCTGGTTTTCACCTGAATTGTGAGTGGTCTTGATGGTTCAATTCTGGCGCAGGCATTTTGTGTTTTTGTCATTTTGATGGTGTCGTTGTTGGGATTGGGCAACTGTGTGAGAAAATGTGATTGCAGCAACCTTGCAACAACGATCATGTGGCAAAAAGAAACTGATGAATGAAAAAAAATAACACAATTTGTGAGGACAGTTGGTTGCATTTGACTGCTGCTGCAGGAAAAACATTTGGGTCTGATGTTCTCCTCTGTTGCAAAATGATGTGTGCAGAAAGAAGAAGCGAGAAAAACAAGAGAATCGAAGACAAGGAGAAGAAAATTGACAAGTTGCACATGTTGGGTTTGCTGCGTGTCTCAGTCAGCAATCTCCAAACAATTGGCATGACGCAAGATGAATTGCACATGAGCATCCGTGCACTCTCACCCACATGTCTTGCAATTAAATGGCAACACAAAGAGAGAGATCATTGATTGTGTCATCAAATAGGGGCATCGATGAATCTTCAAAACACCATCTCTCAGTTTTTGTTCTTTGCACAGTCAGGTCATCGGTCGTCCAGACAAATGTGTTTGCATCCTTCCAAAACCTTTAACAGGCAACACCAACTTTGAATTCCTTTCTTTTGCGTGAATAGGACATGCACAAGCAATCTGCAAAGGGACACGTGCATGCATGCATGTGCTGAATGAATGACTGCAAAAAGACAATGCAAGTGCATCGAAGAAGAAAAAGCATTGCAACAGTCGAAAAAGTCAAAGATGCAGAACAATCGAATAGCAAAATCTGGCAACACCAATGTCAATGTGGTGGCAAGCCAGTTCAATGCAATGCACTAAATTGTCTTTGACAGACGTCAACATCATGGGCAGAACGCATGCTGTTGGCCTTGAGTCTTCAACAAGCGTTATCCAAGATGCAATGGCCGACAATGGCAAAGAAGGACCTCTTGTTCTGTTCTATGTCATTTTTGACACGGGCTGTTCTTGGTGATCACTGTCACAACAGACATTCAACGCTGACTCTGCGTAGAATCATCGTTCATTCTAGCACATGAGAGGAATGGATCAAACGTTTTTGATTGAACCTCTCTCACATTCTACATTAACTTTCAGATCATTCCAAAGCTTATGATTTTACATTTTCAAACACACAAAAGGCACTGCATGTAGCTTTTAGCATGGTGCATTAAACTGAAAATGATTGCATTGACATTTGCCATCATGTTGCATGATTGTTGTGTGCAGCAAAGTGTGACAAAGCCATGACAAACAATCCAGCTAGCAGTGGATGCAGAGCTACAGCAAAAGATGTTTGGAACATTTTTGATGCAATTTCATGCTACATGAACACAATTTGCAGACAACAAGATGTTGGAGTCGTGTCAACACAGCAAAAACAGGAACATGTTTTAGGTTGTGTCTTGTTGTCAAACGACAGCGAAGAATGTAGGCTGGATTTAGCTTGTCACTCATGAGTTGCAGAACATTGTTGTAGACAACTTTTCTGTAGGGCTCCCATGGTGGAAATCTTGTTGCCTGTTGAAGAGTGCAGTGGCAATCCAAAGTTGCATGCAACATGTAGTGCTGCTTTGGATCCTCTTTCTTTGTGCTTCAGCTGGCCAGCTAACCTTTCTGCTGGTCTTGTCCTTCTTTTTTGTGGCCATGGATGGAGCAATAGGCGCAACGTGAGTAATTTCATTGCTACGGTGTTCTTCGTCCCCTCAAATTCGTGTCCATAACTCAGGAGACCTCCTGAAAAAAGAAGATTGTTCGTGTGCATTTCCTGCTCCTGGTTCGTCGTACTATGCATGTGCTGTTACAAATACGTCGAATGGCTGAATTAGTAGGTTGCGGTTCGGTTTTGTTGTTGGGCCTTGCAGGCTTACTGTATGGGAGACAAAGGAGTTAATCCTTACTGGCGACAAGCTAAACTACTACTACTACTAGTACTTCGAGTAAAAGTTGGTACTCGTAAATGCACTTCACGAACAGGGTCAGAGACCTCCCGCACGTGCGCGGGAAGGAAACAGCCGATTTCTCAGGTATCAAAACGGTACATGGCGTTGCCGGTCACGATGCCCACTGCTCCAAAGGAACTGGTAGAGAAGCGAAGGGTCAGCGCAAGATGTCAACAAAAATCTTATTCGCATTGTGTCAATCGTCTAGCTTCTTTTATCAATGGCATGGAGCAGGCGGCCGGAAGTTCCAATAGCCATTTTTTTTCGCAATTCACCTACAGATGCGACAGATCTGTTAGTTCGAGATAGGCGCTTCAACGAGAATTCTTTACTACAGTCAAAAAGATCCTTCATGCAGCGAGTGGTTCTTTTCTATGTACTCCTAACTAGAGTAGCTGCGTGACATTTATGAGGCTCTTTCTTTATGTCTCTTCTTCCCGCTTGACAAAGAAGTACTTCGTACTTGAAAGCTCCTAAAGCTCCTCGTGCTGGATTTTATCTTCTCCGTTTCGTCTTTCTTTTTCACATCAGACATCGTAAACAGGTATTTAAGACTCACTTTCCTTACAATTGTCAGAAATTCGGTTCGCGGGTAGAAAGACCAATGACCCGGGAAATGACTCTTATATCGTTACTCGTAGGATGGATCGCTTGTTTGACTGCGAGTACTGGCATTAATCGGAGAACTCGGAACGGGTTGATGTTACAAAGCGAAGTTTGGGCTTCTTTGACTGGGTTCCATACGCTTCCATCCTATGCGGAACGGGCGCCTGTTTTTGCATCCAGTCATCATCGCTTCGACTTGGATCCTTCGCTTTTGCCCAGTCGAGTTCTTTTCTAGTCCTAGGTAGCATGCTGTAGAGCAGGTACTACTAGGTAGTACTTCTACTAGTAGCTAGTCACACTGTTGGTAACTGCTGTACTAGCTAGTAGTACATGTACCGTACAGCTTCGATTCTCATAAAAAAGTTACACTGGTTACCAAATTACGATCAGAAACACTGTTACTGCCTTTTGGTTTTTGTCTCCAAACTAATAAAAAAAGAACCTAGCTGATCTTGACCTTTATCCAGCACGACCAAACAAGCACATCTACAATATCCCTCAACAAACAAACAACAACCTAAACATGAAGAAATCAGACCGAGAACGCCGCACGGATGCCAGCACTTGCAAGATGATGCCTGTGGACTTTGAACCAGGCCCGTACGAAGTATTGATTGGTCGCGGTCGAAGATGTACCATGCACTGGGGCAATCAACGCTTTCGTGGTATGATTCGCGATGAATTGGAAGGCTACGCCGCCGCTGATTGCAAACGCCACAAGTCCAGCATTATTGGACGCGTCTTGGGCGATATTAAGAAGTACAGTCCTCATGCTGGCTTTGTCAAGAAGGATGTGGCCACAGGACGATGGTTGAGTTTGACGGATGCTGCTTCTCGTGTCTCGATAGCACAGGCCTTTCGTGATGCTCTCGAAGACAATTACAGGTCCAGCAAACACTCCAAGCAAGTCAAGAGAAGGGTTGAAAAGAAGGTCGAGCCGGGTGAAGACGGTTTGGAAGCCCCTCAAGAGTTTGCTCCTCAGGAGCTGTCATCTCTTCCCCCTCTTTCGGCTACCTATCCAGGTGACGAAGTGCAACAGCAAGTGCCAGAAGAAGACCCCTTCAATGTCCGCTTGGGCGATTTGGAATTTGAGGGATTTGATGACTTCGACTTGGATCCCTTGCCATTGGAACCCATGACTGTTCCTCTTCCAGCTGCAGCCCTCGTGGCTCCAAGCCCGCCTATGGTAGAAGAAGAAGGCATCAGCCGCGGAGAGTTTGATCTCCTCTTTGAAGCCTTTGCCGGAAGTCAAACGATGGAATTCAACATGATGGAAAATCCATTCGAGCCTCTGCCCATTGCGGCCGCCCAACAAGAACCAAGAATGTCTCGCAAGAGACAACGATCGCGCAGTCGCGACCACAAACCCGTTGTCAAAGACCGAAGCATGGCGGCCACCGGTACTGCCTTTGGAAGCAAAATGCCCTTTCGCTCTTGTGCTGTGGCAAGAGGTGCTTAATTGTTGCTTCTGGTATGGCAGGCTTTTTCATGACACCGAGTCAGGCCAAACAAAATGGGATCCCTGGCTTTCGCTCCATTCATTACATTACATTTCATTTGCTTGATAATTAGTTGAACACGATGTTATTGCTATATGTTTCGTCGTACGGTAGACGACTTTAAAAGATTAAAAATGTCATATTGATAATATCATGTTTTTACTTTCAAACGTGTACTAGCTAGCTAGCCAGAGTATCTCACATACTATTTGCCTACGTTTGGAAGAATGCCCGTTGCGTGATCTCCCTTCGGAACTTGGCTCTCTCCGAGCAGACGATGGTTCAAGCGCACACTCCTGGCTAGTTGAGGAATTGGAGATTTGTTGGGGTGGCTTCAAAGGCAGCGAGACTGGTCCCTCAAGCTGATAAAGGAGTAGACATTCTGAATACTCAACCTGTTTCTAGTTGTCTATGATGAACGCCTGCCCCAAGAAAGGGAGGATCTTGCTCAGGTTTACCTTAGCATGACGCATTTCCGAACCACAACTCACTCACCTTTGTGAATCTCAGCTATCTCGGGCGGTTCGAGAGCAATCGCTGCTTCACCTGCATTGGTGAGTGTTCACCTGCAGTGTATTGACTCGGGCGGTTCGAGAGCAATCGCTGCTTCACCTGCATTGGTGAGTGTTCACCTGCAGTGTATTGACTTGTTCACACACTGTGCTAGCTAGACCACACTTGATCCTTCCGCTTCGGTCTAAAAATCTCAGGCTGAAACTCGTCGCTTGTCGCATGCAATACATACAAGTTTGCCTTTTAC